>Ga0209577_10000047_pt1 | contig 102443 bp, 88 predicted proteins | sample GraSoiAngelo_109_FD_185874 | JGI IMG/M metagenome (GOLD analysis project Ga0209577, IMG submission 185874) | Grasslands soil microbial communities from the Angelo Coastal Reserve, California, USA - 14_0903_12_20cm (SPAdes) (version 2) | ecosystem: Environmental > Terrestrial > Soil >... | reverse complement strand
GCTCGCAAGCTGCGTGATCGCAGGCTGCGCGGCGCGCCGGACCTGGGTGCTCGCGCCAGGTCAGCAACCGCCACCTGGCTGTTGCAGCAGCGGCGCGAGGCGGCCGCCGCGCGCAAGTAGCGCGCGCCCGCTTAGCGTGCCTGGCGCGTGGTTGCCGGGCGCTCAGCCGCCTGCTTCGCGGCCGCCTGGCCGTAGCGGGCGAGGAACTGCTCGTGCATCGGCATCGCCGCGACGCAGGTCGAGATCACATTCCGGACACCGCCGACCAGCTCGTTCAGCTCCGCCTCGGGGATCAGGTCGACGGCCGGATGATAATTGCGTGGCAGGATGTGCTGCCCGAGCATGACCTGCACCCAGCTCGTGATGGCGAACATCTCCTCGGCATCGCGGAAGAAGCGCCCGCTGTCGCGGAACAGGCGGATGGTGTCGGCCAACTGTGGCGGAATGTCCATGCTACTGCAGTACTGCCAGAACGGCGAGTCGCGCCGCTCGGTCGCGAAGTAGTGCAGGATCAGAAAATCGCGGATGCGCTCGAACTCGAACGCCGCCTGCTTGTTGTAACGCTCGATCAGCACCGGACTGAAGCTGCGGTCCGGCAGCAGGTTGATCAGCCTCGCGATCCCGGACTGGATCAGGTAGATGCTGGTCGACTCGAGCGGCTCCATGAAACCGCTCGCGAGCCCCACCGCCACGCAGTTGCGGTTCCAGAACTTCCTGCGCATGCCGGTCGTGAACTTCAGTATCCGCGGCTCGGCCAGCGCGCGCCCGTCCAGGTTGCTCATCAGGGTGTCCGCCACCGCCTCGTCCTTGATATAGGCGCTCGAGTAGACGTAGCCGTTGCCGGTGCGATGCTGCAGCGGGATGCGCCACTGCCACCCGGCCGAGCGCGCGGTGGAGCGTGTGTACGGCGTCGGCGGACCCACGTTCTCGCACGGCACCGCCATGGCCCGATCGCAGGGCAGCCAGTGCGTCCAGTCCTCGTACCCGGTGTGCAGGGCCTGCTCGATCAGCAATCCGCGGAAGCCCGAGCAGTCAATGTAGAGATCGGCGCTGACGCGCTCGCCGTCCTCCAGCGTCACCGCCTCGATGAAGCCGTCGGTGCCGCGCAGGCTCACATCCACCACCTTCCCCTCCGTGCGCCGCACGCCGCGCGCCTCGGCGTAGCGGCGCAGATACGCGGCATACAGACCCGCGTCGAAGTGATAGGCATAGGTGATGTTCGCAAGGGGCGAGGTCGCCGGCACATCGTGCGCGGATGACATGAATTTCCCGAGCGGGGCGGCGGCGGTGTTGAGGGAGTAGGCGCCGATGTCGGTGGCCTGGCCCGCGAGGAACAGCTTCAGCCAGTACTGGTGAAACGGCAGCAGCCCGTAGTCGTGGCCGATGGTGCCGAAGCCATGAATGTAACGATCCCCGGCACGCCCCCAGTCGACGAACTGGATGCCGAGCTTGAAGGTGCCGCGCACCTCGCGGATGAACTCGACCTCATCGATCTCCAGCACGCTGTTGAAGAGCTTCAGGTGCGGTACGGTGGCTTCGCCCACCCCGATGGTGCCGATCTCCTCGGATTCGATGAGGCGAATGGCGTAGTCCGGCCCCAGCACCTTGGCGAGCGCGGCGGCCGCCATCCAACCCGCGGTGCCGCCGCCGACGATGAGGATGCTGCGGAGGCGCCGATCCTGCATGAGGTTTCAGAAGCGCACCCTAGAATTTGTAGCCCACCGTCAGGCGCAGCGTTTGCGGTGCGCCGTTGATGTTGCCGGTGGTATTGAAACGTATCGGATGGGGGTTTGGCACTCCGTTCGAGCCATAATTAGTGATGATGTCCTTATAGTTCGCCGAGTTCAGCGCGTTGATCAGATCCACGCGCACATACCCGGTCTGTTCCCGGTAGACCATGAAGTTCTTGGTCACCTGCAGATCGAGGGAACTGAAGCCCACGCCATCCAACGGCGTATAGGAAACAGGCGTGCAACTGCTGCCCGTGGGGTAGTACGTGCCGGGCTTCAGAATCCCGCAGGCAAGGTCGGTATTAGGAAGCGGCGATGCCACTGTCAGCTTGCCGCCGAAGATCATTTCCCACGGACCGCGTAAGGATCCCGTGGCTACGAAGCGATGCCTGGCCGCCGCGTTCGAGGTGATGATGGGGTATTGCCTGACGGTCTCCTCGTCGAACGCGCAGCAATCATCGATGTGGATGTGGTTCTGCTTCGCGTCTGTGTAGGTGTAAGCGAACGTGGTCCCCCAGCCGGATTGCTCGGTGTAGGGTTTTTCGGCCGACAGCAATACTTCGGTGGCTTTGCGCTCGAAGCCGCTGCCGCCCAGGATCAGCGAACCGAAGCCGGGGATGCCATTGCCCCAGGGCTGACCGCCGTTCATCCAGAACGAGCCATTGGGAAACCGGTTGCCCAGAGTCAAGGCAAAGCCGTCGTAGCTCAATACCCGCGCCACCGTCGCGCTGGTGTTCCAGTCACCCACCCTGTTGCGCATGCCGATGCTGAACTGATCCGAGTGCGGTGGCTTCAGGTGATTGTTCATCAAGTCGGCTTCCTGACCCGCGTTAGTCCCGGCGACCAGGGCCTGGAGATTGGTGATTCCGTTGAGATACTTAGGGTCCCAGGCAAAGCATGGCGAACCGATACGGCCACCAGCCGATGTACAACCCGCAGGCGGGTCGAAAAAGACCGTGATTTGGGGTAAAGAAGCCTTGGTCTGTTCGAGCTGCAGGAAGTTGTACAGGTCGCGATCATAGGAGCGCCCATAGCCGCCGAACACCACATGCTTCTGGTCGGCGTTTAGGTCAAAGGAAAACCCGAGGCGCGGCTGGAACTCCCCCATGTAGGCGCTGCGATTGTGGCCGTTGCTGATGTAGTCGTTGATATTGACTCCGCCCTTGGCGACCGTCTGGGCATAGGTCTGTCCAGGAAAAAGAGCTTGCGCGTTCGGGTCCAGACTGTTCAACGCCGCCACGACATTGGCGGGAGTCACGTAGTCCAGGTAAGAGGAATTCTTCTCCACATCCCAGCGCACGCCCACGTTCCAAATGAGGCGCTCGTTGACCGCCCAGTCGTCCTGGAAGTACACGCCGAATTGCTTGTCGGTTGAATGCGCCGTCGGATCGAGCCCCGCCACCGGGTTGGTAAATAGCGCCCTGTAGGGAGTCGCCGCTGTGCCGGCGGCCGTGACATCGTAGGTAAATTGCGGATCGATGTTCAATGCGTCCGCCGCCGTCAATTTGAGGTCCTTGTACTTGAAGCCGCCCTTCAGCGTGTGATCGCCATACCAATGCAGATCGTGGAAGGTCACATCGTCCTGAAAGCCCGGACCCCGCTGACCCTTGTTCTGACTCGCGCGCGGGTCGGGCGCGGCGGTGTTAAGTATCGTGACATCGTTTTGATCACGGACTGCGTACACAGTTCCATTGCCGGTGTTTACCCCCAGCTTGGTATAGAACGCGTCCTCGTAGGTGAACAAGGCATCGTTGAACCAGCGATCGGCGCTGTGCTGCCAGCGGGCGGTGATGCGCGTGTCGGTGTTCTTGATATTCTGGGCGGCTGACGCTGCGCTGCCGGAGCCGATGCCGTCGACCTGTGTTTCGTCGCGATCCTTCACGCTCGCTTCGAAGTGATCGTAATCGGACAACTCCCAATCGAGCTTGCCGAAATAGAGATTTTCGGTGAAAGGCAGACTAGACGGCCCGAATTGCGCCCGTGCGCTCGGCGGCAGCAGGCTCGCGGTGGGGACACCGCCCAAGGTGCTCGGGCCACCCGGGGTCACCGTGATCGGCGTGGTGAACCTCTTGCCTTCGTAGGTTACGAAGAAATGCAGCTTGTCCTTGATGATGGGGCCGCCCAAGGCCGCCCCGAATTCCTTGTCGCTCGACTTGGTCTGCTTGCCCGCGGCGAGCTCCCCGGGCGTATAAGCGCGCAGGCCGTTGTCGGTGTAGGTGCCGAAAGCCTCGCCGTGGAATTCATTGGTGCCGGACTTGGTTTCCGCGGTGATCGCCGCGCTCGTGACCTGGTCGAATTCCGCCTTGTAGTTCGACGTGATGACCTTGTACTCACCGATGGCGAGCTGCGGGAATGGGTTGCCCTGGGTAAAGCCATTGCCGTTGACGCCGCCAAAAATGTAGTTCTTTTGGCCGACGCCGTCGATATAGACGTTTGCCGCACTCTTATCGTCCGCGCCACCGCGAATCGACGCGTTGCCCTTCTCATCGACGCTGAACGCCATACCGGGGACGGAATCCGCGAATTCCAGAAAGTTGCGGGTGAGTTGTGGCACCGTCTGGATCTGCTGCAGTGACACGGTCGCGCCGACTTGCGGCGTCTTGACGTCCACGAGGCGCTTGGCGCTGACAGTGATTTGTTGAATCGACTCTCCCTCAGTAACAGTGGCCGCTCCGGCCACCAAGTCGAGGGTGGCGGTGGAGGCGACGGTCAGCGTGACCGCGGTCTCGGTGCCGGGACCGGCATCGACGAGATACGTGCCCGGCGGCAGGCCCACCAAGGTATAGCTGCCCTCCGCGTTTGCTTTGGTGCGGCGGGTCGCGCCCGTAGCGACGTTGCGGGCGGTTACTTCGGTTCCGGGGGCGACCTTGCCAGTCAACGTTGCATCCGCGGTCTGCGCCCACGTGATACTCGGCCCGTAGGCTGCCGAGGCGAGCGCGGAGGCGACAAACGATGCAATCCGAGTGCGGCGGCCCTGTGCTTGCTTCTTCATTTACTCCCCCTGTCGAAACCGATTCTCGTCGCCGCTACGATGCCCTGCCAGCCGCACTCACGCGCGCATGAGACGCGGGTGGTGGTCGCGCCCCGCAGGATGCCCGCACCACCAGCTCCGCGGGCACCGTCTCGGTGGTGGTGGGTGCGGCGTCGGGCGCCTCGATAGCGGCCGCGAGCCGCTCAAGGGCGCGTGCTCCCAGCTCGGCCATGCGCACGCGCACGGTGGTCAGGGGCGGTGACACGAAGCGCGCCATGGGAATGTCATCCACACCCGCCAGTGCAATATCCGCCGGCACGCCCACGTGCGCCTCGTTGAAGGCAAACAGGCTCCCCAGCGCCATCATGTCATTCGCCGCGAACACCGCATCCGGCCACTCGCGACCCTGTGGCGTCAGCAGACTCTGCGCGGCGCGGTAGCCCGACTCTTCGGAGAAATCGCCGGGCAGAACCCGCTCACCTGCCTCGAGGCCGAGCTCGCGCAGCGCTTCGCGGTATCCCGCCAGGCGCTCGGTGGCGTCGAAGTTGTCCGCGGGTCCTGAGATGAAGGCGATGCGACGGTGTCCGACGGACGCCAGATGGCTGACCATCACGCGTGCACCACCGCGGTTGTCGATGCAGAACGCGGAGTGGCCGTAGCCGCGCACGGGCGTGTTCATCAGTACCGCCGGCGTGTCGGCGGCCGAGTGCTCCTCGAGGAAAGCCGCATCGGCGTACGGCGACATGATCAGCAATCCATCGACCCGGCCCTTGAGCGCGCGGATGGCGCGCGCCGCTTCCGCGGCCGAGCCGTGCACACCCGACAGCAGCAGGTGCAGGCCCCGAGCGCGCGCCGCCTGATCGATGCCGCGAATGATTTCCGAGAAGAATTCGCCGTACAGGTCCGGGAGCAGCACGCCGATGGTGTGCGTGAGGCCGGTGCTGAGACTGCGTGCGCCACTGTCCGGCACGTAGCGCAGCCGCTCGGCAACGCCGAGAATGCGTTCCCGAGTTGCCTCCGAGACGTTGCCGTGCCCGTTGATCACACGCGACACGGTCGCGGTGGACACCTGTGCCTCCCGCGCGACGTCCTTGAGGGTCACGCCCATCCCCTCCCCCGGCCCGCTTGCAAGCGTTTACATCTGGCATGTAAGCGCTTGCCTGAAAGCGTGAGCGAGCCTACTCCTCCCACCGGGCTCGTTCAAGAAGTGGTGCTGGCGCCATGCGATGGCCCGCGCATCCTGTCCGGACTGCGGCGGAGCATCCGGACTGTGGCGGAGCATCCGGACTGCAGCGAAGCATCCGGGCTGCGGCGGCCACTCGGCACGAGGCACGTACTGCTGCGGTGCGATTCGCCCGATCGCGGCGCGCGCACTGGCCGCGATGGCCCGGAAGTTGATGGAAGGCGCATAGTGGCGCCCATGATCCTTGGGATGTCCACCGAGACCTTTACCCTGCTGCACGTGGCGATCAGCCTCATCGCCATTGCTTGCGGCGTGGTGGTCACGATCGGCCTGTGGCGCGCGCAGCGCCTGCCGGGCTGGAGCGCGGTCTTTCTGGTCACGACCATCGCCACGAGCGTCACCGGATTCTTCTTTCACTCGAAGAGCTTCGGCGCCCCGCACGTGGTTGGGGTCATTTCACTGGTCATCCTCGCGCTGGCGCTCGTCGCCCTCTACGGCTATCGGCTGGCCGGGGCGTGGCGCTGGATCTACGTGGCCGGCGCGCTCGCGGCGTTTTACCTGAACGTATTCGTGGCGGTCGTGCAGGCGTTCCAGAAGCTGACGCTTCTCAAGACGCTCGCGCCGACGGGATCCGAGCCGCCGTTTGCCATCACCCAGTTGCTGGTGCTGGCAGGATTCATCGCGCTCGGCGTGGTCGCGGCCAGGCGATTCCATCCCAGCGCGCCTGCCCCCGCGCAGGGTTGAGGAAGCCATGGACCGGCATGGGGCCTTCGAGCTCACCGTACCCGTCAGCCGGATCGATCACCTGACCGGCGCCGAGCACGCCGCGGTCACCGTGGTCGAGTACGGGGATTTCGAGTGCCCGAACTGCAAGCAGGCGCAGTCGGCGGTCAAACTGCTGCTCGAGCGGTTTGACGGTCGGGTCCGGGTCGCCTTTCGCAACTTTCCTCTCGAGGACGTGCATCCTCACGCGCTGGCAGCGGCCGAGGCCGCGGAGTGCGCCGCCGGGCAGGGGAAGTTCTGGCCGATGCACGACCTGCTGTTCGCCGATCAGACACACCTGAAACCGAAGGACCTTCACGGATACGCGCAGCGGCTCGGCCTGGACATGGCGCGCTTCACCGCAGAGATGGACGATCACGTGTACCTGCAGCGCGTGCGCGAGCACCTGCAGAGCGGCGTCGACAGTGGCGTGCGCAGCACCCCGACGTTCTTCGTCAACGGCAGGATCGAGGACGTCTCGTTCGGCATGCGGGCCCTGTTTGACGCAGTCGAAGCGAGACTGCAGCCCGCCCGCAGCCAGTAAGGCACCCGGGCGCGCCGCGTTGCGCACTAGGGCTGCGGCGATGAACGATTCTCGCGGCGCTGCTCGGGCGGCGGGTCCTCCATGACCTCGTACCAGATGGCGTTCAGTACGCCGAACGCCAGCGCCAGCCCGAGGCCTAGAATCCAGCTGAAGTACCACATGATGCAGTCGCTCCCGATCAGTACCGGCCCGCGTGCCGCCGGATCTCCTCGAGCGTGATCCGGCCCCGGAGGACGCGGAACACCCACGCGGTGTAGGCAAGGACCACGGGCAGAAACACCGCGACAATCACCAGCATCAAAAACAGCGTTGGCGCGCTGCTCGACGCATCCCACACGGTCAGGCCCTGATCCGGCTGCGCGGACGAAGGCATGAGGAACGGGAACAGAGCGAGGCCCGCGGTCAGAATGGTCCCTGCCAGCGTGAGGCAGCTCGACACAAAGGCCACGCCGGGCCGACGCGCCCCGAGTAGGCCCCAGGTCACCCCGGCCGCGAGCAGCGCGATCGCGGGCGCCAGCCACAGGATGCCGTGCGTCCGGTAGTTCCCGAGCCACGCTCCCTGATTGACGGCCACGTGCTTGGTCATGGGATTCGACGGCCCGAGCACATTGGCTTGCGAGACGATCTGATGACCCGCAAGGGCGCTCGCAACCCATATGCCAGCCGCGATGAAGCAGATCGCGTACACGAGGGCCGCCACGCGCCCGAGCGCCGCGGCGCGCCCCGACATCGGCTCGCCGACCTTGAGTGCGGCGTACACCGAGCCGTGCATGATCAGCATCGAGAGGCTGACCACTCCGGCGAGCAAGGCAAAGGGGTGCAGCAGCCCGAAGAATCCTCCCGTGTAGACCGGCCGCTGCAGCTCATCGAAATGAAACGGCAGGCCGAGGAACAGATTTCCAAACGCCACCCCGAAGAGCAGCGCCGGGACCGCGCCGCCGATGAGCAAGGCCCAGTCCCAGGCGTTGCGCCAGCGCGGATCGGGGATCTTGTTGCGGAACATGAATCCCACGGGCCGCAGGATGAGGGCCAGCAGCAGCACGAACATCGCGAGGTACAGGCCCGAGAACGCGGCCGCATAAAGCAGTGGCCAGGCCGCAAACACCGCGCCGCCTGCCAGGATGAACCACACCTGGTTGCCCTCCCAGACCGGCTCGATGGATTCGAGCAGCGCGCGTCGCTCCTCATCCGTGCGCCCGAGGAAGCGAAACGTCGCCCCGATGCCCAGATCGAATCCGTCCATGATCGCGAAGCCGATCAGGAGTGCGCCCAGGATCAGCCACCAGGTCAGGCGCAGGGTTTCATAGTCGGGCACGGCCCTCTCCTCTTCACGGCACGCCAGCGCGCTCGGGCGGCCAGTACCCGAGTCCGTCCGGTCCGCCGCGGATCATCCGCACCAGCAGGTACACGTCCACGACCGCGAGTGCAGAGTAGAAGATCACGAAGCCGGTGAGCGACAGCCACACGTTGCTGGCCGCGGTCACCGACGCGCCCAGGAACGTCGGCAACAGCCCGTCGATCGACCAGGGCTGGCGGCCATACTCGGCGACGATCCAGCCGAGCTCCGCGGCGATCCACGGCAGCGGCAGACTGAAGAACGCCATCCGCAGGAACCAGCGGTTCTGCTCGAAGCGGTGCCGCGCGGACAGATAGAACGCCGTGGCGAACAGCAGGATGAAGAACAGGCCGAGCCCCACCATCACCCGGAAACTCCAGAACAGCACCGGCACATCCGGCACCGTGGACCACGCGGCCTCCTCGATCTGCGCAGGGGTCGCCGTGGTGGGGTCACTGACGTAGCGCAGCAGCAGCAGCCCGTAGCCCAGGTCCGCCCGGTGCGCCGCGAAACGCGCCTGCGCTGCGGCGTCGGTGGGATCGGCGCGCAGCGAGCGCAGCGCCGCATGTGCCTCGATGCCGCTCTCGATGCGCACGCGGGCCCGCGCCACCAGATCGAGAATCCCTAACACCGGCCGATCGACGGAGCGCGTCGCGATGAGTCCCAGCACCCACGGCACCTTCAGCTCCGCGTGTGTGGTGCGCGCCTGCACGTCGGGAAAGCCGAATACCGTGAAGCCCGCCGGCGGTTCCTCGGTGCGCCATTCCGCCTCGATCGCCGCGATCTTCATCTTCTGGTTGTCGCTCGCCAGGTACCCGGACTCATCTCCGAGCACCGCGACCGAGAGCGCGCAGGCGAGGCCGAAGCTCGCCGCGACCGCCATCGAGCGCTTCGCGATGTCGACGTTGCGGCCGCGCAGCAGATACCAGGCACTCACCGCCAGCACGAATACCGAGCCTACGACGTAACCGGCCGCCACGGTGTGCACGAACTTCGCCTGTGCCACCGGATTGAAGAGCACCTGGCTGAAGGAGAGCAGTTCCATGCGCATCGTCTCGGGGTTGAACTGCGCGCCGACGGGGTGCTGCATCCAGGCGTTGGCGATGAGAATCCACAGCGCCGAGAGGCTCGAGCCGAGCGCCACCAGGGCGGTCACCGCGAGGTGCCCGACCCGGGAGAGTCGCTCCCAGCCGAAGAAGAACAGGCCGACGAACGTCGCTTCCAGGAAGAACGCCATCAGACCCTCGATGGCGAGCGGGGCGCCGAAGATGTCACCGACGTAGTGGGAGTAGTAGGCCCAGTTGGTGCCGAACTGGAATTCCATGGTGATGCCGGTGGCGACCCCCATGGCGAAGTTGATGCCAAACAGCAGGCCCCAGAAGCGCGTCATGCGCTTCCAGATTTCCCGCCCGGTCATCACGTACACCGCCTCCATGATGACCAGGATCATGGACAGCCCGAGCGTCAACGGCACGAACAGGAAGTGATACAGCGCCGTCAGCGCAAACTGCAGGCGCGACACATTCACCAGCGCGAGGTCAATCACGGCGGCTCTCGCGGCCCGCAGGGCTCGCTGTCGGCGCGCTCATGGCCGAGGCCGTCACCGCGAATCGCCGGCTCGCCTCTCGCCCGTCCACGGGGCTGTGGTGCGGCGGGGAGAAAAACAGCCACCACAGCAGCGCCAGCGCCGCGACCTTCAGCGTCATGAGCCAGGCGAGCTCGCGCCGCAGCGTGTGGCGCCATCCCGGGTGATTCATATTGGTTTCCGCCGCGGATCTTAGCGCCGTTGGTGCGCTTGCGGGCGGCCGGTGCTGCTCGTCAGGGGCGATCGAGCCACATCACTTCGACGAGGGTGCCGCTCCCGGCTGCCTTGGCGCCGGCGGGACGGCGAATCAGTGCGTTGGCCGCGGCAAACACCGACACCAGCGAGGTGTCCTGATCGTCAAACGGGCGTGCCCAGGTACGCGCCTCGGCGTCGGTGCGCACCAGCGCGCGCAGGTAACACTCGTTCGCGCCACTGTCAGCGACCTCCCCGTCCAGCCGCGCCGCGCCGCTGGCGCTCGCATCGGACTCGCGTGCCAGCAGCGCCTGCAGCAGCGGCCGCAGGAACAGCTGCGCGCACACCATGGCTGCCCCGGGATTGCCCGCAAGCCCCAGTACCGGCTTGCCGCCGATGGTGCCGAACCAGGTGGGCTTGCCCGGCCGGATGGCGATGCGCTGCACGGCGATGGTGAGACCCAGGCGCTCGAGCGAGGGCTTGACGACATCGTATGCCCCCACGGATGCGCCGCCGATGATCACCACGAGGTCCACCGCCTGCAGGGCGGGCTCGATGGCCGCGGCGATGGCCGCCGTGTCATCGGGCCGCGCGCCGATCCGCATCGGCTTGCCGCCCCAGTCTTCGATCATCGCGCCAAGTCCGAAACTCACCGAGTCGAAAATCTGCCCGGGTGCGGCGCGCGTTCCCGGTGGCACGATCTCGGTGCCGGTGGCCAGCACTGCGACCCGTGGTTGGCGTGTGACGCTCACCGCACCGACGCCGGCCGCGGCGATGAGTGCGACGTGACGGGCGTGCAGCCGGGTGCCACGCCGCACCAACAGGTCACCCGCCTTGAAGTCGACCCCTGCCGCGCGGATGTTGGTGCGCCGCGGCCTTGGGGCGTCCAGCCACACGGTCTCGCCCTCGCGTCGGGCGCGCTCCTGGGGCACCACGAGGTCCACGCCGTCCGGAACCGGCGCGCCGGTGAAGATGCGTACCGCACCCGCGGCGCCGAGCGGACCGAGCGCGTACCCCTTGCCGGCGAGCGCTTCTCCCAGCACGGTGAATCGGCCCAGCGCGAGGTCGGCGGCGCGCACGCCGTAACCATCCATGGCCGAGGAGCGAAACGGCGGCTGCGCCCGCGATGCCAGGAGCGTCTCGGCGAGCGTGCGGCCGGCGGCGGCTTCGGTACCGATCAGCTCCGGTGGGAGTGGCGCCACGGCGGCCAGCATTTTCGTGCGGGCGACCTCGACCGTGTCGCTGCCGGAGGCCGGGTCAGCTCGATCAGCAGGCATCGCGTGCGACCCGCGCCTAGGTTTCCTGGAAGCGAGGGATGACTTCCACGATCGAGCACGGGCGGTGACGGCTATCGAGCTGCGGGCAAATCAACCTGTCCCAGCCGTCGCGGCAAGCACCGTTGGATCCGGGCAGTGCGTAGATCACGGTACCGCCGGCAATCCCCGCACAAGCCCGGGACTGCATGGTGGAGACGCCGACCGTTTCGTACGAGGTGAGATGCCACAGCACGGCGAAGCCTTCGAGCTCCTTCTCGAGCAGCTCCCGCACCGCCTCGGGCGTGACGTCGCGCCCGGTCAGGCCCGTGCCGCCGGTGCTGATGATCACATCCACGCCAGGATCGTCGATCCAGCTGCGCAGCTGTTGCTGAATGTGCGGCTTGCTGTCGCGCACCAGCGCGCGCGCCGCCAGGTGATGGCCCGCGGCGACGATGCGCTCGGCGAGCAGGTCCCCGGAGGTGTCCGTGGCCGCCTCGCGTGAATCGGAAATCGTGAGTACCGCGATGCCGAGCGGGATGAAGGGGCGCGCGGGGTCGATCCGGCCGCCAGGCATCAGCAGGCTCCCGAGCGCTCGGCGCATAGGTTGCCGGGTTTCACGGTCGCTAGCTTACTCGATCGGCCCGCCGGCGGCGCTGTGGAGGCCCCCGGCGCGCCATTCGCTACGCTTCCCGTCGGGGCAACGCGATCGTGCGGGCGAGCAGGTGAGTGAGGCCATACACCGTGTCGATATGCGGCGTGTGCGTGCCGGTGAGACGGCCCAGCTCCACGACCGAGCCGACGAGGGCCTCGAGCTCCGGCACGCGCCCTGCCTCGACATCCTGCAGCATCGAAGTCTTGTGCTTGCCGACTCTCTCGGCGCCGGCGATGCGCTTCTCCAGGCTGACGCGAAACACGATGCCGAGCTTGTGCGCGATGGTCTGCGCCTCGCTCATCATCGCCGCCGCCAGCTCGCGCGTGGCTGGAAACTGGCAGATGTCGGCCAGCGTGGATCGGGTGAGCGCGCTGATGGGATTGAAGGTGAGATTGCCCCAGAGTTTGAGCCAGATCTCGGCCCGGATGTCCTCGAGTACCGGCGCCTTGAATCCGGCGCGCGCGAAGCATTGTGCAACCCGCCGCACGCGCTCGCTGCTCGTGCCGTCGAGCTCGCCGACGGGGAAGCGATCACCCTCGATGTGCTTCACGACCCCGGGGGCGATGAACTCGGTGGCCGGATACACCACGCAGCCGACGACTTTCTCCGGCGGGATCAGCCGCGCGATGACACCGCTCGGGTCCACGCTGCGCACCACGCTGCCGGCCCATTCACCGCCGTGGTGATGGAAATACCAGTAGGGGATGCCGTTCTGCATGGTCACCACGACGGTGTCGGGGCCGTACAGATGCGGCACATCGTGGGCGACGGCCTCGAGCTGGTGGGCTTTGACCGCGAGAATCACCAGCTCCTGTGCGCCCGCGGTAACGCAGTCCCGGGTGGCCGTGACGTTGCTCGCCACCTGCTCGGTGCCGTCGGCGAGGATGAGCCTGACGCCGCGGCGCTGCACCGCCTCGAGATTCGCCCCGCGCGCGATGAAGGTAACCCGTTCGCCCGCCAGCGCGAGCTTCGCGCCGACGTAACCGCCGATGGCACCGCAACCGATGATGGCGACCTTCATCGCGCTCCCTTCTTAGTCTTTGGCGACCGGCCGGGCCGGCGCGCGGCGCTCAGGTGGGGGGCACAGCGAAAGAGCTGCAGCGCGGCAGCCGCATCGCTACCCCGGGGTTGCTAGTCCTGCAGGCAGCGGTCCTTGGCGGAGAGCACCAGGTTGCGCAGGAACGCCTTCTCGTAGACCCGCAGCAGGTGCGGCTGGTTGCGCTCCACGTAGGCGCCGACCACGTCCCGGTCAGGCGCGACGCTCACCAGATGTCGCAACGTCTGCGCATCCCATCGCCACGGCAGTTCCAGCTCGCAGAACGCGCGGTTGTAGGCCTCGAGCTCCGCGGCGAGCGGCTCGCTCGTCGCATTGACCGATGCAGTCTCGCCGACAACCTCTGACATCGTTCGCTCCCTTTATCGTGGAGCCACACTACTCCCGGTCTTACCAGAAGAAAAATTAAAGCTTTCTATCGCGACCATAAGCTTTTCAGAATACCCGAGTGCGGGTATGCTGGCGGCGAATGAAGAACCTGACGCTGCGGCAATTGCGGGTGTTCGCGGCGGCGGCCCGGCACATGAACTTCTCGCGTGCCGCCGAAGAGCTGCACCTGTCGCAACCGGCGGTGTCGACGCAGATCAAGGAGTTCGCGTCCCACGTCGGCTTGCCGCTGTTCGAGCGCATCGGTCGCAAGAGCTTCCTCACCCCCGCCGGCGAGGAGATGCTGCAGTGTGCCCGGGCCATCACCCAGCGCCTCAAGGAGGCCGAAGAGGCGCTGGCGCAGCTCAAGGGGGTGACCGGCGGGCGCCTCAACGTCGCGGTCATCAGCGCCGGGGACTACTTCTTTCCGCGGGTGCTGGCGGCCTTCGGCGCCGAGCATCCGGGCATCACATTCAATCTCACGGTGCACAATCGGGAGGGCCTGCTGCGCCAGCTCGCCGACAATCTCACTGACCTCGCCGTAATGGTCCGACCGCCGCGCGATATGGACATCATCGCGCTGCCGTTCGCGCCGCACCCTTATGTCATCGTGGCGGCCCCAGGCCACCCGCTCGCCCGGGTGCGGCAGATACCGCGCGCGGCTCTGAACCGCGAGCGCTTCGTGCAACGCGAAGCGGGATCCGACACCTGGAATTCGATGCGCGAGGTGTTCGGTCGGCAGTTCTCCCGCCTCAACATCGCCATGGAGATCCACAGCACCGAGACCATCAAGCAGGCGGTGGTCGCCGGCTTCGGGATTGCGTTCCTCTCCGCCCACACCATCGGCCTGGATCTGCTGGCCGGCAACCTGGTGGTGCTCGACGTGCAGGGCTTTCCCGCCCTGTTGAACTGGTATCTGGTGCACAACCGCAGCAAGCGCCTGCCGCCGGTCGCGGCGGCGTTCAAGGATTTCCTGATGCGCCAGGGCGCGCCGCTGATCGAGCGCCTGGTGCACTTCGAGCTGTCGGGGCCGCCGCCGCGGGCGCGCCCGCCAGCCGCGCCGCAGCGGCCGCCCCGCGGCACACGAGCGCGCAGCCGCCGCGCGAGCTAATCGAGGAAGTCGCCGTAGCGTTCGACGTGCGCGGCGAGGTCGAGCGTGTGCTGGCGCGTCAGCCGTTCGGCGAGCTCGGTGTCGCGCCGCTCGAGTGCTTCGATGATCTTCAGGTGATCGATGATCGAGCGTGCCGCGCGTCCATTCTGCGAGATGGTAGCCCGGCGGATCGCGCGCACGTGCAGGAACAGGTTCTTGGTCGCCTCCGCGATCAGTCGCGAGCCGCCCAGGCGGATGATCATCTGATGAAAGGCGATGTTGGCGTCCGAATACTCGTCGAGATGCTCCGTGGGCGGGGAGCTCTGGAACTCATCGAACAGATGGCGCAGCTTGCTGATTTCCGTATCGGGTGCATGCAGCGTCGCCAGGCGTGCCGACATGCTCTCCAGCGCGGCCCACATCTGGATCATCTCGATGATCTCGCGCTTGGATTTTCGGACGATGAAGATACCGCGGCGTGGAACCGTCCTGACAAAACCCTCCTGCTCCAGGATCGACAGTGCCTCGCGCACCGGCGTGCGACTCACGCCGAGCGCCTGCATCAGTTCCCGCTCATCGAGGCGCAGGGGCTCACGCTCGCTGTATATGTCGGTGCTGGCTATGGCGTCCTTGAGCAAGGTGTACGCCTGATCACGCAGGCTCACCGAGTTGAGCGGCGCGAGCGCAAGCCGCCCCGCGGGTCTGTGCTTACGTAAGAGCGTCGCGATCGCCCTCATTCAGCCCCCTGCTCTCTTCGGGCTTTGCGCACCCTTCAGGCAGTTGCGCACCCTACTCGATCAACATCAAAGAGATCAAAAGCACGGGATACCGGGTTTCCCCACGACCCGAGCCGCGCATACGACACGGTATCAGAGGCTTCCGATATATCAGATATCACTGCAGGGTATTTCTCCCCAAATTGGTGCACTGATGGTCGGGTTTACCCTCCCACCGGTCTCCCACCAGCCTGTGCAGCACCCTTCACGCTCACGCTGCACCTCTCCGAGCGCTCGAGGCGCAGTGTTGACAAGGCCGAGATATATCACATATGGTCCGCCGCAGTTCAAAAAAAACGCCGATCCCATGCACCTTTCCAGGGCCTCATTGTGGTGCCGACGTCGCACGACGGGTTCCGAGGCGCGATCCGATCCGACCTGCATGAGGGCACCTGACAACAACCCATCGCGCAAATTCAGGCCAACCGGCTGACGGTTCAAACAAACGACGAAGGGGGAGCATCGATGGCTACCGATTCGAATTCTCAAAACACCTCAGTCTTCGCCAACCCTTGGGCGCAGTTGATCGTCGGCCTCATCTGCATGGTGATGGTCGCCAACCTGCAATACGGGTGGACGCTGTTCGTCGGCCCGATCGGCGCCAAATACGGTTGGAGCAAGGCCGCGATCCAGGTCACCTTCACCATCTTCGTCCTGCTCGAGACGTGGCTGGTGCCCGCGGAAGGGTACCTGGTCGATCGGTTCGGTCCAAAGTGGATGATCGTCGGCGGCGGCGCGCTCTGCGGCCTCGCCTGGACGATCAATTCCTTCGCAGATTCGCTGGGGATGTTCTATTTCGCCGCGGTGCTCGGCGGCATCGGCGCCGGTGCCGTGTACGGCACGTGTATCGGCAATGCCGTGAAATGGTTCCCGGGTCGGCGCGGGCTTGCGGCGGGTCTGACCGCGGCCGGCTTCGGCGCCGGTTCTGCGGCGACCATCATCCCGATCGCCAACATGATCAAGAGCTCGGGTTACGAGCACACCTTCCTGACCTTCGGCCTGTTTCAGGGCATCGTCGTCGTGATCGTCGGCCTGCTGATCCTCGCCCCGTCGGCGAGTTACTTCGTGGCGGCCCCGAAGCTCAGCCCCGGCGCAAGCCGCTACCAGGCGAAGCCGCTCGAGATGCTCAAGACCCCGGTCTTCTGGGTGATGTATGTCATGTTCATCATGATGGCGGCGGGCGGTCTGATGGCGACCGCACAGCTCGCGCCCATCGCCAAGGACTTCAAGGTGGCTGATATCCCCGTGAGCCTGATCGGCATAACGCTGCCGGCGCTGACCTTCGCCCTCAGCATCGACCGCATACTGAACGGTCTGACCCGGCCGTTCTTCGGTTGGGTCTCGGACAAGATCGGGCGTGAGCAAACCATGCTCATCGCCTTCCTGCTCGAAGGCGTGGGCATCATCGCGCTCGCCAATTTCGGCAACGACCCGGTGGCGTTCGTGCTGCTGAGCGGCCTGGTGTTCTTCGCCTGGGGCGAGATCTACAGCCTCTTCCCGGCTACCGTCACGGACACCTTCGGCGCCACGTACGCGACGACCAACACCGGCCTCATGTACACCGCGAAGGGCACGGCCTCGCTGCTCGTGCCACTCGCCAACGTGATGGTCGCCGCGAAAGGAAACTGGCACGGGGTATTCATCACGGCCGCCACGCTCAATATCCTGGCGGCGCTGATGGCCGTTGCGATCCTGAAACCCCTGCGCAGCGCGTACACGAATCGGTCCGGCACGGTTGGTGCAACGCCGAAGCTGGCGACCGGCTGACGCCTGAGGACGGCGCTCTTCCGGCGACCCACCGGAAGAGCGCCCGCGAGGTGCGCCGGCACCACGGCGGGTGCGTTCGCTACGAATGGAGGCATCCATGCTCGAGACGGCGACCAAGACTACCGATAACCGCGCCACCACGACCGCTGAAGACACGCTCAAACGGAAAACCCGCGATGCCGACGTCATTTCCGGCGGGCACCTGGTCGCCAAGGCCCTCAAGAACGAGGGCGTCGATACGATCTTCACCCTGTGCGGCGGGCACATCATCGACATCTACGATGGTTGCATCGATGAAGGCATCCGCATCATCGACGTGCGCCATGAGCAGGTCGCGGCTCACGCCGCGGACGGTTACGCGCGCCAGACCGGCAAGCTCGGGTGCGTGGTCACCACCGCCGGACCCGGCTGCACCAATGCCGTGACCGGGATTGCCACGGCCTTTCGCTCCGAGAGTCCGGTGCTGCACATCGGCGGGCAAGGCGCGCTCACGCAGCACAAGATGGGATCGCTCCAGGACCTGCCGCACGTCGATCTCATGACGCCGATCACCAAGTTCGCCGCCACCGTGCCGAGCACCGAGCGCGTGGCGGACATGATCTCGATGGCGGCGCGAGAAGCCTTCAACGGCGCCCCGGGACCGGTGTACCTGGAAATTCCGCGCGACGTCCTCGATCGCGAGGTCGAGATATCCAAGGCGATCGTCCCGAAGCCCGGGCACTACCGCGCCTCGACCCGCTCGCTCGGCGATCCGCGCGACATCGAGAAGCTCGCCGACCTGCTGGTCGATTCCGAGCGCCCGGCCATCCTGTACGGACAGCAGGTGTGGGCGGCGCGCGGCCACGAGGAGGCGATCGCGCTGCTGCGCGGACTGGACATCCCCGGCTACTTCAACGGCGGCAGCCGCGGGCTCCTGCCCCCCGGTGATCCGCACCACTTCGATCGAACCCGCGGCAACGCCTTCTCGGATGCCGACCTCATCCTCATCGTCGGCACGCCGTTCGACTTTCGCATGGGCTACGGGCGGCGAATCAGCACCAAGCTCAAGCTGGTGCAGATCGACATGGACTATCGCACCGTCGGCAAGAACCGCGACATCGATCTGGGACTGGTCGGCGACCCGGGCGTCATTCTCGGGGCGGTGTTGCAGGCGGCCTCCGGACGCCTGAAGCAGGACAAGCGCCAGGCGCGCCGGCAATGGATGAAAAAGCTGACCGAAGCCGAAGCGGCGGCTACCGAGAAGCTGATGCCGCTCTTCAAGTCCAACAACACCCCGATCCACCCCTATCGGGTCGCCTACGAGCTCAACGAGTTCCTCGCTGACAACACCATCTACATCGGCGACGGGGGCGACGTCGTGACGATCTCTGCCCAGGCGGTGCGTCCGCGGCGGCCCGGTCAGTGGATGGATCCGGGAGCGCTCGGCTCGCTCGGGGTCGGCACCGGCTTCGCCATCGCGGCGGGCCTCGCCCAGCCGCGCAAGGAAGTGCTGTGCTACTACGGAGACGGCTCCTTCGGCATGACCGCCTTCGACATGGAGACCGCCAACCGCTTCGGCGTGCCCTACATCGCGGTCATCGGCAACAACTCCGCCATGAACCAGATCCGTTACGGGCAGCTGGCGAAATACGGCGAGGAGCGCGGCAACGTCGGCAACCTGCTGGGGGACGTTCCCTTCGGCACCTTCGCCCAGATGCTGGGCGGTTACGGCGAGGAGGTGCGCGACCCGGCGCAGATCGCGCCGGCGCTCAAGCGGGCGCGTGAGTCGGTGCACAAGTCGCGTCGCTCGGCGGTCATCAATATCTGGGTGGACCCGCGCGAGTACGCCCCGGGGACCAAGAACCAGACCATGTACAAGTAACGCTCGGCAGGGAATACGCGAATGGCAAAGGCACTGGACGGCGTGCGTATTCTCGACTTCACGCACGTTCAATCGGGGCCCACCTGCACCCAGCTGCTCGCCTGGCTGGGCGCAGACGTCATCAAGGTGGAGCGGGCCGGGGCCGGGGACATCACCCGCGAGCAGCTGCGCGACATCCCCGACGTGGACAGTCTCTACTTCACCATGTTGAACCACAACAAGCGCTCCATCACCCTCGACGCCAAGAACCCCAAGGGCAAGCAGGTCCTGGAGCGCCTGGTGAAACACTGTGACGTACTGGTGGAGAACTTCGCTCCGGGCGCGCTCGATCGCATGGGGTTCACCTGGGAGCGGATCCAGGAGCTGAACCCTCGCATGATCGTCGCATCCGTCAAGGGTTTCGGTCCGGGCCCGTACCAGGACTGCAAGGTCTATGAGAACGTCGCGCAGTGCGCCGGCGGCTCGGCTTCGACCACCGGCTTCGACGACGGCCCGCCGCTCGTCACCGGCGCGCAGATCGGCGACAGCGGCACCGGATTGCATCTCGCCTTGGGCATCGTGGCCGCCTTGTATCAGCGCATGAGCACGGGGCGCGGACAGAAGGTGCTCGCCGCGATGCAGGACGGGGTGTTGAACCTCTGTCGCGTCAAGTTGCGCGACCAACAGCGACTGGCGCGCACCGGCGTCATGCAGGAATACCCCCAGTACCCGCACGGCCAGTTCGGCTCGGCGGTACCGCGCGCGGGCAACGCCTCCGGCGGCGGACAGCCGGGCTGGATCATCAAGTGCAAGGGCTGGGAGAAGGATCCCAACGCATACCTGTACTTCATCGCCCAGGCGCCCGTATGGAAGGAGATCTGCAAGGTGATCGGCAAGGAAGAGTGGATCACCGATCCGGACTACGCCACGCCCGATGCGCGCCTGCCGCGGCTGCTGCAGGTGTTTGCCACGGTCGAGGCCTGGACGATGACCAAAACCAAGTTCGAGGCCATGGCGGAGCTCAACCAGCACGATATTCCGTGCGGCCCGATTCTGTCCATGGAAGAGCTGGCCGCGGAGCCCTCCCTGCGCGCCACCGGCACCGTCGTCGAGGTCGATCATCCCAAGCGCGGCAAGTACCTGACGGTGGGCAATCCGATCAAGATGTCCGACAGCCTCACCGAGGTCACGCGCTCCCCGCTCCTCGGTGAGCACACGCAGGAGGTGCTCACCGAGCTCGGCCTGAGCGACTCCGAAATTCGAGCGCTGCGAGCCGAAAAGGTCATTTGAGCCGGCACGGCGCCGCGGGTCGCCGCGGCCATGCCGCTGCAAGCAGGAGAGAGAATGGCACACGACAAGAGCGCGGTCCGCAAGATCCTCGACCAGGCCAAGGCCGCAGGCCGCAGCGCACTGACTGCGCCGGAAGCGAAGGGCATAGCTGAGGCCTACGGCATCGCGGTACCGAAGGAGGGCGTGGCGAGCACCGCGGCCGAGGCGGCAAAACTCGCCACCCGGATCGGCTACCCGGTGGTCATGAAGATCGTCTCACCGCAGATCCTGCACAAGACGGAAGCCGGCGGCGTGGTGGTCGGCGTCAAGAGCGCGGAAGCTGCGCAGCAGGCCTTCGCCACGATCGTCGACAACGCGCGTCGCTACAATGCCAGGGCCACGATCGACGGCGTGCAGATCCAACAGATGCTGTCGGGCGGCCAGGAGGTGATCATCGGCGCGGTGACCGATCCGGCCTTCGGCAAGCTCGTGGCCTTTGGCCTGGGCGGCATTCTGGTGGAGGTCCTGAAGGACATCACGTTCCGTCTGGCGCCGGCGACGCGCCCTGACGCCCTGTCGATGCTCGACGGCATTGCGGCGGCGGAAATACTGCGCGGGATTCGCGGCGCACCACCGGTGGACCGCGAGTCACTCGCCACGATGATCGGCAACGTCTCGCAGCTGGTGGCGGACTTCCCGGAAGTCTCGGAGCTCGACCTCAATCCCGTGTTCGCGACCCCCGAGGGCGCCACCGCGGCCGACGTGCGCGTGATGCTGGACTTCAAGCCGCCCATGGTGCGCTACCGGCCGAGCCAGGAGGTGATCGTCCGGCAGATGAACCGGATCATGAAGCCGGACGCGGTGGCGGTGATCGGCGCCTCGGCCGAGAGCGGCAAGATCGGCAATTCGATCATGAAGAATCTCATCAACGGCGGCTATCAGGGCGCGATCTACCCGATCCACCCGAACGCCACCGAGATCCTCGGCAAGAAAGTCTACAAGAGTGTCAAAGACGTGCCCGGAGTCATCGACGTGGCGGTGTTCGCCATACCGGCCAAGTTCGTCGCGCAGGCGCTCGTCGAGGTTGGCGAGAAGAAGATCCCGGGCGCGGTGCTGATCCCTTCAGGATTCGCCGAGACGGGTAACGTCGCCGGCCAGGAAGAGGTCGTGGCGGTGGCGCGCAAGTACGACATCCGCCTCATGGGCCCCAACATCTACGGCTTCTACTACACGCCGAAGAATCTCTGCGCGACCTTCTGCACGGCCTATGACTTCAAGGGCGTGACGGCGCTCTCCTCGCAGTCCGGCGGCATCGGCATGGCGATCATCGGCTTCTCGCGCTCGGCGAAGATGGGGGTGTCGGCGATTGTCGGCCTCGGCAACAAGTCCGACCTCGACGAGGACGATCTGCTCACGTTTTTCGAGCAGGACGACAACACCCAGATCATCGCCATGCACCTCGAGGACCTGAAGGACGGCCGCGCCTTCGCCGAGGTCGCCCGCAGGGTCTCGAAGAAAAAGCCGGTCGTGGTCCTCAAGGCCGGTCGCACCAGCGCCGGCGCGCGCGCCGCGAGCTCGCACACGGGCGCCCTGGCCGGCAACGACAGGATCTACGACGACGTCTTCCGCCAGTCCGGCGTCATCCGTGCCAGCTCGCTGCGTGATCTGCTGGATTTCGCGCGCGCCATACCGGTGTTGCCGACACCCAAGGGCAACAACGTGGTGATCATCACCGGCGCCGGAGGCTCCGGGGTGCTGCTCTCGGACGCCTGCGTGGACAACGGGCTGTCGCTGATGGCGATGCCTCCGGACCTGGACGCGGCTTTCCGCAAGTTCATCCCGCCCTTCGGCGCGGCCGGCAATCCGGTGGACATCACCGGCGGTGAGCCGCCGACCACCTACCAGAACACCGTGCGCCTGGGGCTCGAGGATTCGCGCATCCACGCGCTCGTCCTCGGCTACTGGCACACCATCATCACTCCACCCATGGTGTTCGCGCGGCTCATGGCGCAGGTGGTGGAAGAAATGCGCGCCAAGGGCTTCGTGAAGCCCGTGGTCGCCTCGCTCGCGGGCGATGTCGAGGTGGAGGAAGCGGCGGAGTTTCTGTATCAGCACGGCATCCCTGCCTACGCCTACTCGACCGAGATCCCGGTCGCCGTGCTGGGGGCGAAGTACCACTGGGCGCGCGGCGCCGGGCTCATTCCGCCGCTAGAGCCGCGCCGCACTTAAGGGGTAAGGGGGAGACGGCGACAGCCACGTGCCGGAGAACAGAAGGGGAGCGCGCGCCGCGATCATCGGCGCGAGTTGCACAGTTGAGTCACACCAACAACACCACGCCCGAGGAGGATCTCGCAATGTTTACTACCAAGGCGGCTGGCGTCCTGTCCCCCTGATTCGTGAATCGATCTCAGCGACTAACTCTTCGACTAGCAGAATGAAGAAACGACGATAGCTAAATCCAGGAGGAGAATAATTATGACCTTCCAGAAGACATCGGTAGCGCTTGCAGTTTCTCTTGCGCTCGGCTGTGTGGGCAATGCGCACGCAGATCAGGCGTCGGACATGCAGGCAAAGCTGGACGCGTTGCAAAAGGAAATTCAGGAACTGCAGGCGCAAATCGGTGCACTCCGTAAGAAGCAGGAGCAAGCAGCTCCTGCGGCTGCCGCGGCTCCCGCCAAGGCTCCCGCCAATGAGGTGAAAGCCGGCAAGGAACTGGTCTTCAAGGTCGGCGGCGGCGAGGTCCAGCTGTACGGCCACGCCGATGTGTCCCTGGATGATCAGACCAATGGCATGACCGGCTTCCTCAACGGTGGTCTGCCGGTCACGGGCCACAATGGCTGGGTTCCTGATGTCTCCAGCAACCTGTCATTCTTCGGGGTTCGTGGCAACCGTGCTGTCAGCGACGATTTGAAAGGGGTTTTCCAGTTTGAAACGGAAATTTCCTATGCCGCCACGCCGGGTGCATCAGATCAGGCCCCAGACACCACGGCACAGAAGTTCGAGCTCGGATCGCGCAATAGCTTTGTCGGACTGCAGAGCGAGGAATATGGCGCTATCAAGCTGGGCAAAACCGATACGCCATACAAAACCGCTACCGCCCGCCTGGACCCCTTTGCCAGTACACCGGGTGATTACAATGCCATCATGGGAAACAGCGGCGGTGATAATCGAACCGAGTTTGACTTTCGCGCGCCTCATTCTGTCTGGTACGAGTCGCCAAATATAATGGGCGCGCATGCCAATTTCCTGGTTTCACCCGGCCAGAATCGCAGTACCGATACCGGACTGTATGCCCAGGGCGAACCGGATTGCAGCGGTGGTAATTCGACTGGAGGCTTGAACGGGAATGCCGGTCAACCCACGTCCTGTGAGGATGGGTCTTTCTATACCCTTTACAGTTTTGATGTCACCTATGAATCTGGTCCGCTCTATGCAACCGTTGCGTACGAGGTCCATAAAGATGTCAATCGTATAGGCGATGAGATCGTTCCAGGCACCATCGGAATCCGTGATGAAAGCGCCTATAAGCTAGGCGTGCAATATACGTTTCCGACCAGAACGACTCTCAACGTCCTCGTCGAACGATTGCAGCGGGATGCCATCACCGACAGCCTGGATGAGCGCACCCGTACCAGTACCTGGCTGGCGCTTACTCAAGGTCTGACGCCCTTCGATGACCTGAATGTTGGCTGGGCACATGCCGGCAGGACACCGGGGCAGCCGGTGGAAGGAGTACAGGACAAATTTGGTAATCCTGCGCCAGCGGGTTCCTCGAATAACGAGGCCAACCTGTATACCATCGGCCTCAAACACCGCTTCGTAGACAAGCGCACCACCGCCTATCTGACGTATTCAAGCCTGGTCAATGGCTACTGGGCGCATTTCTCCCTGGGCGCGGGCGGTCACGGTCTTCCCACCAGAAACTATGTGGGTGACAAATTTATCGGCGGCTGCCAGTCAGGAGGTAATTGCGGTCCCCCGTTTTCTGGAAATAACGCCGAAGCGGTCTCTTTTGGTCTGACTTACGATTTTTGACCCGGTTGAGAATCACGCAAAAAGGCGCCCGCGGGCGCCTTTTTGTCCCTCGCCGTGACGACGAATATTTGATGGCGTGATCGCGTCGTCGCGTGCGAATGGCGCATTGCGAATGTTGCACGTTTACCAGAGCTTCTCGCCGCTGGCCATGCGCTCCTGCATCTGCACCTGGAATGCCGGCGGGCCGAAGGCAAACCAGTCCTGATCCAGGCGATAGAGCAGGAGGCGCTTACGTTCCGACGCGAAATTCTTGAGCCATTCTATGGTCTTGTCATCTGGTCCGTCGCCGACCGGTACGGCGACATCAACATCCTGACCGTGCCACTTGAACTGTGCAGGGAGGAAGATGACTCTGGCCTTATCGGGGCGGAGCCAGTCTGGTAATGGACTTGCTGGCATGAGCCAACCACAGAAAAAACGCTGGCACGGGTCGAGTGGCCGCCGTTCATAGATCAGACAATGGTGGCCGGAACTGTGAGGGCAAGGGTGGCCGGGGTAAACCTCGACGCCGTAGACATTGATCTTGAGCCACCCATCGCAGCAGGCCGTGCACTCACCGCACCGGCGGCTCGATGCTGCCGCTTCGGTTAACCGCACCGAAACACCTCAGCAGAGGCGGCCTGCTTGCGCTTCGCCGCGCGCAGGAACTGCTCGCAGTCCTCGAGGCGCGGGCAACGGCACTGAAAGCTCGTCTCCAGCAGCAGCTTCATCCGCCGTGCCCGGTCCATCAGGGCGTTGACCTCTTCGAGCTTGCGCACGGCGAGGGCCCGCCAGCGCGCCGCCGGCGGCGTCTGCTCGGAAAAGCCGGACAGGAAGAGCCGTGTCTCGCCGATGGTGAAGCCCGCCTCGAGCGCCAGCCGGATGAGAGAGATCCGCCCGAAGACCGCCTCGGTGTAGCGGCGCTGCCGGGATCTGCGCGGTGGCGCCGGCAGCAGGCCGGCTCTTTCGTAGTACCGCAGCGCCGAGGCCGACAGGCCCGCCTCGCGGGCAACCTCGCCGATCGAGAGCTCTTTCATTTCATGTTCCCCCACTTGACTTCAAGTGCACTTTAACTCGTAGAGTGTTCCAACAGAAGGGGGCGCCGCCCTTGCCGCCCTCAAGGAGATGCAACATGGCTGAGATCCGTCGCGCCGGAGTGCTGCTGGCGATGTTGTCTTTGCTGGGGCCGATCCCGGGGCACGCCGCGGATAGGGTTCCAGACTACGTTGCGGCCGCGATCGCCGATCCCGGCCGACCGCCGCAGCAGCTCGCGCACGATGCGGATCGCAAGCCGGGCGCGCTGCTGACATTCGCAGGCGTCAAGCCCGGGGACCGGGTGGCGGATTTCATGTCCGGCGGTGCCTACTTCACGCGGCTCTTCAGCCGCATCGTCGGCAAGACCGGACATGTGTACGCCTTCCTGCCCGAGGAGCAACTGCAGAACTGCGCGCCGGAGGAGACCGCCGGAACCCGTGCGATCGAGCACGACGGCAGCTACGCCAACGTGAGCGTGCTGACCGGACCGGTCGCCCGGTTCCGTCCGCCCGAACCGCTCGATCTGGTCTGGACGTCGCTCAATTTCCACGACCTGTACGATTCCTTCATGGGGCCGGCCGACGTGGGCCAGGTCACCCAGGCGCTGTACGATGCGCTCAAGCCCGGGGGCGAGCTGCTGGTGATCGACCACGTCGCGCAAGCCGGTTCGGAGGTCCGTGACACCGAAACGCTGCATCGCATAGACCCCGAAGTCATCATCCGGCGAGCGCAAATGGCGGGATTCCGGCTCGAAGCGCACAGCGATGCGCTGCGCAATCCGCACGACACGCACCAGCTGCGCGTGTTCGACGCGGCGATTCGCGGACAGACCGATCAGGTGATCCTGAAATTCAGAAAGCCGCTCGCTGCGACGCCCGCGGCGGCGTGCGATGCTGCGGGCGAGCGGCGCCTCGGCACGCGGCCTGCCTGGCTGTAGTCTTCAGCCGCCGGACGCCGCCTGCACAGCGCTTCGCCTGACCACGGCCCAATTCGCACACGCCGCGCCGATCGTGGCGAGGAGGATGAGCGATTTGCTGAAATCCACCCGCGTGAGGAGCACGGCACAGATGATCACGCCGAGGAGCGGAAGGATCGGTCCGCCGGGCAGACGCCAGAGCGCGGCCGCGGCTTGCCTGCGGCGCAGAACCGGTACCGCCACACACACCGCCGCATAAAAGAACAGCCGCGCCACCGCCGACAGCGTGACGTTCCAGGAGAAGCTCGCGAACTGGGAAAAACCCCACAGCAGCAGCGCGAATAGGAGGATCGAGCAGTACGGGGTGCGAAAGCGCGGGTGCACGCGGGCCAACCAGGCCGGGAAGTCGCCCCGCTCGGCGAGCGCGAAGGTGCCGCGCGGCGCGGTCAGCATGTTGGCGCTGATGTAGCCGTAGACCGAAATCAATGCCCCGGCGGAGATGAGCGCTGCGCCCGCCGGCCCGATGACCACCCGGGCTGCATCCGCCAGCGGACGGGCGCTGTGCGCCGCGTCCGCCAGCACGCCGACCACGATGAGCTGCAGGAGCGCATACAGCGCCGTAAGAATAAGGAGTGCCACGAACAAGGCGAAAGCCGCATCCCGCCGCGGATCGCGCGCCTCGCCCATCGGGTTGAGCGCGGCTTCATAGCCGCCGTAGGCAAACAGCAACAGCAGCATCGCCTGCAGCCAGCCATCCACGGATGCCGCCACCGGCGCCGCGGCGACTCGCGGATGGAGCGACAGGTAAAGCACCCCGGCCACGCACACCATTCCCAGCGCCAGCAGCTTCGCCACCACGGTGGCATTGCTGACCCGCGTGCCGGCTGCCACGCCGCGATAGTTCACCGCCGCGAGGCTGGCGAGAAACACGCTGATGACGCTCAGTCTCGGCAGCGGCTGGGTCGCCGCGGGCCAGAATTCCCCCAGGTAGATGACGAGCAGATTCACCGCGGCGGCGCACGCCGTCAGGCGGCTGAGCAGCATCAGCCAACCCACCTGCACTCCCGCGAACCTTCCGAATGTATGGCGCACATACAGATAGGTGCCGCCGGTCTCGTTGAACTGGGAGGCAACTTCCGCGTAGCAGCCGATGATCACCGCCATCCCCGCGCCGGCGATCAGCACGGCCGCGGGACTCGCGTGCCCGAGGAGTCCGGCAACGATCGAGGGCAAGCCGAAGATGCCGCTGCCGAGGATGCTGTTGAGCGCCAGTGCTACCATGCTCCAGCGGCCGATCGCGCGGACCAGTTGCGGCTGCGAGGTGCGCGGCGGCTCGGGCGTCATCGCGCCCTTGTATCACAAAGGCAAGCAATCAGGACCGCCTGACTCGAGGAGCCCCCGTGCGCTATTCGTATGCGACACACCTGGAGTGCAGTGTCAGCGCGCAAACGTACGACATCGCAAAGCTCCACGGGCTGTCGGCGGTGAACAAGCCCCTGCTGGCGCGCTATGACCTGGATGCGCTCAGGCGCGCAGTGTCGCGCGAAGAAATCGCGGCGCGGCCGGCGGGCCTGTGGCGGTGGCGCGAGCTGCTGCCGGTGGCGGAGCCGGCTCACATCGTCAGTCTGGGTGAGGTCGAAACGCCGCTCCTGTCCCTGTCCAACAGCCGGCGACCCGCCGGGTTCATGCCTCCCCTGGTCAAGGACGAAGCTCGCCTGCCCACCGGTTCGTTCAAGGCGCGCGGCCTGTGCGTGGCGGTATCGATGGCGAAGGCCCACGGTGTGCAGCGCATTGCCATTCCGACCAACGGCAACGCCGGCGCGGCGCTCGCCGCCTATGCCGCGCGGGCCGGCATCGAGGCTTACTGCTTCTGCCCCGACGACACCCCCGAGATCAACCTCGGCGAGATCGCCCTGCAGGGCGCGACGGTGTGGCGTGTCAACGGCCTGATCAACGATTGCGCGCGCCTGGTCGAGGCGGGCAAGCCGCAGTTCGGCTGGTTCGACATGTCGACACTGAAGGAGCCCTATCGGATCGAAGGCAAGAAGACCATGGGACTGGAGCTGGCAGTGCAGATGGATTGGCGCCTGCCGGATGTCGTGTTCTATCCGACCGGCGGCGGCACCGGCCTGATCGGCATGTGGAAGGCGTGGCAGGAACTGCTGACGCTCGGTTGGATCTCAGGTCCCCTGCCGCGCCTCATCGCCGTCCAATCCACCGGCTGCGCGCCGATCGTGCGCGCATTCGATGCCGGGGCAGACACCGCCACGCCCTGGGAGAATGCCCGCACGATCGCCGCGGGTATCCGCGTGCCCGCGGCGCTGGGTGATTTCCTGATCCTGCGCGCGCTGCGCGACAGCGGCGGCTGCGCGCTGGCGGTGCCGGACTCGGACATCGAGTCCGCCCGGCAGCACGTGGGGTCACAGGATGGCCTGCTCCTGAGCCCCGAGGGCGCGGCGACCTACGCCGCGTACCTGCAGGCGGCCGCGAGCGGCAAGGTACGCTCGAGCGAGCGGGTGGTGCTGTTCAATTGCGCCAGCGGCCTCAAGTATCCGATGCCGGCGGTGACCCAGCACATGGACGTGCGCCGGCCGTTCGCACCGGGGATCAGGATGCCGCCGACGACCCCTTGAGTTGATCGCCGACTGGCAGACGGCGGATACGCTTGCCGCTCGCGGCAAAAATGGCGTTCACCAGCGCGGGGGCGACCGTCGGCATGCCCATCTCTCCGGCGCCGGAGGGCGGGTCTTGCGAGTCGACGAGATACACTTCGACGTCCGGCGCCGCCGCCATGCGCAGCAACGGGTAGTCGGGGAAGTTGGACTGCTCGACGCGCCCGTCCTTGACCGTGATCTGCAGATTGAGGGCGGTCGAGAGTCCGTCGATCGTCGCCCCCATCATCTGCGCCTCGAGCCCGAGTGGGTTGACAATCTCGCCGACGTCCGCTGCACAGACACAGCGGAGCACCTCCAGCTCGCCCGCCGCCGACACGGCGACTTCGAACGCATGCGCGACATACCCGCCATGAGTGAAATGGCTCGCCAGGCCGATCCCGTGCCCCGCGGGCAGCTTGCGCCCGTAGCCGACCTCGTGTGCCGCGCGCCTCAACACGCCCGCGAGGCGTCCCGTATGGAGTTTCGGTCCGCCATGGTCGCGGTAGGGAAGCTGGCGCGGTGCGCCGAGCAGCTCGAGTCGCAGCTCCAAAGGATCCGCGCCGGCGGCGAGCGCGACCTCGTCCACGAAGCTCTGCACCGCGAACGCCGAGAACGTCGGTAGTGGTCCGCGCAACCAGCCGCGCGCGAGACTGAATTCGACCGGCATGAATTCCGACAGATAGTTGGCAACGCAGCCGGCCGGGAAGCCATCGGGATCGGCGCACCCGACCCAGTCGGACTCCTCCTCCATGCCCTGCGCCCGAGACTTGCGCGGCGTGGCGGCGACCCGATGTGCCCAGCTGCCGACCCGGCCCCGCGCATCGAGGGTCGCCGTCAGTTGGTGCAGTCCGAACGGGCGGTAGAAATCGTTCTGCAGATCATCCTCGCGCGTCCAGATGACTTTCACCGGCGCCTTGGCCGCCTGAGCCACGAGCACCGCTTCCGCGACGAAGTCGTTCTGCAGCCCCCGGCCGAAGCCCCCACCCACGCGCCGCAGCCGGATCTCGATATCCGGGCGGGCGATGCCAGTCATCGCACTGATCATGCGCGATGCGCCGCCGGGACTTTGCAGCGAGGCCACGAGCAGTGCCCGCTTCGGCCGCAGCTCGATGAGTGCGTTCGGCGGCTCCATGGTCGCATGCGCGAGCAGGGGCATGACATAGACCGCTTCCACAACGCGAGCCGCTGCTTTGCGCGCTGCTGCCAGCTCGCCATCCTGACGCGCGATTTTCCCAGAAGTCGCCAGAGCCGCCACCGCGCGGCGCTCGAGCGCGGCAGATGAATCCTGTGCCCCGGGTCCGGCAGTCCAGGTGATGCGCAGCGCATCGCGACCCTGGCGCGCCGACCAGAAATCATCCGCCACCACCGCCACACCGGCCGCGAGGTTTCGATCCAGCACAGCGCCGGGCTGCGGCCCGGGGACCCTGAAGACCTGCCGGACGCCTGGAACCCGTCGCGCCTGCGCGTCATCGACCTGCGCAACGGCGCCATCGAAGTACGGGCAACGCGCGATCACCGCCGTCAGCGCGCCTGGAACCGTGGCGTCGATCCCGTACGCCGCTGCGCCGGTCACGATCTCGCGCGCGTCGGTCACCCGGGTGGGTTGGCCGATGATTCGATACCGGCCCCTGGGCTTCACAGGCACGTCCGCAGCCGCAGGGGCGAGCGTCGCGGCGCGCGTCGCGAGCTGCGCGTAGCTCAACCTGCGCCCGTCCGGATGCAACACGTGCGCGTCGCGCGTCTGCAGCTGATCGGCGCTCTGCTGCCAGCTCTGCGCAGCCGCCTGTACCAGCAGCCATCGCACCCGCGCCCCCGCCTGCCGCAGCTCGTGCCACCCGTCCGGAATGTTGGTGCTCCCACCCGCACCCTGGGGACCATAGCGGGAGGTGAAGCCCGGTGGATCGTGGCTGGCGACGAGCCCATACGGGAGTTGCTCCACCGTGACCGATGACCAGGGAACATCCAGCTCCTCCGCAATCAGCATGGGCAGCGATGTCTTGACGCCCTGCCCGATTTCGCAACCCCGTGCGCCGATTACGATGCGACCATCGGTCTCAATGCGAACGAACGCGCCGAGCGACTGGCCACCGACGGGGCCCCCTGCAGCTGGCGCCCGGCTCGATGCGGTACGCGCCACCCTTGGTGCGTTGAACGACACCAGCAGAGCGCCGGCAGCGGTCATTGACACGCTGAGAAAATCGCGGCGCGAAAGCGCACCGCCGCTGCGCAGGGCGCTCACCGGCCCTCGCCTCGCAACTGCGCCGCCGCACGACGGATCGCCTTGCGGATGCGCGGATAGGTGCCGCAGCGGCACAGATTCGTCAGGGTGGCGAGGTCGGCCTCGGTCGGTTTCGGCTTGCGCGCCAACAGGTCGGCTGCCGCCATGATCTGGCCGGCCTGGCAATAGCCGCACTGGGGCACGTCCTCGTCTATCCAGGCCTGCTGCAGCGGATGCAGATGCGCGCCCCGCGCAAGCCCCTCGATCGTGGTGACGGCGCGCCCCGCCACCCGCGACATGGGGATGACGCACGAGCGCGCGGCCGCGCCATCAAGGTGGACCGTGCACGCTCCGCAGTAACCGATCCCACAGCCGAACTTCGTGCCGGTGAGGCGCGCGTGATCGCGCAGGTACCACAACAGCGGCATGGCGGGATCGCCGCGGTAGCTGGAGCGCTGCTGATTCAGCGTAAAGTCGATCGCCATGCTGGACCCTCCGGCACGACGGCATCATAGGATCGGGCCCGCCCCACGGTACTACCGTCCGCCGCGATGGCCTCTCGGATCGTCGCGCGCCATGCTCGAAGCACGCGCAACGTTTAGGGGGACCCTGTGGGGATGAGCGGCAGCTCGATGCGTGAGGGGTGTGCGGGATCGAAGTAAACCGAGTTCTCCGCGATGCGCCAGCGGCGGTTGTCGTTCAGGGGCTCGCCGGTATTGGGGTTGACGTCGAAGCGCGGGAAGTTGCTGCTGGAGATGTCCAGCCGGATCCGGTGGCCGTGCCTGAAGACGAGCGAGGTCGGATACATCTCGATCGTGAACTCGTAGGGCTTACCGGGCTGCAGCATCTCGGCCCTCCCCGGCCCGTTGCGGTAACGCGCGCGCACGATGCTGTCACCGATGTTGAGCTCGATGCCGCCCGGAAAGTCGGCGCTCGGCGGGTACACGTCGATGAGCTTGGCGGTGAAATCGGTATCGGGCGAGTCCGAAGCCGCCCACAGCCGCACGATCAGGCGTCCGGTCACCTCGAGGTCCCGCGTCAGGGGCGGGGTCTGAAACACGAGCACGTCATTGCGCGCCGACAGCGGATTGGAGTCCGTGCACGTCCACAACGTGGGGCGGCAGCGCTGATCGGTCGCGCCCGCGCTCGCGAGCGCCCCCTGGGACGAGAGATTGCCACCGAGGGTTGGCACCGGATTGTGTGGATCGAAGCGATAGGTCAGGGGGGCATGGGGTACGGGCTCCCCGGGCGAGAGCACCCCCTCGGCGTGCAGGTAGTACGCCGTCGGCCTCGCGCGGGCGAGCGGCCACTCCGGTTCATCGCGCCAGCGCCCGCCGACGAACACCCGACCCTCCGGGGTCTTGTGTCCGTCACCGCCGCCCATGACATAGATGCGCACGGGTGACTCGCGGTCGACACCGTTGTCGATACCCTTCAGCCAGTGATCGAACCAGCGCTGCTGGAAGGCGTTCAGGTCGATGGCCGCGTCGGGCGTGAACTGCGCATCCCCGGCATAGCTCGCGTTCGGCCGGCTATGCGTCCAGGGTCCGACGATCAGCCGCTGCGGGCTCTTCTTACGCTCGTGCAGCCCCACATAGTTTAGGTTCGCCACCTGCAGCGCCCAGGAATCGTACCAGCCGGTGACGTGGTAGACGGGGATGTCCTTGTAGTCGGCGAGATGATCGACAACCTCCACGCCCATCCCCTTGAACACCGGGTCGTCGCCCCCGTGACTCATGACAGCCGTGAGCCACTCCTCGTAGTCGGGCGCGAACTTCAGCGGCGTGTCGCCGGCGCGTAACGGCAAGGCACGCACGTACTCGGGCACATGGTTGACGAGATCCGCCAGCGCCGGCGCCGCCGCCGGATCGCTGGCGGCGCGTGCGGCCGCCACGAGATTCGGCGGCCCCCCGGGGTCTCCCATCGAGAGCACCCAGTTGACCCAGCGCAGCTCGAAGGCGCCGTTGTGCCGCAGCCCGTAGCGACCCACGTCCGACATCGAAAACAGCGGGATCATCGCCTTGACGAACGGCGCAGCGGCGATCGCGAGCGCATGTTGGGTCCCGCCTTCGTAGGAGGTGCCGACCGTGCCGATGCCGCCGTCGGACCACGAGTGATGTCCGATCCACTGCGTGGTGTCGTAGCCGTCACGGCCGTCGTCGGACAGCGGCCGCCAGCGACCCTGCGAGCGGTAGCGCCCGCGCACGTCCTGCACGACCACGACATAGCCCCGGGAAGCGAAGTACCGTGCAAAGGGCGCGGCGCGCACCTCCTTGTTGTACGGCGTGCGCATCAGCAGCGCCGGGAACCTGCCTTCAACGGGTACGCCGTCGCGCGCCGGCCGGTACACGTCGGCAGCGAGCGCAGCGCCATCGCGCATCGGGATCATGACATCGACCGCGAGCGCGACGTCGCCGGGCGTCTCGGCCGCCACCGACGGCGGCGCAGGCGCCAGCAGAGCCGCCAGCACAACGCCCGGCGCGAGCAGTCGCCGGCCAAAGGAAGCTGAGCTGGCGCTGGGTTGCATGCGGGCGGGCGTGCCCTTGCGCCTCACCAGCGTGGCTTGCGCTTCTCGATGAATGCCTGCACGCCCTCCAGCGCCGCTGGCTCCATCATGTTGCAGGCCATGGTCTCACCGGCCGCCGCGTACGCGGCCTCGAGGCCGAGCTCCCCCTGCCGGTAGAACAGCTCCTTGCCCATCGCCACCACCGCGCGCGGCTTGGCGACGATGCTCGCCGCCAGCGTCTCGATTTCCGCATCCAGGTGCTCGGGCTCGACGACCCGGTTCACCAGTCCGCGCGCCTGCGCTTGAGCCGCGTCGATGAAGTCGCCCGTCACCAGCATCTCGAACGCCGGCTTGCGCGCGACGTTGCGGATGAGCGGCACGCTCGGCGTCGAGCAGAAGAGGCCGAGGTTGACGCCGCTGACTGCGAACCTCGCGGCGCTGGAGGCCACCGCCAGGTCGCACTGCGCCACCAGCTGGCAGCCGGCGGCGGTGGCAATACCCTGCACGCGCGCGATCACCGGCACCGGCAGGCGCCGCAGCGTGAGCATCATGCGCGTGCACTGCGCGAACAGTCCGCGGTAGTACTCGAGCGAGGGCTGCGCGCGCATCTCCTTCAGGTCATGGCCGGCGCAGAACGCCTTGCCTACCGCTGCGATCACCACGACGCGCGCCGATGCATCGCTCGCGATCGCATCGAGCTCGCGCTGCAGCGCGGCGAGCATCGCCTCGGACAGGGCGTTGAAGGCCTGCGGGCGATTGAGTGTCAGGGTGATGACGCCGCGCGCATCCCGCTCGCGCCTCACCAGCGGGTCCGAATCGCCCCTCGGCAGTGGCTCCGCGGTCATGGTTGTCTCCTCATTCGATCGCACTGGCCGATTTCGCCCGCTGGCGCAGCACGAACTTCTGGATCTTGCCGGTGGAAGTCTTCGGGATCTCCTCGAAGCGCACCTCGCGCGGCACCTTGTAGGCCGCCAGCAGGGCGCGGCAATGCGCGATGAGCTCGGCGGCGCTCACCGTGACGCCGCTCTTGAGCTCGACGAAGGCGAGCGGCGTCTCGCCCCATTTCGGATCGGGCCGCGCCACCACTGCGCAGGCCATCACCGCGGGGTGGCGATAGAGCGCATCCTCCACCTCCAGGGAGCTGATGTTCTCCCCGCCGGAGATGATCACGTCCTTGCTGCGGTCCTTGATCTTCACGTATCGGTCCGGCTCCAGCACCGCCAGATCCCCGCTGTGAAACCAGCCGCCGGCGAAGGCCTCGGCGGTTGCGGCCGGATTCTTCAGGTAACCCTTCATCACGATGTTGCCGCGGAACATGATCTCACCGAGCGTCTGCCCGTCGGCCGCGACCTCGGTCATGGTCTCCGGATCGAGCACCGTCATCCCCTCCTGCAGGACGTAGCGCACGCCCTGGCGGCCGTTGAGCCGGGTCTGCTCCGACAGGCTCGCCGCGGCCCATTGCTCGCGCTTGGCAGCGACCGCCGCCGGGCCGTAGGTCTCGGTCAGCCCGTAGGCATGGGTGAGCTCGAAACCGATCCTCGCCATGCCCTCGATCATCGCCGCCGGGGGCGCAGCGCCGGCCACCATGCCGCGCACCCGCTGCGTGAGACCCTCGCGCAGCGCGGCTTCCGCGTTGACCAGCAGGTTGTGCACGATGGGGGCGGCGCAGTAGTGATCCACAGCATGCGCGCGCATGGCATCGAAAATTGCGCGGCTCTCCACCTTGCGCAGACACACCTGCGTGCCGGCCAGCATCGCGACCGTCCACGGGAAGCACCAGCCGTTGCAGTGGAACAGCGGCAACGTCCACAGGTACGTCGGAAATTGCGGCATGCTCCAGGTGGCGGCGTTGCTCACCGCGTTGAGGTAGGCCCCGCGGTGGTGCGTGACCACGCCCTTGGGATTGCCGGTGGTGCCGGAGGTATAGGACACGGCGATGGCATCCCATTCGTCCCGCGGACCCTCGAGCCGCGGCAGCGGCTCGTGCCGTGCGAGCAACGCCTCGTACTCGTACGCGCCGAGCGGCTCCCCGGCCCCCATGTACTCGCTGTCGCACACGTCGATGACGATGGGTGTGCGGTGATGCTCATCGCGCAATATCCGCAGCGCCGGCGCGATGACCGGCGCGAACTCGCGGTCGCTGATCAGGACCGCGGCCTCGCAGTGCTGCATCTGCCAGGCGAGGAGCGGCGCGTCCAGGCGCGTGTTGAGCGGGTGCAGCACGGCATTCAGCGCCGGTACCGCGTAGTGCGCCTCGATCATCTCCGGAGTATTGGGCAGCATGAGGCTGACCGTGGTGCCACGCCCCACCCCGAGGGCCCGCAGCGCCGCCGCCAGTCGCGCCGCACGTTCGCGCGTGTCGCGCCACAGGTAGCGGCGCCGCCCATGAATCACCGCCGGCAGGTCGGCGAACACCTCGGCACTGCGCTCCACGAAACTCACCGGCGAGAGCGCCACGTAGTTGGCGGGGTTCTTGTCCAGGTCCTGGTCGTAAATGCTCATGGCTGCGTTCTTTCCGCGCGCGCTCGCATGGCGGCTCGGTGTGAAGCGTACACCCGCACGCTCGCCTTGGCATGCCGCTTGGATCAAACTAGGCCCCCGCGCCCGGCGCATGCCGGGAGCTCAGGCGGCGCACACAACGAGGGGGCCTCTTGCATCCAAGAGAGATCGACTGGCTCATCATGGCAGTGTATTTCGTGTTCGTGCTGGGCGTGGGCTACGCGCTGCGGCGTCACGTGAAGACCAGCACCGACTACTTTCTTTCCGGCCGCTCCATCCCGGCATGGGTTGCCGGGCTCGCGTTCCTGTCCGCCAACCTGGGTGCCCAGGAAGTCATCGGCATGGCGGCCTCGGGCGCCAAGTACGGCATGGCGACCAGTCACTTCTACTGGGTGGGGGCGGTCCCCGCCATGGTGTTTCTCGGCGTCTTCATGATGCCGTTCTACTACGGCTCACAGGCGCGCTCGGTGCCGGAGTACCTGAAGCTGCGCTTCGACGAGAAGACCCGCGGCCTGAACGCGATCTCCTTTGCGACCATGACGGTGTTCTCCTCGGGCATCTCGATGTACGCCATGGGCCTGCTGCTGAACCTGCTGCTGGGGTGGGACTTCGACACCAGCGTGTGGCTGTCCGCGGCCGTGGTTCTGATCTACATCCTGCTCGGCGGACTGACCTCGGCCATTTACAACGAGGTGCTGCAGTTCTTCCTCATCGTGTTTGGTTTCGCGCCGCTGGTGTTTCTCGGGCTCAAGGATCTGGGCGGCTGGCAGGGACTGAGCGCGCGCCTCGCCCATGTCGCGACCGCGCAGGGCTTTGCGCCGCAGGCATGGTCGAGCACCTGGAGCCAGATGGGGGATCCGACCTCCAATCCCATGGGTGTCGAGTGGTTCGGGGTCGCCATGGGACTGGGCTTCGTGCTGTCCTTCGGCTACTGGTGCACGGACTTCCTGGTCGTGCAGCGCGCCATGGCCGCCCACTCGATGTCGGCCGCGCGCCGCACGCCGCTGATCGCCGCCGTGCCGAAGATGTTGTTCCCGTTCCTGGTCATCGTACCGGGCATGATCGCCATCGCCTCCACGCAGCACACCGGCGCCAGCGGCTTCGTCCTGCCGCAAAAGGCCGACGGCACCCTCAACTACGATCTGTCCATCCCCATGATGCTCAGCCACTACTTCCCGCACGGCATGCTGGGCCTGGGGCTCACGGCGCTGCTGGCCAGTTTCATGTCGGGGATGGCCGGCAACGTCACGGCCTTCAATACCGTCTGGACCTACGACATCTACCAGGCCTACATCAACCGCGGCGCGAGCGATCACCACTACCTCAACATGGGACGCGTGGCGACGGTGTTCGGGATCGGACTGTCCGTGGCCGCCGCCTACGTCGCCAACCACTTCAACAACATCATGGATATGCTGCAGCTGCTGTTCGCTTTCGTGAATGCGCCGCTGTTTGCGACGTTCCTGCTGGGAATGTTCTGGAAACGGGCTACCGGGCACGGCGCGTTTGCCGGTCTCTTGTCCGGAACGGCGGCGGCGGCACTGCACCACGGCTTGAGCCTGCCCCGGGGCAGCGTCCCGGGCATCAAGGGCGGCTGGCTCGCACTGCTGCATGCCTATCCGAGCGAGATGGCGCAGAACTTCTGGACCGCAATCTGGGCGTTCACCGTGTGCTTCCTCGTGACCCTCGCGGTGAGCCTGATCACGCGGCCGCGTGCGGAGAATGACCTGGCCGGACTCGTCTACTCCCTCACTCCCCGACTGCGCGAGACGGATCGGGCGTGGTATGCGCGCCCGGCGGTGCTCGGCGCGGGGGTACTCGCCGCGACACTGCTGCTCAATCTCATCTTCTGGTAAGGAGCCGCGCATGGGCCTCGACATCCGCATACCGCTCGGAGTGATGTTCACCCTCCTCGGGTTGCTGCTCACGGGCTTCGGATTCTTCAGCGACCCGGCGATTTACCAGCGCTCGCTCGGTATCGACATCAACCTGTGGTGGGGGCTGGCCCTGCTGCTCTTCGGCGCCGTGATGCTGGGCGTCGGATGGCGCGCGGCCGGCGGCCGGACTCACTGAAGCCCGCGGGCGCCAGGGCGGGGTGCGCCTCAGGTCCAGCACCTCAGGCCCAGCACCTCAGGCCCAGTCGCGGAATCCGATCGAGGCATGAGAGCCGTCGCAGAAGGGCTTGTTCTTCGATGCCCCGCAGCGACACAAGGTCATGCGGTTGCGGATCTCGTACGCGAAGCCGTCGGCGGAATGCAGCGCAATCCCGCCCCGCAACCACAACGGACCGCTGACGCCTTGTGAGGGGTCCTCGATGAGTCCTATGGAAACCGGCAGCGCATGCTCGATCGGCTTGCCGCTCGCCCGATCCCAGGCGACGAGGCGTCCCGAGGGACAGTTGTTGACCTGGCGGAGGAAAGTCGTCCGCAGCCCGGCGTCGTCAGTACGCTCGACCTGGTTCCACACCTGTCCGTTCGGATCGCAGAAGCGCGCGCCCGCACACAGCGACTGCGCGTCCGTGAGCGCGAGGGCGGGTCCTTCCAGGACCTGCGCCTGTTCGCGATACGTGGTACGGGGGGCGGTTTCGGTGCCGTCGAAGCCGATCTTCGCGTGGGTGCCGTCGCAGAACGGCTTGGTTTTCGACTTACCGCACCGGCACAGCTGGTACGACTCCCGCGCGGGCAATGTCTCGCCCTGCCGCCATTGCTGCGACTCGCCTTCGCGATCGGTGACGATGGTCTGCTTGGCGAGCGGCACGCCGCCGCTCACCAGGTAAGGGCCGTTGTTCGAGATGACCACCCGAGGCTGCGAGCTGGACTTCGTCATCGGGGGCCTCCTTCCTGCGAGTGCGCAAGCCTGAACCATCGGGGCGCAGGCGACAAGAGTGCGCCCGCGGGGGGACGCCTGCACCCGCGGGGGGACGCCTGCAGGTTAAACTCCCGCCGATGCGCTGGTTGACGCCACTGTTCATTCTCGCGGTCCTCGGGAGCCTCGCCATCGAGCTGTGGCTGTCGCGCCGTCAGGCGCGGGCGGTCGCCTGCCACCGCGATTGTGTACCCGCGCCGTTCGCCGGCAGTGTCTCGGCGAGCGAACATGGCAAGGCGGCCGACTACACGCTCGCCAAGCTGCGCCTCGGTCGCCTGGTCAGCATCGTCGACGCGGCGCTCACCCTGCTGCTCACGGTCGGTGGCGGCATCGCGGCGGTGGATGCGCTGTGGCGCCACACTCGCTTGATGCAACCGTGGCTCGGCGTGCTGGTGATTGCCACCGTCGCGCTGCTCATGCAGCTCGCCAACCTGCCCTTCTCGGTGTGGCGCACCTTCCGGCTCGAGACGCGCTTCGGCTTCAACCGCACCACGCCGGGCCTGTTCCTCGCCGATCTGGGCAGGAGCCTTGCGCTCGCGGTGTTGCTCGGCGGTCCGCTGCTGGTGGCGACGCTGGTGCTCATGCAGCGGGCCGGCAGAGTGTGGTGGGTATGGGCGTGGGGCCTGTGGCTCGCCGTCATGTTCCTCATGGCCTGGGCCTGGCCGGTATTCATCGCCCCGCTCTTCAACCGCTTCGCGCCGCTCGAGGACCAGGCGCTGCGCCAGCGCATCGAAGCGCTGCTCACGCGCTGCGGCTTCGCCTCCAGGGGGGTATTCGTCGTGGACAACTCGCGCCGCTCGAGCCACGGTAACGCCTATTTCACCGGCATCGGCCGCCACAAGCGCATCGTGTTCTTCGATACGCTGCTCGAGCGTCTCGCTCACCCGGAAGTCGAGGCGGTGCTGGCGCACGAGCTCGGCCATTTCCGCCTCAAACACGTGCGCCAGCGGCTGCTGCTGTCGATCGCGCTGTCCTTCGTGGGCCTGGCGCTGCTCGGCTGGCTGACCGGGCAGGCCGGCTTCTACGCGGCGCTCGGCGTGCCCGTGCCGTCCACGCACGCCGCGCTGCTGCTGTTCGTGCTCGTGGTTCCGGCCTTCACTTTCTTCATCACCCCGCTCGCCTCGCTGTGGTCGCGCCGGCACGAGTTCCAGGCGGACGCGTTCGCCACCCACCATGCCAGCGCGGCCGAGCTCGCCACGGCGCTCGTCAAGCTGCATCGGGACAACGCCAGCACTCTGACACCCGATCCGGTGTACGCCGCGTTCTATTATTCGCATCCACCGCCGCTCGCACGCATCGCGCGCCTGCGTGCCTCGGGCGCGGCGCCGGCGTCCTGACGCGCCCGACGGTTCAGGGAATGTAGTAGAGATCGATCGACTTGCCGACGCGTTCCACGGGCTGGTAAGCATCCAGCCAGGCGTAATCCTCGGGAGCGCGCGTGCGCGCGAGCGCAAAGATCGCCACCCAGCCGCTCGCCGGCCGGCGCGCCGCGAGATTCACGAACGGCGGCAACGGCTCGCGGCTCAGGTCCGCCGTGCCGCGGTACGCGAGGCTCAGCTGCGCAATCCGCAGCTGCTCGGCGCGCAGCTCCAGGCGCCGCAGATCCTGGCCCCAGTCCAGATCCGAGTCGACCAACACGCGCTGCGGGTGCAGCACCGCCTCGTTGAAGTAAGGCAGGTAGTCCGGATAGGCCGTCCACAACGTGCTGAGCTGCCACAGCAGCAGCGCGAGCAGCCCTGCGACCGGGACCACGGCGAGGCGCCGGTTGCGCCCCGCGGCGCGCGCGCGCCACGCGGCGAGCGCGCGCCAGGCGCGCACGGCCACATACGCCGCGCCCAACGCGAGGAAGGGATACAGCACCAGCACGTGCCGTATGCCGATGTTGATGCGGCTGAAGGCGCTCGCGAAGGCGAGCATCAGGATCGCGAGCACCGCCGGTGCGAGCGCCCAGCCATTGCGGCTACGCCAGCCGTCCCGCGCCAGCCACGCAAGACCCGCGGGTCCGGCGGCGAGCAGCGGAATGGGCGTCTTGACCGCGAGTGCCACCAGGTAGAAGGACCACCACCCCATGAGGCGCACGTGTCCCAGCAGATACGACAGGTGACCGCTGTCGTTGTGAGCCTTCACCGCCACGACGCCGTTGATGAGATCCCTGAGCGCGCGCGGCAACCACAGATGCGAGAGCAGCACACCGAGCTCATGGTCGAGCCCCCGCTCCTGCAGCAGGTAGGACACCGCCCAGTTGAAACGCACCGCGAGGGCTGCCGGGTTGGGCGAGCGCGGGCCGTAGGCCAGGGCGATCGGCAACAGGGTGGCGAGCAGCGCGAGCGCCAGGCCCAGCAGACGCGAGCGCGCGCCCGCGGCTGGCGGGTCCGCACGCAGCGCGCCCGCACCGGGCGGCGCCCCGGGCTGCAGCCCGCGCGGCACGCCGGGCGGTGCGCGCCATCCGACAGCCGCACGCACCAGCGCCAGTGCCGGCAACGCCAGGCCGATGAAGGGCACGGCGGAGAATTTCGTGCTGACCGCGAGCCCCGCGGCGAGCCCGAAGCGCACCGCGTCGCGCAGCCGCCCGCTCACCAGCCACAGCTGCAGGGCGTAGAGCGCGAGCAGGCAGGTGGCAGCCGCCGCCACATCGAGGCTGGCAAGAGCTGCGTGTCCGAGAACCGCCGGCACCGAGGCGAGCAGCAATACGCTCAGGAGCGCCGCGCCCTGCGATGCGAACAGTCGCCGTGCCCACAACCAGGTGGCGAGCAGCAGCAGCGCGAGGAACGGCAGCACGCCTGCCCGGGCAAGCGTGAGGTAGCGCCAATAGTGGCCGCCGGAGTACAGGATATCGATGCCTTCCTGCGTGCCGTTCGGCGGCGGGGTGCCGAAAGAGCGCGCCCCGGCGAGGTACGGCCCGAGCGCGAGCAGCACGCGCCCGAGCGGCGGATGCTCGGTATCGTATTCGTACTGGCCGCGGTCGAGCAGCTCGATACCGGCCGCCAGGTGCTCCGGCTCGTCCCAGGTGTTGGAATACACGCGCCAGCTGCCCGCCGCGAGTGCGCATGCCAGGAGGATGATCAGCGCCAGTGCCAGCCGCCCCGCCGCGGCGCAGCGCCCGCTCACCGATGCGCTCAGACTTACGCTCCGAACGGGTGCCGCAGCATGATGGTCTGCTCGCGCTCCGGTCCCGTTGAAATCATGTCGATCGGCACGCCGACCAGGCTCTGCAGGCGCTCGAGGTAGCTGCGGGCTTTGAGCGGCAGCCCCTGGTAGGCGGTAACACCGACCGTGGACTCGGGCCAGCCGGGCAGCTCCTCGTACACCGGTTCGATGGCCGCGTAACCCTCGACGCTCAGCGGCGGTTGCGGCGTCACCTCGCCGTTCACGCGGTAACCGACGCAGATGCGGATGGTGTCCAGTCCGTCGAGCACGTCGAGCTTGGTGATGCACAGGCCCGAGACGGACGAGTTCACGATCGCGCGACGCAGGGCCACGGAGTCGAACCAGCCGCAGCGCCGCCGCCGGCCGGTGATCGAGCCGAACTCGTGACCGACGCGCGACAGGTGCTCGCCGTATTCGTCGAACAGCTCGGTCGGGAAGGGGCCCGCTCCCACGCGGGTGGTGTAGGCCTTGACGACGCCGAGCACGCCGTCGAACTCCCGCGGACCCAGGCCCGTGCCGGTGCCGGCAAAGCCCGCCGTGGTGTTCGATGCGGTGACGTACGGATAGGTGCCGAGATCCACATCCAGCATCGCGCCCTGCGCGCCTTCGAACAGCACGTTCGCATCCGCACGGCGCAGCTCGTGCAGTGCGCGCGTCACGTCGGTCACCAGAGGTGCGATCTGCTCGCCCATCGCCAGCTGCGCGTCGAGGGTCTTCTGGAAGTCCACCGTGGGTGCGCGGTAGTACTGCTGCAGCACGAAATTATGGAAGTCGAGCATTTCGCCGAGCTTGGCGGCGAAGCGGTCGCGCTGGAACAGGTCCGCGACCCGCACCGCGCGGCGCGCCACCTTGTCCTCGTAGGCGGGGCCGATGCCGCGCCCGGTGGTGCCGATGGCGTTGGGTCCGCGCGCGCGCTCGCGCGCCTGGTCGAGCATGACATGCGAGGGCAGGATGAGCGGGCAGTGCGGTGAGATGGCCAACCGCTCGAACACCGGCACGCCCTGCTCGCTCAGCATGCGGCTCTCGGCGAGCAACGCCTCGAGCGACAGCACCACACCGTTGCCGATGAAGCAGCGCACCCGCTCGCGCAGGATCCCGGAAGGAATGAGCGACAGGATGGTCTTGCGTGCGCCGATGACCAGCGTGTGGCCGGCGTTGTGCCCGCCCTGGAAGCGCGCCACCGCCGCGGCATGCTCGGTGAGCAGATCGACGACCTTGCCCTTGCCTTCATCGCCCCACTGGGTGCCGATGATGACCACGAATTTCCCCACGCCGGGACCCCTACCGCACCAGAAACAGGATGATGACGCCGACGAGCATGCTGCCGAGGCCCGCAATCCGCAACTCGCGGTCGCGCACCTCCAGGAGCCTGGCGAACGCGCGCTTCACGCCCTGGGGATTGAGAAACGGCGCGATGCCTTCCAACACCAGAAACAGCCCAAGCGCGGCGAGCAGGTCCGTTGAATTCACGGGACGCGCACTCGGCTCGGGCACTAGCGCCGTGGGGCAGCCGCTTTCGACGGATCCTTCAGATACTTGAAGAAATCCCCCTCGGGCGTCACCACCAGCAGGTCACCGTCCTTGCCGAGCGAGCGCTCGTAAGCCTGCAGGCTGCGATAGAAGGCGTAGAACTCGGGGTTCTTCGAGTAGGCACGCGCGTAGGTCAGCGCGGCCGCCGCGTCGCCTTCGCCACGCACGCGCAGCGCGTCGCGCTCCGCGTCGGCGAGGATCACGGTGCGCTGGCGCTCGGCGGAGGCGCGGATGCCGGCGCTGGTGCTCTGGCCTTCGGCGCGCAGGCGGCTCGCGGTCTTGGCGAAGCTCTGCTTCATGCTCTCGTAGACGCGCGCCGCCACTTCGTCGGGCAGATCGATGCGCTGCACGCGCACGTCCACCAGGTCCACGCCCAACCCGGCCGCGTTGCGGCTCGCCTGGCCGAACATCTGGCCGGTGACCGCGGCACGCTCGGCGGAGACGATCTGCTGCAGCGTGCGTTGCGCCACTACGCTCTTGATGCCGTCCTTGACGATCTCCGCCAGACGCTCGCCGGCCAGCTCGACCAGTCCGCCGGTGGCCGTGAAGTACAGCGAGGGGTCCTTGACGCGCCACTTCACGTAGAAGTCCACGATCAGGCCGCGGCCGTCGTTCGTCAGGAAGGTCTCGCCGGTGTAGGACTGCGAGAGAATGCGGCTGTCGAATTTGGTCACCACGTCCCACGGCCACTTCAGATGCAGTCCGGGCGCGTAATGGATGCCCACGATCGCGCCGAATTCGGTGCGAATGGCGAACTCGGTCTCGCTCACCGAGAACAGCGACAGCGCCGCCAGCACCACCAGCACGCCGGCGCCGATCAGCAGCGGGACCAGCCGCGAGCTCATCGCTCTCCCCGCCCGCGGGCTTCGACCGTGACCGAATCGGTCTCCTTCGGGGCGCCGTTGGCGGGGGCTTCCGCACCCTGCTCCGCCTCGCGCGCCGCGCCCTTCTCCAGCAGCTTCTCGATGGGCAGGTAGAACATGTTGCCGCCCGCACGAGCGTCGATCAGCACCTTGTGCGCGCGCGACAGCACGTTCTCGACCGTGTCCATGTACAGCCGCCGGCGCGTGACTTCCGGGGACTGCGCGTAGGCCGCCTCGAGCTGCGCGAAGCGCGACGCCTGCCCCTCGGCGAGCGCCGTGACCTGCGCCTTGTAGGCCTGGGCATCCTGCTGCATCCGCAGGGCGGCGCCCTGCGCCACGGGGACGATGCCGTTGGCGTAGGCCTCGGATTCCAGGATGAAGCGCTCCTTGTCGGCCTGCGCCTTGTTGGCATCGCGCTGCGAGGGAATCACCGCGTCCGGCACCTGCACGTCCTCGAGATTGACCGTCGTGACCGTGATCCCTGAGGTGTAGTAATCGAGGGTAGTCTGGATCAGATTCTTGGTGCGCCGTGTCACCTCGGGGCGCGTCGAGCCGACCAACAATTCATCGAGGGTGCTGCGGCCGACGATCTCGCGGATCGCGCTTTCGCTCACCTCGCTCAGCGTGGCTTCCGGATCGCGCACCCGGAACAGCTTCTTCACCGGGTCCGAGAACTGGTACTGCACGGCGAAATGCAGGTCGACGAGATTGACGTCCGAGGTGAGTACGCGGGACTTGAAGTCGCTGGAATTCACGCTCGCGACATTCACCTTGGTGACCGTCTCGATGGGCCAGGGCCAGCGCCAGCCCACCCCCGGAGCCTTCACGTCGACCAGCCGCCCGAAGCGCTGGATGATGCCGCGCTCGGCTTGTGCCACCTGATAGAAGCCGCTCCACAGCCACAGGCCGAGCGCCACCAGGGTTCCCATCAGGAACAGCGAGCCACTGTCGCCGCCGCGACCGCCGGATCGCAGCAGCGACTCGAGCCGGCGCTGCCAGCTCTTCAGGCGCTCGTCCAGGTCCGGGCCGCCAGCACCCGGGCGGCGTCCCCACGGATTGTTCGGACCGCTTGGTTGATTCCAGGCCATATGGAGCTGTGCGCGACGTCAGCGCTGCTTGGTCGCGCTCGAGACGGCGGTCGATTGTAGGTAGGCCATCCCGGGGGCACAAGGCATGTCCGCCCCCTGTACCTCGAGAATCTGCACGCCGGCCGTGCGGGCCAGCTGCAGCAGCTCCAGGTCCGGCAGCTCCACCGCCAGCTCGATCGAGCCATCCTCGGCGCAGACTTCCGCGCGCACCACCTGCGCCGCGTACAGGCGCGAGCGCAGCGCCCCGCCGCCCGCGGCGACCCGCAGGCGCGCGCGGCGCGCAAAGCGGGCCAGCCGCTCGGCCACGGCACGCGCCAACTGCTCGAGTCCCAGGCGCTTCTCGGCGGAGATCCACACCGCGGTGGCGCGATGGGCGGCATCGCGGTCGATGCGCGGCGCGCTGTGCAGCCGGTCGATCTTGTTGTAGAGCAGGATCTGCGGGATTTCGCCGGCGCCGATCTCCGCGAGTACCCCGTTCACCTGTGCGATCTGCTCCTCGCGCCGGGGGTTGCTGGCATCCACGACGTGCAGCAGCAGGGTGGCGGCGCGCGCCTCGGTGAGCGTCGACTGGAAGGCGGCCACCAGCTCGTGCGGCAGCTCGCGAATGAACCCCACGGTATCGGCTGCGACCACCGCGGTGCCGCCCGGAAGGGTGATGCGCCGCACCGTTGGATCGAGGGTTGCGAACAGCTGATCCGCCACATAGGCGTCCGCCCCGGTGAGCGCGCGAAACAGCGTCGACTTGCCCGCGTTGGTATAGCCGACGAGTGCGAGCGAGGGCACCGGGATCTCGGCGCGCGTCTGGCGCCCGGTCTCGCGTTGCTGCTGGATCTTTGCCAGCCGCCGGTTGAGCACGCGCACCCGCTGGGCAATGATGCGCCGATCGGTCTCGAGCTGCGTCTCGCCCGGGCCGCGCAGGCCGATACCGCCCTTCTGGCGCTCGAGGTGCGTCCAGCCCCGTACGAGGCGGCTGCCGATGTGCTTGAGCTGCGCGAGCTCGACTTCGAGCTTGCCTTCGAAGCTGCGGGCGCGCTGCGCGAAGATATCGAGGATCAGGCCGTTGCGGTCGAGCACCCGCCGCTCGGTGAGCTTCTCGAGGTTGCGCTCCTGGCTCGGGGAGAGCGCGTGATCGACGAGGATGAGCTCCGCCTGATGGGCCCGGACGATGTCGCGCAGCTCCTCGGCTTTGCCGCTACCGAGGAAGTAGCGTGAATCGGGCCGCTCGCGCCGGCCCGTGAGCGTCGCGACCGGCAGCGCGCCGGCGGATACGGCCAGCTGCGTGAATTCCTGCAGATCCTCCGGATCGACCTGGGCGCCCAGTCCCAGACGCACCAATACGGCGCGCTCACCAGTCCGTGGGCGTTCGAACACTCAGGCTTCCCGTGAAGGGGGACATTATTCGGCGTGCGTCTCCGGGGCGCCGCCGCCCTCTTCGGCCGCCAGGCGCACGTTGCGCGCCGGCACGACCGTGGAAATCGCATGCTTGTAGACCATCTGGCTGACGCTGTTCTTCAGCAGCACCACGAACTGGTCAAAGGAATCGATCTGACCTTGCAACTTGATGCCGTTGACGAGGTAGATGGATACCGGCACCCGCTCCTTGCGCAAGGCGTTCAAAAAGGGGTCTTGCAGTGACTGGCCTTTGGCCATCGGGTTCTCCTTATTTTTTGCAGCTTCGTGTTGTTCGACGGGACAAACGGACCGCAAGTGAACTTCCGTGTTCCGCGATCCGGCAAAACCAACGTGCCTCATCAGCGGCGAGGAACCGAGTTCGCGCATATTAACATGCGCGTTGCTCTAAAGCCCAAGCCGGGCCAACTCATGACATATGTCTCGATTCCACGACAGCCGACTGTCCGGATCGATCCATTCGCCGAGGGCCTCGCCCCGCATCCAGGTCAGCTGCCGCTTGGCCAGCTGGCGCGTCGCCGCAACGGCCCGTCGCACCCCCTCCTCCAGGGCGTATTGCCCGTCGAGGTGCGCCCACAGCTGCCGGTAGCCCACCGCGCGCATCGAGGGATGATGGGCGGTGAGGGCGCCGCCGCGGCGTAAGCCGATCACCTCCTCGAGAAAACCCGCCGCCATCATGGCATCGAAGCGCCGGGCGATACGCTCGTGCAGCACGGCTCGCCGCCGGGGAGCAAGAATCCAGTAGCGCAGTGGCCAGCCGGCGAGCGCACTGGCGGTCGCGCGCTGCAGCTGCGAGACCCGCTGTCCGGTTATGTAACAAACTTCCAGCGCTCGCTGGATCCGCTGGCTGTCGGTGGGCGCGATACGCGCGGCCGCTTGCGGGTCCAGGGCGGTCAGTTCCGCGTGCAGCGCCGGCCATCCGTGCCGGGCGGCCCGCGCGTCCAGCTGCGAGCGCAGCAGCGGGTCGGCCTGCGGCAGCGCCGCCAGCCCGTGCAGAAGCGAGCGCAGGTACAGCATGGTCCCCCCCACCAGCAGCGGCACCCGGCCGCGGGCGTGTATGTCGCGGATGCTCCCGAGCGCATCCGCCACGAAGCGCCCCGCGGAATAGGTCTCGGTCGGCTCGCAGATGTCGATCAGGTGGTGGGGAACGCGCTCGCGCAGCTCGCGCGCCGGCTTGGCCGTGCCGATATCCAGCCCCCGGTAAACCAGCGCCGAGTCCACGCTGACGATCTCTACCGGGGCGCTCTCGGCGAGCCCGAGGGCCCAGTCGGTCTTGCCGGCGCCGGTCGGCCCGGTGAGGACGAATACCGGCAGGTCGTGCGACCCGGCTGCCCCGGGCGCGGGCGTGCCGGCCGCGCGCGCCTGCGCCATTCAACGCCCCCGCAGGAACAGCTGGTCCAGCTGCTGCAGGGACAGGCGCGTCCAGGTCGGCCGCCCGTGGTTGCACTGGTTGGCGCGCTCGGTGGCCTCCATCTGCCGCAGCAGCGTGTCCATTTCCGGCAGTGTGAGGCGGCGGTGCGCGTGGATCGCACTGCGGCAGGCGAGCGTGCCGAGGAACCTGTCCGCGGCGTCTTCGAGGTGATGCGTGTCGGCCTCCAGGGTGAGGTCGTGCACCAGCGAGGTGACGATCTGCGGGATCTCCCCCGGCTTGAGGGTCGCCGGCACGCGCCGCAGCGCGAGCCGCGTGGAGGACAGCGCATCGAGCTCGAAGCCCGCCTGCTCCCACTCGGCACGTCTCTCCAGGAGCGCGGTGAGCTCGTGCGCCTTGAGCTCGATGACCACCGGCTCGAGCAGGTGCTGCGAGGCAGGCGTGCCGCGCTCGCGCTCGGCCTTGAATTTCTCGTACAGCACGCGCTCGTGCGCCGCATGCATGTCCACCAGCACGAGCCCTTCGCGATTCTGGGCGAGGATGTAGGCGCCGTGCAGTTGCGCGAGCGCCGTGCCGAGGGGCTGTTCCTCGGTGAAGGACGGGAACGGGGCCGCTGCGGCCCCCGGCGGCGTCCCCGCATCGCGCACCGAGGCGGCGAGCGCCCACGGATCGCGCGTGGCCTCGTAAAGCGGCAGGCTCGCTGCGCGCCCGGCGTGCGCCGCCGCGCCCGCCAGAGCCGTGCCATGACCGGCCCCCAGCCCTTCGATGCCCCGGGCTGCAGAGGCGGCGGCGAGGTCCGGCTTCGTGTCCGCCAGGGCGCGCTCCACGGCGCGAAAGGCGAAGTCGTGAATCTGGCGGCTGTCACGGAAACGCACTTCGAGCTTGGCCGGGTGGGCGTTCACGTCGACGAGCTTCGCATCGAGCGTCAGGTAGAGCACATAGGCGGCGTGCCGGCCGTGATACAGCACGTCCCGGTACGCGAGCCTCGCGGCGTTCATCAGCAGCCGGTCACGCACGCTGCGGCCGTTGACGAACCAGAACTGTTGGTCGGGCTGCGCGCGCGAGCGCGTCGGCAGGCCCGCCCACCCCGACAGCATGACCGGCCCCGCGGCGTGCCTCACCGCGACCGCGGCGGCGGCAAAGTCGCCCCCGAGCGCCACCTCCAGGCGCGAGAGCTCGGCGCCTGCGCCATTCACGGCCGGTGCATCCAGCAGCACGCGGGTGCCGTGACGCAGGCGAAAGCTCACATCGAACCGCGACAGCACCAGCCGTTCCACGAGTCTCGCGATGTGCGTCAGCTCGGTGGCATCGCTGCGCACGAACTTGCGCCGGGCCGGCACGTTGAAGAACAGGTCACGCACCTCGATGGTGGTCCCCGGCGGGTGGGCCGCCGGGCGCACCGGCGTGAGCGCGCCGCCTTCGACGTCGACTTGCGCCGCCTGCTCGGCGCCGGCGGCGCGCGAGACGATCCGCAGCCGTGACACCGAGCCGATCGAGGGCAGCGCCTCACCGCGAAAGCCGAGGGTGGTGATGGCCGCCAGATCATCGAGACAGGCGATCTTGCTGGTCGCATGCCGCGCCAGCGCCATCGGCAGCTCGCCGGCGGCGATGCCGCCGCCATCGTCGCGCACCCGCACGAGAGCCACGCCGCCGCGCTCGACGTCGATCTCGATGCGCGTCGCGCCGGCATCGAGTGCGTTCTCGACGAGCTCCTTGACCACCGATGCGGGCCGCTCGATCACCTCGCCGGCGGCGATCTGGTCGACGAGCTCGCCGGGAAGAATGCGGATCCCCATGGGGGCCGCAGTTTACAGGCGATCGGCGCACGCCGAGCGGACACTAAGCGATCAGGGCGTGGTGGCGGCGGCGTCCGCGGCGCTGGTGAGCGTGCTGCGGCGCTCCTGCTTGAAACGCGTGCCGTCGGGGGGATGGAGCGTGAAGTAACTGCGCACGCCGCCGGCGATGGCGTCCGCGAGGCGCGCCTGCTCGCGGGCGCTGCGCAGGCGGCGCTCCTCGGCGGGATTGGAAATATAGGCGGTCTCGATGAGCATCGAGGGAATGGCGCGAGACTTCAGCACCACGAAGCCGGCGCGCTGCACCTGCGCCTTGCGTATTTCACCCACGCCTTCGAGCGCGCTCACCACCCGCTCCGCGGCGCTGGCACTGACGCCGATGATCTGGTTCTGCGCCTCCTCGATGAGCACCGGTTCGAGCGCGCCCTGGTCGTCGGCGCGCACGCCTCCGACGAGGTCGGCCGTGTTCTCGCGTTCCGCCAGCCAGCGGGCCGCTTCGCTGGAAGCGCCGTGCACCGACAGCACGTACACCGAGGCGCCGGTAATGCTGCGGTCGGCCATCGAATCGGCATGCACGGAGATGAACATGTCCGCGTGCGCGGCGCGCGCTCGCGCGATACGGTCGCGTAGCACGAGAAATTCGTCCCGGTCACGCGTCAGGACCGCGCGCATACCGGATTCGGCGTTGATGCGCCCGGCGAGCGCCCGCGCGATGGCGAGCGTCACGTCCTTCTCGCGCGTGCCGCCGTGCCCGATGGCGCCCGGGTCCACCCCGCCGTGTCCCGCGTCCACCGCGATGATGACGTCGCGGTCGCCCTCCCCGGGCGCGTGCGCCGCCCGCACCGTCTTCGGAGGGGCTGCCGCCAGCTCTTGCGCCGGCTCGCCAAGGCTCAGTACGAGCTGCCCGCCCTCTTCGCCCGGGGCCCATACGCTGTGCGCGGCGAGCGCGGATCGCAGCTGCACCACGACCCGCAGCGTCCCGTCGGGTTGGCTGCCGACGCGCACGTCCGTGACCACCCCGGAGGCTGCCGGCACGCGCACTTCGCTCGCCAGGCGCGTCTGCGGCAGATCAATGACCACCCGATCGGGGTGCTCGAGGGTAAAGAGCTTGTGCGTCGCGCCCTCGCTTATATCGAGCGTGACCTGCGCCGAAGAGGCGCTCGTGGACAGATGAATGCCGCGCAATTCCGCGGCATCACTGAGTGAAAGGGCGCCCAGGCCGAGCAGAACGGCAGCGAATCCTTCGCAAAAGACCTTATCTATCATTGGGTTCGCGGCGCAAGCTGCCAGTTAATCTACGGCCTTGGCGTGTCCTTTACAACTCCCGCCGCTCTTCAGCCGCCGCCGGGAGCTCCGCGCTGAAGCCGGCCGAGCCAGGACTCCCCTAGCGTCGAGCGCGCACCCACCTCGATGTCATGGCCCGCCTCACCGGCCGCAAACGCCACGGTGAGGTCCGCCGGCGGCAGACGCGTCCCGCCGCGCTCGGGCCATTCGATGAGCCAGACGTGACCGGTGCGCGCCCACTCGCGCAGGCCGAGGGATTCGAGCTCCGCAGCGTCGCGCATGCGGTAAAGATCCACGTGCACGACGGTGAGTGCGCCCACCGGGTACAGCTCGAGCAGCGTGTAGGTGGGGCTCGGCACCGCCTCGGCTACACCCAGTGCGCGCAGGAAGCCGCGCGCGAAGGTCGTCTTGCCCGCGCCGAGCTCACCGGTCAGATACAGCACCGCGAGCGCCGTATCCTTTGGGGGGCGCGATGTGGCGAGCCGCCCGCCGAAGTCCTCCGTGTCCTGGGCGGTGCGGGCGTGGGTGCGCATCGGCCATCTTCAGAGATTGACGCAGTTGTGCAGCTCGCGCGCCAGATCGCTCGCCAGCAATCCGCGCTCGCCGCTGCGGGCCGCGGCGTCGCCCGCCATGGCGTGCACCAGCACCCCGACACGCGCCGCGGTCCAGTGGTCGTGACACTGGGCGAGAATGCCGGCGATCGCGCCGGTGAGCACATCGCCGGTGCCCGCAGTCGCCATGCCGGGATTGCCCTGCTCACACACGCCCGGCGTGCGGCCGAGGGCGCCGACCAGGGTGCCCGCGCCTTTCAGCACGATGGTGCCGTGGAAGCGCTCGATGAGCCGATCGAGCGCCGCCAGGCGGTCGCGCTGAATGTCCTGCGCACCCAGGCCGAGCAGCCGCCCCGCCTCCCCCGGGTGCGGCGTGAGGATCCAGTCCTCGCGCGCCGGCGCGCCGCTCTCGGCGAGGAGATTGAGCGCATCGGCGTCGATCACCAGCGGCTTGCCGCTGGCGAGCACGGCGTGCAACGCGGCGCGCGCCCACGGTGAGCGCCCGAGCCCCGGTCCCACCGCGATGACGTCCGCGCGGGTGAGCACCTCGGCGAGCACCGCCTCATCGCTCAAGGCCACACAGATCAGCTCCGGCCGTCCGGCCGCGATCGGCGCGACGTTCTCGGGCGCCACCGCTACGGTCGTCAACCCCGCTCCCACCCGCAGACACGCCTCGCCCGCCAGACGGGCCGCTCCCGGCATGCCGCTGCCGCTGCCGACAATCAGCACGCGCCCGAAGTTGCCCTTGTTCGCCGAGCGCGTTCTGCGGGGCAGCGCCGCGTGGATCTCCGCCTCGATGATGCGCGTCAGACGTGGCACGAGCTGCGCCGCGGGTGCGGGTGAGACCTCCAGATCGTCGAAAAACACCGTGCCGGCGAACTCCGGACCCTCGCCCACCAGCAGCCCGGTCTTCAGACCCACGAACGTCACGGTCGCATCGGCGCGCACCGCCTCCCCCAGCGGCACGCCGGCATCGCCGTCGAGCCCCGAGGGCACATCGAGCGCAAACACCGGCCGGCCGCTCGAGTTGATGGCGCGGATCACCTCGGCGAGCTGCGCCTGCACGACCCCCTTGAGCCCCGTGCCCAGCAGGGCATCCACGATGACTTCGCCTGTGGCGAGCTGCCCGGGGGCAAAGGCGTGCACGGCACCGCCGCTCGCCCTGAAGTCCTCGTACGCCAGGCGCGCATCGCCCCGCAGCTGCTGCGCGGGGCTGGCGCTGAGCACCGTCACCGTGAGCCCCGCGGCGTGCGCAAAGCGCGCCAGCACGTAACCGTCACCGGCATTGTTGCCGCGGCCGCAGACGATGACGATACGGTGCGCCATCGGCCAGCGCGTGCGCAGATAGCGCAACGCCGCCTCCCCGGCGCGTTTCATGAGCGTGTAGCCTGCGATCCCGAGCTCATTGATCGCATGGGCATCGAGGGCACGCACCTGCGCGGTGGAATACAAAGCGTTCGGCAACGCCACCAGGTCATTATACTGACCCCGGTGGTAGCGCCATGACGGGCCCGGCCTCCTTTGATCTGCACGCGCTGCGAGGCGAGCTCAGCGAGCGTGCCCGCGCGCTCGGCTTCGATGCGCTCGGCGTGGCCAGCGTCGACATTCCCGAGGACGAGCGGCATCTGCTCAAGTGGCTCAGCGACGGCTTCCACGGCGAGATGCACTACATGCAACGCCACGGCCTCATGCGCAGCCGCCCGCAGCAGCTGCACCCCGGTACGGTGCGCGTCGTGAGCGCGCGCATGGATTACTGGCCGGCCGAGGCGCGTGACGCACGCTCGGTGCTCCAGGACCGGCGGCTCGCCTACGTGTCGCGTTACGCTCTGGGGCGCGACTACCACAAGACCCTGCGCCGCGCGCTCGCCACGCTCGCCGCAGAGCTGCAGCAGCGCATCGGACCGTTCGGCTACCGGGTGTGCGTCGACACCGCTCCGGTGCTCGAGAAGGCGCTGGCCCGCGATGCCGGGCTCGGCTGGATCGGCAAGCACACCAACCTCATCGCGCGCGAGCGGGGCTCGTGGTTCTTTCTCGGCGAGATCCTGACGGACCTGCCCCTGCCGGTGGATGAGCGCGCCGGCGCCCACTGCGGCAGCTGCCAGGCGTGCATCCCGGCCTGCCCCACCGGTGCGATCGTCGCCCCCTGGCGGCTGGATGCGCGGCGCTGCATCTCCTATCTCACCATCGAGCACCACAGCGCCATTCCGGTTGAGCTGCGCAAGGCGATCGGCAATCGCATCTACGGCTGTGACGACTGCCAGCTCGTGTGTCCGTGGAACAAGTTCGCGCGCGCGGCCGCGCACCCGGATTTCAAGGTGCGCCATGGCCTGGATGCCGCAGCACTACCGGAGTTGTTCGGCTGGAGCGCGGCGCAGTTCGAGGAGCGCATGCGTGGCTCGGCCATCTACCGCATCGGCTACCAGCGCTGGTCGCGCAATCTCGCCGTGGCACTCGGTAATGCCCCGAGCGCGCCGGAGGTCATCCGGGCGCTCGAGGCGCGGCGCGCGGACCCCTCTCACCTGGTGCGCGAGCACGTGGAGTGGGCGCTGCAGCAACACCGCTCCGCCGCCTGAAGACGCCGCTGCGCGAAGCGCCCCGCGCTGCGCGCTCAGGAACGGCTCACCTGCACGTTGTCGATGAGCCGTGCCTTCCCTAAGCGCGCCGCGGTGAGCACGACCAGCTCCCGTGTGCCGGGCGCCGGCATGCCGAGGTCCGCGGCCTGGCGCACGGCGAAGTAGTCGGGGCGAAAACCGGCACTCTCCAGCTCCTGGAGGCCCGCGCGCTCGATGCTGGCGAAGTCTTCGTCCCCGGAGCGCACGCGGCTCGCGGCCGCCTGCAGCGTGGCGTAGATCTGCGGCGCCAGGGCACGCTCCTCGGCCGTCAGGTACTGGTTGCGCGAGCTCATGGCGAGGCCGTCGGCATCGCGCACCGTGGTTGCGGCGAGGATCTCGACCGGCATGCACAGCTCCGCCACCATGCGGCGGATGACGGTCAGCTGCTGAAAATCCTTCTCGCCGAACACCGCGACGTCCGGCTCGACGATGTGGAACAGCTTCGCGACCACCGTGCTGACCCCTTCGAAATGGCCCGGACGGAACTCGCCCTCCAGGATGCGCGACAGGGCGGGCACCTCGACGCGCGTCGCGCGCTCGGCGCCGTGCGGATAGATCTCGCTCACCTCCGGCATGAACATCAGATCGCAGCCGGCGGCGGCCAGCATGCGCTCGTCCTCGCGCGGGGTGCGCGGGTAGTGCGCGAAATCCTCGTTGGGGCCGAACTGCATGGGGTTCACGAAAATGCTGGCCACGAAGCGCTCGCCGTGGCGGCGCGCGGCCTCGATGAGGCTCAGATGCCCGGCATGCAGGTTCCCCATGGTGGGCACGAAGGCCACCCGCCGGCCCTCGGCTCGCCAGCCGCGCACGCGCTCGCGCACGGCGGCAATCGTGGTGACGGTGTCCATGCTCTAGAAGCAGTGTTCGGGCGCGGGGTATTCGCCCTGCTTCACGGCGCGCACGTAGTGTTGCAGGGCCTCGAGGTTGTTGCGCGCGCCGTCCATGAAATTGCGCACGAAGCGCGGCTTGCGCCCGGTGGTGATGTCCAGCATGTCGTAGGTGACGAGGATCTGACCGTCGGTATCGGGGCCAGCGCCGATGCCGATGACCGGCACGTGCAGCGCCGCGGTGATGGCCTTGCCGAGTGTGGCCGGGATGCACTCCAGCAGCACGATGTCCGCACCGGCCGATTCCAGGCGCCGCGCCTCCTCCAGCAGGCGCGCCGCGGTTTCGCGCTCGCGCCCCTGCACCCGAAAGCCCCCGGTCTTGTGCACCGACTGGGGCTTCAGTCCCACGTGGGCGCACACGGCGATGTCGTGACTGGCGAGGAACTCCACGATTTCGGTCTGCTGGCCACCGCTCTCCAGCTTCACCATCTGGGCGCCGCCCTCCTGCATGAGGCGCACCGAGTGCTCGAGCGCCTGCGTCTGCGAGGGGTAGCTCATGAACGGCAGGTCGGTGATCAGAAACGGCCGGTGCAAGCCGCGCGCCACCGCGGCACTGTGATAGACCATGTGATCCATGGTGACCGGCACGGTGGTGTTGTGCCCCTGGATCACCATCCCGAGCGAATCCCCGACCAGCACCACGTCCACGTCGGCGGCATCCAGCAGCACCGCAAAACTCGCGTCGTAACAGGTGAGGCTCGCGATCTTCTCGCCGTCGGCCTTCATGCGCGCGAGCGTTGCGAGCGTGACCGGCGGGCGGCTCGCATCGCGTTGCAGGTGCGTGTACATGCGGGGGCGAGTGTCAGCTAGATCGCGCGGCTGCGCAACGGGTTGTAGTACAGCCGCCCGCGGCTCATGCGTCTGATGGTCGCCAGCAGCTCGTCGTAGTCGCGTTGGTTGGCGATCGGGTCGATGGAAGCGGCATTGACGATCAGCAGCGGCGCGGCCTGGAATTCATGGAAGAAGCGCGCGTAAGCCTCGTTCAGGCGCTCCAGGTATTGCCGGTCGATGTACTGCTCGAAATCGACGCCGCGCCTGGCGATGCGCTCGAGCAGCACGTCGACCGGGGCCTGCAGGTAGACGACCAGATCGGGCCTGGGGGCCTGGATGTCGAGCCTCGCGTACAGCTGCTCGTAGAGCGCGTACTCGGCATCATCGAGTGTGACGCGAGCGAACAGCCGATCCTTCTCCAGCAGGTAATCCGCCACCCGCACCGGCGCAAACAGGTCGGCCTGCTTGAGGGCGCCGAGCTGCTGCGCGCGCTGCAACAGGAAGTGCAGCTGCGTCGGCAGGGCGTCGGCGCGCGGGTTGCGGTAGAAGCGCTCGAGAAACGGGTTCTGCGCCGCCTGCTCCAGTACCGCCTGCGCCGACAGGCTGACGCACAGGCGCCGTGCCAGACTCGTCTTGCCGACGCCGATCGGGCCCTCGACGACGATGAACTGATGGGCTGCTTCGTCTGTCATGCGCCTACAACGGAGCCAGGCCTGCGGACGTGACGCGACCGGCGAGCTCGGCCACGCGGCCGAGCCCGGGCAGGTCGAGATCCGGGGCGATGTCCGCCAGAGGATACAGAACGAAGTTGCGCTCCACTATCCCGGGATGCGGCAGTGTGAGTGCCGCGTCCGAGCGCAGCTCACGCGCGTAGGACAGCAGATCGAGATCGATGATGCGCGGTCCCCAACGCTCGCGCTGCGCCGGCCGGCCGAGGGCCGCCTCGAGCGCGCGCAGCGCGGCGAGCAGCGCCGGGGACTCGAGCTGCGTGAGCACGCCCACGACCGCGTTGACGAAGTCCGGCTGTGCGATCGGGCCCAGGGGATGCGAGCGGTACAGGCGCGAGCTCAACACCACGCGGGTGCGCGGCAGCTGCGCCAGCCGCGCGCAGGCCGTGAGCACCTGCGCGCGCGGGTCCGCCAGGTTGCTCCCCAACCCGATGTAGGCGGGGCGCCAGATCTCCATGGCTGCAATTCCATCACGCCGGGGCGGAGGCCCTGGGCCGGCGGCGACGCCGGCGGCCCGGGCGGCGCGCTGCCCGCGGCGCACCGCCCTCGTCCGCGAGTGCATCGGCCATCGGGCCGCGCTCCTCGGCCGAGACCTCCTGCAGGCGTGTCCACCACTGCGCCATCTCGCGCGGCGCGAGCCCGTGCTCGGCGCGCAACAGCAGCAGGTCGTAGCCCGCGCGAAAGCGCGGGTGCTCCAGCAGGCGCAACGCGCGTCGGCCGCGCACGTGTTCCAGCCGCGGCTGCAGCGCGAACATCTCGCGCACGCCCAGCGAGAAGCGCTTCGGGATGGCGAGGCGCGTCTGCGCCTCACGCGTTGCCCGATCGCAGGCGTCGAGGATGGTGGCCGGGTCATGCCAGCGCTCGGGCGGAGTCGACTCGATGATGCCCGCGATCGGCCCGTATAAAAGGAGCGCGAACAGGAAGGTCGGCGACACCGGCTTGTCGGCCAGGACCCGCGCATCGGTGTTCTTCAGGCCCTGCAGCAGCAGCTTCTCCACCAGGCTCGCGGGGTGGCTGTTGAAATATGAGTCCACCGTGGGCAGCAACCCCGCCAGCAGGCCCCGGCGCCGCAGGACCTCGAAGCTGCGCGCACCATGCCCGGTCAGGAACAGCTTCAGGGTCTCATCGAACAGCCGCGCCGGCGGCACCCCGGCGAGCCGATCGCGCAGCGGGCCGATGGGTTTCGCGGTGGCGGGGTCGAGCTGAAAGCCGAGCTTCGCCTCGAAGCGCGCGGCGCGCAGCATGCGCACCGGATCCTCGCGAAAGCGCGTCTCCGGATCGCCGATCAGCTTCAGCGTGCGCGCGGCGATGTCCTGCGCGCCGTCGACGTAGTCCCAGACCGAGAAGTCGGCGATGTTGTAATACAGCGCGTTGGCGGTGAAGTCGCGCCGCCAGACATCCTCGTCGATGGTGCCGTAGATGTTGTCGCGCAGGATGCGCCCGCTGGCATCGAACGTCAGCGCGGCGCTCGCCCCGGGGTCGTGCCCGACACCGCCCCGGGCGGCGCGCTGCGACGGCGGGCGCGCCGGCGGCGCCGCGGGCTCGATCTCCAGCTGCGGCGCATCGAGCTCGGGCACCTCGCCATCCTCCGGGTCCGCTTCCGGCAGCGGCTCATCGCCCTGCGAGGGCGCACTGGTGGCACGAAACGTGGCCACCTCGATGATGTCGCGGCCGAAGAACACGTGCGCGAGACGGAATCTGCGGCCCACCAGCCGGCAGTTGCGGAACAGCCGCTTGACCTCCTCGGGCAGCGCGTCGGTCACGACATCGAAGTCCTTCGGCTCGAGCCCGAGCATCAGGTCGCGCACGCAGCCGCCCACGAGAAACGCCTGGAAACCGCCCTCGCGCAGGCGGTACAGCACGCGCAGCGCGTTGGGCGAGATGCCGGAGCGGGAAATCGCGTGCGCGGCGCGCGGGATGATCCGGGCAGTGGCGGCGGGCGTCGCGACGGACGCGTCGGGGGGGTTCAAGTTCCTGGGCTTTCGGCTTGAGCAATCAGGATGGCTCTCTATAATACCGCGCTCTTGCCCGAGGCCCCGGTCCCGCTCCCTTCGTCTAGAGGCCCAGGACATAGCCCTCTCAAGGCTGTAACACGGGTTCGAATCCCGTAGGGAGCGCCAGTAAAATCAAATACTTAGTGACGCTCGACAGCTGTAGAGTCTGCCCATAGGCCCACGACCTTGTGATGGCAGGGTTCGGGTCTGCTCGGAGTGCGGGGCCGGAAGCTCCGCTCAGATTGTCGCGGGAAGCTCTCCACGAGCTCGGCTAGTCCAAACCGATGTCCGGAGCTCGCCAAAGACTTCGGGTATCGGGCTACGCCGTCACCGGACCTATGGTTTAGGGTGTCGGCCAAGTCGAATCGCTCAGATGCTCGTCCATGGCTTTGCCGGGGGCGCATTCGGTCGAATAGTATTCGCCCTGCAGGACTCCCATGTTCCCGCGTTCCCGATAGATGATGTTGTAGTAGTCGAGAGCGTTTCGTTTTGCGATGCCATCCGGAACACCGAGTAGCTTCGCCGCACGATAGTTTCGTTGGACGGCCTCGCATTCGGTTCGGGCTTCGTTACGTTCGCCACGTACGTGCATGCTCTCGTGAGTAAATAGCGCGAGGCTCCACAGTTCATCCTCGGTTGCGCGGTCAGGGTGGTTTAGATACGACCGCAAGGTGGTACACCAGGGATGTTGGAAGCCGATTTCACCGGTGTCCGGATCGGCGTGCCCGGCGGCGAGCATCTCGGCGTCGAGCATCGTATCCCAGACGGTGTTGCAATGAACTTTGGCGCGATGATTGTCCGCAAGCTCTGTGGCTTTCGCGGATAGAAACCGTTCGAAATGCCAGGTATGAACCGGCGGCCACGCAAACAGCACGGCCAGGCTCAACACCACAGCGAGGTAGGGTTTCGATACCGGCGTCGGACGACTAAAACCGGGCGGAGCGACGATGCTCGTGCGGATTTCGTGGAACGCACCCCAAAAGAAAAACAGCGAGGTCAAAATCCAGAGCATGAGGCGAGGGCCATTGACTCACGTTTAGCCCGCAAGGCGGATGTCACTCTCTCATCGCAGATGGTCCAAATCTGTGAATTGGGTAGCGGCTTGTGCTAGGCGCGTGTAGAGCCGCGCTCAGAATGACCATCAGAAAGTAGAACACGGGGGTATGCCGCGAGCTTGTTGCCAGCCCAAGGGACTTGCCCGAATATCACCCAGTTGCAGGAGGGAGTACGCCTTGGAGGAAGAACACAGCGAACTCAGTAACGTCGAGCGGCGCGTCCGCGCGCTCGAGACGGTGATGACCCAGAAGGGCTACATCGATCCGGCCGCACTCGACGTACTGATTGACACCTATCAGACGAAAGTGGGTCCGCGCAATGGCGCGCGCGTTGTCGCGCGCGCTTGGGTCGATCCGGCATTCCGTGAACGCCTGCTGCGCGATGCGACGGCCGCTATTGCAGAGCTTGGCTACTCTGGTCGGCAAGGTGAGCACATGATTGCCGTCGCGAACGCGCCCGGCCGACACAACGTAGTTGTCTGCACGCTTTGCAGTTGCTACCCGTGGCCGGTCCTGGGATTGCCACCGGTCTGGTACAAGAGCGCACCTTATCGGTCCCGCGTGGTCCGAGATCCGCGCGGGGTACTCGCGGAGTTTGGCGTGACCCTGCCGGCGAGCACGGAAATCCGAGTCTGGGACTCGACCGCCGAAGTGCGCTATCTGGTAATTCCCGAGCGGCCCACGGGAACCGAAGGTCTGAGCGAAGAAGCGCTTGCGGCTCTGGTGACACGCGACTCGATGATCGGGACCGGCCTCGCGCGCGCCGTGGGCGAGAGCTGACGTGCCCTACGTGAGTCACGCCGACATCGGCGGTCGCCGCGGCTTCGGAGCTGTCGTCCCGGAACCGGAAGGTGCCATGTTCCATGCCACCTGGGAGCCGCGTGTTCATGCGCTGACGATCGCACTTGGCGCGACCGGTCGCTGGAATCTCGACATGTCGCGCTCGGCACGCGAGACGCTGCCCGACTACCTTAATCTGACCTACTACGAGATCTGGCTGCACGGACTCGAAAAACTGCTGATTGAAAAGGGCCTCGTGACTTCCGACGAACTGAGCGCCGGTTGCGCGCGGCTCGCGCCCGTGCCGGTCGGCCGGGTTCTGAAGGCCGATCAGGTTGCCGCCCTCCTGGCAAAAGGTACACCGACCGAACGCGCGTCGGTGACCCCCGCGCGCTTTAAGCTCGGCCAACGAGTACGGACGCGCCGGACGCCGGCCGAGCACCACACGCGACTGCCGGGCTATGTTCGCGGCAAGAGGGGCGTCATCGAACGGGTGCTCGGCGTGCACGTGTTTGCGGACTCGCACGCACAAGGCGCGGGCGAGGACCCGCAATGGCTCTACACGGTCGTGTTCGATGCCGCAGAGCTCTGGGGCAGCGAGGCGAAACTGGGGCACAGCGTGTCATTCGACGCCTGGGAACCCTATCTTGAGGCTGCATGAACACAAACCCGCCGCCCCTTAATGCGTTGCCGAGTCTCCCTCACGATGCAGACGGCCCCGTCTTCGAGGCGCCTTGGCAGGCTCACGCATTCGCGATGACGCTGTCGCTGCACGAGCAAGGTGTGTTCACGTGGACCGAATGGGCGGCGGCGCTATCTGAGGAAATCCGGTCCGCCCAACAGGCGGGGGATCCTGATAGAGGCGACACCTATTATCTGCATTGGCTGAAAGCGCTGGAAGCGCTGGTCACGCGCAAGGGCGTCACGTCGAACGTGGAACTTGCACGTTACGAGCGTGCGTGGCACCACGCAGCAGAGCGTACGGCGCATGGCGCGCCGATCGCCCTCAGCGAGATCGATCTGGATCAGTGACTTCGGGCCCCGGAGGCTTGCAATCGGCGGCGTGAGCGCGACGCGGCAGACGAAGCGCAAGTGAGCAACGACCATGGCGCGACGACAGTCCCGAATGCTGCCCCTCGGCACGGCGGCCCCGCATTTTGCGCTCCCCGATACGGTGAGCGGCCGGACCGTCGCGCTGGAGGACTTCGCCTCATCGCCCGCGCTTCTCGTCGCCTTCATCTGCAACCACTGCCCGTTCGTCAAGCACCTCCTCGATGGGTTTGTCGCTTTCGCGCGCGATTTCACTCCGCGAGGCCTCGCCATCGTTGCGATCAGCTCCAACGACGTCGCGGGCTATCCCGCGGATGCGCCCGCCGAGATGAAGCGGATCGCGACGCTCGAAGGGTTCGGCTTCCCGTACCTGTATGATGAATCGCAGGAGGTGGCGAGCACCTACCAGGCGGTCTGTACGCCGGAGTTCTTTCTGTTCGATCGCGAGCGGCGGCTCGTCTATCGCGGGCAGTTCGACGGCAGCCGGCCGGGGAACGGGATTGCGGTCACGGGCTCGGATCTGCGCGCGGCCATCGAGGCGCTGCTGCGCGGCGGGGCGGTACCGCCGGAGCAGACGCCGAGCGTCGGCTGCAGCATCAAATGGAAAGCCGGCCGGGAACCCCAGTGGGCGTGAGAACCGGGCCGATCGGCACCGGCTCGATATAGAATTCTCCAGTGAGTGATCTCCTCGATGAGGCTTCGCGAAGAGCCCGGCACTACCTCGCCGCGCTCGATGCGCGCGCCGTCGCACCCTCCCCTCAGGCGCTCGCCGCACTCGCCCGCTTCGATGGTCCGCTCCCGGAACATACCTCGAGCGCCATGGAGGTTCTGGCCGAGCTCGATGAGTTCGGCTCGCCCGCCACCATGGCTTCCGCCGGAGGCCGGTTCTTCGGATTCGTCATCGGCGGCTCGCTGCCGGTGACCGTGGCGGCAAGCTGGCTTGCGTCCGCGTGGGACCAGAACGCTGGGCTGGTCGTCACCTCACCGATCAACGCCAGGCTCGAGGAGGTTGCGCTCGATTGGGTGAAGGGGCTCTTCCATCTGCCCGCGGAGAGTGCCGGCGGTTTCGTGACCAGTGCCACGGCCGCCAACTTCTGTGCGCTCGCGGCCGCGCGGCACGCCCTGTTGGAGCGCGCCGGCTGGGATGTCGAGGCCCAGGGTCTCTTCGGCGCACCGCCGATCACCGTCGTGGTGGGCGAGGAGGTCCACGCGAGTGTGCAAAAGGCCCTGTCGATGGCTGGTCTTGGGCGCGAGCGGGTGGTGAGCGTGCCTTGCGATGCCCAGGGACGGATGCGGCTCGAGGAGTTTCCGGCGGTCACCGAGCGCACCATCGTGTGCGTGCAGGCCGGCAATGTGAACACCGGTGCCTTCGATCCGGTCGCCGGAATCTGCCGGCGCGCCCGGGAACAGGGTGCCTGGGTGCATGTTGATGGGGCATTCGGGCTGTGGGCGGCGGCGGCTCCGGCTCGGGCGCATCTCGCCCGAGGCACGGAAGAGGCCGACTCGTGGGCCACCGACGCTCACAAGTGGCTGAATGTTCCCTACGACAGCGGCCTGGTGTTCACGCGCGATGCCGGCGCGCTGCGCGCGGCGATGGCCGTCGGTGGCGCCTACCTCGCGCAGGCTGAGGATCGCATCCCCTATCAATACACGCCCGACTTCTCGCGCCGGGCGCGCGGCATCGAGGTGTGGGCTGCGCTGCGTCAGCTGGGTCGCGCCGGACTTGCGGATCTCATCGAGCGTACCTGCCGGTTCGCGGAGCGATTCGCCCAGGGCCTGGCGCAAAGCGGGCACCGGATACTGAACGAGGTGGTGCTGAACCAGGTGCTGGTGTCCTTCGGCAGCGCCGAGCGCACGCGTGCGGTGATTGCGCGGGTCCAGAGCGACGGGACCTGCTGGTGCGGCGGCACGCTCTGGCAGGGCCACACGGCGATGCGCATCAGCGTTTCATCGTGGGCGACGACCGAGGCGGACGTCGATCGCAGCCTGGCCGCCATCCTGCGTGCAGCGGAGGGTTAGCGTCCCGGCGTGGCCTTTTTCGTTTGGCGGCTGGGCTCACATCCGTATCGAGCAGCCAGCTCACAGCTTGCCTGGCGTGAAATAATCGCTCTCGTTCATGGACAGCACAGCTCGCCACCGATGCTTGTCGACCGTGGACCGGCTGGTGCTGGAGCGCGGTGAGCTCGATCCTCTGGAATTCTTGCTCGCGATGGGCTGCCTGGACTACGCGGATTATCGGCAATGGCGGCAGCGGCGGCGGCGGGAGCTGCAGTCGGCGCTGACGATTCCCGTCGAGGAAGTCACCGCGGCCTTGGCGCACGCGCAGGCGTACGCGGCCGAGCAGCACCTCAGCATCGAGCTCTGTCCTCCGACCGCGTGGGATCAAGACCAAGGGCCGCTGTCCATCGGCCCGTCACAGACCCTGGTGCAGCTGTGCAGCCAGCGGCTCGTCCGGCCCGGCGACCGCCGGCAGGGGGATTTGTTTCAGGACAGCGCCAGAACGCTCGCCCTGGAGGCGCTGCACCGCGCGCTGGCAGAACATCGATTCGATGCGGCTCGCACCGCACTCGAGCGCCTGAGCGAGCTCCCCGACACGCAGGGGCTCGTCGAGGATTATCACTGTCTGATCCGGGCCGCCGGCCCGTGCTCCACCCCGCCGGCCGAGCGGCTGCGGGAACTGGAGGAGGACCTCGTCCCCTTGGCGGTACGCACGCTGGGCGCGCGGGCCCGGGACTATGTGGCGCCCTTGTGGGCGCAGCTGGCCGGGCGCCTGGAGGGTCGCTTGTTCACGCCCGGCTGGCCGAATTTGCACGCCAGCTACGCCCACGCGCAGGCACAGGCCTGGAACAAGGTGGCGCTCGCCATTGAAGCGGAGCTCGATGCGCGCGCGCACCCCCTGCTCCTGGTGCGCCTCGCCGAGGCGTATGCGCGTCAATCCCGCCGCGAGGATGCGCGCCGGCTGTGGACGCGCCTGTGCTGGGAGCATCCACAAACGGCGGCGCAGACGCTGGCACGTGCGCCGGGCGATGAGGGGATCGCGCAGCGTTGGCGCGAATTCATCAGCGTCGACGTGGAGCTGCCGCCGGAGGATTTTCCGGCGTGGCTGCTGATCGCCGACCTGGCGCAACGGAGCCACGTTCCGCCGGCGCTGGCTCCCGACACCCATACCGGCCGCGCCTACACGGCCGTATACCAGCTGGTCAGCACCGACGGGGAGATGACTGCGCGGGCGGCGCTGCACGGGCTGCGCCCGGACCTGCTCAAGATCTTTCTCGATCGACGCCGTGCCGCCTACGATGCGCCGCTCGATATCAAGGGACTCGCCTTGAGTCGCGAGGTGCTCAAGGATCGCGCCGACTCGGCGTGAAGCTCTTCCTCGACACTTCCGCGTTAGCCAAGCGCGAATTGACGAGCGCGGTGATGCGCGGTGTCATCGGGCTTCTGGAATCCAATCCCCTGCGGGCCATGGGTGCCATCCATGTCGCTTGGGCGGTGGCTTACGGAGCGGAGCTTTCCCCCTCCGCAGACCGCCTGCGTAGCGCCTTCATTCTCAGCCACCTGCCTTGCCCTGGCGGTCTGCATTCCCAGAACGTCCAGCCGTTGACCGGGTGTCCCGTGATGCTCATCGCGGCCGCCGAAGGACTGTCGAATCGCTTTCCCTCCAGCACCAGCGCGCCGGCGGCGACGCGGGCCAGATGGGTTTGGCCCTTGTGAGTGGCGCGCAATTCCGTCCCCGCAGGCAGGCGGACACCCTTCGTAACCCAGTCATCGGGCGCGGGGGCGTCCGACCTCGCTGTCGGGGGACTGCGGCGCGGCAGATGAAGCAATTGTCGCAGCACCTCGTTCTCGCTGACCTCCTCGGTAGGCCGCCGGGCGGTCAAGGCCTTGAAGACATCAAAATCGACCTCAATAGTGGGCATAGTAGCTATAGCTCAAATAGTGACTATAACTGCAACGCAGAGGATTCTACCACGAAAATCCAGCCTTTTTATTGACATCTTTGTCTCTTAACTGTTAAATATATTTGACATTAAAGCAAACCAAGACACCGTGAAACTGGAGGAGATAGGCCATGAAATCAGGCGCGCAAGGCTCGCTCGCGGCCTGACTCAGGCGCAACTCGCGAGTGCGGCGAAGCTCACCCGTACCACGCTCAATCAGTTCGAAAATGGCGTCATCAAGGATCTTGGCATCCGCAAGGTCGAAGCCCTCCTCGATCAATTGGGCTTGGTGCTCCTCGTCGAGCAGCCTCTGCAACCCAGCCGGCCGGATTTTCTGCGCCTCGCCAGCACGGCAGCGAGCGTGAGTTTCAGAACCGCGCTCACCGAGCGGGAGCTTTTGCACGCACTGCTGACCGGTAAAGTTCCTGCCGATCGAAGGCCCCACCTGCGCGCCCTTCTGGAAGAGTCCCCGCGGGCACTGTTGACGGGACTCACTCAGCAGGTCAGGCGCTGGATGAAGCCCGGGAAACTCGAGAGGAATCTCAATAGAATCGCCGCCACGGTCGGCCTGTCAGAGAGCGCGAGCAACCGGTGGACGAGCGACTGAAGGTTTGGGAAATCCTCTTCCAACGCGCGCTCATTCTGATCGATGATGCGCGAGCCGCGGGCCTACCCGTGGAGGATTGGACCTTTGGCGGCGGCACGGTGCTCATGCGGCGCCATCGGCATCGTTTGAGCCAGGATGTCGAGATCTTCATCAACGATCCGCAGTTCATCGGCTACTTGACCCCCAGGCTCAATCCAACCGCCGAGGCCCTGACGAGCAACTATGTGGAGGACAGCCGTTTCGTAAAGCTCAGCTTTCCCGAGGGGGAAATAGATTTTGTGGCCTCGGCGCCGCTGACCGCGAAGGCCGCGGAGTTGGAAACGCTTTTCGGCCGGCCGTTTCTCGTGGAGACCTCGACGGAAATTGTGGCAAAGAAGTTCTGGCATCGGGGCAGTGAGTTCACGGCGCGCGACATTTTCGATTTCGCGGTGGTCGCGGAGCGCGAGCCGCAAGCCCTGCATGAGATTGCGCCGATACTCCGTGATCGTCGCGATGCGGTGCTGGCTCGTATTCAGCGCGATGAACCTCACTTGCGCGAGAGCTTCGCGTCGTTGATCGCTCTGGACTATCGGCGCACGTTCGATGAATGCCTGCAGATTCTTAGGAACACGCTGTCCCTGAACCGCTAGCGGTCGTAAGGGCACTGACCACGGTGCGCCCTGCATGCCGAACTGGGCGCGACTGAAGACGGTGGCCAGCATGCGCTTGCGTTTCTTGAGCGGCTTAGCCACCGGCGGTCTGCGCAAGGCGCTGGACCTGGCCGCGGACGCCGTCCCGTATGGTGGTGTAAAGGCGCTCGGGGAAGGCGCGCGGCAGGTGCTTCTCGATGTGCTCGAGGGCCGGGGGCGCTGATTCGACGAACGACTGCATGCGAGCCCAAAGGCCCGGAACTCCGGTTCGTTCGGCGAGGTCGTGCCAGTGGCGCCCGGTGATCTCGTTCAGGCGGTAATGGGCTCGCCGGCCGCGCAGCGACATGGCGAGCCTGGCTTTCTCGAACGCGAGCTGATTCTTGCCGTGTCTGATGATCGGCCATGCGGACAAGACGTCATAGAGCGGCGTCAGTCCGTAGATGCCACCCGCCTGTTGGTACAGAGAGAAATTCTTGCCATGTCCGTCGGTCGCTGCAAGCAGCCAGAAGGCGAGCTGTGCGAGCACGAAGGTTGTCTGGTCGCGCGCGGGATGCTCGCTGTTGGCCAGCAACGCGAGCGCGTCAGAGATCGAGGGTCCGCCGTCGGCTTCGTAGCGGAGCGTATGCGGGAGTCCTAAGGCCTGGCAGAGGTCTTCCTGCGGCAGCCGTGCGATCCAGGTCCCGTTGGACGGTTTGAAGCGCTTTTTCTGGACGTCTGCGAGGTCGACGCCCATCCAGCGTCGGTCGAAGCGGGTCACGGCGAGTGCACGCTGCTCGCCGAAGCGTGCGATGGCCACATCGGCCACGGGAAGGTCTAGCTCGCGCAGCACTTGTGCGCACAGCCATTCGTTCTCGAGCGAATCGGAGAAGTCGCCGCGGAACCCGCCGATGATGCCGAGCGGGAGCTTCAAGATGTGGGTGGCCGGCGTGGCATGATGCGGTCGAAACCACGTCCCCGCCATGTGAAGCAGGGCCGTCTTTTCCTGGGCGCCGGCGAGAGATATTCGGAAGTCGTCCTGCTCAGCGCGGCCCAGTGGGGTGGCAAGGGTCACATCGTGCAGCGTCTGCGCGACTTCATTCTCGGTCAGCGGCGTGGCATCTATGCGATTCCAACCCTTGGGCTCTTCGTTCCGAGGCAGAAGCTGCACGGCGCCGGCGCAGTCCCGTCCAATCGCCGTGAGCAGATCAACCGCATGGTCGGAGCGCGTTTTGAAGCGGGTACGGATACGGCGGCGAATCTCGGCGCTGTCCGGCAAGAGGTTATCGAAGTAATACTCAACCGCGGGACCGCGCACCTCGCGGTCCGCGGTCAGAGGCAAGGACAGCGAGAGGGCCCGGCCGCGCGGAGAATTGGCCCATGATTCCTCATAGCGAAAGAAGGCTTTGCGGCCACCCCGGAGTGTTCCCCACTCCCCTACCCGCTCGCCGTTCATCCAGACGATCAGCGAGGCCATCGAAGCGCTACCAGTCCGTCGTGCGCTCGCCCACCGAGGATGGCGGCTTGGGCGTCGCGGGCTCAAGCAGCACGCGTACGTGTAACACCGCCAGCAGCTTAAGCAGTTGCCCGACGGAGACCAGCCTCGGGTCACGCTCGATCTTGGCGATCCGGGTCTGATCGAGACCTATGAGCTCACCGAGCGCGGCCTGGGTGAGACCGCGCGCCCTGCGAAAGGAGCGCAGATGGTTCGACAGCTGGACGGGAGTCTGGAGCCATAAAGGTTTCATATCGTCGCACGATATGCCCTTTACGGCATTAAACAATAAATGACCTAAATGGCATATCTTGAGTTGATGCCGTAGGAGGCATGGCCGGAAGGCAGCGTGCGGCCGTAACCGCGACCCAGCTGATTGCCCTGCCAGCAATGCTCGAGTGGCTCAACCGCACAACCGCCAAGCCGGGTCCACGCTGATTGAAGTAGCGACTACTTCTCTCCGAGATCGGCGGTGAAGCCGATGCTGCGGCGCTTGGGTTGCGGCGGGTTCATCAGGGCACGGATGGCTTCGTACACTTCCTTGAACTGTCTCCGGGTCTTGAGATCCAGCGCCACGAGGGAGCGCTCCAGCGCTGCGAGCTTGCGCGCGAGATCCTTGTTCGAGGCAAGCAGCTCGCGCAGCTTCACGAAGGCGCGCACCACGTAGATGCTCATCTCGACGGCGCGGGGACTGGTCAGGACGGTGGCAGCCATGATCGCGCCGTGCTCGGTGAAGGCGAGCGGGAGCTTGCGACGACCGCCGCGGCCCCGTTTTGATGTTGCATTTTGCAACATCAAACCGGCGAACTCCTCGGCGGTGAGCTCGAAGAGGAAGTCGGCCGGGAAGCGCTTGCGGTTGCGGCGGATCTGCTGGTTGAGCCGTGCGGTGCTCACGCCGTAGAGCGCGGCGAGCTCCTGGCGGTGGGCGGCGCCAATCAGGCGAGCGGATGTCAATCGAATATAATCCGCTCACCCGACCGCACCGGAGATTCAAGATGCACCCCCGCTCCGCTCTGCTCGCGACGGTCGTTCTGTTCCAATCACTGCAGGCCGGCGCGGATCCCGTGGAGTTTCGCAGGGTCGCGCACGAACACTACCAATGGCGCGATGCCGCCTACCCGGTCGCGACCAGCGCCGCGGGGGATCACCGCTTCGATGCTCGACTCACTGACTACGGCATGACCGAAGTGCTCCGGCGCCGTCAGCACGTCAGCGACCTGCTCCTGCGCGTGGGCTCTCTTGACACGGCCGGGTGGAGCAAGGACGACCGCGTCGACCTCGTCCTGTTTCAGGCCGAGCTCGCTGGCGCGGACTTCTTCGGCCGCACACTGGACCCGGAACGCTCCGATCCGCAGCTGTATGTCAACGAGTGCACGAACTCGATCTTCACTTTGTTGCAAAAGGACTATGCGCCGCGCCGCGTGCGCGCTCTCGCGGCGACAGCACGCCTCGAACAAATACCCGCACTGCTACGAGTCGGCCGCGCGAACCTGACGCAGCCGGTGAGGTTGTATGCGTCGCTCGCAAGTGAGGCTGCGCGCCGCGGCGACGACCTGTACACCGTGAGCTTGATGACTCTCGCGGACGATCTTTCGGCCACGGAGCGGACGCGCTTGATCACGGCGCGTGACGGCGCGGTCAATGCCTTGCACCAGTACGCCGATTGGCTGGACGCCGGGGTGAACAAGATGCCGCAGTGGCAGCCAATGGGCGAGGTGAGCTACAACTATCTCCTGAAGCGTGTCTTGCTGCTGCCGTTCGGCGCGCACGACGTCGCGCATTTGGGCGAGGTTGAGCTCGCCCGCTATCGCGCGCTCGAGGCGATGCTCAGGGATCCAAGCCTGGCATCCCCGGATCCGTCGCGCGCGAGGCACGTGCCGAAGGACGAAGCGGAGTTTCTCGCCGCGTACCAGTCGCGCCTCAAGGAGATCGTCGACTTTCTGCAGGCGAATCGGTTAGTCACGATCCCCCAATACATCGGTCCCTTCCAAATTCGCCAGCTTCCTGAAGCGTTCAAGCCGACGAGCCCCGGGGGATTCATGAACCCACCGGGCGTATATGACAAGGATCCCGGAGGGTTCTATTACATCCCCACGTACAACCCGAAGAGCGGCAACTTTTATATTCGCGCAGCGATCGAAGATCCGCGGCCGATACTCGGCCACGAAGGCATTCCCGGACACTTTCTGCAGATTTCAATTGCCAATCATGTTGAGGATGAAATCCGCCGCCAGCAGGGCGACAGCGTATTCGCGGAAGGCTGGGCTCTGTATGGAGAAGAGATGTTGATGCGTGAGGGTCTGTATCCGGATAATTCGGCGGCGCAGGGCCAGATCCTGCGCCTCAGCCGCTATCGGGCGGCGCGCATCGGCGTAGACGTGAACCTGCACACCGGGCGCTGGAGCTTCGAGCAGGCGGTCAAGTACTTCATGGAGTCTGGCGGACTCGACCGCGAAGCCGCCGAAGGTGAGGCAGCGGGTGCAGCGTCAAGCCCGTCGCAGAAGATCTCGTACATCGTGGGTAAGTGGCAGATCATGCGTCTGCTCGGGCGGTATCGCGACAGCCAGGGCGCCGCCTTCCGCCTCGGCGCTTTTCACGACCAGTTAATCAGCTACGGAACCTTACCCCTGTCGGTAATCGAATGGCTGATGTTCGATGACGAGAGCTCGCTGCGCGAGGCGCTGAAATAGCACCGCAGTCTCCGGGCGTCATGTGCCAGGTGGCTGCGAATTCCGCGAATGTCTTGCCAGAATCCAACTATCAGGTGGATACGAGCGCTTGTGCGCACGCTGCGGGCGGTATCCCTCAGGACCTCGTTTTCTTCGAAGGTTTCGACTTGCCAGAACTGTTGAGGGCGACCGCTTGGCGAACCAGCGTCTTGAAGGCGGACTCGTCAACTTCTTCTCCTTCGTGGATGTCGATCGCGCGGCGTACGTTTCCGTCGAGACTCGAGTTGAAGAGACGGGCCGGATCCTTCAGAGACGCGCCCTTGGCGAAGGTAAGCTTCACGACACTCTTGTAGGATTCACCCGTGCAGATGATGCCGTCGTGCGACCAAATCGGGGTGCCCATCCACTTCCACTCCTCAACGACGTTCGGGTCTGCTTCCTTGATGAGCTTGCGCATTCTGCTGAGGGTCTCGCCGCGCCAGTCCCCGAGTTCGGCGATTCTTTTCGAGATGAGCTCCGGTGCCGACTGGCCTTGGCTCGCGCCCGACTTTTTCATAGAGTCTCCGCAAGGAAACCCCTGACTTCAGTCAGGGGAGGAATTGCGCTACAGTCTTGCCCGTCGCGCGTATCCCTATCGACGCATGGCGGCACAGCCGAATATCGGGGGATTGTTGGCGCAAGCCGGCCCGTCGTAGAAGTACGGCAAAGGACGTTGACGCGCTCGGCACGATCCAACAACCGGTGTAGCCCGACAAGGAAATAGGTTGGGCCGGGAGCTTCGGCTCTCGTGTAAAGCTCCGGCATGTTCGGGGAATTCTGCAAGGTCTGGTTGCTCCTCAGAATAAAGCCTCTGACTTCAGTCAGGGGTTGCTTTACCTGCAAGACAGTGGAGGATAGTCACGTAAGACTTCAGAGCAATGTTACGGCGGGCGTATATGCGCGGGAATAGCCAATCGTAATGATTTTTTCATGGGTATAGGACGGACAGCACCCGTCTTGGCCAACGTACGCAAATCATTCGCGCACGGGTGCAGCACCTGCCGCGGCTCCCGCGCACGACGACCCCGATGGATAGGACGGAACGATTCTACAAGATCGACCAGCTGCTGAAGGACGGCAAGGTCGTGCCGTTTGCCGGACTCAAGGACGCGTTGGGGGTGTCGCGGGCAACGCTCAAGCGCGACCTGGTCTACATGCGCGACCGCCTTCATGCGCCGATCGAGTATGTTCGCGCCGGCAATGGCTATCGCTTCGGCAAGCCCCGCGACGGTCCGCGCTATGAGCTTCCTGGCCTCTGGTTCAATGCGACCGAGATCTACGCGCTGCTGACGACCCTGCAGCTCCTCAGCAATCTGCAGCCGAGCCTGCTCGATGGACAAGTCCCCGCGCTCGTCGAGCGACTGCACGCGATCCTGGGCCGCGGCGATCATTCCTGGCAGGAGATCCAGAAGCGCATTCGCATCTTTCACCCCGAACGCCGGGAAGCAGACGCCGCCTGGTTCAGCGTCATCGCCGCGGCGCTCCTGAAGCGCTCCCGCCTCTGGATCCGTCACTACAACCGGAACGAGGATCGCATCACCGAGCGCGAAGTCTCCCCGCAGCGTCTGGCGCACTACCGCGACAACTGGTATCTCGATGCGTACTGCCACCTGCGGGAGGACCTGCGGAGCTTCGCCGTGGATGTGATTCAAAGCGCGGTTCTGAAAGACGCGAAAGCCAGGGAAATCCCGAAAGCCGAGCTCGACGAGTACCTCGGAAGCGGCTACGGGATCTTCGCCGGCCGGAAAGTCGAGTGGGCGACCCTGAAGTTCACCCCGCGGGCGGCGCGCTGGGTGTCCGCCCAGCGCTGGCATCCGGATGAGCGCCATCGGGTGGAAAAGGACGGCAGTTACCTGCTGGAGATCCCCTACGCCGACGACCGCGAGCTCCTCATGGAGATCATGAAATTCGGCGCCGACGTGGAAGTGCTCGCCCCGCCGTCACTGCGTCAGCGCGTTTGGCAATCCCTGAAGGAAGCGACGGCACACTACGGCTGAAGGCTCACGCCCTGAGCCACCTCCCCTCCCATACTGGCGCCTCATTGAAACAAAGGGGGCGCCGATGGCACAGGCCCACGAAATCGCCGACTCGCTGACCGCGCTAAAGCTTGGCGAATCACAGACTTATGTCAACCTCACCCTCTTTCCCCTGATCGGGGATCCGGAAGGGGCGCCGGGCTACGTCCTGCTGGACGAGGCGCTCGAGCGCCACCTGGTGCACATCACCGAAGTGTCCGCGGGTGGGCGCGTGCCGGAGCTTGCGCTCGAGAACGCCTCCGATGAGACGGTGCTGCTGGTGGACGGAGATGAGCTCGTGGGCGCGAAGCAAAATCGCGTCCTGAACCTCTCCATCCTGGTCGCCGGCGGGAAGAAGCTCGTGATCCCGGTGTCCTGCGTCGAGCAGGGGCGTTGGGCATACCGGAGTTCCGAATTCCAGGCCGCCAATCGCGCGCTCTTTGCACGCGCGCGGGCCCGGAAAGCACAGAGCGTCTCGGACGCCATGCGCTCGCGCGGCGAGCGGCGTGCGAACCAGTCCCAGGTCTGGGCAGACGTCGCCGACAAGGCTTACGCCTGTCGCGTCGAGTCCGAGACGCTGGCGATGTCCGACATCTACCTCGACAACACGGCGCAGCTCGATGGCTACGTGCGGGCCTTTCGCGCGGTGCCCGGGCAAAGGGGCGCCGTGGTCGCCATCGGTGGCAAGGTGGTCGGCCTCGAGCTCTTCGACTGCCCCGCCGCGTTCTCGCGGTATCTCGAAAAACTGGTGCGCGCCTACGCGCTCGATGCCATCGAGACGCAAGCGGCCGAGCCGCGGGTGCCCTCGGACGCGGACGCCCAGGCCTTCCTCGATCTGATCTGGGCCACGCACGCCCAACGCTTCCCGGCACTCGGTGAAGGCGAAGACATCCGGCTCGCCGGCGCGGGGCTGGCCGGCGGCGCCCTCGCGGCAAGCGGCCGGCTCGTACATCTGGCCGCGTTCGTGGTGCCGTAGGGGGGTTGCATGGCTTGGTTAAGCGGACTTGTGGGTTTGCTCCTCGGGGTCACGGCCTGCGCTCTGTACGCGCGCCTTGCGTTGACGCGGGTGCGCCTCGAGGCCGAGAGCTGGCGCTCGAGGCACGAGTCCCAACAGCTCGAGCGGGCGAAGTTCGAGGCCGAGGCGAAACGCGTCCCAGCCCTCGAAGGACGTATCGAGTCCCTGCTTACCGAGCTGACACAAGTCAGGTCCATGAATGTCGAAGCCCAGACACGATTGCAGGAGCAGGCGCGCGCGCACGAAGAAAAGATCGCGGCGCTGACCGACGTGCGTGGCGGCATCGATGAGGGCCTGAAGAGCATGACGGCGGAAGCCCTGCGTACAAACCAGGGTGCATTCCTCGAGCTCGCCAACCAGGTCTTCGAGAAGCACAAGGTCGGCGCCGACGCCGAGCTCGCGGCCCGTCAAGCGGCGGTCGCGGAGTTGATCTCCCCGCTCCAGGACATGCTCCAGAGCTATCGAGGGCAGATCGAGCAGCTCGAGCGCAACCGCTCGGAAGCCTACGGGGCGCTCTCCGGGGAGCTCAAGGCGGTCGCCGAAACCCAGCACGCGGTGCGCACAGAAACCTCCAAGCTGGTGCAGGCGCTGCGGGCCTCGCCCAAGACCCGCGGGCGCTGGGGTGAGCACACCCTGCGGAACGTGCTGGAGCTGTCGGGCTTGAGTGCCCATTGCGACTTCTCGACCCAGGAGAGCTTCTGCCGGGGCGAGGATCCGTTGCGTCCCGACACCGTCATCCGGCTCCCGGGCAACCGTCATCTGGTCGTGGATGCCAAGACCTCCATGTCCGCGTATCTCGATGCGGTGGACGCCCTGGACGAGGTGGAGCGCGAGCGCTGCCTCGCCCTGCACGCCGTGCAGCTGCGTGCGCACATGAAAAAACTCGCCGCCAAGGCCTACTGGGATGGACTTACGGTGACGCCGGATTTCGTGGTGATGTTCGTGCCGGGAGACAACTTCTATGCCGCAGCCCTCGAGCGCGACCCCGCGCTCTTCGAGGACGCCGCGGCGCAGCGCGTCATCATCGCCACCCCCTCAACGCTCATTGCGCTCGCCAAGGCCATCGCGTTCGGCTGGCGTCAGGAAAAAGTCGCCGAGAACGCGCAGCGGGTCCACGAACTCGGCCGTGAGCTCTATCGGCGCACCCTTGCCATGACCGAACACATCCAGAACTGCGGCGCCGCCCTGGGAAAGTCCGTGAAGTGCTTCAACGAGTTCATCGGCAGCCTGGAGCACTCCGTCATGCCCCAGGCGCGGCGGTTCAATGAGCTCGAAGTGGAGGGAACGGCGACGGAGATCCCACTGCTCGGGCACATCGAGCTCGAGCCGCGGCTGCTGCGCGCGGACCGCGACTTCGCAGAGCAGCTCGCAGTGAGCGCGAACTCGAACACGGATGGCGAGAAGCGGCCCGCGAGCGCGGCGTAAGCCCTCCCGGATCGCTATGGGTCCAACCCGCGCCGCGACACGAGCGTTCGACGACGTCGCCGAATTGCGAAACGCATCGTTCCGTGCGTGCCGGTGAATGAATTCCTGCCTTTCATGATGACTTGTCCGTCGCGCGGCTGCGAATTCGTGCGGCTTTCGGATCTGGTCTTGCCGGCGCGTTGTGGGAACGGGACGCGGTGATGACGATCTCGGGGAGATCGGGAGGTGGATCGGGAGAGACCGTGGGTTTAGCCGCGGCGGTCGGAGCGCTCCGGGAGCACGCGGCGAGCAGTGCTGAGAGCGCCACCGCGGACAGGGCAACAGCGTAGCGGCTCTTTGAGATCTTGTGCATCCTGCGGATCATCGGCGTCACCTTTCGCGTTGTATGGCCCGATTATTCGAGCGCGGTGGTGGACCGAAGTTCGCGGTGGATTGTGAATTCTGCATCGCCTGTCGCCTCGAGGACACATTGCAAGATGATGTACATCCTGCTAGAGGCGAAACTTCCTCGACTAACGGCGCCGCGCGCAGATCTCGAGACAAGCTACCACGCGGGGTGGCCGCGAAGCCCGATCACTCCTGATTGACCCACATGTTGATGGCGGAGGCCGAGGCGGCAGACGGCGTGAAGCTCGCGTTCCACAGGTAGCCGTTGTTCCACAGGTAGCCGTTGTTCCACAGATAGCCGCTATTCCACAGATAACCGTTATTCCACAGATAGCCGCTGTTCCACAGATACCCGCTGTTCCATAGATAGCCGTTGTTCCACAGGTAGCCCTGCTGATTGATCGGCGAGCCGTTCTGGTCCACAACGTAGTAGGAGCCGTCGGCCGCCTGGCGCGCGGGACCACCAAAATGAGCGGTTCCGGCCAGGTCGCTTGCAATGTTCAAACCGGCATTCGCGCACCCGGTGCTCTGCGAATAGACCGCGTCATACACGTTGATCTCCCCGGCGCCTTGCTGGAATACGCTGTAGGCGAGCTGACCTTGCGTGTCGACCGCGGGGCGCGCGGAAGACATCAGCCTGCATTTCACCGTATCCGGCGTCAGCGAGGGATCCGCCTGCAGCATGAGGGCCACTGCACCGCTGACCACTGCCGCCGCCTGCGAGGTGCCCGACATGATGTACAGGTTGTCGATGTGCAGCTGAAACGCCGGGTGCTGTTGTGCGATGAGAGCCGTGTTTCCGTCCATGGTGCCGATGATGTGTCCCCCCGGCGCCAGGATCTCGGGTTTGACGAAGCCCTCGAACGTAGGGCCGGTGGATGAGAACGAGGTCAGCCGGTAATTGAGCGGGTTCGCAGGCGTGTAGTTATCGGTCATCGCCCCGACCGTGATGATGTACGGAACGTTGCCGGGCACGCCGATCGTTTGCGCCTTCGGTCCCCAGTTGCCGGCGGACGCGACGACGACGACGCCTGCTTGCCACAAACTCATCACCGCCTGGTCTATGGGGTCATTCCAGTAGAACGACTGTGGCTTCGCGGCGAACGACAGGTTGAGCACGCGGATGTTGTAGGTGGCCCGGTTGTTGAAGATCCAGTTGAGCCCGCTCAGCACGCTCGCATAAGTCGAGCTCCCGTTGCCGTCAAAAGCCTTCACCGCGATCACCGTGACCATCGGTGCGAGCCCGAGCGGCTGACCGTTGATCGAGCGGACCGGATTTCCGATGATGGTGGCCACGTGCGAGCCATGACCGCTGTAGTCTTCGAAGCGGCTTCCGTCAGCGCTATAGGTGACCAGCTGTTTGCTGTAGCCCGTGTTCTGAATGGCTTGGATCCACGAGCTGGCCACGCCAGTGTCCAGGACGGCGACGGTGACCCCGGAGCCGTCGAACCCCTGCGCGCCGAGGCGGTCCGCGCCGATCTCCGCGCGCGCGTCCTGATTGGGCACGGCGTCATGGGCCACGGCGTCACGAGAGGAGGTCGATTGCCTCGGCGTCGTGACTGGCGAGCGGGCCGTACCAGACCAGGTTGACTCCCACTGCGTCCTCACCGAGGAATCGGCGAACAGGTCGACAGTCCCCAGTTGGCGCAAGCGGGTGGCCTGCGCGGGGGTGAGCATCGCCGACACGCCGTGGATGATGGGCAGGTCGTGTGTGATGCGACCGCCAACACCTGTGACGATGCGAACCGCGGACTGCGCGCCGTGGGATTGCACGATATAGGCGCTGGCCGGCATCGCATGAGGCGCAGCCGGCTGGGCCAGCACCAGTGCGGAACCGGCGACCGTGGCGGCCATAAGCCAGCGGCTAAGGATGCTTCGCATGACCGACGTACCTTGTAAGCAAAACTCTGAAACCCGAGACATCGTCACTACCTCAGCAGCCTCACGGCCTCACTGAAGCGAGTGTCATTCGATCACAGAGGGGGTATCCGCCCGGCCGCAGCCAATCGCCTTGGTGCCGACCCGAAGTGTGACCTGGGTCTCGTAACCGCACTGTTAAACGCGAGCGCAATTCGGCTCGGGTCCAGGCAGCGGGGCGTGCCGGGCAGAATCGCTAGGGAATACGCAGTGCCCCGACAGCGGGCATCGCGTGGATCGGCCAATCGTCAGTCAGCGGATCACTGGAGCCTGCAGCCGCCTCATCTCGTCCACGGTGTCGGTGGCATTCAAAGGACCTCGACGCACGACCAGGAAACCTTGCTTCTCGGCGGCTGCAGGATCGGCGGCGAGCGTCGCGGGCAAGGACGGCAATTCTGTCGCCCTGGCAGTACCCCCCCAGCCGACCCAGGCGTTCCTCGCCTGCTTGGCCTGGTATAGCGCAGCGTCCGCCAGGTTCATGACCTGCTCCCAACCGAGCAGCTCGGGATGGCCGGGGATGAACGGCACGGGCGCGAATCCGATCGAGCAGCTGGCACGGGCAACGGATCCGTCACTGACTTGGAACAGCCGCTTGGAGATCGCCGAGCGGACTCGTTCTGCCAGCACGCTGGCGCCCTCGAGATCGGCATGTTCGCAAAGCACGACAAACTCATCGCCGCCCCAGCGCACAATGGTGTCGACGGAACGGAACACCCGCCGCAGGATGTCTGCGATCTGGATCAGAACGGCGTCGCCGCCTTCGTGACCGTATTGGTCGTTGATGGGCTTCAGGTAATCGAGGTCGACGATCATGAGCACGCAGCGTGCTACCGGCCCGGCTCGTCGTTCCGGGTGCAGCGCCTCGGACCCGTACAAGACCGCCATTGCGTCGCGCAAACGACGACGATTGCCGAGACCGGTCAGGGAATCCGTGACACTCGCTTCCCGCAGCTGCTGGTTTGCCAGCTCCATGTCCCGATTGCGCTCGGCGAGCTCCGCGGTCCGGTCGTCGACGTCCCGCTGGAGACGTCGGGCGTACGTCGCCTCGCGGTGCAACCGACGCTGCTGCGCCAGCCACACGCTGAAAATCACGCCGACGAGTGCCAACCCATAAAGAGTTCGCGCCCACCATGAACCCCACGGAGGCGACGACACGCGCAAATTGACCGACACCGGTAAGTCGCTCCAGCGCCCGTCGCTGTTGGCTGCGCGCACGTGAAACACGTATTTTCCGCCGTCGAGGTTGGTGTAGGTCGCCTGCCGGCCATTACCGGCGTCGGTCCAGCCGGCGTCGAAGCCCTCGAGCCGATAGGCGTAGCGGTTCTCGGCCGGTGCGGTGAAGTCGAGGGCGGCGAAGCGGAACGTCACGGCCGAGTCGCGGAAGCTCACAGCCAGGTCGTGAAGCAGCTCTGGCGTCGGTGTCACGGATGTCGTGAGCTTCAGCACGTCGGTCAGGACGACGGGGGGCGGCTTATCATTGAAAAGCAAGTGTTCCGCCCGAAAGGCGTTGTACCCGTTCGGCCCTCCGAAGTAGAGCATGCCGTCCGGCGCACGATAATGCGCGCCGAAATTAAACTCGTCGCTCTGCAGTCCGTGGCTGCGACGAAAGCCGCGCACGCTGCGGTCCTGTGGTCGCACGACCGCGAGGCCGCGGTTCGTGCTGAGCCACAACCTGCCGCCGACGTCGGACTCGATGCCGTATACGGTGCTGTTCGGCAGCCCTTCGCTCTCGGCAAGGTTCTGGAACCGCATGGGAACATCACTGAATGGCGCGCCGATCGCGTGGTCGAGGCCGCCGCCGCGCGTGCCAACCCACATGCCGCCCTGGTCGTCCACGTGCACCGCGTAGACCGTATTCGCGCTCAGCGATGTCGGATCCTTCGCATCGTGTGGGAAGTGCGCGATCCGCCCGGAGGCGGGGTCCAACACGTTCAGCCCGCCGCCGTCCGTGCCGATCCAGATCAGACCGGTCCGGTCCTGGGCCAAAGCGGTCGCCCGGTCCCCGGGTAGCGCGCTAGCCGTGTCGCGACCGTTCGGGTAGCGAAATACGCGATCTGTTTCCGGGTCGATTCTCGCCAAGCCGCCCCCATAGGTTCCGACCCAGATCCTGCCTTGCGCGTCGCGCAGCATGCTCATCACCCCGCGCGCGGGCAGCGTCGTGGGATCGTCGGCGGCGTAATTGAATTGCGTGACTTTGCCGGTGGACAGATCGAGCCTCTCGACACCGGCGCTCATCGTGCCGAGCCAGAGGCGGTTGTGGTCGTCGGTCACGACGGCCATTATGTTGTCGTCGTGCAGTGCGAACGGCCCCTCCGGGCCGCGACGATAACGCTTCACGGCGCCGTTGAACGGGTCGATCGAGGCAACGCCCGCGCCAAACGAGCCGACCCACAGTACGCCGCGGCTATCGACGGCGAACGATGTGACGCTGTCGCCTTCGGCTTCGCTGAAATGGTGATGACCGAACGACCATGAACGCGGGTTCCACCGTGCGACTCCACCTGTCTTTGTGCCGACCCACAGGAGGCCGCTCCGATCCTGATACAGCGAGACAATGTTGCTGTCGGGCAGGCTGTTCAGGTTCGCAGGGTCGTGGCGCCATACGGTGCATCGGTCGGTAACGCGATCCAGGAGCACAAGGCCATTGGACGTGCCAACCCAGAGCCGCTGTTCGTCGTCTTCCAGTAGCGCCGTCACGCGGCCATCTGGCAGTGTGCCCGGATCATTGTCACGGTGCGCGAGCATGGTGAAGGCCGTGGCAGACGGGTTGAATCGCGCCAGGCCTGAATCCAGTCCGATCCACAGTACGCCGCGGGCGTCCGCGTGCAGGGCGTTGACCTTTACGGTCCCGTCTTTGGGAGCGCCCGCTGCGCGCAAGCGTGCTCCGAATTGTTCGACCCGACCCGATTCCGGGTCGAGGCGGTCGAGCCCGGTCGCCGTACCGATCCACATCCTTCCAGAGGCATCCTCGGCTAACGCGAACGTCGAGTCGTCGCTAAGCGAGTTGGGGGCGGCAGGGATGCGCCGAAACCCCTGCGACGTGCCCTGCGCGAGATCGAGCAGCCAGATACCGGCCGCGCGCGTCGCAATCCAGAGCCGCTGCCGGCGGTCGACATACAACGCGCGAATCTTGAGCTCCGGATTGAGCAGCGCCCGCCCCGCGCTGGTCACCGGTCGCCGAAACCGGCCGGACGCCGGATCGCGCCAGACCAGTCCGCCATTGTCGGTGCCGACCAAAAGGCGGCCCGACGTGTCCCGCGCGAGCGCCGCGATCCAGTTGTCGGGCAGTGCGCCGCTGTCGCCGCGCGCGTGGATGAAATGACGCAGTTCGTAGCCGTCGAAGCGGTCCAGGCCGTCCTCGGTGCCGATCCACAGAAAGCCCGTCGCATCCTGCACGATGGCCGTGATCCCGCCCTGGGACAGTCCCTGTTCGCCGCCGAGTCGCGCAAACACCATATCGGGCGCGTTCGCTGCCAGTGCGCAAGTCGGAGCAGCTATGGAAAAAGTGGCGTTGGCGAAAATAATCGCAGCGGCCCACCCGGCGCGGGCGTGGATACCGCTCGCACGCAGGGGTTGGGTCTCCGGCGCACTGGGCTCGAGGGAATTGAGTTGCTTGACCTGCTCGGTCGGGCACACTGGCTGACACCCGCTTGATTCTCGCGCTTCAGTATATCGCCTTGGATCCCGAGACTCTGAACGCAAGAGTGATACTTCGATCACAGTTGACCTCGGGTGGATATGCGCGCCTCACATTTCGCTCATCGCCTGATGCGGGAACGCCAACTCTCGGCTGCCTTCATCGGCGTCCCGCGGCCGAGATTGCGCGCCGTCAGCCGCCCGCGGCCAACCGGGCGCCACACGACTCGCGTACGATCAGCTCGCAACCGAGGCGTACCTCGCGCGCAACCATGTCGGGCCGTGCGATCCGCTCGAGCATCACTGCAAGCGCTGCCTCGCCGATTTCCCGGGTCGGCTGACGCAAGGTCGTCAGCGGCACAGGCAGGAGACTTGCGTAGTCCACATCATCGATGCCCACTAACCGAACATCATGCGGAATTCGGTACTTGAGCTGCAGCAGCGAATGCATCAGATGTCCTGCGGTGCGGTCGTTGGCGCAGGCGATGCCCTGCGGGCGCGCGGATTGCATGAGCGCCTTGACACTCTCGATGCCGTCCGCATCCATGCGGTGCGTCAGGGCCCGATCGAACTGCACACCGGCCGCGTACAGTGCCTCCCGGTAACCCGCTTCGCGCTCATCGACGGTCGCGGCGGCGTTCTCGGGGCCAACGAAAAGAACGCGCCGACATCCGAGGCGCAGCAGATGCTCCGTGATGACGTGTCCGGCACGGCGATTGTCAATGCCAATGAGGTCATGACGTCCAGCCTCCGGATACGCAACGAGGGGGCGATCCAACAGGACCACGGGAATTCGAGCCTCATCGAGGGCGCGGACAATTCGTCGGTTGTACTCGTCCTTGGAGGGCGTCAGTTCCAGTGGCGCGAAGAACACTCCTGAGACCTTGCGCTCGATGTATTGCAGGCACAGTTCCCAGGCTCGTTCCTCCTTCGGCCGTTGAGCCGCGGCGGAGCCCCACAGGAGCGCGTGCCCGCGCGCTCGCGGGGAGGCCATCATGCCCTCCCAGATCGGTTCGAAGATGCCGGTTTCCTCGCGGTTGGGGATCAGGAGTCCGAACGAGCAGCCACCCGCGGCGTGCGCCCTCTTCACGAAGGTTCCGGAACCGGCCCGCCGCTCCACGAGCCCCGCCGCCTGCAGGTCTCTCACGGCGCGCCCGATCGTTATGCGCGAGACACCAAACCTCAGGACCAGTTGCGCCTCACTCGGCAGGCGCTCGCCGAGTTTCCAGCGCCCCGAATGAATGTCCCGGCTCAGGGATGAATAGACCTGGCGGTGCTTGCGCGTCGTGCCCGGACCCGATGTCTCAGGTCGCATAAATGATATATCTGCCTATCTCTCTTTAGGAAGAGGATGAATTAAGTTTCATGTATTTATGTGATATTTTCAATCACTTACAAAACAGTCAAGCTTGACGCCAGTCCTCAGGCTGCTATGGTACGCCAGCGACTGCTGTTATATCTACTCAGGGGTCCAGCACTTTGAGCACGACAGTTCCCAGGCACTATCTGCTGGCGTCGGACTTCGATCGGACGCTGAGCTTCAACGATTCAGGGCTGGTTCTCAGCGAGCTGCTGGGAATCCGCGACTTCCAGGATCGGGTCGCAGGACTCGCCCGCAGCAATCTCGTTCAGCAGGGCGGCGAGCTCGCTTACCTGATCAGGCATGACCCGGAATTTCGCGGTGTTCGCCACGAACACCTGCTCGAAACCGGCAGACGAGTGCGGTTGAAGGGCGCCATCCCGGCGCTCGTGCAGTTCCTCGAACAGGGCCTCGAGGGCACTCGCTTCTCATTCTTTGTCATTTCCGCGGCGCCGCGCGAGATCGTGACCTCCGCGTTGGCTGACATCGTGGCCCCCGATCATATCTACGGAACGGAGCTGGAATTTGACGCGCAATCGGGTGAGGTACAGGCGATCAAGCGCGTGCCGGCAGGCTACGGGAAAGTCTCCGTCATCGAGGAGTTGCAGCACCACCTGGGCATTGCGCCGGATCGCGTCATCTACGTCGGCGATGGCAGCTCGGACGTTCACGTGATGCTGCACGTCAACAACCGGGACGGCTTCACCATTGCGGTGTCTGACAACAAACAGCTGGCACGCATCGCCAAGAGCACCGTCCTGAGTGACAATGCGTTCAGCATCATGGTGCCGGTGCTGGACCAGATTCTCGACTGGCGTGCGGGCGAGATACGTGGATTGTTGGAGCGCAACGGGCTGACGCTCCACGAGTGGGAAAAGGCGCGGACCGACCACGTCAGGATCGCGCCCGCACCGCCCATGCCGACGGCGGCAGGCTCGACCGCATGAGGACCATTGCGATCAGCTGCCTGGGTTGGGCGGCAACTGCGACGTTCGTGGCCTCCTATTTCTTTGCTCGCCCGGCCGCACTGCGAACTGTTCAGATGCTGGCAGCGCTGATGTGGGTGGCCTATGGATGGCTCATCGGCGCCTCACCGGTGATTGCCGCCAATGTGCTGCTCATCATCGCCGCCGCCTGGACCGCGGCGCGCGGGCCTCACGACGCAGCAGCAGACAGCGTCGGGCGAAACTGGCCCCGGAGACGCGAGCGAGCTCCCGACGCAGCGTAGGAATTCGCAGCATGGACGCGGGCGGGTCCAAATCGGCGGCCCCAGAACTCAGGTCAGGGGAAGTCGCCGAAATCATTCACTGCAGCGGTCGCCGCGTACGTCTTCGCAGGCTCCGGCGCGAGGATCGGCCGCTGCTGCAGGAGTTTTTCGCACAAATCGACTCATACGACCTGCAGATGCGTTTCTTTGCCGGACTTCGCAGCGTGCCGCCGGCACTGCTTGATTTCCTGATGCAGGTCGATTGTGAGCAGCGGATGGTTCTGGCCATCGATGACCGCAGCCGTGGCCAAGCGCAGATTCTGGCCGTTGCACACGCGCATGCGCACCCGCGGGGTGAGACAGCCGAAATAGCCCTGCTGGTGCGCTCGGACCTGAAGGGCATCGGCTTTGGCTCACTGCTGCTCGACAGATTGATCAGGCACTGCCGCAATCACGGGGTCGCGCGGCTCGAGGCCGACGTGTTGCGGCAAAACGCCCGCATGCTGCGTCTGGCGCGCAAGTACGGCTTCCGCAAGCAGGCTGCCGAAGGCGGCACCGTGCGGCTCGCTCTCGAACTGACCTCGGCCGCCGCCTGACGACCGCGATCGGGCGCATGGGGGCCGGCGACGCCCCCTCAGGGCTTTGTTACTGAGCGAAGTTGTCGCAGCAGCTGGCGATGCACGGCGAAATAGCCCCGCGCCCTCACCTGCGTGCGCTCTCCAATCAATGCATTGAGCTTCACCAGGGCGTGAAACGGCACGGATGGGAAGCAGTGGTGCTCTGCATGGTAGGGCATCCGCCAGGCGAGCAGCACAACCGCGGCGTTGGTGTAGGTCGTGCGGGTGTTGGCGAGCATGTCGTCAACGAACGCGCAGCCGGCATGCTCTGATAAAAGGAACAGGCGCAGGAAAGGCTGTCCGAGAATCGCCGGCACTACCCAATAGATGAGCGCATCGGCCCGCCGCAGGTAAAGCGAGGCCACTAGTACGCAAAGATAACAGCCCCACAGGATGCGCGCTTCGCGCACGATGAGCGCGGACTGGGCCGGCGGTATGAACGACTCCATCGCCCGCCCCGTCAGCGCATGGCGCAGCGTCACGCTCAGTCGATCGTACCAGTACGGCAGGCCCGAAACATGCCATAGATAGGACGCCAGCGTGGACGGGCGCGGCTGAGCCAGCTCCGGATCCCGCGCCGGGTCCTGTGTGAACCGGTGATGGGCGAAATGGAAGAATCGAAAATATTCGCGCGGCAACATCAGCAGGGCCGCGCAGATCCACGCGAGGAGTTCATTGGGCCAGCGACTCGCGAAAGCGGTTCGATGGATGCTCTCGTGCAGTGCACAGAACAGGAAGCTGAGCACGACCCCGTGCAGGACCAGCGCGGGCGCGAGCCACAGGCCGCCGCGACTTGCCCAAACCAGAAATCCCGTCGCGCACAGCGCCCCCGTATGGAGCGCGAGCTGCAGGAAGCCGCGAGCATCCGAGCGGCGCGAGAGTCGTCGCACGGTCTCGCGCTCGAGGCCACGTATCGCAATAGCATCGATATCCATCGCGCGTCCCGGATTGCGAAAGCGGAGCGGTTTCCTGCCCCTCTAGTCTAACGAGATCCCCGCGCCTCGCAGGAGCGGGGCGACCAGCGGTTACGTCCGAATCGCGTTAGCAAGCGCCGTTAAATCAGTGGGTTATCATCCGACGCGTCGTCAAAATGCGCGCTGCGCAATCCGGATGTACCGCTGCGCAACAACGCAGTCCTTGCGACACCGGTCACACTCTCCTCACCGCGATCCACGGAGCATGTGACGTAATCCGCGGTAGCGGTGCTGCACTGATCGTATTTTCCCTTGGCCGTGCAAGTGCGCGAGCGACCACCGGCCCCGCTCGTGCAGGACGCTGCCGGATGGCATCCGCACGCAAGCGCGTGCAGGAGACAACTGATGTCCGTGGCGCGTAACTGGAGCTCGTTCCTTGTGACTGTGGATCATGGTGCAGGCAGCGCACGCGGTCGCCGCAGCGCTGCATTCCTGCTGACCTGGGTATTGCTTGGGGCTGTTGGCGGCCAGGCGTTCGCCAGCGCGCAGGGTGCCACGCCAACCACGGGCGAGCTGAAGCAACTGAGCATCGAAGACCTGATGAATCTCGACGTGACTTCGGTCGCCAAGGGGCCGCAAAGACTGCTGCAGGCGGCGGCCGCCATCCAGGTGATCACCGCCGACGACATCAGCCGCTCCGGAGCCTCGAGCATTCCGGAAGTCTTGCGACTGGCAGACAATCTGGAAGTAGCGCAGATCAACGCGCACGACTGGGCGATCAGTGCCCGCGGGTTCAACGCCAACCTCGCCAACAAGCTGCTGGTGCTTGTCGATGGTCGAGCCGTGTACACGCCGCTCTATGGTGGTGTTCTGTGGAACGTGCAGGACTGCCTGCTCGCGGACATCGAGCGGATCGAGATCATCAGCGGCCCGGGCGGCACCCTGTGGGGAGCCAACGCGGTAAACGGCGTGATCAACATCATCACCAAGGCCGCGCGAGACACTCAGGGGCTGTACGCGCTTGCGGCGGCAGGCAACCAACTGCAGGAACAGGTGGGCGTTCGCATCGGCGCTACGCTCGCACCCGATGTTTACCTGCGTGCTTACGGCAAGTACACCGGCCCCGACCGGGAAGTCACGACCGCCGGCACCAGCGCGGATGATTCGTGGCACGTGGGCCGCGGCGGATTCCGCCTCGATGCGGCGCCATCCCCGCAAAACCGCCTGACCGTACAGGGCGACTTCTACAGCGGCGCAGAAGACGTCGCCGCCACCGGCGGCGCAGGTCTGTCGGGCGGCAATATTCTGGGGCGCTGGACGCACGAGACCTTGGGCGGAGCGTCGATGAACCTGCAGGTCTACTACGACCGCACGCACCTGTCGCAACCCTTTCCCGCAAGTCCTGCGGCTCCTCCTTTCTTCAGCGGCTTTCCCGCCGCGTCCCTGAAGGACGATCTGGACACCTACGACCTGGATTTTCAGTACCATTTTTCGTGGAGTGCGCGCCACAAGGTCGCCTGGGGTCTCGCCTACCGCGCAACGCGCGAGTCAGATGAGGATCTTTCGATCGTGCGTTTCACTCCGGCCGTCCTCAACCAGAGCCTGTACAGCGGATTCGCGCAGGACGAGATCATGCTCGCGCGACGCGTGTATCTCACCGTCGGCTCGAAGCTCGAGCACAACGACTACAGCGGCTTCGAGTTCGAGCCCAGCGCCCGTCTGCAGTGGAATCCGGAATCCACACAACTACTTTGGGGCGCGATATCGCGAGCGGTGCGCACGCCCTCGCGCTACGACCGGGACCTGTTGGTGCCCAGCGGCCTGATCAACGCCCCACCACCGTTTCAATTCCCGACCACCTACCTCAGAGGGAGCCCGGACTTCATTTCCGAGAAGTTGCTCGCGTACGAAGTGGGTTATCGCGCGGAACTCGGGCCGAAACTCTCGACCTCCGTCTCGGCGTTCTACAATCGCTATCAGAGCCTGCGAAGCACCACGGCAACTCCTACCACGGCCGTGTACGTTTTTCCGTATCCGATCTTCTTTCAAAACAATCTCGAGGGCGAGACTCACGGGCTCGAACTCAGCGCTTCGTATCAGATGCTCGGGTGGTGGCGGCTGCACGCCGCCTACGATCTGTTCCAGGAGCACATTCACGTCAAGCCTGGGGGAGTCGATGCCACCGGTGCAACCAACGAGACTGCCGATCCCCAGCAGCAGGTGGCGCTGCGCACCAGTACGGATCTGCCGCGTAACCTGACCCTCGACGCTGCTCTGCGCTGGGTGGATTCGCCGCACATCAATAACGGCCCGGCCGGCGGCCCGGTGGTGGGAATCGTGCCGAGCTACTTCGAGCTCGACGCGGGAATTGCCTGGCACGCCACCGGGAGCCTCGAACTGTCCCTCATGGGCCGGAATCTGTTACACGCCTATCACACCGAGTACGGCTTCCCGTCACCGACGCGCGAGCAGATCGGGCGTAGCGTATTTGGCAGGGTCACATGGGGTTACTGAGAGACACCGCGACGTGCCGTCCGTGGGGCCGGCTCGCGCTGCTTCTCATCGCCGGCGGCTTACTCGGCGCCGCAGCGCCGGTCTCCGAGTATCAGCTGAAGGCAGTGTTTCTGTTCAACTTCGCGCAATTCGTCGAATGGCCGCCGGCGGCGCTGCCCGGCGACAGTGCGCCGTTTGTGATCGGCGTGCTGGGGAAGGACCCCTTCGGAGCTGACCTGGATGACATCGTGCGCGGAGAAACAGTGAATCGGCACCCGCTGTCGGTGGTGCGCTATCACAATGTCGCGGAAGTTCGCGACTGTCAGATCCTCTTCATCGCTGCATCAGAGCTGCCGCAGCTGGAGGGCATTCTCGCAGCCCTCAGGGGTCGCAGCATTCTCACGGTGACTGATGCCGATTCACCTGCGGTGCGCGGCGTGATGATCGGCCTGGTCAGGCAGGAGAAAAGAATTCGACTGCGCATCGATCTGCAGGCCGCCAAGGCGAGCAACCTGACGATCAGCTCGAAGTTGCTGCGTCCAGCCGAGATCGTGGGATCGGGGAGCTGAAGTCATGGCCGCCCACGCACGACCGATACGCCACACGCTGATGACCGTCATTCTGCTGACGTGTGGAGCGGTGATGTTGATCACCTCCGCCGCGTTCATCGCTTATGAATACGTGACCTTTCGGCAGCTGATGGTGCGCAACGTCAAGATCCTCGGGGAGGCAATCGCGGCGAACAGCACCGCGGCGCTGGCGTTTGTCAATGCGGACGACGCGCGCGAAGTGCTGGCAGCCTTCAAGGCGCAGCCTCATGTCGTCGCCGCGCGCCTGTACCTGAGCGATGGGCAACTGATCGCCTCGTATCCCGACGGCGCCGCGCGCGGCCCGACGGTGCAACCGCCGCGCGCGGATGGCTACCGATTCGAGAACGGTCTCCTCACCGGCGTTCAGGCGGTCGTGCAGGGCGGGCGGCGGATGGGCACCCTGTATCTGGAGTCCGACCTGGGTGAGATATACGAGCACTTTCAACTCTTCGTGACGATCGGCGCGCTGATCATGCTGGTCTGCTGCGTCGCTGCGTACCTCATCTCGAGACGCCTGCAGGAACTGATCTCCAGACCAATCCTGGCGCTCGCCACGACGGCCCAGAGGGTGTCCGAGCACCGTGACTACTCGGTGCGCGCCACCCGGCCGCACGGTTACGAGTTCGGGCTCTTCACCGACGCATTCAATCACATGTTGACGCGCATCGAGGGCGATCAGACCAAACTGCGCAGTCAGCTGAGCCGTCTCGACCTGTTGCACCGGATCACCCGCGCTACCGGGGAGCGCCACGATCTGCGGAGCGTGTTCAGAGTGGTACTGCACCACCTCGGGGATGATCTGCCGCTCGATTTTGCCTGCATGTGCGTTTACGAGGCGAGCGCCGCAGCGCTGTCCATCGCTGTGATCGACTCCCGGAGTGCGGCGCTCGCCGTCGGCCTCGGGCTCGCCGAATCCGGCCAGGTGCCGATCGATCAGAACGGACTGGCGCGCTGCGTCGCGGGCGAGTTGGTCTACGAGCCGGATACGCACGAGATCAAATTTCCTTTTCCGCAGCGCTTTGCTCAGGCGGGCCTGCATGCGCTCGTGGTCGCGCCGCTGCTGGTGGAAAGCCGGGTCTTCGGAGTGCTGGTCGCGGCACGCCGCGAAGCCGACTCCTTCAGCAGCGCTGATTGCGAGTTCCTCCGGCAATTGAGTGAGCATGTGGCGCTGGCGGCGCATCAGGCGCAGCTGTACGGGGAGCTGCAGCGCGCCTACGACGATCTGCGCCAGTCGCAGCAGGCGATCATGCAACAGGAGCGGTTGCGGGCGCTGGGCGAGATGGCGAGCGGCATCGCGCACGACATCAACAACGCGATCTCCCCGGCGGCTCTGTACACCGAGTCGCTGCTGGAGCGCGAGCCGGGCTTGAGCGAGCGCGCGCGCAGCTGTCTCACCACCATCCAAACCGCCATCGAGGACGTCGCCGAGACCGTCTCGCGCATGCGCGAGTTCTATCGGCCGCGCGAGACCGAGATGGTGCTCTCTCGGGTGGCGTGCAATCGCGTGCTCGAGCAGGTCATCAACCTCACGCGAGCGCGCTGGAGCGATCTGCCCCAGCAGCGCGGGGTGGTCATTCAATTGCGCACCGAGCTCGCCGAGGACCTGCCGCCGATCATGGGCTCGGAAGTGGAGCTGCGCGACGCCCTCACCAATCTCATTTTCAATGCCGTCGATGCCATGCCCGATGGCGGTACCCTCACCCTCCGCACCCGCCTCCTCAGCAGCGGCAGTCGCGGCGGCGACGACGCGGCGCGCCAGGTGCAGGTGGAGGTCGCGGATACCGGAATCGGCATGGCCGAGGAGACCCGGCGCCGCTGTCTGGAGCCCTTCTACACCACCAAGGGCGAACGCGGCACGGGCCTGGGGCTGGCGATGGTGTATGGCATGGTGCAGCGTCATAGCGCCGAGCTCGACATCGACAGCGCCGTGGGCCGCGGCACCACCGTGCGGCTGAGCTTCGCCGCCGCCGATGCGCTCGCGGTGCCCCTCGCCGCAGGAACGCTGCTGCAACCGGCCGTGCGGCGACTGCGGATTCTGCTGGTCGACGATGATCCGATGCTGATCAAATCCCTGCGCGACATCCTCGAGCAGGATGGCCATGTCGTCACGGTGGCTGAGGGGGGCCAGCAAGGCATCGACAGCTTCGCGGCAGCGCTCGCGCATGGCCCGCCCTTCTCGATCGTCATCACCGATCTGGGCATGCCCTACGTCGATGGCCGCAAAGTCGCCGCCTCGGTCAAGGCGGCCGCGACGCACACCCCGGTCATCCTGCTCACCGGCTGGGGCAAGCGGCTGCTGGCGGAGAACGACATCCCGGCGCACGTCGACCGGGTGCTCAGCAAGCCCCCGCGGCTCGGCGAACTGCGCGCCGCCCTCGCCAAGCTGGTACCCCCACCCGATCCTGCAGAGGCGCTCGTGGAATCCGCATGAGCTCCGCGGCAGCGAGACTCCTGATCGTAGACGACGAGGCGCCCCTGCTGCGGGCCCTGTGTGACACCCTCGCGCACGAGGGTTACCTCACCCAGGGGTTCACATCCGGGCGCGAGGCGCTTGCGGCGCTGCGAGAGCGGTCGTTCGACTTGCTGTTGACCGATCTCACGATGCCCGAACTCGACGGCATTGCGCTGCTGCGCGCCTGTCGCGAGATCGACCGCGAGCTGGCGTGCATCGTGATGACCGGACAGGGCACGATCGCGACCGCGGTCGATGCACTCAAGACCGGTGCGCTCGACTACGTGCTGAAGCCCTTCAAGGTGAACAACATCCTGCCGGTACTCGCCCGAGCGCTGGCGACGCGCAGGCTGCAGCTCGAGAATATCCAACTGCGCGAGTCCGTTTCGATCTACGAACTCTCACGGGCCATCACCCGGGGTCTAGAGCACGGTGACGTCGTGGAGCGCACACTGGCGGCGGCCGGTCAGCACAGCGATGTGAGTGCGGTGTATCTGCTCGTGCCCACTGACGACGGTCGCGCGCTGCGCCTCGCGGGAAAGACCGGGCCCGGTGCCCAAGCGCTGCAGAGCGCTGCAGGGCTGCTCGAGGGATCCGCCGAGCGGTGGGTGGCTCAGGCGCGCAGGCAGCTCGAGGCGCAGGCAGGGGACGGCGATCCGCGCGTGTTCTTCGCGCACCCGTTTGACGGCCGGATTGGAGTCGCCCTGCCGATCGTCGCCGGCGGAAAGTTCTTCGGCGTCCTGGGCTTCAGCTCCTCGAGATCGCAACAACGCATCAGCCCCGGACAACTCAAGGCTCTCGAGATTCTGGCGCGCACCGCCGCCACGGCGTTCGAGACCGCGGCGCTCGTCACCCAGCTGCGGCGGATGAATGAGGAGCTCGAGCTGCGGGTACGCGAGCGCACGCGCGATCTCGAGATCGCCAACCGGGATCTCGAGGCCTTTTCGTACTCCGTCTCGCACGACCTGCGTGAGCCCCTGCGCGCGATCGAAGGGTTTTGCGAAATGTTCCGCACCGAGTTCGGCTCGAGCGTTCCCGAGGCAGGTCGCAAGGTTCTGGAACGGGTCTGGACCGGCGCGAGCCGCATGACTCAGCTCGTCAACGATCTGCTGCACTTTTCACGCTTCAGCCGCGAGCCTCTGCATAGCCAGCGCGTCCCGCTGCGCGAGCTGGTGCTGCAGACCGTGGCGCGGCTCGAGGAGCAGCTCGGCGAACGGCACCCGAGCGTGCAGGTCGGGGATTTGCCGGATTGCTTCGGCGACCGCTCGCTCCTCGAGCAGGTGCTGATCAACCTGTTGTCCAATGCCTTCAAATTCAGCGCCGGCCGCGATCCGCCCCGCGTCGAAGTGGGCGCACTGCGGCAGGGCGCGGACAGCGTCTACTACGTGCGCGACAACGGCGTCGGTTTCGACATGCGCTATGCCGACAAGCTCTTCGGCGTGTTTCAGCGCTTCCATGCGCAGGAGGCGTTCGCGGGCACCGGCATCGGCCTGTCGATCGTGCATCGGATCATTACCCGTCACGGTGGCCGGGTGTGGGCGGATAGCCGCCCCGATGAAGGCACGACGCTGTATTTCAGCCTGCCCCCGGGAACCGAGGCCGCTTCGTAGCACGCGGCTTGGCCCAGGCCTGTGCGCCACGTCACTCATATAAGGATTGTGACGCGGATCCCGTGAGGGCACTGTCGCGCAGGTGTCTAATACACACACTGTGGAATCGCCCATGAATGGTCGAGCCTTCGCGCGCGCGCTCAAGCTGCCCCTCCAGGTTGCGGATGCACGCGCACACTGACCCCTCTTCAGGCAGGGCGCTGCGCGTCCTGCTGATCGAGGATTCCCAGTCGGATGCTGAGCTGGCGATGTGGCGCCTGAAGCAGGCCGGCTACACATGCACGTTCCGGTGCGTCGTGAACGAGGTCGAGATGCGCGCCGCGCTGCGCGCGGAGCTGCCTGACCTCATCCTCTCGGACTTCAGCCTGCCCGCCTTCGACGGCATGTCGGCGCTGGCCATTGCGCGCGCCGAAGCGCCCGGGGTTCCCTTCATCTTCCTTTCCGGCACCATCGGCGAGGAGCGCGCCATCGAGGCCCTGAAGTGCGGCGCGATCGACTACGTCCTGAAGAGTAACCCGAAGCGCCTGGTGCCCGCCGTGGAGCGCGCCCTGCAGGAGGCGCAGTTGCGCCGCACGAGCCAGGCTGCCGAGCGGCAGGTCGCCCGCCTGACCCGCGTGCTGCAGATGCTCTCGGGAATCAACTCGGCGCTGGTGCGCATCCAGAACCGCGACGAGGTCATGGCCGAGACCTGCCGGCTCGCGCATGGTGTGGGTGGGTACTCGATTGCGATGCTGGCGCTGATCAATCCGACCACGCGCATGGCACGGCCGGTGGGCTGGGCGGGCTACGAATTTCTTCCTCGACCGGAGCAGGAGTTTCCGGTCGCGGATCACGAAACCGGCGACACCAGTCTCATGGGGCGGGTCATCCGCACCGGGGAGGCGGTACTGTGCCCGGACCTCGTGAGCTTCCCTCATGTCATACACGGCCGGGACAAGCTCATCGCCGCGGGCGTTCGTTCGCTCGCGTGTCTGCCGCTGCGTGTCGACAACACCCCGGTCGGCGCCTTCCTGTGCGGCACCGGCGGCAGCACCGTCATCGGTCAGGATGAGCTGCTGCTGCTCGAGGAGGTCGCCGCCAACCTGTCCTTTGCCCTGCAGTACCTCGACAAGCAGGACGCACTGCACTTCCTGTCGTATTTCGAGCCGCTGACGGGCCTTGCCAAGCGTGCGCTGTTCTGCGAGCGGCTGAGCCGGCTGCTGATGCGCGGCACCGGCAGTCTGCCGCGTCTTGAGGTGACGGTGTTCGATATCACCCACCTGAGCGTCATCAACGATTCCTTCGGGCGGCACACCGGCGACCGTCTGCTGCAGTGTGTCGCGGATCGGCTCAAGGCCCACTTCCCCGACACCGAGCAGCTTGCGCACCTGGGCGGCGGAACCTTCGCGTGCGTGAATGCCTCGCGCGAACGTGCCGACGCGGAAATTCGCACCTTGCACGAGGACGTCGCACGCGTCTTTGCACGGCCCTTCAGCGTCGATGGCCGCGAGATCGTCGCCGAGATCAAGAGTGGGCTTGCCTGCTATCCGGACGACGGCCGCGAGGCGAACGAGCTGGTGCAGAATGCGGAAGCCGCCCTCAAGGAGGCCAAGACCTCGGGCGAGCGGTATCTGCACCACCGGATCGAGATGAATTCCGAGCTCGCCCGGCGCGTCGGCCTGGAGCAGCGGCTGCGCACCGCGCTCGACGAAGGGCAGTTCCTGCTGCACTACCAGCCCAAGATCACGCTGCACACCGGCAGGATTGCCAGCGTGGAGGCCCTGCTGCGCTGGCACGACCCGGAAAACGGACTGACTTCGCCGGCGGTCTTCCTGCCGTTGCTGGAATCCGCCGGCCTGATGGGGGCGACCGGCGCCTGGGTGCTCAGACAAGCGGCATCCGACTGTCGCGCCTGGCGCTGCAAGGGCCTGCCGCCGATCAGAGTGGCCGTCAATATCTCTCCTCCGGAGCTGCGACAACGCAATATTGCGGGCGAAATTCTCGAGGCCATCGGCGATCTGGCGGGCGATCCGGCCTGGGGGATCGACATCGAGATCACCGAGGGGGCGCTGTCCGGCGACTCCTCCTCCTGCGTCCACGCGCTCCGGCTGCTGCGCGCCGCAGGCATCCGCATTGCAATCGACGACTTCGGTACGGGTTTCTCCTCGCTCGGCCGCCTGTCCGAGCTGCCCATCGACACTCTCAAGATCGACCGCCTGTTCACCAGTCGTCTGCCCGCGGATCGCCGCAGCTGCACCCTGGTCTCGACGATCATCGGTCTGGCGCATGCGTTCGACATGACGACCGTCGCGGAAGGCGTCGAGACCCAGACGCAGTTGGATTATCTGGTGCGCGAAGGCTGCGATGAATCACAGGGCTACCTGCACAGCCGGCCGCTGCCGCGAGCGGACCTGGAAAGCTGGCTCATCGGTGTTGGCAGCGCTGCGACGGGCGGGAGCGATCTCAGAAGCGCGCGCGGCTGAAGCTGGGGGATCCGCCGGCCCCTCCCCAGGGATGTGGATCGGTGCTCACGGCGGTCTCGGTGCCTCCCGGCCTCCAAAATGGATCAGCAGGCCGATCAGCGCCATCGCCCAGACGATGACCGGACTCGAAGGCAAGTCGAACGCGGCTGACAGCACGAGCCCGATCACGTAGCTTGCGAATGACAGCGCATAACCCAGCGCGAGTTGGCGGCGGACTGGGTATCGGTAGGTCGCGACCGCGGGCACGATGAGACTCGTGAACACGAGGTATACCCCGACGAGCTGCACCGAGATCGTCACCACCAGCGCGAACAGGACATAGAATCCGACTCGGCCCAGTTGCCGGCGCCAGCGGAACCACGCGATCAGAAAGACGCCGGTGAGTATCGCTGCGTGGACGAGCTGCGGCGGCGTGACCCAGAGGATCTGCCCGGCCAGCAGATCCTTCAGATCCTCCCCGCCGTGTGGATCGTTTGCCAGGATCAGAATCTGCGCGGTCGAGGCGAGCACGAACAGCACACCGATCAAGGCTTCCTGCACCTCAGGTCGCCTGCGCTCCGACCAGGTCAGCAGTAACGCGCCGGCCAGGGCGGCGGCCGCGGCCGCGACCTGGGTGGTCCAGCCGGTCGCGCCGAAGCCAAAGGTGTGAGCGGCAATCACGCCCACCCCCGCCACCTGCGCGATGGCGAGGTCGATGAACACAATGCCGCGCGAAAGCACCTGCTGTCCGAGCGGCACATGGGACAACACGACGATAGAACCGGCAACCAGCGCCGGCCACAGAATGCTCAAATTCGCTTGCAGTGTGTTCACTTGAGTGCCGCCAGCAGTCGATTGATCGTGTCATCGAACAGACCGAAAAGGTCTTTCGCCTCCGGCGTGCCTCCTACCGAGTAGGGCAACAGCACGACCGGCGCATGAATGCGCTCCGAGAGCCACTCGGCAGCCCGCGGATCGTTGTACGCGTTCCGCAGGATCATCTTCGGCGGCGTGGCGGCGAGCTTGGTGACGAGCTCGACGAGGTATCCGGCGCTCGGAGGCACACCCGGCTTGGGCTCTATGGAGGCGAGCTCCTTCATGCCGAGCCAGCTGCACAAGTAAGCCTGATCGCGGTGAATCACGACGACGCCGACGCCCTTGAGCGGCGCGGCCCTCGCCTCCCACCCCACGGTAGCCTGCTGCCAGCGCTTGTCAAAATCCTCGCCGCGCGCCGCGTAGTACGCGGCGTTGGTGGAATCTATCAGCACCAGGCGTGCGGCGAGCGCCTTCGCGATAATTGCGATGTTGTGCGGATCGAGGGTCACGTGCGGGTTGCCCAGGGGATGGATGTCGCCCATGGAGCGATCCACGGCCGACGGAACCTCGAGCAGGTGAACGAGCGGCGCGGCCTCGAAGTAGCCCGGGCTGCCGGGTTGGATCTTCGTGTTGCCGGAGTCCTGCAGCAACACCGGCATCCAGCCGATTTCGAGATCGGCGCCGGTGGCCACGACCAGATCCGCCGTACGTGCCCGAGCCACGAGACTGGGCTTCGCGTCGACGCGATGGACATCCTGAAACGCGCTCGTGGCCGTGTAGACATTGACCTTGTCGCCACCCAACTCCGTGACCAGCGCGGCCCAGTCCGGTGTGGTTGCCAGCACTCTGAGTGCCGCCTGCGCCGGCAGAGCGCCGGCGCACAGCGCGAGGGTTGCGAGCGCGAGCAGAGTGCGAATGTGCTTGCCCATGGTCGAGAGTCCTAGAATTTATGGGCGCCGTGCGCACCCATTGCGAAGATGTACTGGAGCATGAGCTGCCGATCGCGCTCGGTTGCGCGGGCGTCGTCCCAGGCGTACTGCGCCCGAAGCCGCGAGAACTCGCTCAGGCTCCAGTCGATCATCATCGTCGTGCGCTCGGGCGATGCAGACGCGAGCGATGGGAAGGCTGCGGAGGGCAGGAGGCCCAGCTGCACGAGCCCGATGCTCGGTGTCCGCGACTGCATCGAATCGTAGCGCAGCCCCGCGCGCCAGCGCTGCATGAAGCCATACACGGCCTGTAGATACCAGCCCGACTGCGAGCTGTCGTAGTCACCCGCGAGGTTGCGTCCCGTGACGTCGAACGCCAGCCGTCCGCTCTCGGTGCGGTGCAGGTACTCGCCTTGCAGTTTGAATTGATGGTACGTCGGGTCACCGTGCGGAGCCCATTTCAGCGTGCCGTCGGCGATCCAGGTGCGCGACGTACCGGTGAATGCGTTGGTGACCGGGGCTCCAAGCTGATCCACGTCGTCGTAGGCTCGATCAGTGGAACGGGCATCGAGCCAGGACACGCCCAGCCGCCAGCTGGTGGAATCGCCCGCATCGCCCCCCAGGTGCGCGAACAGTGCGTCGCTCGCCAAGGAGTTCGAATTGCGCTGAGTGCCGGGGAAGCTGCGGCCGCTGCCGGCCTCCGCTCCCAGCTCGATGAAGTAATCCGCCGGCGCGAGCCACCGGATCTGCGCACCGTCCTGCGCCAGCTGGCCGCCAAGAAACACCTGGTACACCAGCGGTTGATCCACGAAGTCCCAGTTGTGCGAGTGGATCTCGTTCAGGTAGCCGGTACCGGAGAAGAACCGCCCCCCTTTGATCGTGAAGCCGTTGTTGAGCGCAAGCGTCTTGAAGTACGCCTCCTCGATGTCGATGCTGTTGCCACCCTGGATCGCCGCCGTGACGTTCCCAAAGAAGTACGGATCGACGTTGGAGGCGACCGTCAGCTCGGATTCGTCCAGGTTGAAGCTGCGATCGCCGGGGCCTTCGCCGGAGGGAGGCGGGATGAAGCCGGCGACGCGGTAGGTCGCAGGATCCTGCGAGAGGCTCGCGTAGTTGCCTGTCAGGATCATCGAGATCGCGGGGTTGAAGGCCGTCGCATTGCTGCTCTTCCCGCTCGGTGCCACCGGCGAGGGCTGCGGGAACGCCGGCGGCGCGGGAGCCGCTCCGGGCTGCGCGAGCTGCGCGGTCGCAACGGCGCTTTCCAGCTGTTTGATCCGGGTCTCGAGGGCCTGCACCCGTGAGGTGTAGTCGGTCTTCAGAGCCTCGAGCTCGGCTCGTAGCGCGGCCACATCGTCCGTGGCTGCTTGCCCGGCATTCGGCAGCAACAACAAGCCAACTACGATTGCCCCGGCAATGGGCGCGAGCTTCGCCATGGATTGCCTCTCCGTGTCCGTTGATTACACGGCTGGCGGCAATGCAATGCCGGCAGCCGGCGATCGTCATCGGTCAGGCTGGCAATGGTGGAGCGCGAGACAGAAAGGCGTGTTGCGGTGAATACCCGACGAGCGGGGCAACCAGCGTGCGGTACGTCGTGCCGATTTGAGCCCGCGCGAAGGCTGGCGAGTGGCTCGTGCCGCCCGCTGCCGCAAGCACCGGGGCATACGCCAGGCAGTCCGGACAAGACTGACTGGAGGCCGGGGCACCCCGCGATTCGCCGGACGCGCCCAGGTGAACGTATTCGTGCATCACCGCGCCGGTCTGTGCGACCAGCAGCGCGAGCGCGAGGAGCTCGCCCAGTCTCGCGCAATACCGACGACGGGGCAGGAATTGGACCTGTGCCATCCTTGGAGTATAGCTTGCACGAGGAATCCCCCGGAGGCACCGGAGGCGGCCACGACCTTACGGCCGCACCCTGCTGATCGCCGTGCCTGCAGCTTGCGGCTGCCGCCAGAGCGGCGCGGGCATATCCCGGGCCGTTTCAGCTCCCCGAAGCAAGAAACGGGTGGGGCATCGAGGTCTAAGCAGCGATCATTTCACCTGGTCCCCGCAACCAGGAGAACTGCCGTGAGCTTTCAAATCTCCGCCCTGCCCGTGGAGCCGTTCAAGCACCTGTTCGGGCGACCCGATAGCACCCTGGCAGCGCACGCCGCGGCTCGACTCGTGGTCGACAGGAAACCGGGGTTCCCTTGCCGCGTTTCGCTCATCGACGCCGAGATCGGCGAGAGCGTACTGCTGGTCAACTACGAGCACCTGCCGGGAGCCTCGCCATACCGATCCCGTTACGCGATCTACGTGCGCGAGAATGCCACCCGGGCTCACCCCGAGGTCAACGAGGTGCCGCAGCAACTGCGGCTGCGGCTTCTGTCCGTACGCGCGTTCGATGCAGCGGCGATGCTGCTCGAGGCAGATGTTGTGGATGGCACCGCGGTCGAGCAAGCCATCGAGCGCATGTTCGACAACCCGCGCGTAGGGTATCTGCACCTGCACAACGCCAAGCCGGGCTGCTATGCCGCACGAGTCGACCGGGTCTGATGCGCTCTCCCCGCGCGCTACTCGACGCACTATTCGAGCCGCTCATACACGGCCCGGGCGTCCTTGAGCTTCTGCAGCACACCGGCCTTCTCGGCCGCCGAGTTCCAGTCGGGATAGCTGGCGGTGGTTTGCAACAGGTGATCGATCCACGCCTCGAAGTAGCGCGCATCCGCGGGTGAGCGCGGCGCCTCGCTGCGCACTGACACATAGACCGGGCTCGTGGTCGCGTAGACGAAGTTGTCGAGCACGGGATATTCCGCCTTGGAACTGAAGGCCCGCAGCACACACCAGCCGCTTCTCCGGATCGGCAGCGTGCCGCTGACTTCGAGCCCGTCGCGATGGGCGCCGAGGGCGAGCTCGCGCGCGACGCGGCCGTTACAGACGACCTGGGCGTGATCAACGGGCACGATGGAGCGCAGGCGCGCGCTGAAGGGCACGCCTTGCCCGCGCGCGAGGCGCAGGGTCGAGCCGATGGGACTGCCGGCGACGGAAAACTCGAGCAGCGGTCCGTTGGTGGCGAACGTTCGCCCCTGCCGCAGCGCATCCAGCCAGGACTCGCTGCTGAGCGGGCCGTTGGCCACCGAGGCGTAGACGCGGTTCAAGCCGACCGGCCCGCGCAGGGTGGCGTAGTTGGCCATCGCATCCGTGCCCCCGGCGGCCGGAATCCGGAAACCAAGGTTCAGCAGCCGGTACCACACCCCGGCGGTCGCCTGATGATCGGCGAACGCGACGATCTCGAGGTAGTCGACCTTGCCCAGCGCCACATCGACGGGCAGCTCGTCGGCGTCGGTATGAGCGGGCCTGGTCAGAGGCCGCGGCTCTTCCTCGAACGGATGCACGTAGCCGACCAGCGCGCCCTGCGCATGCGCCAGGTCCGCCACATCCGCATTGGTCGGAAACAGGCTCGCCGCCGCCGTGTTCGGGTAGCCGGCATAGCCGGGCAGCAGCGTGTTGCCATGCATGCCGAGCACACCCAGGTGGCCCCAATAGCTGGTGTGGAATTCCTGGCCGTGAACCACCAGCGTCCCGGGCTGCGATGCCGGGTCAACTCCGACCCCGCTGTAGGCGATGTCGGGGAAGCGCTGCTCCTTGTTCACGATGAGATTCTCGACAATGTCCAGATCCTCCGCCTGCGCCTGCAGCACCAGGTGCGCCGGCGTGTTGCGGAAGTGTCCCCCGTAGTTCATGTGCACGTGCACGTCCGCGCTCACCCAGCGCCGCTGCGTTCCGTCAAGCCAGGGGTGCGCGGGCATCACGACCGCGACATCCGCCGTCGCCCCGGCCGGCACCTCGAGCGTGTGACGCTCGGGTTGACGCGCGAGACCCTTCATCACCTCGACGCTCACGGTGCCCGCCGGAACCTCGATCAGGTCCTCGCCGGCGGTATGGAAGTAGCGCGCTTCGAACGGATGCTCGTCACGGTCGAACTCGGCATGCTGTGTCCAGGCGTGCGCAGGAGCGCAGAACCGCCCGTTCGCATCCGTGACCACGACCCGGGCGGGCGTGGGCAATCCATGTTCGTCCCGCACCCACAGGTGCACGGTCCCGCTCGGGCGCAGACGCTGTCTGTGCGTCACCTCGAGCACCCGTGAGCTGCCCCCAGGCAGCCGCAGCAACCGCAGTTGCGTGTCGCCGTCGCGATTGGAAATGAAGGCGATGTGCGCCCCGTCCGGCGACCATCGCGGGCTGGTCTCGTCCCATTGTCCGTAGGTCAGCGGCAACGGCTCGCCGCCATCGGCGGGCATCAGCCACAGCTGCAGCCAGTTGCGCCCGAGGTACGAGCTGTAGACGATCCGTTTGCCGTCGGGCGAAAAGTCCGGTCGTGCCTGCCAGTTGGTCTCCTCGTAGCGCAGCTCGAGCGCTTGCGCACCGGGAACCGCCGCCGCGCGCCACAAGCCCCCGGTGCCGTGAATGCGACCGCGATTGGAAACGAACACGATCGCCTCCCCGTCGCGTGTCCAGGTCGGGTTGATCTCGTGGTCGTAAGCGCTGTAGTAGTAGCGCGGCAGTGAGCTCTTGTTCTCCCCCGTCAGACGGACCGGGTTGGTCAGCTGCCCCTCGCGCACCTCGGCTGCAAACACGTGAAAATGGCGGTGGTAGGCGCTCGACACGTAGAGGACCCGCGCACCTTGCGGAGACCAGCGTGGCTCGACGTTGACCGCACCACCCTGGGTCAGTTGCCGTGTGCGACCCGAGCTCAAGTCCAGCAGCCACAGCTCGATCGCCTCCCCCTGAGCGGACGCATAGACGATGAAGCGCCCGTCCGGCGACCAGTCCGGCTGGTAGTCGTAGCCCGGGCCGTCGGTCAGCTGCTCGGCGCTGGTTGAATCGATCTTCTGCCGCCACAGCGAGCCGGCCATCGAGAACACCACCTCGCGGGAGTCCGGCGCCCAGGCGACACTGCTCGGGCCGCTGGTGAGCTGCGGCAGGTACATCTCACGGTAGTAGTAGGAGTGCGGCAGGTCGATCGGCGGCACCGGCCGGGGCTGGGCGCACAGTGAATGGCTCGCCAGCACGCCCAGCAGCAGTGAGATGAGTTGCAGGCGCCTGGTCATGGGTTCTGCAGGCGACGCTAGACGACGCACGGGGGCGAATCAAGCAGCTTTACCGGCTCGCTCGCCGTGACCTATCAGGTGAAGATCGGCACGTGATCCTCGCGTCTCGGGTATTTACCCTACCCTGCCACAGGGGCTGCCCCGATGTCCGCGACAGCAGGAACCTGCTACTTGCTTCGGTTCCACA
>Ga0209577_10000045_pt1 | contig 102961 bp, 87 predicted proteins | sample GraSoiAngelo_109_FD_185874 | JGI IMG/M metagenome (GOLD analysis project Ga0209577, IMG submission 185874) | Grasslands soil microbial communities from the Angelo Coastal Reserve, California, USA - 14_0903_12_20cm (SPAdes) (version 2) | ecosystem: Environmental > Terrestrial > Soil >... | reverse complement strand
GCCGGCCAAGGACAATCCGGTCGTCAAGGCAGACAGCTTCCGCGAAGGCACCATCGACCACATGAAGAATTTCTTCGATTGCATCAAGACCCGCAAAGAGCCCAACGCACCAGTCGAAGCCGGAGTTGCCGCAGCCCGCGCTGGCCAGATCGCCAATCTGGCCTACCGCGGCACCGGTCAGATAGCCTGGCCGCCGAAGAACCTGGCTTGACCTTCTTGCGGAATTCGCCCAGAGCACTTGTAGCCGAACGCACACATCTGCTGTTCGGCACGCTCATGTTCGTCGTCATTGGCTTGCCGCTGCTCCTCCTCGCCCGTGCAAGAGTAAGCGTGACTGCGTCCTGAATCGCAGTGCGGGTCAAGGCGCAGGCCCGCGACGATGGAATTGCACCTCCCCGTGGTCCAGGGCAAAGTCAGTTTCCCGGACCTGCGCATCGAGTATGCGACTCAGGAGCTCGAAATTGCCCGAGTGGATCTCGAACTCGCCACCGGCCACTACCATGCCGGGCGCCTGTCGGAGAAGGCCCACGCCGGCTTTCAAATCTATGGCCGGCCGGAAGACTACGGCAGTAGCGTCTTACACTTTGCCATGTTCAGCAACATTTGGGACTGGGAGCTGGTAAAACTGATCGAGTGGCATCGAGAAAGAGCGGGCACATGATGTGCTGAAGAATGAGTTGGCGACCGGAGTGCTGCCGTCGAAATACTTTGGGGCCAACGCCGCTTGGTTGCGGCTGGCGGTGATCTCCTACAACGTGCTGACGGCCCTGAAGCGTTTGGCCCTGCCAGCAGGCTTATTGACGGTCCGCGCGAAGCGGCTGCGATTTCTGATCTTCTACACGGCGGGTCGGCTGGTGCATCACGCCCGACAGATGCGCTTGCGGCTGGCCCGGGAGACGGAGGGATCGTCCTGTGGTTGGAAGCCCTGCGATTCCTACATCTTCCAACCTAACGCGAACATCGGTGCGCGACCTTATCGACGGATTTGCAGAGCCCTTTTTGGATGGTTCCTCGGAAAACCGTTGTCCGATGGTGTAACGATCGGCTCTGCACGCCCGCCACGCTTGCTCAACCTCAACCGAGGAGTTCTGGCATTGCCTCGTGCCCACAACAAACCAGAATTCGGACTGCGTATGCAGGTGGCTGCTACTTACTGACGGATTGGGGTTCAAGCAATTCCCGAATCCCAGCTGCTACAAAAGAACTGGGTTACGTCGTCGTTGGTTACATTGGTGTTCGCATTTTGCAGGGATAAGAGCGCTGCACTCCAAAACAGACGGCGACACAGCAGGATTGTCAAGCTGCCTGCGGAGGATTCGGCGGCATTTTAGTGCAGGCCGACGGCGCCTCGGACGGAGTCAATTAGTTTGCGGGAGTCGTAACCGATGCCCTCCTTGAAGACGATCTCGACATTTTCAATGTCCTTGATTTTCCGGCTGGGGTCTCCGTTGATTACGACGAGGTCTGCGCGCTTGCCCGCTGTGAGCGTGCCGATGCGATCGCCTTCGCCGAGGAATTCCGCCCCGTTTTGCGTGGCAATGTGGATGGCCTCCAGCGGGGTGAATCCGGCTTCCACCAGTAGCTCGGTTTGCCTTTGGTCGCCGAAACCCGCGAGAACGCCACCATAGCCTGTGGGATCTTCGCCGGAGAGCAGCAAGCCTCCCGCTTTCACAAAGTCACGCTCGAACTGCATTTCTTTTTTCAGCAGCTCGGCACCGGAGCCTTTGGCGTCCGCAACCTTGGCACGCTCGGCGAGATAGTCCGTGCGGGACGGAAGAGAAAGCGCTTGCAGCACGCGGTCTTGGAGTGGCGGGCGATTGGGAGCGAAAGTTTCGAAAATCACTAGAGTGGAAGTGACGGCGACGTGATGTTGCACCAATCGGCGAATCATGGCTTGAACGGGCTCGCTGGCAATCTCCATTTTTTCCACGCTGGGATGATCGTTGGCCGAGGGCGGGCACACATCGGGCTGCTTGGCCGGATTGAATTCCTGATCGACAACAATGCCGTGTTCGAGGTCGTCGATGCCAAGATCGGCGGCCTCGCTGAAGCCGACAGAGCACAAATGGCCTGTGACTTTGATTCCGCGGGCGTGAGCGGCTTTGATCGCGGCGCCAAGCTCGTCTCGAGTGATGTGCATGTACGCCTTGAAGGAGGTAACGCCCTGATCTATCCAGTAATTCACCATTCGAGTGGCATCGTCGGCGTCCCTGAGTTCGTACAACTGAGGGGTGAAGGAGCCGGCGCCCTCGAGGTAGGGTCCAGTAATGTGAAGCTTTGGGCCGGGCATGCGGCCGGTATCGATTAACTTTTTTAAAGATAGGTCGGTGTAAGGTTCCAGGCTGCCGGTGGTGCGAAGAGAAGTAACGCCGCCCGCAAGATACAGGCGCGGGAAACTGAAGCCCATTTCACCATAGAGGGCCGGTGCGCCAGCGACCGGTCCTTGTCCAGAAGCAGCGGGATAAAACATGTGATCGTGCATGCCGACCAAGCCGGGAATGACGGTGCGTCCACTGAGATCGATTGCGTGTACGCCCGCAGGGACAGAAACGGCTTTCCCAATTTCACGAATGACTCCATTCTCGATGAGCACGGTTTGCTCGATAAGCGGTGCAGCGCCGGTGCCATCGATAACGCGCACATGCTGAAGCGCGATTACTGAGGAGTCCGTAGTGACGAAGCTTTTCGTGACCGTGGAGAAAGCAAGCCTCTCCTGAGCCCGAGCAACCACGAGGTAGAACGCAAGGCAGAGGAGGCCAGCTCCGCACAAAATTTTACGCATCTTCTCTCCTTTGCGCGCAAAAGAGCGGGCTGAACCCGCTCCTTTCGGAGCTATATCACTCGGCGCGGCCACTAGAAGATGTACTTGAGCCCGAACTGGATCAGCCGCGGAGATACGGTCGTCGCGGTGACCTGGCCAAAGCTCGGCGCAGCAATCTGAGTTATGGCTGTGGAGAACTGCGTTGTGGTTTGGCTCGCGAACTGCGGCGTGTTGAAGGTGTTAAAGAGCTCGGCGCGCAACTGGACGGTTCCGCTCTCGCTCAAGCCTCCGACCCTGGTGTCTTTGAAAATGGCCATGTCCATATTGTGCTGGCCAGGACCATAGATGATTCCGCGGCCGAGCGTGCCAAAGCCGGTGCCATCGCCGATCGCCGGCGCAGAACAAAAGGCATTCGCGTTGAAGAAATTGTTCAAGCGATCCTGAACGGAGCCGTGAGTCTGGATGTCCGCGACGGTCTTGCCTTGACACAGGCTTGCTCCCACAGGGCTGAACGGCCCACCGAAGCCGAAAATGCTGCCTGCGGTGGGATCGGTAAAGGTGAGCGCCGGGCCAGTCTGCATCACGACGACACCCGAAACTCCCCAGCCGCTGAGCACTTTGCCGGGGACGCCTTCGTTGTTGCGGAGCTTAGGCAAATTCCACAGATAGTTGGCGACAAAACGGTGCCGCGTGTCGAAGTCAGCGGGACCGTAACCGCCCCTCTGATTCAGCTGATCATTATAGGAACCTCCGCCCCGCGGGAAGGTGCCAACACCGGTGACGTCAGTCAGGGTTTTGCCATAGGTATAAGCGGCACCGAACTGCATCCCACGGTTTAGTCTGCGTTGCACGTTCACCTGAAGTGAGTTGTAGTTGGAGATGCCAACCCAGCGTGCTTGGTTCAAGCCGCTCGGTGCAATGCCGAGAACCGGCACGCGGTCGACTGCATTGGCAACGGTGTTTGTGGTGATTCCGTTCACAGGACTTGTCGGACTGGCCAAAAGAGCCTGATTGATGGAATTGGTCGTTTCGATGCGGTCCGAATGCGTTCCGACGTAGCCGATTTGAACTGCCGTCGAGCTGTTAAGTGCGTACTGGATTCCGAAATTCCACTGCTGCGTTCTGGGGGGATGCCAATCCGGGTTGATGGAGTTTATGGTCAGCGCAGAGGTGGCACTGCGTGCGACGAAATTGGGGAACACTTCATTTGAAGGAGGATTAAACGGGTTTTGCAGAGTCGCCAGTGCGTTGAGGACGCCGATGTTGGTTTGGCGAGAGAAGAATGGCGGGTTGACGATCAACTGAAACGCGTCGTTGACGGGCGGACGAGTGAAATAGAGCCCATAGCCGCCGCGGAGAACGACTTTATCGTTGAAGCGCGGGGGCGTCCACGCAAACCCGACACGCGGCCCAAAATTTTTCAGGGACCAAGCGTTGTTCGCAAATGTGGCGTTGGAGTTGCGCGCGATGCCGGCGGGCAGGGTGCCCTGGAAATTCGAGGCGGCAATAAATCCGGAAAAAGGACCATTCGCGAGATCGTTGGAAGCGAGTGTCGGCCAGAAATCCACAAGCTTGCCCGCACCATCAGAAGTTTGTCCTATGCCTTCCCAGCGCAGACCGGCGTTTATGGTGAGGTGAGGGTTCAGCTTGATGTCGTCTTGCGCGAAGCTGTACAAGCCACTGACGCGAAAAGATCGCGTGGTGTCGCCACAGAGATCGTCGGAAACGAGGACGTTGCTTAATTGGCCGCCGTTTTGCGCCGCGCTCATCCCTAGCAGAAAATCCTCGAAGCTGGGGAAGACGATGTCTCCGCGCGTGACTTCCTGATCGGCGGAATCGGCAATGTTTTTCTCCCAGCCGAAGCCTGCGCGGAAATTGTGTTTTCCATGCGTCCAGGAGATTTGATCCTGTCCGGTCCATTCGGTCGGAGCCGTGAATTGCCCGTCGTTGAAATTGCCACTCAACTCCAACGAACCGATGACCATGATGGGCATGAAGGGGCTGGTGCATCCGGGAGTCAAGCCGAGCGATTGATTGGTAATAGCGTTTTGGCTGGCGACGCGCCCAAAGGCGCGATGATAGCCGAGGCTGGCTTCGTTTATGAGCGCCGGAGTTATCACCATAGTGTCTTTAATGATGCCGTTCCAATTTTTGAACAGATCGGTAGTGCCTGAGCCTGGAACGTTAGAAGAAGTGAACGCCAGCGTTTCGGGGGACTTGGCATAAAAGAATTTTTCGGAAATGGTGTGCTTGTTGGTCGCGAGAAAGTCGACGTTGACGATGTACTGATCCTCATTGAACTTGGAGGGAATACTAAAGGACGATTGTCCCTGCGGACCTTTTTGTGAATCCGTGCCAGTGATCTTCTGAGGCGTGGGAATCAAGAAGCCACCGCCAGCGACCTTAAGGTTCAAGAGTTTCAGTGCAACTGGATTTATGTTGGAGCCGTCGGCAGCGATGGTTCCACCGTCCGCTCCAGCTAGCCCGCCAAATGATGCGCCGAGAGCAGTGGCGGAGCGGTCATTGGTTAAGCCGGGCAGAATCGCGTTGGCTACAGAGTTGGCGCTCAGGCCGTTGATCTGCCTGGTGCCCTGATAGGAGCCAAAGTAAAAGAGCTTGCGCTTGACAATGGGGCCGCCAATGGTGCCGCCGAATTGGTTCTGCTTTAAGGGAGGCCGCGATACGCCTTGACGGTTGAGAAAGAAATCGTTCGCGTTTAGAACGTCGTTGCGAAGAAATTCAAAGAGGCCACCGTGGATTTGATCGCTGCCGGATTTCGTGACGACATTCACATTGGCGCCGGCGCCGCGGCCATAAGAGGCGTCGTACAGGCTGGTTTGCACCTTAAATTCCTGGATGGCATCAGGATTCGGAATCGAAATGCCGCCGATTGACAGAATGTGTCCCGTGCCCTGTGTCTCCATGTTTCCGGCGTCCTGCCCATCCATTTGGTAGCTGTTATCCATAATGCGGCCGCCATTGACGAACACGTCGACGGAGTTCTTACCCAAATTTCCGGCGTTCGGCACGGAGCCGGATACACCGGGAGAGAGGCCCAGGATTTGCGTGTAGTTGCGGCTGCTGAGAGGAAGCGCGGGAACGGTTTTGTTGTCCACGACGCCACCATTGGCAGCGCTGTCAGTCTGCAGAATGTCAGCGGTGGCTTCGACGGTCACTTGCTGGCTGGCCTCTCCGAGCTGCAGACGAATGTTCACCGTCGCGGTGGTGGCAACTTCCACGCTGATGTTCGTGGCAGTTTGCGTCTTAAAACCAGGGGCCGCAACCGAAATAGAATAAGCACCTGGCGGAAGCAGTGGAACAACGTAATCGCCATCGGAATTTGTTTTTGTGGTCCGAACCAAGCCGGTGGCGGAATTTGTCGCTGTTATTGTAGCTTGCGCAATCGTGGCTTTGGAGGGATCAATGACCGTGCCGACGATTTGTCCCGTGGCGGCGGTTTGCGCAGTTGCAGGGGAAACCGGAATCAGAAGAATAAGAGCGACAAGGAGTACCAGCGCCCCAATCGATTTACTTCCAGAGTTCATCACCAACCTCCAGCGTAAAGGCTTGTTGCACCGTGGGCCGCCTGCACCGCAACGACCGCTAAATGAATTTGTGGTGCAGTAGGTAACACCTGCGAAGAAAGCGTGTCAAGAATTTTTTCGCAACGCCATTCCGCAATACCGAAGAAGTTGACTGCTTGCAAAAAACGTGGCGCAGCGTGAGGAATAGCCTGACATGCTCAAGGGCCTAAGGTGGCAGTACAGTGCGCGCAAGATTTGCCAGCACGGCTTCGGGCTAATTCCTGCGTCCGGCTGCTTCGCGGCTTCTGCTTTCCCGGTTCCGCCCTAGACGACGTGTGACTTGAATCATCATTTGGCCGTTTCGGCGACTGTAAGTCTTGTAAATCCGAGAGCCAATTGAATGCCTTTTCGGAGGTGTGAACCATGGTTTGGCCGGAAGAGCAGAATCGGAAGCATCCGGTGATCGTGGGGCCACAGCCCGACTGCGTCACCCGGCGCCCGAAATCAGAAACACCCGGTCCCCAGAATCAGTGAACCGCGACTCTTGGTCCAACGGCCGCGACCAATCCACATTCCCGGCCAACCTGATGGTTCAATAGCGGCCAAGCGATGGTTCAAGTCACAAAGACCCTGGGTTCCCTCCCATAAAGCAGCCACTCGCCTTGGAAGCAGAAGCCCTCGCTTCTCGGGTGCCCCAAGAAAATGGGGCAGAAAAAGGGGGAAAAACAGTTATGTTTGTGTCCTATTTGAACTCCGTTTCTTAAATCAGGTTTGTTGGTTCTGACCTGAAACAACGTCAAGCGAGCAGCAACGGTTCGAAGTTCACCGTTCTGTCCGTCCGCACGCAGCGCTCCTGGAAAAACGCGCAAAACGAATGGTCCTCTAAAACCGAGTGGCATCGCGGGCAACGGCCTCGGCGAGTACGCCGCGACCAAGCTGCGCAAAGTCGGTCACTTATAGTGAGTCCACGATGTGCGAAGCGCAGAATCCTGCCCTCCAACGGGCGTAGTGTTCCCCCGGGGATGTCTTTTTCATAATATTGCCTCCGTTCGGACTAAGATAGGAATCCTTTGTGACCGTCTTGGAGCGCTTGCGCAGATTTGTGGAACGCATTGACGCACAACTCTATCTACCCTGACGGGTGGAAAACGAATCGGAGGTTTTAGCTATGCAGAGGCTAACTGGGAAAGTGGCACTGGTGACGGGGGGAAGTTCCGGGATTGGACGTGCCGCCGCGGTTGCTTTTGCGCACGAGGGGGCAAAAGTGATGTTGGCCGCTCGGGGCATCGACAGAGGTGAGCGAGTCGCGCACGAAATCCAGGTGGCGGGGGGTGAAGCTCAGTTTGTCCGGGCCGATATGAGCAGCCCAAGCGACATTGAAGCACTCGTGGAGCGCGCCTGGGATCTGCACGGACGGCTAGATTTCGCGTTCAATAACGCCGCTTCGACGGAGGCTAAATTGTCACGGACAGCGGATGTAACTGAAGAAGAGTTTGACCGCCTCATGGCCGCCAACCTAAAAAGCGTTTGGCTGTGCATGAAACATGAAATTCTGGCGATGCTACGGCAGCAGCCGCAGGGCGGTGCGATAGTAAATACTTCCTCGGTGAACGGTCTGGGGGGAGCACGCATGGGTGCGGTCTATTCCGCGACCAAGAGCGGGATTCTCGCGCTTACGAAATCCGCCGCGCAGGAATATGCGCGGGAGGGCATACGCATCAACGCGCTCGTGGCCGGCGCATTTCAGACACCTATGCTGGTTTCCGCCATGGACTCTATTGCGGGCGCGCAGGGCATTGCCAGAGATGCCATCGAGGCGCAGTACTGCCAGTTCATTCCTCAAGGACGCATCGGACGGCCGGAAGAAGCTGCCGAGGCAGTCGTTTGGTTGTGCTCAGATGCAGCATCCTACATGACGGGCCATTCGATGATCGTGGACGGCGGGATGACTGCCAGCATGCGTTAGCGAGAATCGCCGCGTGCCGAGACCATCGACTTTTCGCATACAGCGAGACCACCTTCCACTGCAGCGATTTCCGCGTCGGTCAACAGAATGTCCTGGCGCACTCATCCACGTTGCTTTCACCAATCACCGAAGATTGTTGCTGTCACGAATTACTTGATGGTTTGCGTTCATGCGTCGGCTTGCCATCCATGCCGCTAGATTTGTCCTCTTGAGCCGGCGTTTTTGTTGCTGGCGCATGGCGAGTTTTCCACCGTCGGATGTTTCAAACGACTTCCGGAAAACGAGGGAACAATCAGGGAACGTAGCCGTTCCTGGCCTCTTGTCGTCCTTTATGCTCCTCAGACCTCCTCGTAAGTTGATACTCCATGAGTGCCTACATTCAACTCCCACGCCCCTCCGCCAACTTCTATGGATTCAACGGACTAGCTGTTTGATTCTGTTCCAATTGGAACATTTGTTCCAATTGAAATCTGTTCTAACGCATGGCGCTGACTCTGTGGGATTGCTTGGACATAGTCATGCGGTAATTGCAAATTCTGCGGAAAAGCGCGATTCCACCTGAGAATTAGGTGCGGAGCTCTTCAAGGTTGCGTGTACCGCTCACTCTTGGCAGTGAGCGCCACCTTCTTGCGAGCCGTCACCAACTCCTGTCGCTCATCTCCCACGGCAATTTCGGTCAATTTTCGAAAATATCGGGCGGCCGCGCTCGGATTGCCGGCGGTTTCTGCGGCCGTGGCCGCGCCATACAAGGCGTTGAACCGATTGGGCGCAACTTTCAGCACCGCTTCGTACTCCGCGAGCGATTCCGCTGGGTGATGCTCCAGCGCGAGCAATTGCGCAAGCATTTCCCTCGCGGGAGCGATCGCGCCGGGTGTGACCGCGTGCTTGTCCATGCTCTCTTCCAATTCCGCGGCCGTTAGCATGATCGCCATGGAATCGACGCTTTTGCCGTTCTTTTCCGCGATCCACGCGGCAACTTCGCGCCGCTGCACCTCGACTTGATTCGCCCAGTAGGTGTTGTTCTGTCTGGAGGTCTCATCGCGGAGCGCTGCAAGCGCCTTCTCTGCTTCCGCCGCGCGCCCCAGATCCCTGGTGCGGGCGCTGCCAACTCCGATGGCCGTCCAGGTGATGGCTTGCGCCCAGGGCACGCCCTCGCCTCTAACACTGAGTTTGGCTGCCTGGTCCCAGCTCCCCAACTCGATGGCGTTACGCGCGGGGATCGCGGCGAGGGCGTAAACTCCCGTGAGTGTGAGTCCGGGGATCGGCTTGAGCGATTGCATTTCTACGACCACCTCATTGGCCTGCTTCACGCGCCCACTTTGCAGGTAAGCATATTCGAGATAATCCATGGCGTGGAGCAGCTGGTCACGCGCCTCTCCGTTGAGAGAAGTGATCTCATCCTTCGTCGCCAAATCCATCGACCTTATGTTGGAACTGATGGATTCGTCCCAAGACCCCACGCGCGTGAAAATATGTGAAGGCATGTGATTGGCATGGGCGGAGGCGGGCGCGATCTTGGCATAGGTTCGCGCAGCAACAAGCGCCTTCTCGGCCAGCACCGGGTTGTCATAACAGTGGATCAGATAGTGAGCGACCCCGGGATGGTGCGACTGCTTTTGCAGGATCGGTTCGAGAATTTCGCCGCATTTCCGCTGGTTAGCCAACGTTTTGTCCGTTTTAGGCGCCGTAATGTCCAGCACCAGCGCGTGGCAGATGGCGGCTTCGCTGTCGTCTGGGTATGCGGCCTGCACTGTCCCCATCTTTTCCTCGAAGGCCTGCGCGTGGGCCGTGCCGCTCTTGCCGTCCTGGCGGTAAATTTCAGCCAGAGCGTCGATGTAAGCCTTTTCCCGAGGCGTAGTCCTCGAATTCGCGGCTGCAATGTCCTGTGCCCACAAAATTGCGGCCCGCCCGGCAGCCAAGTCACTGTTCTCCCACAGACCATGATAGTGCGACATGGCGACACCCCAGTGGGCCATGGCACATTGGGGATCCTGACGGCTGATTTCTACAAATGCTTCCCTGGTCTTTTCGTACTGAAACGAGTGCAGGAGCGCAACTGCACGATTAAAACCCGACTCTACACTCCCTGAGCATGAGGTTGAAAAGTGGACCGAGCCGACCTCTTCCTCCGAAAGCTCATGGTGATGCTCCTGCGCGCACACCGTGGGTGCAGCAGCGAGGACAAGCGTGGAAAGCATAATGGTAGGGTGTCGCATAAGCCTACTTTAATGGAGTCGATCTGTTCGCGCAACTTTATAGAACTTTGCCATATTCTATCATATGTCGAAAGTTAAAAATTCTTGAGCGCCAAGCTCAAAACGGAAACCGCGCGGTCAATACAGTATTGTGATTGAAGGTATGGAAGTGTGTCACCGCGAACTGAATACCACCACCCGCCGCAAATCCAAGCCGTCTCCACACCTGGAATTTTCCCACCATCAATCTGGGGGATAGGAAAACCTGCTTGTTCCTGGCTTGCGGTCCGTTCGGGAAGAATGTCGTTTCGCCACATCTACTTATGGGGCAGCTAGTTGTAGAAAAACGAGGCAGCAGGAAGCGGCCATAAGGCTCTTGATCGTTTTATTTGCCGCCGAGAGCCTTGACTCGACTCTTTCGGGCGCTTCCGCTGGATGGCCGTTAGACCCGGCCAGTGCCAGAATGACTGTGAATGCCAGCGCATTGGCGGGGATATACAGATTAAAGTCGGCCAAGCTGTGCACCAGAATTGCCACGATACTCCCGATGCAACCCAGAGAAACGGCTCTGTCGAAACTCTCTTCCGCTTTCCTGTATTGACGCCCGGTTTGGGCCAGCACCGAGAAGATCGAGCCAAACACCAAAATTGCGCCGGGCAAGCCGAGCTCGCTAGCGACCTCCAAGTAATCGCAGTGCGCGTGCTCAACGAGGTGAGTGAGGAAAACAGTTTGGACGGACGGATAAACTACGGAAAAGGACCCCAATCCGGTTCCGAGAAGAGGATGATGGCGAATCAGCCCCAGGGTATCGCGCCAAATCGAAATGCGATTCTGACCGCTGAAATTGTATTCCTGCCCGAGAGTTTCAAAACGGCTCATCACCGGATCACTGCCGATCCACACGATAAGCCCGAGGACACCGAGAAAAAATAATGCGGCGACTGCCGCTCTTGTTCGCGCCGGCATGGACGCCGTCCCAGCGAGCGCCAGAATGGCAACGAGTGAAACCAGAGCCGAAATAATCCCCATCCGCGAACGCGAAAGGACCAGGGCGACGAAGAGGAGAGTGGCAAGAAAGAGCCAGAACACTAGAGAAGGTAATTCCGTCCTGGAAGCAATCTTGCGAAGTGTAGCTGTTCCTCTTAAGGTGTTCCTAAACAGAAGCCCAGCACAGCGCAAAGCAAGAACCGCAGCAAACGGCAAGATCATTTCCAAAAAACCGGCGAAATGATTGCGGTTGACGTACGTGCCGGTGGCTTCTTCCAGATAGTATTTCTTGACGTAGGTGAAAATCTGCTGCCAGCCCGTGAGATATTGAATCAGGCCGTAGAGAGCTTCGAACACTCCCAGGGAAACAAAAACAATGACGAGCCGCCTCTTCGCGTTGCGATCTCGGCACAGGACCAAGGTCAGGAAGAACGCCGTCAAATAGGTTACCAACAGTAAAAGGTGCGACACCGTTTGGTATCGCGCCATGCTGACAGTGAAATGAGACTCACCAACTAGATCGTCGGTCGCTATCCCGAACAAAGGCGCCAGGGAAACGGGAAGCGGACAGACTTGCAGCAGAACAAAGGCGAGCAAGAGGAGAGGGCTCGCGATAGGAATGCGCATGGAGGTAACTTTCGAAAACTGGCCCGAGAGAACGAAGAGAATCCCCAGTCCCATGACGATGACCTGTGTTAGTGCAAAAAACGAAGCCGCTGTGCCGCCGAAGGCCAGAACTGCCACACACACGGCACCGATGAGGCCAACTTCAAGCAATCGAACCATAGAAGGCCCGCGATGTCTCAATCACTCGCTTTTTGTTGGGGCGGCATCTGGAAATTCGCTGTGACGACAGTTTCTTGCGAAGGAGAGTCGGCAATGGGACCATATTGGCCATAGTTGTAGTAGCCGTTGGTGCGGATGTCCACGTTATTCAGCACCACGCCGATCAAGTTTCCACCCACGCCGCGGATTCCGGACTGCGCATGGATAAGTTGCTCGCGAGGCGTGGTCCCGCTCTTTACCACAAGGAGCACCCCATTTACCAGCGGGGCGAGGATACGGCTATCGGCCAGGGCAAGCATAGGGGAAGAATCAAGGATTATAAAGCTGTACTCTGCGCTCGCGGACAGGATCAGCGCACCCATGCTCTGGGAAGAAAGAAGCTCGGACGGATTCGGTGGCACGGGGCCACAAACCAAGAGATCAAGGCCACGCGACCCGGAGGGACGCACCACGGCGCGCCAATCCTGCTGGCCGGTAAGGTAGCTGACCAAGCCCAGGCTTCCACTGGTTCCGAACAATTTGTGTAGAGAGGGGAACCGCAAATCCGCGTCCAAAAGCAAGACTCTGTGGCCAAGCTGTGCCAGCGAAATCGCCAGGTTGGACGCGACAGTGGTTTTGCCCTCAGCAGGCAGCGTGCTCGTAACCAAAAGCGAGCTCGGCGGCCGGTCCGGAGTCGAGAGCAAAACTGAGGTACGGAGACTACGGAACGCTTCGACGAGGGGGGCATGTTGCGTTCCGTCCCGATCAATGCGGTGCCAGAAAGAGCGCAAGTTCTGGCTAGCTCCATTCTCTTTGAACACGAGAGCTTTATCCCTTGGGAGGAATCTATGAATGCCACGCTGGTCGCCATTTGAGGGAGGCACAACTGGAATGAGGGCCAGAGAAGGAAGGCCAATCAGCCGCTCGACGTCGTCATCGCCTTTGAGCGTGTCGTCCATGCGCTCCTGGAAGAGCGCCGTGCAGATACCGAGACCTAATCCGAGAAACATAGCCACAGCCAGATTCAGGAGCGTTTTCGGCTTAACGGGTTTCGCTGGCGGTTGAGCGGAATCGACGAAGCGGATGTTGCTAGCCTTTAGACTCGCGGAGACTCCGGCTTCCTTTAACTGCAGCAGCAGGCCTTCGTAGAGCTGTTTGTTTGTGTCCACTTCGCGCTTTAGAATGTTGTACTGGACTGATTTTTCGGCGATAAGGTTTACCTGTTTCTGCTGGTCGCCCAGTGCCTGCTGAAACAGGTTCTCGCGGCGCACCGCAGCTGAATAATCGTTGACAATCCTGTCGGCCGCACGCTGGCGCTCCTCCCGAAGCGAGGCCGCGATTTCATCAATTTGGCTCTGAATTTCCTTCACACGGGGATAATCTGGATTAAATGTCGTCGACAACTGAGCATGCTCACGCTTGAGGTCCGCCAGGCGCTCGCTCAAGTCCTGGATCAATTTATTTTCGAACACTCCAGGCAAAGCTCCGGACTCGCCCGTCTGAACCAACCGGTAGAGCGCTTCCTTTTCGTATCGCTCGGCTTGCGCTTTGGTTAGCTGCTCCTGCAGTTGCTGCAGCCGCTCGTTCGCGACGTTCTGGCTGGCCCCCTTGTCTGTTTCAAGGAAGACTAGGCCGTTGCGCCGCGCGTAGCTTTGAAGCGCATCTTCCGATTTCTCCAGTTTTGCTTTCACACCTACCAACTGCTGCGAAAGCCACTCCGCCGCCTTTTGCGTTGCCTGCCATCGTGCTTCCAGGCTCTGCTCGACATAGTCCGCGGCAAGGGTGTTGACGACGCGCGCGGCAAGTTCCGGATCGTGCGAGTCAAATCGCACTGCCACAAGGCGGCTGCGGTTGACGGGATCGATGGTCAACCGATCCAGGAATCGCTCCAGGACTCGCTCGGAAAGTTCCCGATCGCGGACTTCAGGTACCGGACCGATTGCAAAAGTTTGCGTCGTGGAAGGTTTTCTCCTTTTTGGCCAGAGTTGCCACCACCTGGGGGAGTTGAATTCGGGAAGAGTTTCCAGGCGGAGCTGGTCAATTGCGCGGCGTGCCAGGCTTTCGCTGGCAAGAATGCTATATTGCGTTCTCAGGTACGCGTCGGACACCGTATCGAGCTCGTAGAGTTCCTTGATGGTCGGGATGTCCGGATTCTCTTTCTGAATCTCCAGCAATGCCTGTGCCCGGTAGACGGGCCTTTGCTTGAGCGTCGCGATTAGAATCACGGTAAACAAGATGAAAAAGACGACGAGGATTGACGACAAGCGCTTGCGAAGGATGCGGCCATAGCTGCGGAGGTCGAGTGCATCGTCAGATTCCAGGATCTCATAGGAATCAGGCAGCTCTACGATCCGGGTGTTGAGAGCGTCCGGCCCGCGCCGCTCGAGCCGATGGCCGCGACCATAAGGCTCGACTTGATTTTGGTCGTCCATGTTGTTATCAATGAAAAATAAGGAGCCCGGTGAGTGTTTGCGCTGCGGCTTCCACTCCCCGGCTCAACGTGGTCTTCGCAGCACTGTTCGGCACGAAAATTATGTCTTTCGGTTCGAGCACCGGGTCTGGAGCTTTCCCCGCCAGGATCTTTCCCAAGTCAATCGGCGTCTCCTTCCGTTCACCACTCTGTTGATCGGCGCGGATGATTCGCGCTCCGGCCTTCGCAGCCGTACGAGTGAGGCCCTCGCTCAAGGCCAGCGCCTGCAGGACGGAAATCCTTTCATTCGATTTCAGAGCGAATCCGCCAGGCCTTCGAACCTCGCCAATCACGTAAACAACCCCAGCGCGAGTGACCTTGACGATGTCGCCGGGATGAACCAGGGGGTTGCTGCGGGAATCAGCGGACTCGAGAAGATCTTTCAAGTTCACTTGCACCACATTTTCGGATGTGGATCGATTGCCGTTGAGGCCCGGAGCCACCGCCTTCGCCTCGATCGTGTTTTGCGTGCCGGAAGAAGGTTGGTCCGTTGCAGCGGAACGATCTGTGGCTGGCTCTGGTTCCGTGGCCAAAGCTGCGCCTCGCAGAATGATGGCAGTTTCTCCGGCATCGTCGGCCAAGCCTTCGGCGAGGGAAAGAACCTCAAGCAGCGTCTTGCTTCCACGGATCTGGAAAACCCCTGGCCGTCTCACCGCCCCCATCACCGAAACGGGATGGCTTTGCATCTCGCGTACAAACACGCTGGCGTGAGGATCCTTCATGTACGTGCGGTGAAGAAGTTCCTGGAGGACAAATTCCAATTCCCTCGGGGTCAGTCCCGCCGCTCGAACCGACCCAAGCAAGGGGAGCGAAATCTCACCGCTCGCCGAAACGCGGACTTCGCGATTCAGTTCCTGGGCTTCGAAAACATTGATGTTGAGTACGTCCTCGGGACCGATGCGGTATTCCTCGGCGCTTACGGCCGGTGCCGATGCGTTGGAATCCAGTAGCTCCTTTAGGCGGCGATTCCAATCCTCGGCAGTTTCCAAGTTTGCCTGAGGCGTATTCTGGTTCTGACTTGCCGATTGTGGCGTGGAGAGAACTTCTTGGTTGCCTTGGATAGAATCGATCGTCTTGGCAGACAGCAGGTCGTGCGGGAAGCACAACAATAATCTTATGGCGATGGCAAAGACGCTGAGAACCAACCCTTTGGACCCAGTTCTTTTCACTTGAATGGCTCGGACTCCCACTTCGGAACTGAGACTAGACAAATGCAGACTACGAACTAAAGAAGCGCTAGTCGAGAAGGTGTACCCTTGAATTGGAATGCAGGTGAAGACCTGAGATTGAATGGGCCGAATTTATGCAGAAGGGAAGTGTTAGACACGCGCTTGGTGGCTTGGTGTCCGCTTTGGCAGGCGGCTGCCTCTGACCTGGAAATTTTTCAGCCGCAAGCTCTCGAGTAGCAGGTAAGCGATGAATTGTGAGCCATAGACCAAGTAGCGTCGCCATAGGCGGCGGGGTTCCTGCAAGAGCCGAAAGAACCATTCGAGACCGTGTTCACGAATCAGACGAGGGGCCTGCTTCCGCCTTCCGGAAAGCATGTCGAATGCCGCGCCAACGCCTACCAGAACGGGGACTCGTAGTCGCGACTTGTGCTCGTGCATCCAGCGCTCCTGCTTTGGAGTCCCTAATCCTATCCAGAGCACATCCGGAGCAGCCTGCCCTATCATTTCCACCATTTCGTCATTCTCCTCGGCACTTAGTGGCCGAAAGGGAGGAGAGCCCGTCCCAACTACATTCAGCCCCGGGAACCGAGCCTTGAGCGAAGCCGCAAGGCGGTTGGCAACACCCGGCTCCCCTCCGTAGAAAAAATGTCGGTAGCCCTTCTCGGCGCTTTCCTCACAAAATGCCAACAGCAAATCTGGTCCGTAGACGCGCCGGCGCAGAAGATATCCCCGGCACCGGCCCAACCACACTAGCGGCATGCCGTCGGGCACAGCCAGGTCCGTTGCATTGAGAATTTCCTTAAAGGAAGGATCATGCTGCGCTTCGACGATGCCATGCATGCTGGTGGCCGCTATGGAGTGGCATCCATCACCCTCGCGAATCCATCCTTTCATCCGCTCGACGACTTGCCCGATCTGCAAGGCGTGAGTTCGGACTCCTAGTACGTCGAACGTCGCACTTTCGAATCGCCCGTCATTCGGCTCCCCCAGTTCCGTTTTGACGGAGTGCGCTGTTTTTGCTAAGAGTGCGTAAATGGAGACCCCAAAATTGCCGAGCGGAGTATCCTCTAGGCGCGCAGCGATCCGCCGGTACGTGTTCTTAAAGGGCAGCGGAAATGAATCGAGCGGAGGAAAAATAAATCCGGACTTTTGAATTTGAAATCCGACTTCCCGAGCCATGGCGAAGAGTCTACGGCGTGTATAGATTCGTGCGCAGCAGATGTGCTGTCGAAGCAACTCAGGCAGCCATGAAACCAGGGGGACATTTCGACCAAGCGAAAAATTTCCCAGCTGGCAGGGATGGCTCTCAAACGGATAGAACTTGTTCGGAACAAAAAGGACCAACAACCCTCCCGGTTTCAATACACGAAAACATTCCGCCAGCACTTTCGTGTCGCAGTCCGTATGCTCGAGGACTTCGATCATGGTGACCGCATCAAAACTATCCGTGGCAAAGGGTAGATGTTCTCCGCTCCCTTGCACGCGCGGAATGGCTTCCCGGAAAGCTTGCAAATGCGGCATATGAAGATCAATCCCGCAAACGCTCTCTGCACGCCGTGCCAGTTCTTGCGTATAGGAGCCATTGCCGCATCCGAGATCTAGGACCCGCATGCCATTGAAATCCACGATCTGATCCATTTTCTTCATGCGTTTGTTGACCGCATACGAGCCGTAGGATGCCGGCCCTCCTAGTTGGGCGGACACTTGCGCAAACAAGGAACGGTTTTTCCCCTTATGGGGAACAGGCCCCGAGCGCACTTCCTCATACAAATTCGACATGCGCTCGGCACGCCTCTCCCATGTTTGTGTTTTCGCATAAGCGTGTGCCTCCTCGCCCATCTTCCTACGCTCTTCAGGGAAGAGTGCAAGCCGTCGAATGCCTTCCGCGAGGCCTGCCAGCGTTTGCTCGGGAGAAGTGACAGGGACCTTAATTCCCGCTTCTGGTGGAACAAAAGTACCTACTCCCTGGTGATCCAAGGTCAGAATCGGCAGTCCATGGCCCATCGCTTCAAGAACCTGTGTGCCAAAGGAATCCTGCAGGCTCGTAAAAAGGAAAGCATCCGCGCTTTGATACAAACGTGGCATTTCTTCCCAAGGCACTCTACCAAGGAACTCCACTCGGCCGTCGAGGCTCAGGCGCTTTGCGCATTTCTCCCACGATCCGCGCATTTCTCCTTCGCCGGCGATCAGAAGCTTCACGCCGAGGTCTTTTGTCAGTGCCAGAGCTTCCAGTGCCAGGGGCAAGGCCTTTCGCGGTTGCATTCGGCCTACCCATAGCAATGTGAGCACACCGTCGCTCGGTTTGGAAGCGGGCTCGCGTAGAATGAAATTCGAGGCGAGCCCGGAGTCCAGGAAAAGTCTTACGTCCCGGCCACCAATCCTGCTCAGTAGCTGGGCCGTGTCGCGATTCGTGGCGAGAAGAACGGTGCTCGCACGCACTGTTCTTTGCAGGAATGGAGAATGAGACAAGAGGCGGAGACGAACGGTTCTCAAAAACTCGCGGACCCGGCCGCGCTCGAAATAAGCTCGGAACGATAATGGAGCTCGTTGTCCTCCTCCTATCGGCCCCCATACAAAGGGAACGGGCATCTTCCAAAAAGGAGGCGGTGCGCTCAGCGAGGCGTAACTGACGTGATGAACGATGTCGAAACCAATTCGCTGAAGGCTGATCGCTTTTTTGTAGGCGCACCGCAGCCAGAGCAAGTAATGAATCCGGAGGCTTCTGCCAGCCCCGCGAGGATCCCACGGGTCCAGCCATCGAGGCACGGCTACCCAATGGAATTGCAAATTTGGGTTCGGGTGATCAGCAAGAAATCTCTCAACAGCATCCTGGTCGTGAGGATGCGCCAGAACCCAAACCTGATGCTGCTGCGAAAGCTGTAGGGCCCAACTCCACGTAAAGCTAGGTTCAGAACCTTGGCGCGGGCTGCAGGCGTGACCGATGATCAGTATCTTCATTTCCGCCGCCTGCGATGAACTGCGATGACATTTATGATATCGTCCGCTGCGGGTGGTTCATCCAGTTCCCCAAGGTCTCCGGATCTCGTGAGAAAAAAGAAACTGTAACCCCAGGTTCTTAACAAATCCCACGTTCCGGATGGAGCGAGACTCAACTGCTCTGCGGCAGCGGGATTCGCCTCGAAAATGATCGTAGGGCGGAAACGAGCGGTGACCTGCGCAGCTCCGCGGAGGGCTAGCTCCTCGGCTCCCTCCACGTCGAGCTTAATCAATCCTACTCGATCTAAGCCCTCTTCCCGGATTACCTCGTCGAGCGTACGAGTGACTACTTCCTCAGAGTCAAGGACCGCCTTCTTTGGAAACGCAAGCGAGAAGCTGTTTGGCCCGTGCATGTGGTGGTAGAGTCGAGCTGTCCCGTCCTTGTCCGAAAGTGCTGCGCAATAGGCCCGAACGTTGCGGAGATGGTTCAAGTGGATGTTTCTGCTGAGCACGGAGAAGGCTTTGGCACCCGGTTCAAAGGCGATAACACGTCCGGAGGGACCGACTAGTTTCCCTGCCGCCACACTGTAGATCCCGCAATTCGCTCCACCATCAACTACTACCATTCCCGGTGAAATGAAATGCCGCAAATAAGTCAATTCCCTTTCGTAATGCCCTCGAACGGCAAAGATCATGGTCGTCCCCGCGCCTCGCCACTGCGGAGGGAGGAACAAGCGCGCACCCCACGGGCTGACGTTCACGGTGGCAGGGACTCCAAGGGCACAATGCAATCTCCAGCGAATCAGACGTGACATTGCTGTCAGCGGGGCCTGCTGGAAACCCGCATGATTTCGTAGATATCGCCACTTCCCTCGAAGCTCTTGAAACAATCTTTTCTCCGATGCGCGAACAGCCTGAAACACCCTCTGCCTTCTGCAAATTCTCAGCATTGATCGGCAGGGGAAAGGTCAGAGTTGCTGTTTGTGAATCGCCACAACATTTCCGCCGGCTGGTGGTGTCTTTGCAGCGTATACTGCCCCCCGTTGTACGACGAAAAACTCGTACCCCAGGATTTCCAGCAGTTCCCAGGCGCCGTAGGGCGAAAGGCCAAGAAGCGTCGTGCCCTCCGGCCAAATCTCGAAAATGATGACTGGATGCACGGACGTCAGGACGTTGCTTGCCCCTCGCAACACCAATTCCTCTGCTCCTTGCACGTCCATCTTGATGACGTCCACCCGGTCGATGCCCACCTGATGGAGCACTTGATCGAGAGATTCCGTGGCAATCTCTTCTCCATCCTCCTTCCAGGAGGGATCTTTTCCCAATGAATTCAAGCTAGGGTTCGGACCACGGTGCAGCCACGCTCTGCCTTTTTTCTGCGCCAGTGCCACGGGGAAAGCACGCACGTTCGTTAGACCATTCAATGCAATGTTTTTCGCCAATAAGGGGAATGACTGCGCGGATGGTTCGAAAGCCAGCACGCGGCCCGTTTCGCCCACAATTTTGCTTGCCGGCAACGTGTAAATCCCGAAATTGGCCCCAACGTCGACGAATACTTGTCCTGCCGAAAGAATTTTGTCCAAGTAGGCCGTCTCAGGTTCGTAGCCCTCACGAAAGGCGAAAACAAGCTTCGCGATTCCTCGCCATTCCGGGGGCAAAAACATCCGCACATTCCATTCTGATAAATTGATGATCGCGGGCCTCTGTAGTAGGCACCTAGCCCGCCAAGCAATCAGCCTCAAAGCAGTCAGCAGCGGTGCCTGCTGGAAACCCTCCTGTGCCTTGAGATACTGCCATTTATCTTCGAGATGTTTTAGGGGATTCCGCATTGGCGAATCGCTAGCCTGAGAGAAACCTCCCGGACTCTTGCTTTCCGGGTTTCCCCGGAAATCCCGACCAACGAAATATATGCCGTTGCCTTGCATGTGAACTTGCTATTCTGCGCGCCTCGCGATGATCTTGAAGTTCTCCAGCAATCGAAGGGGCTCGTTTAGGAATTGTGCCGCTCTCGTCCTCCCCGCCGGATATCTTTCGTGCTTGAGGATCGAGAATCCACTTCTCTCCAAGAGATGAATGATTTGCGCGTCATCCACACCCGTCCGCGCATGGTACTCCGCCAGGTCGCCATCACTAACCACCGCGCGCCCGAACAAGGAATCGCGCCGCCGAAAGAGCTTACGCATCCGGCGCCAAATCCCGGGCAGCACATCTCTCACGTCAAACATGAACTTGGCAACTACGATATCCAGGGATTCAAAGGTGCGCGCCCAGAATGGATGCCGCGGAACCACCGGATCAAAATTCGAATAGAAGAACCCCCCGGAGCGCACACGCGCCGCGGCCAGCTCCGCCACGCGCGTATAACAGTACAAGTGATGAAGAACTGAATTGAAGGCAACAAGGTCAAAAGTTTCACTCGTGGTTTTCAGAAATTGCGCGATCGGTCTGCTGATAAGTCTCGGGGAAAATCCCTTCGCGGCTGCCTTCCTTTCGAACACGCCAAGCATTTCGTCGGAAACGTCAACAACAGTCGCGTCCCATCCGCGCGCGAGCATCTTCAGCGCGAGGTTCCCCGTGCCTCCGCCACAATCAAGGCACATTGGCGTTCGTCCCAGCGACGTGAAGCAGGAATGAATCTTGTCCAGATCCGCTTCAAGGATTTCTTGCAAATGAGCATTGGAGACGCAGCTTTCGTACCTATCGTACTTTTCTGCGACCTGCCGATAGAAATCCCTGTTGGCCGCGATAATTCTGGTCTCTGCTGTGCTTGTCCCGCCCGCGCCTCCGCCTGTGGCTTCTTCCGACGCAATCTCCAGAAACGCGTTCGGACACACCATTCGTGACGAGGTTGTCCTCATATGCGATATCTCTGCATCAGAGTGCGAATAGGCAGCGGATTGTCCGTTTGGGTCGATCGCTTCTCGATAGCCTTTCGGTAAATCCCAAGCAGTGCTTCGTAGTTTTTTTCCGCCGTGTACTTGCTCTTGTACTCGGCCCGGGCGGCTCTACCCATCTCATCCATTTCATCGAGATGCGTCCAAGCCCAGTGCACTTTCGCTGCAAGGTCATCAGCGTCGCCGGCGGTGAAGTGCACACCTGTCTTGTGGTCCCCGACGATTTCCGTCATGGCCCCGGTGCGAGAGGTGATTACCGGCGTGCCGCACGCAAATGCTTCGATCGCAACGAGCCCGAAGGTTTCGTTATGTCCCTCCGATGGCCACACCAGAAAGCGCGCCCCCTTGACTATGTCGAAGCATTCCTTCCGGGACAAATGCGGCAGCAAGCAAACCGAGGGATTCTCTCCCGTGAACTGCTTCACGTCCCTTTCCATCGGCCCTTTGCCAGCAATCTGCAAAGGGACGTGTCCGAGGGAGCGCCAGGCTTTCAGAAGCGTCAGAACACCCTTTTCCGGTGCCAATCGGCCCAGAAACAGGGCATAGTCACCCATTTCCTGTTTCATTCCGGGGTCAGTGCCTAAGAAGTGCGGTTTCACGAAAATCTTCTCTCGCGGCAACCCGGCACTGATGAACTTTTGACGAAAGAATTCCGTGAAAACGATGTACGCGTCCACCTGTTCTTGCCAGGTTCCGAGTATTCGATGCCCTGCCAGCATCCCGGCGACCACTGCGGTCTGAAGATGTGAATTGTGATAACAGGCATGAACTACTCCAGGCCAGGGCATGAATCTTCCCAGGCAATCCTCACACACACGTCCTTCCCGGTAGAAAGTTGCCGCCGGGCACATCAAGCGAGCATTATGCAGGGATTGAACCACCGGTATTCCTTCCCGCTGGCAGGCGTAGTAGGCGGCGGGAGAGATCAATGGAAACGTGTTGTGGAAATGAGCCAGATCGGGCCTTTCGCGCCGCAGGAGCGACCGCAATCCCACCATGTCGTCCCAGGCCCAAAACGTTCGCATCGCCGCCCTGGCCTTCATCCATGTTCCGTCTTCAGCTATCTTGTTGTTGTTCGCCGTATATTCCAGGACTTCATGACCGGCAGACCGCAGCAGTTCGCTCTCCCGGATAAAAACTTCGTCTTCCCCGCCCGGCTGACAGTAGTAGTTGTGCGCAAGAAGTACCTTCATGGGGCCTCAGACTTCTTCAGTGCGCCCATCATCACCAGCAAACGTCTGCGAGACCGATCTGATTGCGCCGCGCGCATCGAGGAACGATCATAAAGCCTCGGAAGCACTGTAGCCGAGTACCAAAAACACATTGCCACGGGCCCCGAATCGATCTCGTCTCCCATGGACCCGAAGATGAGGCTCACAAAAAACAGGCAAGCAATCGCAAAAGAAAAGCGGTCCCGGTTCTTGCGAAGAAGATAGGCGGAATACACAGAGAGCATGACGCAAAGAGCTGCGAACAGCGCAAAGCTCAACGCGCCTCCACCCAGCAGGATCTCGAAAAACATCGAGTGGGCGTTCCCAAGGCCTGGATTGTATTGTGGCCCGTACACTCGGGATGCCGAGTAGTAGCCCAACCCTAGGAAGGGGGATTGTGTCAGCGTTACGTTGCTGAGATAGCGCCACAAGCCGAGGCGGTCGCCCAGGTTTGCAATGTCTTCAGGCTGCCGGTACTGGCTGAGGCTAGGCAGCCAGTGGTACATATAAAGCGCCAGTGCGAGTGCGCCGGCAAGATAAGCGACTTGTCTCAAGGATTTCGCATTCGGACGTTTTATGAGAACCAGAACAAAGAAGCCGATAACGACCACGTAAGCTGTGCGCATGAGCGAGAACACCAGCAGCCCGAAAAACAGACCTAATAGGGTAAGCGGAAGGACTCTCCAAATTTTTCGAACGCCGGTCAATAGCAGGATGATCGCAAGTGTGGACACGGGTCCGGTCGGGGCAATGAGATCGCCTTTCAAGCGCGACGGATCAGGGTTAAAGTCGGAACCTATCCACACTAAATCAGGAGCCAGATATGCGCACACCGCAATGACGCCGCACAATAGAGCAGTTCCCCAAAATATTGTTTTCAAACAATTCGAGTGGCCAAACTGGTCCGCGAAGAGCTGCATGAACAACAAGGAAACCGCCATCTCATAAATCTTGAACGCGCTAAGAGCCGGAGCCTTCGCTATCACTGCCGATACCGCCAGGCAGAGGATCATCGCCAGCCCCAGCTTTTGAGGCAGCTGCAATCGCGTCAATAGGAGCTTGGCGCGACCACGTTTTCCGATCTGAAATAGAACCCACGCTCCAGCCAATCCCCACACAAAAATGTGCAGGACAACTACCCAGTCCACGTCGCCGCGAAGAGAAGCTTCAGCGTCGCGGATTCGAAATTTGGGCGGCCCGGAATACATCAGCAGGAATAGCAATGTGGCGACAAACGTGGATTGCTGGTAGACGATAAGCTGCTGCTCCCCACCATCCGTTTCAGAGAGTCTGTTCGGACGGGGCCGATGCAAGGTTGACCAGATTTTCGTCGCACATTTTTGCTTTGAATCTTTTGCCCGCACCTTTAGCTGAGGCTTAGTTCCTGTGGAATCGAGCCGGGAGCTGGACAGCTTTGACTGATAACGGAACATTATTGGCCGTCTCCCAATAGCACTGCGGGAACCGTGCGCAACAAAATCTTGAAATCGAGCAACAAGCTCCAGCGCTTCATATATTCAAGATCCAGCGCCATGCACGTTTCAAAGGAAGGATTCGCGCGCGCGTTGACCTGCCAGAGGCCCGTTATGCCGGGTTTCACGTCCAGTCGTCGGTGGTCGTCGGGACGGTATCGCACGTAATCGTCTACGGGATGGGGACGCGGGCCAACAAGGCTCATATCCCCTTTCAATACATTCCAGAATTGGGGCAGTTCGTCGAGGCTGTACTTCCGAAGAAAGTGACCGAGCCGGGTGATGCGAGGATCATCAGCGATTTTGAAGAACGGGTCCTGGCGCTCGTTGAACTGGCGCAAGGAATCTCTCAGTCCGTCAGCTCCATCGAACATGGTCCGGAACTTGTAACAAACAAATTTTTGTCCCCTTTTTCCCGCGCGGAGGGAGGCATAAACGACCGGGCCAGGGGACTCCAGCTTTACGGCCAAGGCAATCGCGAGCAAGAGCGGCCAGAGGAGCAAAACAGCGATGGCAGACAATAAAAGATCCATGATCCTTTTCACGAACAAACCCGCAATGACGATGGGGCGCACGCGCCGGACACGGCTGTCTCTGTCAACCCCGGTTTCGTATCGTCCATTTTGGTCAATCTCGGGCAATAGAGAGCCCAAGATGTCTGCCAGGGACGGCAGGGAAGATACACGTGTCGCCGAATTCGTGAGATCGACTCTCCGCCGGCGAACCACACCTCCTGCCGGGGAATTACATTGCCCAAAGGCCTGCGTCTGGAGATCGAGAGGTTCACCGAGCATCAAATCGCCCACCTCCAGCTCTTGATTTGCGAGAAAGAGCGTTTTGCCAGCGCACTTTTGTGCTCAAGAGAGCGCATAAGCCAGCACTATCAGCCGCGCATGAAGCAGGCCAAGCGTAGAGACTGAACAAGGATCAGTCGATAGGGTTTAGACTGCAATCGCGGCCAGGGTGAAAACCTTAGGAAGCGAGTTTGAGGTACCCTTCTCCGGCAATCCTTGCAACTGCGAACGCCTTTATAGGGGTGGATCCCTTAGTCTATCCCCAGGGTTTCCACGGATTCCCATCAGAGGTAACCTCCCTATCGACAATGAACCATGTGGATGCTAATTAATCTTTGTCAGCCCTCCGCGACCTTTCTTCGGTGAGGCAGATACCGGTGATTCTGACTACGACGCCACTTTCCGCGACAAAACAGACGCGCAGTCCCACAATCCCTATTGGTCTTGATCAGCTTCTTGTCGCACTCCTCTTACTCCTTCCCGCATTGGGCCGTGCCAAGGCACTGCCGCAGGAGAGAGAGAGAGAGCCTTTGGGCCCGCTAACGAGCATTGGGGAGACCTACGTGAATGACTCCCCGGCACCCGCCGAAATCACGATTTTTTCTGGCGACAAAGTGCGTACAGGGGAATCCGGCTCCGCGACCTTTAACATGAGCGGAAAGGGCTCGCTAAAACTCTCTCCGCGCAGTCAAGTCCTGTTCTCCGGCAAATATGAATATACGGCTGAGTTGGAGGCAGGGGCGGTGGTGATGAATTCCGTTAGCGGACCAAACGGGTTCACACTGCGGATTGGAAACGACGTGGTTGTTCCTTCCATCAAAGAGCGTACGGCGTCGGCATCAATTGACAGGGCTCCGGATGGTTCTTTCCTCGTCACTTGTTCGGACGGGGCCGTGGGCGTTCTAACTTTGCAAGGGACATCGGGCCTGTTTCTCCAGGTTGGTCAGTCCCTGAGCGCTGCGCCGAACGGACAATTGTTTCCAGTAGTACAAGAAGCGGCTACGACCGGGAGATTCCTTTCCGGGAGATCATCTTCTCGGGCCCAAAAGGCTAAGAATAACTATACGGGATGGGGATTACTCGGGCTGGCAGCTGCCGGGGCAGCCGGAACTGTGGCGGCTCTAAGCCATGGCGGTGGAAAGCAATCCATCAGCCCTGCTGCACCCTAAAATCGCTGTCCGGTCCTCGAAGCCATTTGCAAAACCGCCGCGCACGGCCCGAAGCCCCGTTTCACTATCTACTGTAATGGAATCGCCACGGCACATCGATCAGGTGGCCTCTTTGGATTTCCTGCGGCATCCGTAAGGTTCTCTATTTAATTCTTAGCGCTTGACGGACCCGCCAGCCGAAACCGGACTATGACATCTTGCTCTGTTTCTACGGGTTGCCCTCCGAGCAAAGTTTTTGCGTAACGCCATTCGCGAATCGCACTCGCTGCCGCCTTCGCAAGCAAAGCCGGCCCGTTTGTTAGCTGGACGCTCTCTACGGAACCATCGCCCCCGACAACAACGTGTAATTTGACGGTGCCCTCGAGCCCTTGGCGCTTCGCGTCCTCAGGATAAACTGGGTCAACTAGCGAGATGGCGCGACCGATCTGCAAACTCCTTCCACTCGGCGGTTTCTGCGAACCGATGTTCTCGGGGATGCGGATCGATGGGTAAGGATCAGTGCTGACCGCCACCGACCACGTCGGAGCCACGGAAGGAGTTGGCTGCTTTAAAGGAGGCGGCGGACTTTCTTTCTCTTTCACCTCAGCCGCCGCCGTTCCACTCGGGACACTCACGGACGGGCTCGTCGCTGGCGTGGCGGTGCTCTCCGTCGGTTGAACAGGCGAACTTTCCACGACTCGGCTTCGAGCATTCTCTACGGCTGGATTCGGCACAGCCGCAACAGTGCGCTCGGGAGGCTCTGCCGGCTGACCCTTCGGCATGGTGCTCTCAGTCGGGCGAATGGCACTGTTAACAGCGGGCCTCGTAGCCGGGCGCTCAATGTTGCGTGCCTGCGGATGTACACTTGCCAGGTGCCCTTCAGAGCCATCCCCAGGACGTTCGGCAGGGACCCGGTCGAACCCATGCACTTGCGGCTCGCTATTCTCCGACCGGAGAGCGAGAACATCTGGCGTGTCACGCGCGGGAAGCGGCTTATTCAGCTCCGCAGGCTTGTTTCGGCCTCCTGTATTCTGTCCGATGAATCCAATCAATTCTTTCCGGGCGGCAGGCAGCGTAGCAACCCATCCTATGGCCACCGCCGCTATACCGGATAGGATGACGGTCATCGCAAGTCTCCCGCGTCTTTCGGTGCCTCCTCCTGAAGTCAGCGGATGAATCGCATGTCTCGATTTGCCTTTGCTTCTCTCCGAGCCCTTTGGAGGCAAAGCATCCGACGCGGCCAATGTGGGTGCTACGTTGGCACCATGCAAACCGGGCACTGTAAGAGGCGGGGGAGCCGAGCCCCGCCCGTGCTCTTGAACTACCCTTCCGGAGGGTGGATCTACAGGCGCAAGGATTCTGCGGTTGGGAATTTCCGGTACTACCCGATGAGTTGCGGGGCCGGTGGGAACCTTGACATTTTGCGGCTGAAATTCATTCGGAGACTCCAGCTGAGAAATCCGCCTGACGATTATCTTGCGCGCCGATTCTGTCAGATTGACGAATCGAATCCCGGCCTGTCTTTTTGATTCACTGATCCACGCAATCTGCCCGCTTACTTCGATCAGATCCCTCGACCCCGTGAATTCAATCCGTATGGTCGGGAGATCATCCTCGGTCAGAGTCATGGCTGCGGAAACAGCAACGCCGCCTTCGCTGATGTCAAGGAGCATCCCGCCGTTGTCCCGGCCCAACTCGATGTAACTGAGAGGCCTGATCTGCTGCCGGGGATGACTGCGGCGTTCGCGAAGCTGGGCCGAACTGTCACCGCCGGCCAGGTTGTCTGACGCGGCTCGAGTGGATTGTTGAAAAAGGTCCGCGTCAATAGCCGCCGGTTGATCGGTGAGAACGGAAGAATCTTCCGGCCGGTACGGCTCAGGGATGTGTTTTTCCGCAACGGTGCTGGTGTCCACGGGATCCGCCAACGAGAACATTGGTGTTCTTGCCGGTGCATCGCCCGCGGGGTGTTGTTGCGGTCTTGGGAGTAACCTTGCCTCATGCTGGGGTTCGCCTTGCGAGCTTTCGGAGGCAAGCCAGTCCGTGATTCGCTTGCGGGCTTCTTCGGGCAAGCCGACGAATCTTATGCCGGCCGTTTTTCTTGATTCACTTTTCCACGTTATCTGGCCGGTTGCTTCCATCCAGCCTCCGGAGTCCGGCAATAGAATCCGCATGCTTACATGCTCGTCGCCACCCAGAATCATTGCGGCAGAGAGGGCTAATCCGTCCTCACTCATGTTATAGATGAGACCGCCGTTTATCTTCTTCAGGTCGGCGTAAATCGGGGGGGTAACAAGCGTGCGTGTCCGGGCACGGCGTTCGATAACTCCGAGAGCTTTCCGCGCGCTATGTGATGTGCCTAGCATGCCCTGCAATCACGGATGAGAAATCCTGCAAAAAACCTGCCATCATTACACTTAAATCTTAAGTTTGCCCGACACCATCTTCAATCCGGTAAAACCCTGCACTGACCCGAAATACAGGGCCGCGAACCGCGAAAAGTCCTTCCAAACCTCAGGGGCGGGACTAGTTTAGTGGGGCGAGGCTGACTCGGTCGATCCAGACAGTGCCTTTGATCAGGTTGTCAAGTTTCTCGCTTGAGGGGCGCGCGACCCTGAGGATCAGCAAGCGCGTGTCGGCCTTGGTTTTGAACTCGAATTGTTGCGATGACCAGCCGGACGTGCCCACGGTGTTTTCGGTCGATAGGAATAGCTTCCCCATTTCGAAAGCGTCGGACACCTCGAACCTTGGCCCGCTGTCCGTAGTAATCCCTTTCACGCGCATGGCGCCGGAAAACCGGTATCGCGTGTTCGGCTGGACGGTCACGTACTGGAAAACGTGGCCAAAGTCGAGGTTGCGCCTCCCATTGAATTCGATGCGAAGCGCCCGGGATCCCTCGAAAGCATCCTCGAAATCCATGCTGACCACGGCTCCATCGACGGGAACAACGCGCCAATCCAACCCCCCGTCGAGAATGTCGTGTTCGAAGCTACCGTTTTCCACCAAATTTGAATTGTTTACAAGCGGGCCAATTTGCGCCGGAAATCGCTCCGCCAGTGCAGACCACGCAGCGGCTAGGCGGCCGGGCTCGCGGTGTTGGATGAGTGCGTCAAGATAAGGGAAGGTCTGAGGGAGGTTAAACGGCAATTTCAGTTCGAGCAGGCGGAGCCAAACTTCTTCCGCGGCGGTCACGCTACCCGCTTCCAGTTGGAAGTTGAGATAGTCAAAGAATACGGACGCCTGGCGAGGGAGCATCTCCAGAATCGCGCGATGGTCACGTGTCGCGCTTACCGCAAGCTGGAACACGTCCCGGTGGGCGGGGCTGTTTCCTGCCAGGACAACCTGAAGGGCGCTTAGTGCTTCTGGGGTCTTATGAGCCCGAAAGGCAAAATTGGCGAATCTCCAGTTGATCTCCGGCGAGTTGGGGAAGAGCCGGAGGGCCCGTTTGAATGCGCTTAGCGCGTCGTTGGTTCGCCCGGCCCAATCGTAGGCCGCGCCAAGGTCACTCCAAAAGTGAGCGTCATAGGGGCTTAAGCGCGTGGCACTCTCGTAAGACGCAACGCTCGCATCTAAGTTTTTGGTCTCCCCATAGAAGTTTGTGAGGGTGCCCAGCGCGTCATGATACTGCGGATTATCGCGGTCCCACTGTATGGCGGCTTGAATCGAAGTTGGCGACTCTTGACGAAAATACCAATCAGCGATTCCTCGCGTTCCCAGCAGATAGATGCAGAAAAGCAAACTAAACGCCAGGCAAACTCGAATCGCAAAAGTGAATAACTGCTTGTCACTCAAATTCCACCGCTCGAGGGTCTCACCTTCTCCATTCCCCCTGGGGAGTGAATTTTCGGGCTTCCGATGACGTGCAAGGGACCATGCTAGCGCCAACCTTTGCCGTGAACTCCTTGGGCGCTGCTCATCTTCAGTATGAAGCTCACGCTAACGGTAAGGTTGTCTCCACGGTGCGATCTTGCTCCTGCCAGCCGCCAGACGCAACGTCAAATCATGTATCCAAGAATTGTTCCCGTAAACTAGGCAGACGACGTTGCAGTCGCCTGGCGCCTGCTTTCGTCCATGTTTGGGCTCTGGACGTTTATCATGTTGCGGATGTCTGCGTGACGCATGTGTTTCTGCTGCACTTTCATCGGAGCCTGTCCGTAATGAACACGGGATTCCGGGTCACGGAATGTACCTCGGACTTTTGGAACAAAAGCCTGCTGAACCATGTTGGGAAAACGCATTCGTTGGCTAGTCCGGGGTTGCAGGACCTATCGACATCTGCACGGGCCGCTGTCTTAGGAGTGGCCTGATGTCATACGCAGGGCCGTCTGAATGCCTTCCCACAGTGCGAAGCCGCAGACCGTTAGAATGACCAGAATGGCAATGGCCACGGCGATTTTCCTTCGCATGCCTGTTGAAGATTCTTGGGCCTGAAATAGGCTCTCAGGATAAAGCGATTGTGTTTTCATTGTCTCCTCCCAGTGAACGGGTCGCACGGGGACGAAGCCTGCTCGGGGGACGGCGAGGAACGCAGTCGCAGAGCCGAACAACGGAATGACGACTCATTCGATTCATACACTTTCCGCGTTCGCTTTCACATTCGGCGCAACGTCAATTTTGTTGATTGCGTGAAAGCAACGACCGCGTAAATTGTTTGTAAACTCCATGGAGCGCATCAATTCGAACACACCTCTGAGCTATGTAATTTCTGAAGTCTGGCCGTCCAGCGGAAGGGCATGAGCTGGTACGCTTCGTCCTCCTGGGCCATTTCCTCTAAACAATGACCTTGACCTTTCCCCGATTTGAAGCGGCGCCGGAAACGTTCCTGTCCTGCTATCGCTTGGTTCGGTCCGGAAACTGAACGCCTTTCGCCATACTGTGTTGTTTTATGTGGTGCCTTGCGCGTCTACAACGCTGTTGAATTGCAGCTTAAAATCCACTACTTCTTCGACTCCCACACCTTCGGTAGGCACTCCGGTCTCAGCGCCCCTCAGTTGGGTATCTGCGACCCGGTTCTCGGCTCCAAGAAATCGTGCCCTTGTAACATTTTCCCGTCTGGCCTACGTCTAATGGCTGACGCAGGCATGAGTGTGTCTGAAAGGGAGCAGAAATCTCTGCGTGGAATCACATTAGGAGATGGAGTGAGGAATCCAGCATGGCATTCGGCGAGATGCCTAGGCGAAAAGCACACTTTTCGACCGCAGTAGCCTTTCTGATGTTAGGCACGGGAAATTCATTGTTTATTCACGGTGTGGAGGCAGCCGCGGAGCAAACGCAGTCAGCCGCCCGCCTCGTTGGAACGATTAAGACGATTTCGGGGAATACCATCACGCTGGCGACCGATGTAGGAAGCGACGTGACCATTTTGGTGCGAGACACAACGAAGTTCGTCCGCATCGCCCCCGGTCAAAGGGACTTGAAAGACGCTGCACCAATCGCCTTGGCCGATTTACAAACGGGCGACCGCGTTCTCGTCCGCGGCAATCTTCACAGCGACGGAAAATCAGTCCTAGCCGTCTCCGTCATCGCGATGAAAAAGGCGGACATCGCCGATAAACAAGCCCGCGAGCGCGAAGAATGGCAAAAACACGGGATCGGAGGCCTCGTCAGCAGTGTAGATGCCACCAAAAGCATCATCACCATTGCGCTTCCGGCGGTTGGCGAGAAGAAAAACGTGACGGTCCACGTTTCGAAAGACACTATCCTTCACCGCTACGCTCCGGACTCCATAAAGTTTGATGACGCCAAGGATGCTCCCCTCGATCAAATCAAGCCTGGCGACCAGCTTCGCGCGCGTGGCACCCGCAGCACCGATGGCAGCGAATTGACTGCCGAGGAGGTCGTTTCCGGCTCTTTCCGCAATATTGCCGGAACCATATCTGCCCTGGACACTTCCGCAGGAATCCTCACTGTCCAGGATCTTGCCACCAAGAAACCGATCACCATAAAAATCACCGCCGAATCGCAGTTGCGCAAACTGCCGCAGCCCGTGGCACAGCGGATTGCGGCGCGTCTGAAGGGATTTCCACCCGATGCACAGTCGTCTGCGCCGGCCTCGGGGGCCACTAACCCCGCTGCGAATGCGGGGCAAGAAATGAATCCTAATGGTCCGCCTCCCGGTGGCTCGGGGGCTGGCGGGTCCGGGGGAACGGGAAGGCCCGGCGGCGGGGTCAATGGCGACCTGCAACAGATGATTAACCGCATGCCTGCCGCCACACTGGCGGACTTTCAGAAGGGCGACGCCGTCATGGTTGTGGCGACCGAAAGCGGGGCGAACGGCGTGTCCAATGTAATTACCCTGCTTGGCGGAGTTGAGCCCATTCTGGAGGCTTCCCCAAAGGGCAGCGCCTCCACCATCCTTTCGCCATGGAGCCTCAACAGCGGGGGCGGGGAAGCGGCCACACCGTAATGCTGCACAATCAAAATACCTTTGCTCTGGAGATCTGATGAGTTTTCGGTCCTTGCGAATGGTCTTAACGAATTTCCTTTTCCTTCTGTTGATTTTCTCGAGTGGCGCAGCTCTTGATGCGCAAACGCCCCCTGGCGGACTGAGCGGTGTCGTCACCGATCCCTCGGGCGGAGTGATTGTAAAGGCGGCCGTCCGTCTGACCAACTCAAGCGGCGCGTCACTGGACACCGCCACCAACCGCGATGGCTTCTACGAATTCAAGGGATTGCTTCCGGGGACGTACACCCTAAAGGCCGTCGCGAAGGGCTTCGCCATTTTCACAGAGGAAGATGTCCAGATCCTTGCCGGGCAGACGAAATCGCTGAACATTGGCCTGCTCATCCAAATCGAGGAGGAAAAAGTGGAGGTTTCGGGTTCATCTACGAAAGTTGACATTGCTCCTTCGAACAACGCCGGAATGGTGGTGATGCAAGGCAAGGATCTCGAAGCTCTTTCGGACGATCCCGATGAGTTGCAATCCGAACTTCAAACGCTTGCCGGTCCGTCCGCAGGTCCGAATGGCGGTCAGATCTATATAGACGGCTTTACCGCCGGGACCCTCCCTCCCAAGGCTTCCATTCGCGAAATCCGCATTAATCAGAATCCGTTTTCTGCGGAGTACGACAAGCTCGGATACGGACGAATCGAAATTCTCACCAAGCCCGGCACGGAGCAATTTCACGGCCAGGCTTTCCTTTCGGGAACCACGGCGGCATTTAACGCCAGAAACCCTTTTGGAAATCTGCCCCTTGGGACACCGGCGCCCGGCAATCATTCGACACAATACAGTGGAAATATCGGCGGACCGCTGGGCAAAAGCGCCTCGTTCTCTTTCAACATCGAAGGTCGCAATGTCATTGACCTGCATATCGTGGACACCCCGTTTGTAGATCCCGTCACATTTCAGATCATTCCCCAGTTCACCCAGGTTGTACCCAACCCCGGCACCCGGTACAACCTCAGCCCGCGTCTCGATTACCAACTGACCTCCACCAATACGCTCACCGCACGTTATCAGTATTTTCACAACACCGATGAGAACGAAGGCTCCGGGCAGTTCAACCTTGCGGAGCAGGGCTTCAACCAGGTCAACGCCGAGCAGACTTTGCAAGTCAGCGACACCCAGGTCGTAAACGCAAAGACCATCAACGAAACCCGATTTCAATTCGTGCGCTCCAGCAATTCCGAGACCCCCGTGAGCATCACGCCCACCATTCAAGTCCAGGGCGCATTCACCTCCGGTGGCAACGTTCAAGGAACGAGCGTCGATACGCTCGATCGCTTCGAGCTACAGAACTACACCTCTATGGCTTTGGGCAAGCACTTCGTAAAATTCGGAACCAGGCTGCGTGAAAATCGCGACGACAACTTTCAAACTGCGAATTTCAACGGCTCATTTTCTTTTGGAAGCAGAACGACTCCTCCCCCAAGCGCCTCTTGTCCCGGTCCAAACGGGCAACTCACGGGGATCATGGCATACCAGCAATTGGTGCTGGGTCTGGCAAACGGACAGAGCGTGCAGAGTCTGATCGCTTGTGGTTATGGGCCGACCGATTATTCCGTGAGCGCCAGCCCGGCGGGAAATCCCACCGTTCGCGTGAACTGGTTCGACGGCGGCCTGTACGCTCAGGATGACTGGAGAGTCCGGCCCAATCTCACCCTGAGTTATGGCCTTCGCTTCGAGACCCAGAACAATAGCCCCGATCATGCGGACTTTGCGCCGCGCTTGGGAATTGCCTGGGGCGTCGCAGGCACTCCGAAGAATCCTCCGAAGACCGTGGTCCGCGCCGGTTTTGGAATGTTCTATGACCGTTTCAGCTACGACCTGGTGGCGCAACAACAGCGCCTCAACGGAAACATCCAGCAGAAATTTATCGTGGACAACCCGAATTTCTTTTTGCGTGATACGCCGCCGGTCAGCCAGCTGCAGCAGTCCGGCACTCCCACAATCGTCTATGAAGCCAATTCACATTTGCGAACGCCATACATCATGCAAACAGGTGTGAGTGTGGAACGTCAGCTCAGCAAGTCGGCGAATCTCGCCATAACCTATTTGAACGCGCGCGGTGTCCACGCGTTTTTCACGAACAATATCAACGCACCTAACCCCGCAAATAACGGGCAGCGCCCGATGCCGAATCAAGGCAATATCTTTCAATTCGAATCAGACGGAGTTTTCCGACAAAACCAGCTCAGTGTGAACAGCAGCATTCGAATGGGGAGGAAGCTTTCCGCTTTCGGATACTACACGCTGAACTACGCGAGCAGCGACACCGGCGGCTCGGGCTATTTTCCTTCGAATCCGTACGACCCCAGCGAAGACTACGGCCGCGCCGCGTTTGACGTTCGCCATCGCGTATTTATCGGCGGGTCCGCCGGTTTGCCCTACGCGTTCCGCGTGAGCCCATTCCTGATTGCCAGCTCCGGGAGCCCGTTCAACGTCACCACCGCGCTAGACCCCTTCGGGGATTCTTTGTTCAACCAGCGCGGCGCATTTGCGACTTGCCCGTCTAGCTCGCCAACCGTGAAACAAACACAGTACGGATGTTTTGATTCGAATCCGCAGCCGGGAGAGAAGATCGTGCCTATCAATTTTCTGACCGGACCGGGGCGATTTACGCTAAACCTCAGATTGAGTAAGTCATTTGGTTTTGGAAAAAAAACGGAAGCGACAAACGCGGGTCCCAGTGGCGGTCCAGGCGCCGGCGGCACTTTCGGGCGCGGGCCGGGCGGACCGCCGGGACAGCGCGGTGGTTTTGGCGGACGCGGTCCTGGAGGACCGGATGGTAACCTTTCGAATCATCGCTACAGCTTGACGTTTTCCGTTGCAGCGCGGAATATCTTTAACCACGTGAATCTGGCGACGCCGGTTGGGAATTTAAGTTCATCCCTTTTCGGTTTTTCGAATGGACTCACTGGCCAGCCGTTTTCTCAATCGACTTCGAACCGGCGCATTGATTTGCAAGTATCGTTCAATTTCTAAATCCGGTAAAATCCCGGCCTGAGGTCGGGATGAAAAAACGCAAAAAAGTTTTGGACAAGGGCACCGAAGCGCGACGGGCGGCGCGGAAGTCCGGACTTGCGCCAGCGGTTACGCGCATTATTCCTGATAAGCGGAAACGGCCGCCAAAGCACAAGAAACAATTTCTTGCGGCTGAACTCGGATCAACCTGATTCGAGTTTTTGGTGAACTCTTTCGTTACGGCAACCCCTTCGTTTTTTGTGGCAGGAGCATGTTCGCGGGGTTCAGTATGAGCAGGGTTCCCCCAGTCGAAAATTCTTCAGGCCCGACCGGACCTAATTTTTCGAGCTTCATCCCGGTTTGTTGACCGGGACCACTTCGTCGGAACGGAAAAGCGGCGCCAGAGATATTTTTTTGCGCTCGGCGAGGTGCGCGGCAATTGCTTCCAAATCCTTTTTGTCAAAGCCCATGGAACTAACTTTCACGGCGCCGTCGGTATCGATGAGAAATGTCGTGGGCACATTGGTCAGGCCGTAGGCGTTTGAGGCCATGTAGGCGTTTTCGTCGTCGATAAGGATCGGGAATGTCACGCCGTATTCCTTGGCAAAAGCCCCGGTGGCGCGCGCGTCATCCTGGGAAATTCCGAGAAAAGTTACGGCGTCGCCGCCATAACGTTTGTAGAGGCGTTCGAGGAAGGGGAATGTGAATTGGCAGACAGGGCAGGAGCTTTTGAAGAAGGCGACGACGATGGGGCCACGCTCGACCAGGGCAGAGAGCGAGTATTCCTTGTTGTCGAGAGCTTTCAGAGAAAATCCCGGAGCGATGTTTCCGGCAACGATGTGCGTCATGTGGTCCTGTTTTCCCACCCAGCGTGAAAGCCGCCGCAGAATTCCCATCGCTTGAGTGTAGCGCAAGAAAGTGGAACGCCGCAAAGCGCGGGAGGAACTGGTGAGTTCCCGAATGGGAATTTTGGCTACACCCCCCGGGGAATGGTCGAACTTGAGATTTGAACGGTTGCGGAGGCGGGGGTGAACGGCTTGCGCAGACGCAAGACGAGCAAGAAAAAAGCAAAGTCAAGCCCCACACGTAAGCGCGTGTGGGCCACCCAAGTTGGGATCAGGATTTCAAGGAAAAAATATAAAGATGCACGAAACTCTGCTCGGAAAATCGCGTGCCAGGCCGATTTCATGCGGGGATTTGAGTTTCGCGCCAGAAACTAGCCAGTTTCTTGGCGAGCATAGTTCCTACGATACGGCTACCAAGTTGTTTTCCTAAGGCGGTCAATTGAGCTGGCTGGAGCTTACTCGCCTGCGTCTTTAATGTCTTCGTGGGCTCTTTTCAGAGTGTTTTTTGCTTCCGCTTTGGCGTTGGAATCCGGCTTAAGGAGATCGATGGCCCTGTGGAGACCCATGGCCTTGCCGCCCGCAGGGCCGGCGCACGAATCGGCAACGGGCTTGGGTTTGATTCCAGTCACATCCCATTTCAGGCAAGTGAAGTCGATCTGCAAGGTGCGGCTGACGCGGAGGGACGCGACGCACTCGGCTAGTTCTCTGAAAGCCGAACATAGGTCCTGCAAGTTCTTGTCTTGCGGCAAGATTCCTTGAACTTGCAACTGATGCGTTAATCTCGCTTCCAGGTTGCCACTCGAGGCCAACTCTTCGTTCGCTGATTTCGAGCCACGCTTGATCAATTTGAGCGGATTGTATTTTGTCGGATTGTACCAGCGAGGAGACGGCGCGGCTGGTGCGCCCTTTGCTTCTTGCGCTGGGCTGGAAAAAGAACCGAGGAAAAAACAGAGCGCGGCCGATGAAAGAACGATCGGATAGCCTCTCAAGGTCATCTCTCCAAAGGCTGGGGGCCACCCAATTCATACCGCAAAATTGGCGCATGTGTCGAGACGTTCCCGGCGCTTGCGGGCTGGGGGGAGGAAAATCGAGAGTTAAAAGTTGAAGTAAAGAATCTAGAGTCAAATGCAAAAAGAAGATTTTACAGCAGAGAATGCGGAGAGCACAAAGTTCACAGAGAAATCGAAGAGAGAGAATGGGCCGGATGGGCGAGCGGAGCGAGATCAGTGGATTTGTTTGGTTTTGCGGGACATGTAGTCCATGAGGAGATATTGGCCGAGAGTGTAGGGCGTGGTGAAGTAGGCTTTGCCGCGGCACATTTCGGTGATTTTCTGCACAAAGTGGACCAGGGAATAGTCGCTGGCGAGCATGAAGGTGTTGATCATGATGCCGGCGCGCTTGCATTTGTTCACTTCTTCGAGCGTCTGGCCAACGACGAAGGGGTCGAGGCCAAAAGCATTTTTGTAGATGCGGCCGTCTTCGAGGGTAAGGGCGGAAGGTTTGCCATCGGTGATCATGACGATTTGGCGCATGTCTTTTTTCTGGCGGAGGAGAATGCGCTGGGCCATGCGGAGGCCTTCTCGCGTGTTAGTGTAAAATGGGCCGACCTGGACGCGTGCGAGTTCGCTCAAGGGAACTTCTTCGGCCGAGTCGTGAAACAGGACGAGGCTGAGCGAGTCACCTGGATACTGTGTGCGGATGAGATGCGAGAGCGCCATGGCGACGCGCTTGGCGGGAGTGAAACGGTCTTCGCCGTAGAGGATCATACTGTGGCTGCAATCGAGAAGAACCACGGTGGCGCAGGAGCTCTGGTACTCGCATTGATGGACCATCAGGTCCGAGTAGGTCATTTCGATGGGAACTTTCGCGCCTTCGCGACGGACGGCGTTGAAAAGTGTGGCGCTGATGTCCATGTTGAGAGTGTCGCCGAATTCGTAAGGGCGCGAGACGCCGCCGGATTCGACGCCGGTGGCAAGGTCGCGGGTATCGTGGCGGCCGAAGCTGCTGCGGCCGAGCGAGCCGAGGAGATCCTGCAGCGTTTTGAAGCCAAGAAAATCGATGGTTTTGTCAGTGATTTCGAAGCGGACCTCGGTTTGACGGCCTTGGGGCTGACCGAGTTGGCCGCGCGCGGACGTTTGTGGCGGCGGGGTCACTTGCGGAGGCTGCTGCGGATTGATGAAACCTTCGTTGGCGAGGCGTTCGGTGAGTTTGTCGAGGAGATCCTTCACCGCTTGGCTGTTCATGGCGCCGGGATCGCGGAGCATTTCGCGTAGTTCGTCGCTCATGGCATCTTCCGGGAGCAGGTCCCCTTGTTGCAAGGCGCGGAGGATGGCTTCGCGGAGAGCTTCCATGGAGCGCTCGGGGTCCATCTGGGAAACGCCGTAGAATTGCGATTCAAAACCGCTTTGGAGAAAGAAATCGCCGAGGCGTTTGATGAGTTCTTCGAGGTCGACAGCGTCGGCGGGTTCGCCGACGTATTTGCCATAGCGAATGAATTTCATGATTGCCACCCAAGTCGCGTGGTGTTGTTTGAAGTCATTATTGAGATTCTTCGCTTCGCTCAGGATGACAGACGCAAAAAACAGCGCCTGTCAATTAAACTGCCTGCGCGGGGGGCGGCCGGGAGTTTCGCGCTCGCGCTGATCCGGTTGTTTCGGCTTTTCGGCGTAGTAGCCGCGCTCTTCGCTGCGGCCGATGCGGCGATGGGCCCACAAACCTTCGAGGATCATTTCCGCGGCGGCCGCAGCGGCGCCGACGTCCTTGCGATCCTGAACTCCGAGTCTGCCAACATCCTCCATTAGGCCTTGGATCTTGGCGAGCTGCTGATGGCGCTCGCTGGTTGTGGCCAAGTCCGGAAGCTTCAGTTCGCCACCCAATTCGAACCATTGAATCACCGGCTGGAAGTTTACGTCGGTGAAGTGCTTGCTGAAGACGCGGCCGACAGCCGTGCGAATGAGTTCGCGGGCCACGGTGTCCGCGCCTTTGAGTTCGCCTTCGTATTCCAGCTCCATTTTTCCGGTGATAGCGGGAAGGGCGGCATAGACGTCGGCAACACGGGCGACGACGGAATTTTCGCCGTTGCGAGCGGCACGTTGCTCGGCGCTGCTAACCAGGCTTTCGAGTGTGGTGATGGGGAGACGCTGGCTGACGCCGGAGCGGCGGTCCACGCGTTTGTCCTCGCGCGCCTGAAAGGCGATTTCTTCCACGACCTGGCGCAGGTACTGCGGAACTTCGATCTTTTTGCCGGAATCGCGGCCCACCCAGGCTTCCTGCGCGGTGATGGCCATGCCTTCTTCGAGGCTGGCGGGATAATGCGTTCGAATCTCGGCGCCGATGCGGTCTTTCAGCGGGGTGATGATTTTTCCGCGGGCCGTATAGTCCTCGGGGTTGGCGGTGAAGACCAGGAGAACGTCGAGGGGAAGGCGCAACGGATAGCCCTTAATCTGAATGTCGCCTTCCTGCATGATGTTAAAGAGGCCGACTTGAATTTTGCCGGCGAGATCGGGGAGTTCATTGATGGCAAAGATGCCGCGATTGGCGCGTGGGAGAAGGCCATAGTGGATGGTGAGTTCGTCGGAGAGGTCGCGTCCGCCGCGAGCGGCGCGGATGGGATCGACATCGCCGATGATGTCGGCCATGGTTACGTCGGGCGTGGCGAGCTTTTCGACGAAGCGATTGTCGCGAGGCATCCAGGAGATGGGAGTGTTGTCGCCCTCGGCGACGATTTTTTCACGGCACGCGCGGCAAATGGGTTTCAGCGCATCGTCGTTGATTTCGCAGCCTGCAACGACGGGCATTTCCGGATCGAGCAAGTTGACTAGCCCGCGGAGAATGCGGCTTTTGGCCTGACCGCGCAAGCCGAGAAGAATGAAATTGTGGCGGGAGAGCAAGGCATTGACGATTTGCGGGACGACGGTGTCTTCATAGCCATGCACGCCGGGGAAGAGCGTCTCGCCCTTTTCGATGGCGCGGAGCAGATTGCGGCGGAGCTCATCCTTGACAGAGCGCGAAGCGCCGCGCGGATCAAAATCGGGAATGCGCTTTAGCTCGCCCAAAGTGCGCGGTCGGGAATGTGCTGAAGATTGCATTGATGTGCTTATCGTCATAGGGCCCCGTTCCGCGTCCCGACAAAATCGGGCCGCCACAAGCTAATTCAATCCATGTCCGTTACCGCCGGCGAGCTGGCGCAGGGCCTCTGACTTCTGTAGATGCGGGGCCCACTCACGAAGATACGCTACCAGACGCTCCTGACGGTCCGCTTCTGACCGAAGCTCGAGGATTTGCTGCTTCCACAATAGGTCCATCGGCAGCGCGGCGGCAACGACATAAGAGAGGTCCTCGGGCGCGGCGCCCGGGAGATTTTTGGGATAGTCCTCGAAGATCAGCGTGTGGCAGGCTTCAAAGAGCTCCACGAGTTCGCGCTGGATGCGCGGATTGGCGGGGGTTTCCCGGTCCTCCAAGTAATCCACGTGCCCTTCAAGAAGCGGGTCTTCCGTGAAAAGTTCCACCACGCGAAACGGGGCGCGGCCGGCCGTGAGGATATCCATTCGGCCGTCTTCGTAGCGTTTTACCACGTCGAGAATTTCGGCGGTGCAGCCTACGCGCGCGACGCCTTTGGGTAAGGAGAGAAGCATGCCGAATTCAGACTTCTCTTTCAGACAGTCTTTCACCATCTGGCGGTAGCGCGGCTCGAAAATATGCAGGGGAAGCTCCGCGCCGGGAAGAAGGACGACGTTCAGCGGAAACAGAGGAATGCGTTCAGGCCGCATGGGTCCCAGACCAAATCATACCAGAGTAATTGACAGGTGACTGATGACCCGAGTGGAACCCTAGACGGGGAAAGGAATCACCAGCGGGAATGTCCGGCGATGGGGAGCAAGTTAATCCCCCGTTTATCTGGGGATGCAGAGAATAACATGGCTTGGTGGCTGCGACTTGTCAGCCCAGAGAAATAGCTCGGCCGCTACAAGTGTGCGAGGTAGAGAGTTTGGAGATCGTTCTCACGTACCTTCCAGACGGAGACAGTACGTATAATCTAGTGCGATCCATGGCCCAGAATTGCTTGATCAAAGAGCGGTCTTCGAGTCCGTTTCGAATGAAGCGGGAGGAGCTATGAATTACGCGGGGCTGCTGCGATCCGCCCTTGTGGCGTTGCTCAGAAACAAAATGCGAAGCATCCTGACGGTACTAGGAATCACCATCGGGATTGCCGCGGTCATCTGTGTTGTGGCCATCGGAAAAGCCGGGCAGGCGCGGGTCGAGCAACAACTGAATAATTTGGGCGACAACTTTGTGTGGATAGAGGCCGGCGGGCGGGCGGTGAATGGCGTTCGCACGGGCACGCACGGGACGAAGACGCTGGTGCTTGCCGATGGGGTCGCCATCAAGAATCAAATCCCCCTGATCAAGAGCGTTTCGCCGAACGTCGATGGATCCATTCAGATTATCTATGCAAATCAGAACTGGTTTACCGGTTATCGGGGTGTCTCGCCCGAATATTTCGACATTAAACGATGGTTTATCGATCAGGGCGCCGCGTTTTCTCAGGACGACGTGGAACGATCCGCGGACGTGTGCGTCATCGGGCGTACGGTGCGAGACACGCTTTTTGGAGTCGAGGATCCGATCGGGAAAGTGATGCGAGTCAAGGATCTTCCTTGCAAGGTCGTAGGGACGCTACTGCCGAAGGGACTGTCTGTCTCAGGCCAGGACCAGGACGACACCATCCTCATGCCGTATACCACGGTCATGAAGAAGATTAAAGGGGCTCCTTGGTTGGACGACATCCTGTGTTCGGCGGTAACGCAGGACGCAGTAAAGATTGCCGGTCAGGAAGCAGCAGCTCTACTGCGAGACCGCCATCACCTGCGTCCGGAAGAAGAAGATGACTTCAACATTCGCAATCCAGAAGACATCATTCAGGCGCAGCTCGAGGCCAGCAAAACGCTCACTGTTCTTCTGATCGCGATCGCTTCCATTTCACTGATCGTGGGAGGAATTGGGATCATGAACGTGATGCTCGTATCGGTAACAGAGCGGACCAGGGAAATCGGAATAAGGGTTGCCGTGGGAGCGACGGAAGAAGCCATTCAACTGCAGTTCTTGGGAGAATCGGTGATGCTTAGCCTAGTAGGAGGAGCCGCGGGAGTTTTATTCGGGGTCCTTGGTTCTTACCTGGTTGGCCAGACATTGCAGTGGCCGATGCAGATGTCCGTTGAAGCCGTGATTGTGGCGGCGCTGTTTTCGGTAGCGGTGGGAGTTTTTTTTGGATATTACCCGGCGCGAAAAGCCTCGCTGCTGGATCCCATCGAGGCACTGCGGTACGAATGATCCATCCGGGACTTAAATTTCAGGACGAGAAATGAAACCAAGGAACAAGTGGCTCATCGTGGCGGGGCTCGCGGCCATCGCGGGAATGTTTGCGGCGTTCGGCCTGAACCACAACCGCGCACCACAGCACTTTACTGCCAAGGTGGAAAAGGGCGAGATCCACGATGTAGTGGAAGCCACGGGAATGATCAATTCGGTCATCACCGTGCAGGTCGGTTCGCAGGTGTCTGGGACCATTTCTAAGCTGTACGTAGACTTCAATTCGCGCGTGCACAAGGGCGACATTGTGGCGCTAATCGATCCCGCGTTGTTGAACGGGGCGCTGCTGCAGGCCAAGGCGGATTTGGAGAATGCGAAGGCAAATCTTGTGGCGGCACGCGCGAACCTGGAGAAAGCGAAATCCGGTCTGGTGCAGACGAAAGCCGACTACGACCGCACGGCCGGGTTGTTCAAGAATGGCATACTGAGTCAGCAGCAACTGGACCTCGCCAAAGCGAACTATGATTCTGCGAGTGCGACGGTGGGGGGAGCTGCGGCAAATGTGACGCAGGCCGAGGCCCAGGTCAGTCAGAAACAGGCCGCGGTAACGGTGGCGCAGACGAATCTCAACTACACGGTGATTCGCTCGCCTATCGACGGGACGGTAGTGGCGCGAAACGTGGACGTGGGGCAGACCGTCGCGGCCTCCCTGCAGGCGCCGACGATATTCACCATTGCGCAGGACTTGACCAAGATGCTGGTGTACGCCAAGACGGACGAGTCTGACGTCGGCAACATCAAGGTGGGGAAGCTGGTCACCTTCAAGGTGGACGCCTTTCCGAAGGAAGCGTTTCATGGCGTGGTGAGCCAGGTGCGCATGAATGCGACCACAGTGCAAAATGTGGTCACCTACGACACGATTGTGGAGTTCGCAAACCCTGAGCTGAAGTTATTTCCCGGAATGACGGCTTACGTAACGATTCCGGTGGCCACCGTGCAAAATGTCCTGAAGCTCCCCAACACGGCGTTGCGCTACAAGCCGCCGATGTCCTCCGAGGAGATTCTGGCGCTTTACAAGCAATACGGGATAGAACCTGGAGGGAGGAAAACGGCGAGCGACGAGGCGGCAGCTGCGGAACGCGGCGCGCCGTCCGATGGAGCGACGCAAAATCCCCCTCGCGCACCACGATCGGATAGCGCTGTGGTTTGGAAACTTGGTGGGGATAACAGCATGGAACCGGTGAAAGTTTCCCTGGGAATCACGGATCATTCCTACACGGAAGTTGCGGGATTCGTGAAAGGCGAACTGAAAGAAGGAGACGAGCTGATCATCCGTTCCGTGGTGCCGAAATCAACAGCGCCGGGAGGGCCGGGGATACGGCGTTGAGACTTTGCGTGCGCACGGACCAACGGACCTCCCGATTCTATTCAATGCAGACCGCTAACCAGACCGAACTGAACGGCACCGTCCTTCCGGGAAACGCGGTCATCCGTGCGGAAGATCTTCACAAATATTACCAGTTGGGCGAAACACGCGTACACGCTTTGCGGGGAGTGAGCCTGGAGATTCAGCGGAGCGAATTTGTGGCCATCATGGGTGCGAGCGGAAGCGGGAAATCGACGTTTATGAATATGCTGGGATGCCTGGACCGGCCCAGTTCTGGACGATATCTGCTTGAAGGAATTGACGTTTCGAAGCACGACAAGAGGGCACTGGCACAGATCCGGAATCAGAAGATCGGATTTGTTTTCCAGGGGTTCAACCTGCTAGCGCGCACCACGGCGTTGGAAAACACGGAGTTGCCAACTCTGTACGCAAAAATCGAAAAGGCGGAGCGTCAGAAACGCGCTGTTGAGGCGCTTTCACTTGTCGGACTGGCTGACCGGATGCAGCATTTTCCCTCACAAATGTCCGGGGGACAGCAACAGAGGGTCGCGGTTGCCCGCGCTTTGGTGAATCGTCCCGCGATCCTGCTGGCTGACGAACCCACAGGCAATCTGGACAGCCGGACGTCGGTGGAGGTCATGGAGGTCTTTCAGGACTTGAACGACAAGGGCTTGACGATCGTGCTGGTTACGCACGAGCACGACATCGCGCAATTCGCGAAACGAGTGCTGGTATTCCGAGATGGGAAAATTCGCAAGGACGATCTGGTGCCGCATCGGCCGAGAGCTTCGGAAATATTGAAGACCCTGCCAACGATAGATGACTAAGAGAGGTGAATGCTGAGATTGCGCGATCTGTAGGGGTCTATGCGCCAGACAAGCGCACGCGGCCGCGCTAGCGACGGCGATCCGAGCGGTCAGGAAAGCTCGGTCAGGAGAGCTTCCATCTCGGAACGGGCGTGTTGATCGCCCTTCTTTGCGGCGGCGGCGATGCCGCTTGAAAGGATCTGCTTGGCTTCGTCGGTGCGGGATTCGCGGGCGAGCAGTTGGCCGTACATGAGATAGGCAGGAATATAGTCTCTGTTGCGACCGAGGAGCGCGCGAAAATGCAGATCGGCGGCGCTGGAGTCGCCGCTGTTCATGCATTCCATGGCCAGGCCGTAACGAGAGAAGGCGTCATCAGGCTTCTTGGCGACAAAATCTTCCAGCAACTGGCGACGGGTTTTCTTTTGTTCCGTCATTGGGTCGTCTCGTATTATACGGGTAGCATCAGCAGCATCCAAAATCGCGCCTGAGCCAGGGTTCACATGAAGCGGAAAAACGGAAACAAGCAACGGCCGGAGACGGAACTGCCGGGGAAGCCGGTCAGCGCCTCGCGTTCCGAGATGACAGAAATCGTTCTGCCGGCGCAGACGAATCCATTGGGAAAACTTCTTGGCGGACAGGTGATGCACCTCGTTGACATGGCGGCGGCGTTGGCCGCGCACCGGCATTCGAACAGCTATGTGGTAACGGCATCGGTGGACTATATTGACTTTCGTAATCCCGTGAATCTTGGCGAAATTGTGAACTTGAAATCGCAAGTCAATCGAGTTTTCCGCACATCCATGGAGGTGGGCGTCGAGGTCTATTCAGAGAATGCCATGACCGGAGAAAGGAAGCATACCACGACGGCATATGTGACGTTTGTGGCGGTTGACGAGCATACGCGGATGCCCAAGCCGGTGCCCCCACTGATGGTGAAAACACCAGAAGAGAGGCGTCGGTTCAACGAAGCGGCTGAACGGCGGGAGACACGCTTGGCGCTGAGGTATGGCGCGGATTCGAAAAAGAGCAAGTAGAGCTTCGCAGCACTTCGGAGTGAACTGTAAAACAACGGTTGGAAGCTGAACGCCGATCAACGGAAGAAAAAGTACCCCACTCTTTTCCGGAGGAACGTCCAATGCGCATACCGTCCCAAGAGTGGGGTACTCGCAATTTTCTCGATGGCTATGACGGCCGGGCCGTTACGGGTTTTGTTTTTCCGCGGCTGGTTTCACCTCGGGTGCTTTGGGGGTGGCAGATTTAGGTCTTGCGGCACCCACGGCCATCATCGGCCTGGGGTGCCAAAAATCAGCCGAAGCGGAGGCAACCTCTTCTGGCGGATTGCTGAGGTCGGGCGAAAACCGGAAGAGCGTCGACTCGGTTTGCTCCACGGCCTCGGCGTTCACCTGCAGGAACTTCTTGTAACCCTCCTCGCCCAGAATGTCGCGAATGGTGGGGCTCTTGTCGAAGGCGCCCAACGAAGTGCGAAGAGAGGTTACGTAGAAGGTCGTGCCTTTGCCCCCCTCAACCACTTGGGAGACAAATAGCGGCGGAGCATTGGCGGACTTTTCGCCTGCTTCCTTGGCTTCTTTCAACAGCGCTTCGAAATCTGCGATGTGGCCCGGTCGCACATGCACAGCGTTGGTGCGCAACACGCGGGACTCGCCGATGAATTTCGCATAGGACGCAGGGTCCATAGGGGCTCTCCGGCTAAGGTCCCAGCGCCGGTGGCGCAATTCCGAGCGTGACCAAACCAGGCAATTCTGAAAGTCACGCTCCATCTTTTCGGCAACTTCCTTGCCAAAGGCCTTGTTTGCTGCAGCCATAACAGCCTGGTTGACTTTGTCGATGTCCGCGTAGTCCTGACGGGTGCTGGTGAACTGGACCACGTTGCCGTCGCCATAAACGGTTTCCATGGCGAGCCAATGATCGCCGTTGAAGCGCCGATTGGCGTCGATCCATTTTTTTGTGAGCGCCTGGAAGTCAGCAAGTTTTTCCGGCTTCACCTTGACGATATAGACGTCCAGATAATCTCCCTGTGCGTGGACTGTCACGGGTGCCGCGAGACACACGACCACGACCAGGGCCCAAAAGGCTCTCTTCCGCATGACTGCCTCCTTCTTTCAGACATCTGTGGGGAGGGAATAGTAGGGAAGCTACACCCGCGAAAATACCGTGTCAAGGCCCTCGACGAGAATGATATGCATAAGCAATAACCCGGTGCCACACCTCCAAGGCGTGCTCACCGCTTCCAGACCCGCATACATACTGCCAACGAACGCCCGAAGGTTCGTAAAGAGAATTCAAGTTGGAAATCTGGGGTAGAGCTTTGGGGTCAAATGTGCACGGAGAGAATGCAGGACGCAGCTCGCCTCGGTGGAAGTACGCAAAAGATGATGTTACGAGCGGCGCTTGCGCACTTCTTCGGCGACAGCCAGGGCCTGGTCGACGCAAGAGCCGATTGCGGGTCCTCGCAAATAATTGCCGCTCAACCAGAGGCCCGGAAAGCGCGAGCATACCTTTGCGACTGCCACCAAGCGGTCTCCGTGACCGAGATTATATTGCGGAAGCGCGCGCGGCCAAGTCGTGACATGGGAGAAGACCGGTTCACTGTTGATGAAAAGCAGAGGTGAGATTTCGCGATGTACCAGTTCTGTAAGCTCTTCTGGTTTCAACTTTGTGGCTGCTGGGTCGGTTACTCCGCCCACGAAAGCAGTAAGTAGAGTCTGGCCATCCGGGGCGCGACCTGGGAAGAGCGATGAATTCCAGACGCTGCCGAGAACGCGGAGCCCGGCGGAGCGAGGCACCAGGAAGCCGAAGCCATGCAAGGAGTGCGCAACATCCTTCTTGCGATAACCGAGTGAGACCACGGCAACAGGGGCGTATTCCACAGAGCCCAGAAGTGATTCGAATTGCGAATCAAGCTGGACCAGCAATTTTCCTGTTACGTCTGTGGGTGTTGTCATGACCAGGGATTGCGCCGTGAGGCTTTCTTGCCTGCCATTTACGTCCAGCCGAACTTCAAAGGAGCCATCACTCCGCTTAACAATTTCGGTGACACTCGTTTGAGCAAACAGCGCAGCGCCGAGTTTGCGCGAAATGGCGCTTGCCAGGGTTTGATTGCCCTCGCGAAAGGTTTGAAGCGTGGGCCGCCCGCGAGGACTTTTTCTTGTTTTGGCGAGACGCAACATGCCGCGAAGAATGCTTCCGGCGACTTTTTCCGCTTCATAGAGTTGCGGGAAGGCGCTTCGAATGCTTAAACGTTCTGGATCACCCGCGTAAATGCCAGAGACCAAGGGGCCAACCAGACGGTCGAGGAGTTGGGCAGAGAATTTTCTCCGAACGAAGGAGGCGACGGATTCGTCGCCATCGGGGGGAGTGCTTTTCCCGAGGATGTCGCGCAGGAGGGCCCATTTGGTTGAGCCATTGATCAGCGAACTCATGAAAAACGCAGGAGGAGTGAGGGGCACGGGTTGGAGTTCGTCGCCGATCAGGACATATCGCGGTGCGCGCGGCGGTGCTTGAACGATTTGGTCAGAAATGCCCAGATCTTCGCATAGCTGATGAAGTTGGGCCGTGGCGCTGAAGCTTTGAGGTCCCAATTCCAGGAGGAAGCCGTCGCGAATTACGGAGTTGATGACACCACCGGGACGCGGAGAGGTCTCGACGAGTTGTGCGTCAATCCCAGCTTTGCGCAGAGCGAAGGCGCAGACAAGACCGGAGATGCCGCCACCGACCACCAGTGCTGCGACATGACGGGTCACGGAGATGTGAGCATCCTCGCGGGATCAAAGAGTTTTCGAAAAGAGCGGCTTGGCGATGAGCTGCTGTTTTTCGAGATAAGGGTCGAAAACCATGGCCAGATTGCGGATGAAGATGCGGCCAAGCCAGGTGGCGCGGATTTCGCCTCTTTCGAGGAGCACTAGGCCATCTTGGCGGGACGGTTCCAGGCGGCCAAGCTCTTCCGCGAAATACTGGTCAAAATCGATGCCAAATTCGCGTGAGATCTCGTCCTTGATCACGATGGTATGACACAGCAGGCGGCTGATGACGGTGCGACGCAAGCGATCCTCGTTCGAAAGATGATAGCCGCGCATAGTGGCGAGGCCTCGCTCGGTGACGGCTTTCTCCCACGAGGGAATGTCGCGGTAGTTTTGAGCATAAGCGTCTTGAATGCCGCTGATTGCGGTAATGCCCATGCCGTAGAGGTCGGCGCCCGCTTTGGTCGTGTAGCCCTGAAAATTGCGGTGCAGCGTGCGGTTTTGTTGCGAAACCGCCAGTTCGTCCCCCGGCTTCGCGAAGTGGTCCATGCCGATGTAGAGATAGCCGGCCTCAAGAAACTTGAGCAGGCCAACGCGAAAGATCTCAAATTTTTCCATGCCTTCAGGAAGGTGAGCGGCGAAGGAACCTTGCTGCTTCTTCAACCACGGCACGTGCGCGTAACTGAAAAGGGCTATGCGATCCGGGGCCAGTCCAAGAATCTGATCCACGGTGTGGGCAAAAGTATCTGCCGTTTGGTAGGGAAGGCCGTAAATCAAATCGACGTTGATACTATCGAAGCCGAGATCGCGCGCGGCGAAGAGCAGGTCGCGCGTCATTTCGTAAGGCTGAATGCGGTGCACGGCCTCCTGCACATCGGCGTGGAAGTCCTGAATGCCCATGCTGAGACGGTTGAAGCCCAGCTTGCGCAGCGTTTCGAGATGCTCGCGAGAGGTCACGCGCGGGTCGACCTCGATGCCAATTTCACTGTCGGGGTCAAAATGGAAATGCTCTTTCGTGAATGCGAACAGATCCGCGATCTGTTCGGGTGTCAGGTACGTTGGTGTGCCGCCGCCCCAATGGAATTGGACGACGGGGCGATTCTTCGAGACGCTGCGGCTGACGCATTCCATCTCCCGCTTCAGCACCTCAAGATAAGGCGGTGCCACACTCTTGTTTTTCTGAATGACCACATTGCACGCGCAAAAAAGGCACAGGCTTTCACAGAAGGGAATATGCATGTAGAGAGAAACAGGTGTCCTGGCACGCTCAGCCTGTTCATGCACCTTTTCGAGATCGGCTGGACCGAAAGCGTCGTTCCAGACCGGCGCGGTGGGGTAGCTTGTGTAGCGTGGCCCCGGACGATTGTACTTGGCCAGAAATTCCTCGCGGACGTGGAGCTCACCGCTCATTTGTTCGAGGCTTGGATGTGCGAGTGTCATGCTTGGCCTCCCCTACCGCACCTGCGCAGCAGGTCTTGCATGGTGAAGCAGCGCTCGTTGGCCCGTCTCGATAAATAGCTGGGCGTTCTCGACCGGGGTATGCTGCAAAATGCCGTGGCCAAGGTTGAGGATGTGACCGTGGCCGCCCAGAGAATTGATGGCGCCCAGAGTTACTTCGCGAATTTTCTCGTGGGGGCCAAATAAGACCGCCGGATCGACATTGCCTTGCAACGCGATTTTTGGACCCAGCGTCTTTCGAATCTCTGCCAAATCCACGCGCCAATCGACGCTGAGCACGTTCGCGCGGGAGCGCGCCACGGCAGAGAGCAAATGCTGCGACCCTTTTGTGTAATAAATCACAGGCGCTGAGCTGCTGAGGCCGGCGATGATCTCCTGAACAGCCGGAAGCGCGAATTCTTCATAGTCCTGCAAATTCAGCTCGCCACACCAGGTATCGAACAGCTGGACAGCCGTTGCCCCTGCCGCGATTTGCGCCTTCAGGTACGGAATCGTTGCTTGAGCGATGCGACGGAGTAGTTCGCGAAAAGTTTTTGGCTGGTGGTAGAGGAAACTCTTTACCGTGGCAAATCCTTCCTTGGTCTTGCCTTCCACCATGTAACAGGCAAGAGTCCACGGTGCACCCGCAAAACCCAAAACGGGAACCTCGGGACCGACGGATTTCACAATGCGCCGGACGGCCTCCGGCAGGAAGCCAGTATCCGTCTCCGGGTCGAAGATCTTGAGCCGGTCGACGTCCGCCTTGGAACGCACCGGGTTCGGCAAGTTTGGTCCGGCGTCGCCGAGTTCCAACTGCAGGCCCATGGCTTCGGCGGGGATCAGAATGTCCGAGAAAACGATAACCGCATCAACGCCAAGCCTGCGAAAGGGTTGGATGGAGACTTCGACCGCAAGTTGCGGCGTCTTGCAAACCTCAAGGAATGCGTGCTTTGCGCGGATTTCGCGATATTCGGGAAGATAGCGGCCCGCCTGACGCATCATCCAGACGGGAACTCGCGGAAGGACGTCCCCGCGGCAGGCTCGAAGGAATAACTCTTTTCGGTTAATCGAAGCCGTTTGTTGGGTCATATTTCGTTCGACACATCTAGGATAGCAAATCCCAGCCGGTCTTGCTGATACGAGTACCAAGGCGGTAGCGAAATGTGCTAGCGCTTGCAAGGGTGGGCTATACTCGAAATGTTAAAGAATCAGGTGGGTTCTCCTGGAGAAAGGCGCTTGCTAATTCGGTGGGGGCTGGATAAGCCAGGGGGCTCAGGTACAAAGAATGAATCATTTACTCCCAATCTTGGCTGCTGTCACCTATCTCATGAGTCTTGGCCTGTATGTTCGCTTCCTGGGCACGGGGAAGAAACTCACTGGGAGATTAGGCACTCTGTTCTTGGGGCTGGGCCTGATCGCGCACTATTTTGCGCTTTTGGAGAGATCCCGCGGTTTGCACACGGTTCCCTACCATGACTTGTACGGATCCATGTCGCTCTTCGGCTGGCTTCTAGCGCTGACGTATCTGGGCCTGGAGTTGTATCACCGGCAACAATCTGTGGGAGCCTTCGTTATGCCCTTTATCCTGGTATTTTTTCTCGCCGCGCATCTCGCTCCGGCCGACCGGCTTTCGCCGCCCGCGGCGCACGGGGCCACGTTTGCGTTTCACGTTACTTTAAGCATCCTCGCGTATGCGGCGTTTGCGCTCTCTTTTGTTCTCAGCCTGATTTTTCTGGGAGAGGAACGCCTGCTTCGAGCCCACAAACTTGGCAACATGGTCTGGCGGTTGCCACCGCTAGAATTGCTGGAGCGCATGAGCAAGTCGAGCGTTTTGGTAGGGTTGGTTTCCATTGCGATTGGAACAGCATTGGGATTCGTCTGGGTCGACCGGCTGAGCAGCGAGTATTCGTTTTACGATCCAAAGTACGTAGTCACGCTGCTCGTGCTCCTGCTCTATGTGTTGTACCTCCGTCTGGCGGGCACTGCGGCGTGGCGTGGGGCGCGGGCTTCAAGATTGTGCGTCTTCAATTTTTTGATTGTGGTGCTGAGCTTTACAGTCGTAAATCTATATCTCTCGCAAAGCCACCGCTACTTTTAGGAGCGATTGAACCGCGGTATGGAAATTGTTCTTGTCGGACTGAATCATCGCACGGCGCCCGTTGAGGTGCGTGAAAAGGTGTCTTTCACGGCCGAGCAGGCCCAGCGGGCGGCCGTGGAGCTCCGCGCACGGGGAATCCTCGAGGAGACGCTGGTGCTCTCGACATGCAATCGCAGCGAAGTGTACGGCGTGCCGCCGGAAACCTCCCATGAGTGTGCCCCGGGACTTTCTATTTTTCTGAGCGAGTTCCATTCGGTGCGTCCGGATATCCTCAGCGTGTCGCTTTATCACCATTACGATCGCGAAGCCGTTAGGCACCTCTTTCGAGTTGCGGCGGGGCTCGATTCCATGCTTCTCGGCGAAGCGGAGATTCTGGGCCAGGTGCGGGAAGCGTATCGCTTCGCGCACGAGCATGGCGCGACCGGGCCGGTGTTGAATCGGCTCTTCCAGGGTGCTCTAGAAGTCGGGAAGCGCGTGCGCACGGAAACGGAACTTGGCACCCGGCCAATGTCGGTGGCTTCTGCCGGCGTGAAACTGGCGGAGCGCATTTTTGGAAAACTGAACGAGCGGAGGGCCCTGGTATTGGGAGCGGGCACGATCAGCGAGCAAGTGGTCTCTCAACTCCGGGATCGTGGGATCGCGCAGCTCCATGTCATGAACCGCTCGCGCGACCGCGCGGACGAGCTGGCCAAGCAGTTCGGAGGAAAGGTCGTCGGGTGGGGCGAGTGGGATACGGCCCTGCAATCACCGGATGTGGTTGTGTCGTCGGTTAGCGCGGATGAACCGGTTCTGCGCCGCGAAACCGTCGAGCGAGCGATGGCGGCGCGCGGAAATCGCGCGCTGTTCCTGATGGACCTGGGCGTGCCACGGAATATCGACGCCAGCGTTGGGGAGCTCTACAACGTATACGTTTACAATACGGATGACCTGAGTGAGATCGTCCAGCAGAATCGCAACGCTCGCGAAAGTGAGGTTCCCCGCGCTCAGGGCATCGTCGACGAGCATGTGACCAAATTTCTCTCCTGGCAGGCGAGTGTCGAGCTGGTTGGGCTTGTTGATGCGCTGCGCATGAAAATGAGGGAGGAACGTGCCTCATTCATACGGTCGCGCTTGGAGCCGATGAAGCATCTGACGGAGACGGACCGCGCTCATGTGGAAAAATTGATGGATGAGATGCTGGAGAAGCTGCTTCTGGAGCCGGCGGAACGCTTGCGAGGTGAAAAAGAACTCCGGAGAAAGATTCAAAACGTCGAAGCATTGCGCGATCTGTTTCTTTCAAACCGGGAGAAGCCGTGAGAATCCTGCGCATTGGCACCCGCGGCAGCATGCTCGCCAAATGGCAGGCGGAATCCGTTCGCAAACAACTGTTTGCCGTCACCGGTATGGAAGCGGAAATTGTCATCATCAAGACCAGCGGGGACAAGATGCAGCAGGCGCCGCTGACACAGATTGGCGGTAAGGGAATTTTCATCAAGGAGCTGGAGGAGGCACTGCTGGAGGAATCGATCGATCTCGCGGTGCACAGCGTGAAGGACGTGCCCACCGACGTTCCTTCCCGGCTCGTGTTTCCAGCGGTTTGCCGGCGTGATGATGTGCGTGATTGCCTGGTAGGCACTACGCTAGCGAATCTGCGGCAGGGAGCGCGTGTTGGAACGAGCAGTCTTCGCCGGCAAGCGCAGTTGATACACCTCCGGCCAGACCTCGATCTCCGCGACCTCAGGGGCAACGTAGACACTCGGCTACGCAAAGTGGAGAGCGGGGAATATGATGCGGTAATGGTTGCCAAAGCGGGCCTGGATCGCCTCGGTTTGAGCCAGCGCATTTCGGAGGTGCTCTCACCGGAAGTGTGCATGCCTGCCGTCGGGCAGGGCGCCATCACGATAGAATGCCGGTTGAAAGACATGGAAGCTGCGGACCTCCTGGCGCTTTTGGACGATCGAGAGACCCGCACGGCGATTGTTGCGGAGCGGGCACTTTTGTCTGCGTTGCAAGGTGGATGCCAGGTTCCTATGGGTGCTTGGGCGCGCGTGGAACGCAACGAACTATTGCTCGACGCGTGCGTTTGTTCCGTGGATGGATCGCAATATGTGAAGCAGCGCGCCACGGCTCCGCCGGATCAGGCGGCGCAACTTGGAGAGCGCATGGCGCGCGTACTCATCGAGGCGGGCGCACAGTCGATCCTGGAGGAAGTGAGCCGCCAGCGTGGCTGAAGCATCTCCAAGTGCCTTGGACGGCAGGCGAATTGTCATAACACGTTCGGCGGAGCAGAGTGAGGTGCTGGCAAAGGAACTCTCTCTACGCGGAGCCATTCCCGTGGTGCTTCCGCTGGTGTCGTTCGCAGGACCCGAAGATTTCGCCCCGCTCGACGCGGCGATCGCGGAAATCCAGCGATTTGATTGGATCATTCTCACCAGCGCGCAAGCAGTTCGCGCGGTGGTAAAGCGCGGTGCGGAGCTGAAGCGTGGCCTGATTCACGCAGGGAGCAAGCTGCGAATCGCTTCCGTTGGTCCGGTAACCGCCGAAGCTGCTCGGCAGGCTGGACTTCCTGTCGAGTTTGTTGCGGAGACGCACACCGGTGCGGCGCTGGCGGAGGAGTTGGGGGACCGGCTTCAAGGAGCGAAAATATTCTTGCCGCGGAGCGATCGTGCGAATCCGGATTTGCCAGCAGCCTTGAAGCGTTGCGGCGCGCAGGTCACGGAAGTGATCGCCTACCGCACTTTGAGGCCAACCGATGTAGATCAAGGAAGCTTGAGGCAGATCGCTGAAGGCGCGGCGGACGCGGTTCTATTTTTCAGCCCGTCGGCAGTTCAACATTTCGCTGAGCTGTTTGAAGGCGAGCAATTGCGCGCGCTACAAGATAAACTGGCGATCACGGCGGTTGGACCCGTCACCGCAAACTCGTTGCGCGAGGCGGGTGTCGTGCGCACCGTACTAGCACGAGATACTACGGTAGCCGCGGTCGTCGATGCGTTAGAAAAACATTTTGCGGGTACCGTGAAACGCGCGCCGGCAGGAGCCAAGAGAGTATGAGCTTTCCCACCCATCGACCGAGGCGTTTGCGGCGGAGCGAAGCACTGCGTGGCCTCGTTCGTGAGACGCGCCTGACCACTACCGGTCTCATCTATCCGATGTTCGTGTGCCCGGGTACAAAGGTACGCCAGGAAGTCGGCTCCATGCCCGGCGTTTACCAGCAGTCCATCGATCAGATTGTGGAGGAGTGCCGCGAGGTTGAGTCGCTCGGGATTCCCGGGATCATTCTTTTTGGATTGCCCGAATCCAAGGATCCACGTGGCGCCAGCTCCCTCGGCGCCGAAGGCGTGGTCCAGCGCGCCATTGAAGCGATTCGCAAAGCGAAACTGAAACTCCTTGTCATTACCGACGTCTGCCTCTGCGAATACACGGACCAGGGCCACTGCGGCATTGTCGAGAACGGCGAAGTGGCCAATGATTCCACGGTGGCGATTCTTGCTCAGCAGGCGCTCTCGCACGCGCGCGCCGGCACCGACATCGTGGCCCCGTCGGACATGATGGACGGGCGGGTGGGGGCCATTCGTGAAACGCTGGATGAACACAAGTTCGAGAACATTGCCATTCTTTCCTATGCGGCGAAATATTGCTCTGGCTTCTATGGACCTTTCCGGGAAGCCGCTCAATCCGCTCCCCAGTTTGGCGACCGGCGCAGTTATCAGATGGACCCTGCCAATGCGCGGGAAGCATTGAAGGAAGTGGAGCTTGATCTCGAAGAAGGCGCGGACATGGTGATGGTGAAGCCCGCGCTGGCATACCTGGATGTCATCCGCCGGGTGCGCGATGCATTTGATGTTCCGGTCGGCGCTTACAACGTTAGCGGGGAGTACGCCATGGTCAAAGCCGCGGCGCAGAAGGGTTGGATGGATGAAAAGCGAATTGTCCTGGAAGTCCTGACGGGCATTCAGCGTGCCGGAGCGGAAGTCATTCTTACCTATCACGCCAAGGATGTCGCACGCTGGCTGAAGGCGTGTTAATTTAATCGAGAAAATATGAGTACAGCGCAACCCTTATTGAAGCGCGAGCGCAAGCGTTCGCGTGAGATTTTCGAGCGCGCCGAGAAGGTGCTGGTTGGCGGCGTGAACAGTCCCGTCCGGGCGTTCCGGTCCGTCGGTGGAGAGCCCCTGATCATCGAGCGTGGCAGCGGGCAGCACCTCTACGACGCGGACGGAAATGAGCTACTCGACTTTGTGTGCTCCTGGGGTGCGATGATCCTGGGACATGCAAATCCAGCCATTAGCGAGGCCATTGCCGACCAGGCGCGCCGCGGCACAAGTTTTGGCGTGACCACCGAGCTGGAGCTGGAGCTGGCCACGCTAATCACGCGAGCGATTCCTTTCATTGAGAAAATTCGCTTTGTCTCGAGCGGCACAGAAGCAACGATGAGCGCCGTGCGGCTGGCACGCGGGGCGACGAAGCGAGACTTCATCGTCAAATTCGAAGGCTGTTATCACGGGCACGCGGACAGTTTCCTGTCGCAGGCGGGTTCTGGTCTCGCTACCCTCGGAATTGCCGAGTGCCCGGGAGTGCCGGCGGCGCTGGCTGCGTTGACATTGAACGTGCCTTATAACGATCTCAATGCGGTCGAGCGCGTATTTCTCCAGCATAAGGATAAAATCGCTGCGGTCATCGTCGAGCCCATCGCCGCAAACATGGGGGTTGTTCCTCCGGAGACGGGATTCTTGAAAGGATTGCAGGCAATCGCCAAGAAAAACGGCGCGTTGCTGATTGTCGACGAAGTGATCACAGGGTTTCGTTTGCACAATGGCTCCGTCCAGGAACTTCTCGGCATCGAAGCGGATCTTACGACGCTCGGAAAAATTATCGGTGGCGGGGTTCCCGTGGCCGCTTATGGGGGGCGCGCCGAGTTGATGAACCATGTGGCGCCGCTCGGCCCGGTGTATCAGGCGGGCACGCTTGCGGGAAATCCGCTGGCGATGCGAGCCGGCATTGCGGCGCTCAAGCAACTCACAAAGCCTGGGCTGTACGAAGAGATGACGCAATTGGCGCGGCGGCTGGTCTTTGGTCTCCGCGCTGAACTGGCTGATGCCGGAATTCCTGCGCAGATCAACGCCATCGGCTCGCTCTCGACAGTTTTTTACACCCCGGAGCCGGTGAGAAACTACACGGATGCCAAGCGTTCAGACACGAAGAGATACGCCAGGTTTTTTCGCGAGATGCTCGATCGGGGCATATTTTTGGCGCCGTCACAGTTTGAGGCTGCCTTTGTCTCCGTGGCGCACACGTCCCAGGATATTGACCGCACGCTGGCGGCGGCGCACGAGTCGCTGCAGGTCATTTCCTCTGATTCTGCGGCCTAGTCCCAAAGTGGGAGAGTAGAGAAATGAGCGAGGGTATCGGTCTTCCCGAGAGTCATCACGAGCACAAGGACCATCCGCTGGTCCTTCCCGTTTCGATTACGATCTCGATCATGGCAGTATTCGTGGCCGGTGTGTCCCTGCTCGGCCATCGGTCGCATACGGAAGCGTTGCGCCTTGAAACTCAGTCCGCCAGTCGCTGGACACAGTACCAGGCGAAGAGCGTCCGCCTTCACGAAGCTCAGGGATTCTCCGACGTTGTCAGGCTTGTGGCACCACTGAACAAGGAGATGGGCGAAGAACTGAAGGAGAAATACGCAAAGGAAGTCCAGCATTACGAAGGAGACAAAGTCGATGTCAGCAAAGAGGCGAAGAATTTGGAAGAAGAGCGCGATTTGACGTTGCGAAAGGCGGACCGCCTTGATGCTGGTGAGGTACTTCTGGAAATAGGGCTGGTCATCTGCTCTATCACAGTTCTGACCAAACGAAGGGGATTCTGGTTCGGTGGCGTACTCATCGGTGCTTTGGGCATGGCCGTGGCAATGACAGGACTCTTCCTTCAGTGAGCTAAGCGCGCGCCGGCGGTTCGGAACCCCTCAATAGGGCGATTTCCTGCGTCAGGCCCTCTAGCTTCCCAAGCAATTCCTGGTGGCGTATGTCCTCGCCGGAGGGTTTCTTCCCGAGAAAAGTAAGCGTCCCGCCCGGCTCGAGCACGCATTGCTCGACTTCGGCGAGCGACTCGAAGCCTTGCTTTCGTGCCGCCGCTTCGAGCTGCGCCAAGGTGATTAGCTCCTTCTTCAGATTCCGCGTGCGCACCTTGCCAGCCTCCACCAAGACATCGGATCTGCCTTCCACCAACTGGTCGAGTTTCCTGTGATCGTAGAGGAAGCGAACGACGAGATAGTTGGTGAGGAGTAGGGAAGTAGCACCTACGATTCCGCCCAGGACGCTGTTGTCTTCGCCGATTATGGCGTTCTGCACGGTATTCGAGAGTGTCAGCAAGACGACCAGGTCGAACGGATTGAGCTGGACGAGTTCGCGCTTCCCGGAGAGCCTAAGGCTGATCACCAGGAAGGCATAAACGATGATCGGCCGAAGGATCTTTTCCACCAGGGGAAGCCCCATGACGAACATATCTTTCCAAGTATCGTGCATAGCAGAATTGCCTCCTCGGTAGTTCCCGCGCGGACTGTGAGCAAGGCGCGTGTCCTCGTTGTCAAAGAACGGGGGGAGCGTAACATGCGCGGAATCGTAGTAAAAGTAGGCTGTTTTGAGAGACTGCCCGGTCCTTTGGCACCACCATTTTTTTGCGACCTTTTCCCATTCGATTGCATACGCGAGACGCCATGCCGGACGGCGGGCTTCTCCTTATTGAGACCTCCAATGCGAAACTTTGACAGCACTTATAAGGCTGTGCATCCCATTGTCCGGCAGGGCCGCTACATTCTCCTGGCGGTCTCGGATCTCGGCACAGGAATGAATGCGTAGGCCCAGGCACATATCTTTGAGCCCTTCTTCACGAGCAAGCCTCAAGGGGAAGGGCACCGGGCTGGGCCTGGCTACCGCTCACAGCGTCGTGAAGCAGAGCGGCGGATTCATCTGAGTTTACAGCGAAGTCAGGAGAGCGACTTCTTTCAAAATTTATCTTCTGCGAGCCGACCAACCAAGCGAGCGCATTGGGACAACGCGAACGGTCTCGGAGGCGCCCCAAGGAACGGAAACGATCCTGCTTGCCGAGGGTGAGACGAAGCCGTGCGCGGGGAATCCGCCGGCTACGGTGTTATCGAAGCACGCGAGGGTGCTGAAGCTCTGAAAAAGGTAGAAAAGCACAAAGGCTCAATCGAGTTGCTCGTCAGGAACATAGTCGTGCCCGGAATGATGGCCCGGAACCGACGGGGCGCCTACTGCAGAATCGCCCGGAGCTTCGCGCTCCCTATATGTCCGGCTACAGAGAATGGGCGGCCGTAGATTTTGCGCGGGGCGACTCTTCCATGCGTTTACTCGCGAAGCTGTTTAGCCGCGGGGTGCTTCTTTGCGCCGTTCACGAAATCATGAAACAAACCTGAAGTTACCGGCATTCACTCCTTCAATCTAGTTCGCACGACGATTTCTAATGAATCTTCGGATGTTTCTTATGCCAGTCCGTATGCAGCTGGAAGGTCCGTCCCGCCTGGATAACCGCAAAATCGTCACCCGCTCTGCCCACAAATTGCAGCCCGACCGGGAGATTCTTATCCGTGAATCCGCAAGGGACGGACATTGCCGGAAGCCCGCAAATATTGCCGATGCCACCGAGAGGATCGGGAAATACCAGATCGGTCTCGAGATTCAATGTCAGAGGTGTCGCTGGAACAGGCTGCGCTGCTGTAGCGATGACGTCGAATGTCTCAAACAAGGAATCCATTTTCTTCTGAGCGATTTCTCTCACTTTAAGAGCTTGCAGATAGTCTGCAGCGAAATACTGTTCGTTCAAGTAGCCGGCGATTTGCCCCAACGGATCGGTCAATTCGCTCACTCGCCCGGAGCGAATCAATGACCGGAAAGAAGCGGCACACTCCACGGCAACGATAATATTACCCGCATCCTCCCAGGGACCAACAGGCAAAGCAACATCCTTCATGCTCGAGAAATACTTCTTGAGGACCCTGTTTGCAGTTTCGATGGGCTTCGCAACGCCTGGCGAAAGGGATTTCCATGCATTCGTGAGCCAGCCGACCTTTAGCGGTCGCGAATGCAGTTCCATGGACGGCGAATAGGTAAAGGCACCCTTATCAATGGGCACAGTTCCTCGATCCTTCGGGTCATGCCCTGCGATTGCGGCAAAGATGCGCGCACAGTCCTCTGCGCTGCGCGCCATCGGGCCGATCTTGTCCATCGAAGGCGCGAGCGCCATCGCACCGTAACGGCTGACGCGTCCGTAGGTAGGCCGCAGACCGCTGACTCCGCAGAATGCCGAAGGGCAGATGATGGAACCCCATGTTTCCGAGCCGATCGCAAAGGCCGCCAGGCCTGCGGCCACGATCGCGCCTGACCCGGAGGACGACCCGCAAGTCCAGCAAGTGGTGTTCCAGGGATTCTTGGCTTCGCCCTGCAAGGAAGCAGAAGCGAAGCGGTAGCCCATCCCCCCCGCGAGTTCGATCATGGCTGCTTTGCCGATCATCACAGCGCCCACGCGGTTCAGATGTTCGATCACTGCCGCGTTGTAATCGAAGACCTGGTTCGCATAGGGCTTCGCGCCCCAGGTGGTCGGAAGCCCTTTCACCGCCAGCAGGTCTTTCGCGGCGTAAGGAATCCCATGCAGAGGGCCGCGGTAGTGGCCGCGCTGGATTTCTATTTCCGCCGCCTTGGCTTGTCCGAGGGCAATCTCCGGCGTCAAGCGAGCGTAGGCGTTAAATCGCGGCCCGAGCTTTTGACTGCGGTCGAGATATGCCTGCGTTAGATCGACGGGTGAGAGCTTCTTCGATTCGATGCGTTTCGCGAGTTCGCTTACAGACAGGTAATAAGTCTCTTCGCCAGGCATTCGCGACGCTCCTCAGGAATTCTTTGGCGGATTAGCAGGTTTTTGTGTCGCCGGCATCGGCGAGGGCGTCCTTTCCCGTTCCATCAATGGTTTAAGGTAAAGCCCGGGCCCGTCTCCGTTGTCCGTCGCCAACGCTCGCAGACGATCGAGCGTCGGCTGCGTTTCGGTGACTAGTCGCCGGATATCGGCTTTCTGAGAGTCAGTGAGCCGGCGGCCGTATTGAGCGTAGATAGACTGAATCCGTGATTCGACCTCGGCATGGCCTTCCGGTGAGGGCTTTGGCGCGTTCGGGGCCTGCTGCGTGGGCAGCCGTGCAGCGACAGACTCCGGACTAAGCAGATTTGACGGTGACAACGATGCAGCCGCGGAAACCAAGGCAGCGCGGCGTGCAAATTCACGGCGAGAAATAGCCGAATCGCTCTTGTTAACCATCGAGGGTCTCCCTTGACCAGAACAAGTAGTGCAAAACTGTAAGTGAAGGGCTCAGAGTGAGGCTACTGAATCCGTGTTCGAGCGTCAACTGCTTGCAGGGATAGGAGGTTTCGAAACTGCCCCCTTTGTACTATCTTGGTGCAATGCGCTGACGCCTGAATGCCGTACCTGTATCTGTCGCACACGATTAATCATAATAATGTAGCACCATACCCGCTTCGATATATAGCAATGACCTCTATTGGACCTTGCAATTCGATGACGCTGTTATCATTGCCGCCGAGATTCGATCCAAAAGCTTGGAAAACATAGCGGAAATACTATTCCAGCGTCTCGTCGAAATACGGGAGCAAGTAGAGCCGCTGAGCAATCCAGCCTGGAAGATGACATTTTTGCAACAATGCGAAGAACTTGAAAACAGTAAGTATTGGTATGGGACGCGCGGTGGGCTGAGCTATGCGATGGGGAAAGGCTATTCAGCGATCTTTTTCGTCAACCAGAATTTAAGACGTCCTTGTTAAATTCAAGAAGAGAATTTTATTGGGCATGAGGAGTTTACCAACAGCTGGCTGGCGCTCTATAGACAGCCTCTTAAAACAACTTATTGAGGCATAGGCTCGGGGCATTTTCCGTGTGAATTGCACCCAAGCTTGTGCAAGAAGGGCGGTTTTTTGAATCCTCAGCCCGTCGCTGGGCGTGCCAATGCGGATCTTGCTGCATCCAATTCCAGGAGCGTAAGCTGCGGCGGGCGTGGGGAGAAGATCATGGCGCACAGCAATCCAATTCGAGATTCGGTTTTGCATGCGATCGGGAATACGCCTGTGGTGAGGCTGAGGAAAGTGGTGACGTCCTCCATGGCTGATGTTCTGGTAAAGCTGGAGTACTACAATCCCACTGGCTCTTACAAAGATCGCATGGCGCTGGCGATGATTGAAGAGGCAGAGGCGCGCGGCGAGCTGCGCGCGGGGATGCGCGTCGTTGAATGGACGGGAGGAAGCACGGGATCGTCTCTCGCGATGGTCTGCGCGATCAAAGGCTACCACTTCACGCCCATTTCTTCGGACGGATTTGCGAAAGAAAAGCTGCAGACCATGCGTCTTTTTGGTGCGGACCTGGAGATTTTTCCGGCCGAAGGCGGCAAGCTTGTACCGGAGCTTTACCAGAGAATGAAAAGCCGCGCGGAAGAATTAGCGCAGCAGCCGGACACGTTCTACACGGACCAGTTCCATAACGCGGACGCGATTCGCGCCTACATGGGAATCGGCAGGGAGCTGGCGGAACAGGCGGGCACCGGTCTGGCGGCGTTTTGCGGCGGAGTGGGCACGGCCGGGATGATCGTCGGCGTGTCGCGTGCGCTGAAGGAAGCCGGATGCAAAGCGCGCATTGTGGTGCTCGAGCCGGCAACCTCGCCGGTGCTCACCACCGGGAAAGGAGGGCCGCACCGCGTCGAGGGGATCGCCGCCGGATTCCGGCCGCCGCACCTGAAGCCCGGCGAATACGACGAAGTGCGCACGGTCGAGGAACCCGCCGCTCGCGAGATGGCGCGACGCCTGGCGAAAGAGGAGGGAATATTCGCGGGCACATCTTCCGGCCTCAACGTCACCGCCGCGCTGCAACTGGCACAGGAGCTCGGTCGCGGCAGCACCGTCGCCACAGTGGCCGTAGATACCGGTTTCAAATATCTCGCTGGAGATCTATACCAAACGTAGTCGCCTATCCCGGAAACCTTCATCGTGGCCGGGGATCACCCCCCGGGGGGAATCACGAGCGGCGAAGCTTGCCCTCTTTGCACTCTCCGGTCACCGCGTTTGAACGGAGCCGCCAATCACCGTGCAGTCGGACAGCGGCTTATTTTACTCCGGAGCCCTTCGGGGCCTCGGGCAAGGAGACTCGCGGGTGACTCCAGGCATCCCGCAACAGTCGCGACAGCTGGGGCAGAAGAAAAATCCGTGACCCGGCCAACTGCTTGCAGGATATGTTCTAAATCGCCTATCTATTTGTGTCGAATGTCCACGGGGGCTCGCGTCCGGTCCAGGGGAAACACGTGCAGTTCCCACTTGACCGGGACGGACGTTGGCAGGTAGCAGATGGTTTTGTCGCAAGCCTGATACTCCAGTTTTCCCGTAATCGTGAAGATTTTCCCATCTTTCCCAAGCGAGCCCCAGAACTCTGACCCAGAGCTCACTCTCACATCCTGGCTGATGCGGAATGTCCCATCGAAGACGGGTACGCGCTCCTTGATCGCGGGCAAATAGAGGGTTTTCGACGGCGGGTAGACTACCGATTTGAGCTCCAGTTGTGGGATAGGATCAATCCTTAGGCGAATGGGTTTATAACCCTGGGTGCCGGGCGCATACACATGCACGTCGGAGGGCAGCCGCACTTCGGCAACGACAGTGACGCGAGTACCGGGAACGCCGACGCGATCGGATTGTTCGAGGGCCAATTGAAGATGCGGGGCTTCGACCGTGTCTGTTACTTCCTGGCCCAATTCAGGGAAAAGTTTCGCAATAATGCTATTTCCGGTAAGCCGCTCTCGGTATTTTGCCTCGAAAAACTTTTCTCGAATGATCCCGTTAGTATCGATGAAAAAATATCCGGGGCGGGCAAAGCCTTTCTGCATACCGCTGGCTTCCGCGTTGAGGACCCCATAAGCCTGGATGGCCTTGGAGTCCGGGTCCGCGAGCATTGGGTATTCGAGCTTGTGTCCGTCAGCAAAATATTTCAGGATTTCTTCCGAGTCATAGCTGATGGCCGCCAGCTTGACGCCTTGCTTTTCGAATCGCGGGATGGCGCTTTGCAGCTGGACCAGCTGCCCTTTGCAGAACGGTCACCAGTCGGCGGAACGGAAAAAGAGAAGAACGGTGCCGTTCCCTCCTTTCAGGGTATCGAGAGTTTGTACGCGACCAAACTGGTCACGAAGCGAAAAGGCGGGAGCTCTCTGACCGACCGCGATCCCAATCGACATCAACTCGATGGAAGCGATCCGAATGATATTGTCATCGAGAGTTCCCCGGACGGTCACCGTGTCTCCTAGGTGCGCGACAACCGATTCCTGCGGCTCAAGGCCGTACATGATCCTGTTCGTATCGTCATACAGCGATAGCTTCGCGCCAGGCACGTTCTTGGTGCACTCGGGAGATTCGGCAAACGCTTCGTCGGCGTTGCAGCTGCTGGACACAAGGATGCCGGACCACGATCCGGACTTTGTTGTGTTGTTCTGCCCAGCGCCTGCGAGCGGGGCTATAGAAAGAAGGGCTACCAGATAGAGGAAGCGTTTAGTCGGAGAATCAGTTCTGACTGTCAGCATCAATTCGAGCCCTTTGATTCATTCTTGAATCGGCGGGCATTGTACGCCTGACAGTCTCCGGGCACAACGTCTCGGAGCCGGCCCGGCTCTCGCGTAACTAGCTGACTTCCGTCAGGGTGCGAATCTGTGTTTCAAGAGCTTGATTATATTGCCGCTCGATCTGCAGTTCCGTTTGCAGCTTCTTCACGAGAAGGTCCAAATGGGCAATCTCCACGCGAAGTTTCTGGACGTCGGCCGCTGTCGGAGCAGGCCGAACCGAGGTAGCCATCGGTTGTTGGGGATCGTAGTGTGGCTGCAAAGGTTGTCGTGGAGTGAAGGCCTCGGCAAGTGCTCGTGGCCAGGCAGATTCTGGTGCGGTCGCGGCTGGCGGTGGAGGCGCAACAGGGCGGGGCGCTACCGGAACCGGAGGCGGCGAAAAAAGATTGCTCAAAGTGTTCGAAGGCGTTGAGCGGTCAACCACAGGCGCGGGCGTTGCACGTTTCGGCTCTAGGAGGCTCTTCACGCGCGCAATCAATTCCTGCGGCTGAAAGGGTTTGCGAATCAGTTCATCCGCTTTCACCGAAACGGCCCTGTCGGCGACGCTTTTATTGACCACGCCGGACATCAGCACGACCGGCGTTTGGCTGAATTCTGGGTGCTGCTTGATTTGGCTGCAGACGGAGTAGCCGTCTTGGTCCGGCATAATCACATCGGTGATCACCACGTCGGGACGGTTTTGTTCGAACTGTGCCAGCGCCGCGGCTGCGTCGGCACAAGTAATCACGTTAATATTCTCACGGCGAAAAGCGATCTTGATGACTTCGCGCATCGTGGCGCTGTCGTCGATAAAGTAGACGGTAGGTGTCCGCTTGGCAGGAGCTTCGCCCATAGGCGGAATGGTCATTGCTTCGCTCATTGCGCTTCCTTGTCCGCCATGTCACGCGTTCCTTCGTCAAATTCGCGCATGGCATCCAGCATAAGGTCGGTGGCGGAACGCAGCACGGTGCGCTGTGTCGACGTGGTTCCGTAGGTAAATTTGTAGACGCCTTCGTTGCTGTTTCCACAGCTCTTCAAAATGTGAATCACGGCTTCATCGCCAAACAAATTGCCGCACTCTGCGTGCGTGATCGCTCCCGCGTCGTAGAACAGCACCCCGTCCGTCTCGCCTGCGTTGATGTGCAACGCGCCCGTCTGGTGCGCGTGCCCTAGCATCTGCATGACGCCCGTGAGGTCGTGGTGCGTCAAGTTGCCGCTGAGACTTGTGTCGGACTGAGCAAGCATCTGCGTGGGTTGAAACCCCTCCGCTTTGCTGACGATGATCTGTTTTACATGCGCGGCGATGGCCGCAGGTTGCCCGTTGCGGTCGATGTAATCGTCGCAGCCGGCCTGGAATGCTTCCATCAACGCGCGCTGGCTTCCATCGCCAAGCGCGATGATAGGAAGATTGGCGTTTTTTGAGTCCGCTCGAATGATTCTGGCAATCTCCAGAGCGCCCATCTCCCTCATTTTTGTCGCGCACAGAATGGCGGATGGCGCGTCGTATTCGAGCGTTGTGAGCGCGAAAGCCGCTTGGGTACTGGACACCACCTCAAAGCCTTCGCGTTTCAGTGCATCGCCGAGGCGCTTTGCAAAATAGACGTTGCTGTCGATCAGCAGAACCTTGACAGGAGGTCCGGCGAGGATCATGATTGCGCCTCCGGTGTTTGCCGCGCCGCGGATTCCGCGAGTGCATGCTCCGGGCCTGGCGTGAGTGTGTCGAGGTTCAAGACTTCGATCACCTCACCGTCATGCGACAGCCACCCCGCCACGTGCGGCGCATCGGATTCGACCGCTGCCATCATCTCCGCATTGATCAATTCGCATTCACCAGTGACCGGCATCGCCACCCATTCCCTCTGTGCGCCGTAGTTGCGAGCGGCGATCAGGTAAAAGCGGCGCGACGTCAGGCGTTTCCCCAGCAGCATCTCCGATACGTCGCATACCGGAACGATACGGCCCCGTCGCAGGATCACGCCTTCCAATTTCGGGGTTCGGTGTGGAAAGCGAAAAACCCGGCTTGGGGCCACGAGTTCGGCAATCTGGCTCGCCGAAACGGCAAACCGCCGCTCGCCTAGCCGCAGCAGGACGAACGATTGCAGTTCGAGTTCAGTCGATATCGTCATTCCGCGGAGCTCGTCCCCTCAAGATCCTCGCCTGTGGTTTTATCCGCTTCGGAGAGAGCCGCATCGAGCAAAGCCAGTTCTGCGGGTGACAAAAACCCCTCCGGATGCACCACCGGTACGACCGTCTGATCGAGTGCCGTCAGCCCGCGGTACCATTGCCGTTCTTCGTGGCAGAAGGAAAGTGGAAGTGCCTGCAGCCGCGTCATCGTCGTCATCTTCTCGATGCCATCGATCATGAGGGCCGTGCGCGTCTTGCGCAACACGAATAGCAGCGCTCCCTCCGCCGCATGCAATCCAAAATGCATGGCGCCGTTGACGATGAAAAGTGACCTGTCCCCACGTCGCAGGACGTGGCGAACTTTTCGAAGGCCGGGAGCACTGATATTGGTCGCAGCGCCTGACATGCTGTCTGCGCTTCGCACTTCCTGTACCGAAGACGAAGAGACGGCGAACAATTGTCCACTGACGCGGAAGAGAATGATCTGTTCCGTCTTTGCCGGACTGGCTTTCACTGGGGCCGCCAACCGCATTAGCGAACTCCCACGGGTGCCGAGCGGCAGATGCCGAGGACGCGCTTTTCGATGGCCGCATAAATATCGTCGATGGAGAGCACCTGATCGACAGCACCGGCTTTGATGGCCTCGGCGGGCATGCCGAAAATTACGGACGTTGCTTCATCCTGTGCCAGCACCAGGCCCCCCTTTGCCTTGATGGCCTTCGCCCCATCGGCTCCATCGTTGCCCATGCCGGTTAGAACGCCCGCAATGCTCAGTGGGCCGGCGAAGGCCGCAACCGATTCCATGGTGGCGTCAATATTCGGCAAATAGCCGTTGATGCGGCCGCTGGTCCCGTCAAGCTGAATTCGACCCGTCGGTGTAATGCGGAGATGCTGGCCGCCCGGACAGATGTAGAGCGTTCCCGGCTGAAGCGGCTCATTGGCTTCCGCTTCTTTCACACGGATTGCAGTGAATTCCGCAAGCTGCGCGGCGTATTGCGTCGTGAATGCCGCCGGCATGTGCTGCACCAGAATTACCGCGGCAGGAAAGTCTGCCGTGAAACCGGGTGCGAGGCGCATGACCGTGGCTGGCCCGCCTGTCGACGCAGCCAGCACGACCACCGGGAAGCGTTGATCGAGCCCGGATGTAGGCGAGCGACGGATGCTCACTGGTGCAAGCGGCGGAGTCTTGGAGCCGTTGGCATTCTGAATTGTTAAAGCTAGGCGTGACGCCGTGCGTACCACGCGCACCTTGGCTGCCATGCGCACTTTGCGCAAGAGGTCTTCTTTCACGCTCTGCATATCGAGGTCAATGCCGCTTGACGGCTTGGCGACAAATTCAATCGCGCCGAGTTCCAGCGCCCGAAGAGTGCTGGCTGCTCCTTCTCGCGATTCAGAGCTGACGATGACGATTGGCCGTGGATTCGTGGTCATGATTTCTGCGGTGGCCTGGAGTCCGTCCACGTGAGGCATATTGATGTCCATGGTGATGACATCGGGCTTTAGTGATTCCGCCAGCGCAACGGCCTCGCGGCCGTCTTTGGCATTGCCCACGACCTGCAGTTGTTCGTCAGCGTTAAAAATCCCCTCAAGGACCTTTCGCATGAATGTGGAATCATCCACGACGAGCACGCGAAACTTTTTGTTGGTGGTCGCCATTGCTCGTTTACCGTACCGGCGCGACGGGGCGCGGCGCCTCCGTTCCTATAAGTTGTTCGACCGCCGCGATCAGTTGATCCTCCTGCACCGGCTTGGTCAGGAACGCCGTGGCGCCTTCCTTAATGGCGCGATCGCGATGCTTTGCTCCCGCGCGCGACGTAACCACCATCACCGGGATTCGCCGCGTCGAAGGGCTCTGGCGCAGCTGCACCATCAACTCGTAGCCGGTCATGCGCGGCATTTCGAGGTCGGTAATGACCAGATGGCAGCCGTGTTGTGTCACCAGTTCGGCGGCTTCGAGTCCATCCGCCGCCAGTTTCACGCGGTATCCGTTCTTCTCCAGCATCCGGCCTACGAACTTGCGCACGCTGATCGAATCGTCCGCCACCACGATTACGCGCTCTTGCTCGATGCGATCGATGGCCTCGGAAGGAATGTTTCCGCGCGCAATCGCCGTCGAGCCGGGCGCAAAGATTCGCGCGGCGCTGGCGCTGGCCTGTATCGGCCGATGCTCGCTTGGTTCTGTCGCTACCATGCGGTTCAGATCGATCAGGAGGATGAGGCTGCCATCAGGCGCGATGGTCGTACCAGGAAAGAGTTTCACCCGCCGCAGGTATTCGCCCAGGCTCTTGATGACGATTTCGTCCTTGCCGAGAACTTCTTCCACGACGAGGCCGACCTTCCGGTTTCCGGCATTTGCCACGACCATCCGGAAGTAACCATTGATCGGTTCGAGCGGCGCCAATCCAAGATAGGTATCCAGTCGCACCACCTCGGTGACCACGTCGCGTACCTTGGTCAGCAGTTTTCCGCCGACGTCTTCAATTTCATCGGCGCGAAGGCGGCGGATTTCCTCGACGACTGCCAATGGCAGCGCGAAATTCGTCGTGCCGCAGCGCACAAACAGGGCCGGAGAAATAATAAGGGTGAGGGGCACCTTGAGCGTAAACTTCGTGCCCTTGCCACTGGTGCTCTGGATTTCGATTTCGCCGTTCAGGGTGTTCAGGTTTGCCCGCACCACATCGAGCCCGACGCCACGCCCGGCCAGTTCCGTTTTTACGGGAGCAGTCGAGAACCCCGGATGGAAAAGCATCTCCCGAAGATCGCGTTCCGTCAGGCGGTCGGCGGTCTCCTCGGAAACAAGTCCGCGTTCGATCGCGCTTTGTTTCACGCGCTCGTAATTGATTCCGCCGCCGTCATCTTCCACTTCAATGTAAATGTGGTTGCCGCGGTGATAGGCGCGCAGCAGGATATTCCCGATGGACGATTTGCCAGCGGCGGCGCGGTCGCTGCTGGGCTCGATGCCGTGGGCCACGGAGTTGCGCACCAAGTGCACGAGCGGATCGGATATCTGCTGAATGATATTGTTGTCGAGTTCCGTTTCACTCCCGGAGAGATCCAGCTCCACATGCTTGCCCGTCGAGTTCGCTGCATCGCGAACGGCCCGCGACAATCGCGAATACAGCGTGCCGATCGGGACCATTCGCGCGGCGGTAATCTCGTCTTGCAGGTGATGCGCCAGCTTCGTGAATTCGTCGATATCGCCTTCGACGCGTCCGATGAACCCTTCCAGCTGCGAAAGCACTTCGTTAACGTCCGCTGAAATCTCGGTCATCGACCGCGATAAAATATTGAAGTCGTCGTAGCGGTCCATTTCCAATTCGCTGAATTCGGACCAGAACGACGTGTCGCCCGCCGCCGCACTCGTAAGCATCTGTGGAGTCGGCTCGGGGTTCCAGGGCCCCTGAGCGGTGCGATTGTTACGGACGCGGTTAAATTCGTACTTTTCCTGAAACTCGGCGACTTTGCCCTGCAGCCGCTCTTTCGAGAAGCTCAACGTATCGACGAGCTTTTCGAGTTCCGCCACGCGGCCCACCATACGCGTGCGGTTGATGACCAGTTCACCGACGGTATTCATCATACGATCGAGCCGGGCCAGCGCAATTCGAACAGATTTAGCCGTCGAACTGCCGCTTGCAGATTGTTTCGCGGCCTTCTTTGCGGGTGCCGCGATTTGTGATGTGGATCCTATTTCCTTCCCCTGCCGAGGTTCCGCCGCACCGGCGGATTCGGCGGATGCCTCCGGCTCTTCCGGGTCGAGCGGAGCAAACTCCGCGATGCGGCCCAGCAGGGAATCGACGCCAGTCCGCATGTCAACTTCATCGGCCCACTGCCGATGCAGCGTCTTCTTCAGAACGTCCACGGACTCAAGACACAAATCCACCACGGCTGGTGACGGCTCAATCTCTCCATCGCGCAAACGGCCGATCAAATCTTCGACGCGGTGAGCAATCGCTCCCAGCCTTTTCAGCCCGACCTGCGCCGCAGAGCCTTTTACCGTGTGAATGGCGCGAAACAGCTTGTTGATCTCTTCCGGACTGTTATTGCCTTCCAGTGAAATGAGGCAATCGCTGACGACCTGGAGATGCTCTTCCGCTTCCGGCTGGAAGAACTCAAGGATCTCGTCCGGCACCTCATCGTCCAGTGGCAGCGCGTCAAAGTAACAGCCGGTTGCTGCTGCAACAACGGGCTCATCAATCTCCTCAGCGGCAAAGCGCTCACGCGATTCCGGCTGGGAAAGGTTCAGCGGCGGCGGTTCCGTGGGGAACGCAAAGCGATAGCGCTCCTTGAAAACGGCAATATCATCGAGAATCTCTTTGCCGGTGTCGCTAATTTCCAGGAGATCGGTTTCCAGCAGAGAAATTCCATCCGAAAGAAATTCCGTCAACGGTCCATGTAGATCGCTGCCGAGAGGAGCGTTCAGGGCGTATTGAAAGACATGTGCGAGTTTCCCGGCAATTTCAGAGAATCGTGGAAATCCATAGCTCGCCGAAGTGCCACTCAGCGTGTGGGCCGAGATGTAAAGCCGTTCCAGGTCTTCTCGTCGCGGCGCAAGGTCCTGAAGCACGCTCACGTATTCCCGCAAATACTGCAGGTTCTCCGAGGCTTCCTGAAGGAACACCTCGACGGCTTCGCGGTCCTGCGTGCTCACGCTCGTCCCTCCGCCACGAGTTCCGGTTTCTGCAATTCATCCGCTGTCGGCTTCCGGTAGAGAATGCAATCGTTCAAAACGATGGCCTGGAACTTCACCGGCATCTTGGAGATCGACTCCGAATGACCGAGGAACAGATATCCGCCCGGTTCCAGAGTGTCGTAGAAGCGTTGCACCAGCGAGCGCCGGCGCTCTTCCGAAAAGTAGATCAGCACGTTCATGCAAAAAATCATGTCCATGCGGCCGACGTACACCGCCGAAGCAAGGTTCATCTGCGCAAACGAAACCATCTTGCGCAGCCGCGGCTTTACCTGATGTCCGCCGCTGACCTCCGTAAAGTGGCTCGCCAGCTGTCTTTCGCTTACGCTGCCAATACTGCGCCCTTTGTAGATCCCGCGTTCGGCGTGTTTCAGGGCGTGCCGCCCGACATCGGTTGCAAGTATTTCCACGTTCCAGGCATCCGCGAACGACAGCGAATCCGCGATCGTGATGCCGATCGAATAGGGCTCTTCACCGGTTGAGCAACCCGCGCTCCAGATCCTGAGTGTCCGGGGATTCTTCCAGAACTTCTTCGTGTGCAACTCGGGCAGCACGCGCTTCTCGAATGCTTCATACACACCTGGATACCGGAAAAAGCTGGTTTCCTGCGTTAGCAGCCGCTCGAGCAGCCCTTCGTATTCAATGTTGGATTTGCGCATGGCGCGCAGCAGTTCTGTGCCGCGCACCATTCCTCTTGCGCGCAGGTGTTCGCGCACACGCGTGGAGAAGAAGCGCTCGCGCGATTCATCGAAGCAAATTCCCGTCCGCTCTTCGATCAACATGCGAATCTCGCTTAGCTCGTGTTCGCTCAGCCCTTGCACATGTCCCTGGCGTTCGCTCATCGTGCTCCCGTTTTATGGGCCTTGCTCTTACTTTCGCCGACTAGCGACGAAGAGCGTTACTGCCTAACGAAGTGCACCTGCCGGGACGGGCCGCTCGGAATCTTCATGTGCCGCCGCCGCTTTAGACGACGCGCGGAATTGCGCCAGCGCTTCGTTCAGTTGATCCGACAGCTTGACGAGCTGGCTTACCGTTGCCACCGTCCCGCGCGTTCCTTGCGATGTCTGTCGCGTAATGCTCGAAATAATTTGCATGGCGTGCGCTACTCCCTCTGTTCCGCGCACCTGCTGTTTCGACGCCAGCGAGATTTCCTGTACGAGTTCCGCCGATTGGCGTACCACGTTGGAAATGGCGTCCAGCGCGCGGCCCGCCTGATCGGCAAGTTGTGCGCCGCCTTCCACTTCCTTGGTGCCTTCTTCCATGACGACCACGGCTTCGTTGGTTTCCGCTTGAATCGCCTTGATGAGCGCGGCGATATCCTTCGTCGCGCTGCGGCTGTGTTCGGCCAACTTGCGGACCTCGTCGGCGACGACCGCGAAACCTCGCCCCGCTTCGCCTGCGCGTGCTGCCTCGATAGCTGCGTTCAACGCCAGCAGGTTTGTTTGTTCCGTGATGTCGTTAATTACGTTGATGATTTCGGAGATTTCCAGGGAGCGGTCGCCGAGAGATTTGATTTTCTTGGCGGTCGCCTGCACCGATGCGCGGATTCGCTGCATGCCCTCGAGGGTGTCGCGGACCGCGCGGTTGCCCTGTTCGGCCGCATCCAGAGCTCGGCGTGCCGCTTCGGCGCTCGCTTCGGCGTTGTTGGAAACCTGCTTCATGGAGACCGTCAGCTGTTCGACGGCGCTCGAGGTGTTTGTAATTTCCTGGTCTTGCTGCGTGGCGCCAGCCTGCATTTCATCGGCGGCCACGAGAATGTTGTTAGAGCACGCGGTCACTTCCATGGCCGCTTTGCGGACGCGCTCGAGAACTTTGGTGAAATTATCGAGCATGTAATTGATCGAATCGGTTACGTTTCCAAGGGCGTCGTTGGTAACCTTGCCGCGCTGCGCCAAATCACCACGCGCGACCTGATTGATGACGCTTAGCAATTCGGTGATGCTGCGCTGCAGCGCGTCGTTGGCGTCCTGGTTTATGGTTGCCTTGGACACCTTGGCCACGGCGCGATTCAGGTTTTCCGCAATGTAGCCCAGTTCATCATTCGAATTGACCTCAGCGCGTGCGCGCGGATCCCCTGCGGCGAGCCGTTCAGAGAATTCTGCAAGAGCCTGCACCGGCCCCAGCAGCGCGCCGAAGCGCCACGCGAGAATTATCCACGTCACCAGCGCAAGGACGATGGCGAAGAGTGCCGATCCCCCGGCGGGTGAGCCGAAGTCGAGGAAAGATGCTTCACCGGCTTTTTTCCCGGCGTTGAAGGCGAGCCAGAGAACGAAGGAACCGACCACTCCGTTCAGCAGGACCAGCGTCCAAATTGTGGAACTCAATCGCGATTTCATGCCACCCTCCAAATCTCTTCCGCGGAGCCCGCGCCATTCGCCGGCGTTGTCTCCACAAAACTCAAATGCTGGGCCCCGGAAAAACTTCGAGCAGCCGGCGCAAATCGATCACCAACGCCAGGCGGTCGTCATGCCGCAACATGGCGATGCAATGTGGCACGTTTTCTGGGGCTTGCTCGAGCAAATCCTCAGTGTTCACCGAATAAGTCCCGATGACTTCGTCGGACGCGATGCCGATACGAAGGTCCTCGTGATGGCTCTCGGCGCGTAGAGAAGCGACCACCACGTGCTTGGGCAGCAGGCCCGGTCGGCGTCCTTCGGTAATCGCAATGTCAATCAATGGCACGATGGCCCCGCGCAAATTGAAAATTCCGACCAGGTATGCCGGGCCAAGCGGAAGCTTTGTCAGCAACGGCCAATCCAGCACTTCCTCGACGTCCAGAACCGGAAGGCAGAATCGCTCGCGCCCGCTGCGGAAGACGCAATACTGCGACTCGGGCGGCCGCTCTTCGATCGGCCCAAGGGCTTCGAGCAGATCTCCGGTATCGGCGTCCGCAGGAAGGGGTTCGAGATGGAAATCTTCGCTCATCGTCTGTTCTTTTCGTCACAAACTCTCATGCAAACCGCCGTACCGCGCGAAGCAGATCTTCCCGTGTGAAGGGCTTCGTCACGTATCCGTCCGCGCCCTGCTGCTGGCCCCAATACTTGTCGCTGGCGGTATCCTTCGAGGTCACCAGGATCACCGGGATCATGTTGAACTCGGCATTCCCCTTCAGGTCGCGGCAAATCTGAAATCCGTTCCGGTCTGGCATCACTACATCGAGCAGGATCACACTGGGCCGCTCGTTCGTAATGGTCTCCTCAACGCGCTTGGGGTCGTGCAACGCAATCGGCCAATAGCCTTCCTTTTCCAGCAAGCCTTCGATCAGCTTTACCTCAGCCGGCGAGTCATCAACGATCAGAACTTTTTTGTGCACAGCCGTGCTCTCCCCATACTTGTCCACAGAGCAGAGGTGCACGTCAGCAGCCAGCTTTTCGATTCTGCGTGCTCTTGGGTCATGTCGGGCTAACCATCTATAAATGAGTCGGTTGCAGGGGCTGGGGAGGAGCTCAGCGGCGTCGCGGGGTTGGCGCCGCCGTCTCTTCTGTCTCAGCTTGAGATGCATTCTCAGCTCCCTGCATCTCGCTCGCAAGCGATGAGAAACGCTGCATCACCTCATTGATTCGTAGCGCCATGCTATGCATGGTCTTAATCTGCGCCAGCGACTGCGAGGAAAGCTGCCCGGGCTCCAGCAGTAGCAATTCCGCATTTCCCAGCATGGAGGTCAGCGCATTGTTCACGCTGTGCTTCATGTCCAGCATGTACCGCCCGAGTGTGGCGTGGTTTTCGTTCCTGGCGGCGTTTCGTTCCGCTTGCCGTGCGATCTGCAAAGCTTTCGCGCGGCGCAACGATTCGCTGGCGACGAGTAGGAGCGTTTGCGCCCAATCTTCGCGAAGCGGGATATGAACTAGCCTTGGATACTTGGTCCGCAACTGCCCGAATTCCTCGGAATCCGCGGGAACACACAGAATGACCACGGTTGCCGGATCGAGGGACCGCAATACGCTGGTAATTTTTCCATCGCGCACTGGCCCCACCACCACCAGGTCGTGATCCGGTGCATTTTGTTCACGCCACGAATTGCTGCTGAGGACAGTAATGTTCGGAGCCTGGCGTTCGACCTGCCAGCAGGCCGTGAGCAGCCGGGCAAATTCGCTTTCATCGGTGAGGATGACTACGTTGGCGTGTCGCAATGAAATCCAGCTCCCTGAAGTTTCCGTCCAGCCTAGCCGGACCTGTTCGCCATCGGTTACAGCTTTTCTGCTTCGTCCAGCGCCGAGAGCAGGCGTTTCGTGCTGATCCCGAGGTTTACCGCTGCTTCGGTATCCTTCGCTTGTTTGGCCAGATCCACGCGTTCCTGCAATCGAGTGACTTCCACGCGCGCCATATTCACTGCTTTGTCGAGCGACGTGGCATTCCCCGTCTCCTTGGCGGATTCTATTGCCGCAGTTACTAGCACGCGGGCGACAACGGCGTGTCGCAAATCCTCCGCAGCGGGCCCGCCTTCGCTGACGAATGCCGTTACTTCCCATGACGACAGCAGAATTCGCGCTCCGCCGACCTTGACCGTAGTCATGGACCTTCCACGCGAAGGCGGCGTTGCGATCAGTTGGTCCCAGATTTGCTCAACGCAGGTTTCAAAATCCAGCACCACAACGGCATCCCCCGCCCTAGGTGTCGCTAGACGTTCCTTGGCCTTCGCGTTGGCATTGGAAACCGTGGATTCCGCCGCAGGCTTCGTTGCCGTCGGGAGAGGCTTTCCTGCCGGTACCGCTACCAGTTGAGGGACGCTTTCGCCCGATTTTCCGAGCGCCTTCTCGAGCGCCTGTTCTACGTCCGTTCGCAGCCCGAGCAGCTTGTCGAAAGCCTGACCGACCGACCGTTCCGTGTACTCTTTCTGGAAGGGTTGTTTCCACTCATCAGCAGTCGCACAGATTTTTGGAAGTGGTTCCGTGGCTGACAGTCCGAAATGGTGGCAGTCGATGATATGTGCGCCCGCGGATTGCAGCTGGCCGAGGCCCGCGCGGATGGCAATCAAGTCTGCATGCATCAGCTCAATCAACGTCCGGCGCATCAGAAAATTAAACCGGACAAAGGCGATCAGCGCCGGGGGATCATAAAACATCCCGCCGGCCGCTTCCTTCACCTTGCGGCCCTGCTCGATGAAATTCGTCTTCAAGATCTCCCGTAAGCCGCGGAAGCCACGCAACGCCTCGATCATTTGTTCCAGCGGCGCGCACCACGCGAGCGGGTCCGCATTCACATCTCCGAGCACCGGCTGCATGACCTGGGTGACGTCTCCCAGTTCGATCTGTTTGTGAAAAATCTTCGCGGGCGCACAGAGCGCAAAGTACTGTACGAGCAGGAAGTCGATCTTGTCTCGGTCGACATTGCTTTTCTTCGTCTTGCGCAGATGACGCTGAATCAGTGCGCGCAGTCCCGTTTCGCTGGCGTTCAGTGTCGTCATCTGCAGGAGATGACGAAGTTCATGCACCATGACGCGCTGATCCATCGAATCCAGCCATTCGTGCACTTGGCTGAAAATCTCCAAATCCAGTTGTTCTGGGAGGTTCCGCTTGGCTTGCGCAAAGGGGATTGCCATTTCCAGTTGCTTCGCGAGCGCCAGATAGATCGGGAACACCGAGCGCGCTTCTTTCCATTGTTCCTGCCGCGGGCTTTCCGATCGAGCGGGAGCGGGGATATTCAGCGCTGTTATCGTCTTGTTCACGACTGTATCACCACCCAGTCGCAGGGGCCTTGCGAGAATCTGACGGCCACTGCTTTGCGTCCTTCGTGATACTGCACGCCGACGACGGTTGCTTCCGTCGGTCTTCCTTCTCCAGTTGCCTCGATCCGCACGCGATCGTCGAACTCCAGCGGCAAGGTCGAAAGAAAAATAGCGTGCTCCGGGTCGCCATATTCCACAATCGCGGTCTCGCGAAGGTTGGTTCTGCCTCCGCGCGACGCGGTCACTTGCACGGGAATTCGAACGGGTCTTGCCTGCGGAAAAAATCGTGCCAACTGCTCTGCGCAGTCTTGCCCGTTCGCTGTCAGTGCCAGGTCGCCCGATTTTCCCACGTCGTCTCTCGCCTACCGGGTCAGGATCCATCCGTTCTCTTGGGGCGAGACACACTCACCGCAAGAGAGGCAGACTTCCGATGACAGAGATGCACGCTGGACGCCAAAGGACTGGAAAGGTGCGGCTATTGCAAGTTGCAGAAATTGTGAGGCTTAGGATTTTCTCCGCGCGCTTGTTTGACTCAACCGTCTCACCGTGAAACGTTTTCGTCTCACCGCGTGACGCATACCGAGGTCTCGGAGCGTTTGGCCTGAGACGTTGCGCTCGCTACTGGCGCGCCGCTTGCGGCTCAGCTCCACCACTTTCCGAACCCGCCTTCAAAGCAATATTGTAGCGCTTCAATTTTCGATAAAGGGTTGCGCGGCTGATTCCCAGCATTTTTCCCGCCAGGGCCTTGTCGCCGTTCGCCTGTTCAAATACCCGCAGAATCGTCATTCGTTCCATCTCTGCTAAAGCAGTGGTGGACAAGGTCGCGGCATCCTGGGATGTTACCATCTCCGAATCTGCCTGCTCGCTCCGAATGGCTGGCGGCAGATCGGCAACGTCAATGATTTTCCCGTCACCCAGGGTCACTGCCCGCGCGATGCAATTCTCCAGCTCGCGGACGTTACCCGGCCAGTCATAGTGCAGCAGGCTCTTCATCGCCGCAGCGGTGACCTGAATGTGCGAGCCCTTGGCGTAGCGATCCAGAAAATGGTGAACCAGGACCGGAATGTCCGATCGCCGCTCGCGCAGGGGAGGGAGGTGCACGGTCACCACGTTCAGTCTAAAATACAGGTCTTTTCGAAAGGTTCCTCCTCGATAAGCGGCCTCCAGATCACGATTAGTCGCTGCGATCACTCGAACATCAACGTTTACCTTCTCGTTGCTGCCCACTGGTCGCACTTCCTTTTCCTGCAATACACGGAGTAATTTCCCCTGCATCTCAAGGGGCAGTTCGCCGATCTCGTCCAGGAAGATCGTCCCTCCGTCCGCTGCCTGGAACAGGCCGGCCTTCGATTTCGTCGCGCCGGTAAAAGCGCCCTTCTCGTATCCGAACAGTTCGCTCTCCATGAGCGTCGGCACCAGCGAGCCGCAATCGACTGCCACAAAAGGCGTTTTTGCCATGGAACCGCGGAAGTGAATCGCGCGGGCCGCCAGCTCCTTCCCTGTACCGCTCTCGCCGGAGATCAGTACCGGCGTACGGGTGTCTTTCAACCGGGAAATCATGCGCAGGACGTCCTGGATATTCGCGGAACTGCCGATGATGCCGTCGAGGTTGTCTTCCGTTGTAACCCGCTCGCGCAAGAACTCATTTTCCGTGACCAGGCGTACTTTTTCGGCCATGCGCTGCAGCAGCAGGCGCATCTTTTCCACGCGAAACGGCTTTTCGATGTAGTCGTACGCCCCCAGTTTCATCGCATCGACTGCGGATTCGATCGAGCCGTGGCCTGTCATGATGGCGACCTCGCTGTGTGGGAGGAGCCGTCTCGTCTGCTTCAGCAACTCGACACCGGACAGGTTAGGCAGTTTCAGGTCCGTGAGAAGTAGATCCGGAGTATCGGAGTCCAGTCGCGCCAGCGCGGCCTCTGCGCTTTCCGCCTCAGTACAGACATATCCCAGAGTGTTTCCGATCGTCATGCAGAGGCGGCGGATGCTCTGTTCGTCATCCACCACCAGGAGTTTTGTTTTCATCTCGTCGCTCATGGTTTCCCGAAAGTCTTCTCCACCAGAGATATCAATTGCTGCACCCGAAAGGGCTTCTCGATGCACGGTGTCCCGCTTTGCGCCAGAAACGCCTGCGTGTCGCTGTTGGCCGTGTCCCCGCTGATCAGAATGATGCGTGTTTTCAGTTCAGGACAGTTCTTCTGAATCCACCCGTGCACTTCCGCTCCATTCACCGTTCCCGGCATTCGAATGTCAGAAATCACGCCCGCGTACCGTCCATTCGAAAGCCGCTGCAATCCTTCCACGCCCGACGAAGCATGCACCACCGCGTATCCCTTGCGCTCCAGGGCCGCTCGCAGAAAGGCGATTACCGACGGCTCATCTTCGATGAGCAGGATCGGCCCCTCCGTCCACAACGACGGTTGCGCTTTCATCGCCCCGCTTCTTTCGTCGCCGCGGCCGCAAGCGCAGCTTCCGTTGCGACTGGAATGCGCACCACAAAAGTGCTGCCCGCTCCGGCTTCATTGTTCCAGCATTGAATTTCCCCGCCATGCGCCCGCACGATCCCGTAGCAAATGCTCAGGCCAAGCCCCGTGCCTTTACCCGCCTGCTTGGTCGTATAAAACGGATCAAAAATACGCTGCGGATCGATAATCCCCGTTCCATTGTCGCTGATCGCCACTTCGATCATCTCCGCCTGCCGCCGCGTGTGAATCCTGATGCGGCCGCGCGGCCCCGCTTCCTGCACCGCATCGTATGCATTATTGAGAATATTCAGAAAGACTTGCTGCAGCTGCTGCGAGTCCCCCAATGCCGCCGCCAGCGTTTCTTCAAAGTCTTCCACCACCTCAACGCCATGGCTGGCGAAATCATAGCTCCGCAGCTTGATGGTTTGCCTCAAAACACTGTTTACCTGTACGAGTTCCCGCTGCACCGGTCGCTGCCGTGCGAAACTCAGCAAATCCTGCACGATATCTTTTGTTCGTTGCGTCTCCTGCAGGATGATCTGCAAATCGTCTCGCGCCGACCCTGGCACCTCCGGATTCTCCAGTAGCAGATCCGTGAAACCGAGAATCGCCGCAAGCGGGTTATTGACCTCATGCGCCACGCCGGAAACCAGGCGTCCAATCGTGGCCATTTTTTCGCTGTGTGCCAGTTTTGCTTGCAGCAACGCCGCGTCCGTGATGTCCGTCATCACCACCACCACGCTGTTCACTGCATTCTGTTCGTCTCTCATGGGACTCAGGCTGATCGAGAAATGCCCCATCGATCCGTCGCTCCGACGCACCCGCAGTTCCAGGTTCTCCACTTGATGCCCGTTCGCCGTCGTTACCAGCGCCGCGTCGAAATCTTCCCGGTGTGACGCCTCCACCCAGTCCACCAGCCGGTACCCGATCAGCTCGCCTTCCTGGTAGCCTGCTTCGTAGCAGCGCCGGTTGGCGTAACTGATCAGCCCCGCCGTATCCAGCACCAGAATCATGCTCTGCGTGGTATTCAGGATCTTCTGGTTGAAATCGCGTTCCCGTTGCAGTTGCGATTGAAAGGTCTTTTGCTCCGTCACGTCCAGCATCAGCCCGCGAATCTGCGCGATGCAGCCGCGCGCATCGCGCACTGCCGTGATATTTTGCAACGTGTGCAGCAGCGTGCCATCCTTGCGCCGCAGGGTCTCTTCGTAATTGCGCAAGACGCCTCTTTCCGAGAGGGCCCGCAGGAATTTTTCACGCGCTTCCGGCACCGGATACAGATGCGGGCTCACGTCCGCGCGCAGTAATTCCTCCCGCGAGGCGTATCCCAGCATGCGCACCATCGCGTCATTAACGTCCAGGAATCTCCCGTCCGGCGTCGCAAAAAACAGTCCTTCCTGAATGCTGTCAAACAACTCGCGATACCGCCGCTCCGCCTCCCGACGGTCGGTAATGTCCTTCAAAACATGGATGGTACGCGTATCGTCATCAGAGACGCCCGGCGTTCGCGAAGTCGAAACGAGAAAGATGCGCTCGCCCGAAGCGGCCACGTACTCTTCCTTCGAGCGCTGCGTATCGCGGCAGAACGGGCAAGGCAGATCGCTTCCCGTTTCCGCGATCTGCCTCAAGCTGCTCATCGCCTCGCCTACCAGGGCCACCGGGGGCACGCCAAGGTGGGACGCCAGTGGCCGGTTCGTTCGAACGATATTCCACGCGCGGTCGTGCACCACGATGTAATCGCTGATCGCATCGATATCTTCCACCCATTGCCGTTTGGATCGCTCCAGCTGCGAGAAGCGACGGAAATTCTCCAGTGAGAGTGCCGCATGACTCGCCAGCGCATGCAGCAATCGTTTTTCATCCGCACCCAGGGTCTTTCGGTTCCGGATCAGGCAGAGTGTTCCCAGCCTTTCATTGTCGCTGGCCGCGATGCGCACGAAGACAACTGCCCCTGGCTCTTCAGGAAAGGGCAAGGCCGCGGCAATCTCCTTGGGGATCGCTCGCGTTTCGACATCGTTCTGGCTGGCCCGCGCGCACGAAATCAGCCAGTCGGCGCTCACTTCGATGGTAGAATCGCCTGCCGGCATGGCGTGAAGTTCTGTTTCGCGTCCACGATAAACGGCCACTCCTCCCCAGATGGCATCCAGCATTCGCGTCGAACGCAACGCAAACTGTTCCAGAAAACCCGGCAGATGTCGCGACTGCGCCGCCTCTACGGCGAGTTCCATCAATTCCTCGGCGTGTTTCGATATCGCCAGGTGCGGCTCCGCCCTTCCACCTTGGCGCGTGGGAGCATGCGACGGTCTTGGCTTTATTCTGCGCATCGACGAGAGGGAGGCATGCTGCGTCTCAAGTTGCGAGGCGTTGCTCACTCCAACCCTACCGGTGAGTCTCAATCTGAGTCAACCGCTGGCCAGCATCGTGTGGCGAAATCGCCTATAGCTGCGGCGCTCCCCATTCTCTCCTGAGTCTCAGCCTGAGACCTCAGCCTGCCGAGTCCCGTCCGCCTGAGACAAATGGTGCTCCAAAGCGCGATGGCCACCATCTTCTAACACTTCTATAAACTGCTGTTCCTCTGTTACTTACCGGGGCTAGAGCGGTTCCGATTCCATTATTCCCGCACCCTTCGGCCATGGCATCCGACGTGCCTTCTCTTACGCGGGGCATCCTCCAATCCTATGAGGAGTAGTGTCTATGAGAACTAGCGGGTGGAAGAAGTTGGCTGTGACTGTTACTGCGGCGCTCATTTTTTCGGGCCTCTCTGGATTTGCCCAGTCAGGTTCGACCGACGAATCCAAGCGCAAGGTCAAGACCAAGACGGCACCCCTGTATCCGGAACTCGCAAAGCGCATGAACGTCGTCGGCAAAGTCAAGATCGAAGTCGTCATCACCCCGGACGGACACGTGAAAAGCACGCGGGTCGTTGGAGGACACCCTCTGCTCGTTCAGGCATGCCAGGATGCCGTGAAGGAATGGAAGTTTGTGACTGCGCCGGAAGAGACCACGCAGGTTGTTGAATTTGAATTTCATGCCAACTAGGGGAAACAGTTGAGGAAGGGTTGTTCCGGCAGAAGCGGCCATCTCCACGCTGCCCTGCCCAGGTGAGCGGAGGCATTTTGCAATGACGATCGGAAAAAAACTTTATGCGGGTTTTGGCCTGATCCTGGCCATCCTGTTGGTGTTGTTCGTCGTAAATATCATCGCCGGGTGGAGGGAAAGAACGGCGCGCGACGAGGCCAGCCGGGCCCTTGACAGCGTTCGCACCGTTGAATCCGTGCGCTACCAGATGATGTTGAATCGCCTCAACATGAATAACTTTCTCCTGAGCGGCGATCCCCGCGATGAAGAGAAAGTGAATAAGGGTTTGGCGGACATCACTGACCAGATGAAGCGCGGGGAATCGCAAGCCTCCAGCGAAGCCGTTCGCACCGCTCTGATCCAGGTTGAGAGTACGGAAGCCAGTTGGGCCGACAACTTTGCCAAACCGCTGATCGCCAAGCGCCATCAAGTCGATTCGGGAGACGCTACCGTTTCCGACTTGCAGATTTTTTACCTGCAGAAAGATCCTTCTTCCTGGCTGATCAAATCATCGCTCGTTCTCGATCAAAGCAACGCCGATATCACCAAACTCCTTGAGGAAACCACAAAATCCGTCGGCCTCACCAGCACCTTCAGCACCTGGGTTACCACTGGCGGAACATTGCTGGCGCTCCTCGCTGGCGGCTTCATCGCGCTCTATACCGCCAAGTCCATCACCGAACCTTTGACCCACCTCATTACCGTCGCGCGTGAAATCGGCGACTCGGGCGACCTCGACCAGAACATTGATATTCACCGCAACGACGAAATCGGTGCTCTAGCCACGACCTTCAACAACATGGTCGCCTACTTAAAAGAGATGGCCAGCGTCTCCATGGCCGTCGCCGAAGGCGATCTGACCGTTGAGGTCGTGCCGCGTTCCAAGCGCGACACCCTCGGCAATGCCTTCCTTCGCATGTCCCACGGTTTGCAGGAACTTGTTCGGACAACCCGGGATTCCGCCGGCCAGGTCTCGGCTGGCTCCAATCAAGTCGCCGGGGCCGCTGATGAATCGGCCAAGGTCAGCGTTCAGGCCTCTTCCGCGATTGAAGAAGTTACCAGCACCATGCACGAAATGAGCGTCAACGTGCAAAACATGGTGAAAAACACGCAAGTTCAGGCTTCCAGCGTCGCGGAAACCTCCGCGTCCATCGATCAGATGGTTACTTCGATTCAGCGCGTCGCCGATACCGCCAAAGTCTTGCTCGATATCGCCAACCGCTCGCGCGAGGAAGTCGTCACCGGCATTCAGACTATGGAGAAGGCCACCGACGGCCTCAACCGCACCAACCAGGCCATCCAGTCTTCCGCGGAAATCATCAACATCCTGGGTCATCGTGCCGATGACATCGGAAAGATCATTGAAGTCATCGATGACTTGGCCGAACAGACCAACCTGCTGGCGCTCAACGCGGCCATCGAAGCGGCCCGCGCCGGTGAGCACGGTCTTGGATTCGCTGTTGTTGCCGATGAAGTTCGCAAACTCGCTGAGAAGTCCACGCAATCCACAAAGGAAATTGCCGACTTGATTCAGAGCATTCAGCGGGAAGCCCGCCAGGCGGTCGAAAACATGGAGCGCAGCACACGCATCGTCGAGGAAGGCTTGAGCCTCGGAAACGATCTCGGTTCCGCGCTGCACAAGATTTCCAACGTGGTCACAGAAGTCTACAAGTTCTCCCAAGAGATTGGCGCGGCCACCAACGAACAATCCGTGGGCTCTTCGCAAATCGCCAAAGCCACCAGCCGCCTCACCGAAATTACCCAGGAAATCAATTCCGCCGTCGAAGAACAAGCTTCCGGTGCCCAAGCCGTTGTCCGCGCTATGGACAAGATGCGCGAACTGGTACAGCAATCCGCTTCCAGTTCCACCGAGCTTTCCGCCGCCGCCGAGCAGATGCTCAAGCTTTCGCGCAACTTGCTCGACAGCATGGATCGCTTCGTTCTCGATCGCGGCAACCAGCAGGGCCCGCGTCGCGGGGAATCCTTCGGCAGTCATCGCCGTGGTTCGGCGTCGGACCGCGCGCAAGAACTCGAATACGCGGGAATGGCGCGTTCCTAGAGGGCCGGAGACCTCTCGATGGAAAAAGACCTTCAAGTTGTCGGCTTTCGTATCGGCAATGAAACGTACGGTGTTCGTATCGCTGCCGTGCGCGAGATTGTGCGTGTTCCGGAGATTACCTCGGTTCCGAGCGCTCCCGATCTGATCGAGGGCGTGATCAATTTGCGTGGGAAAATCATTCCGGTGATGGACCTCCGCAAACGATTCGGCCAGACCGAGATTCATCCTGACAAGAAGAACCGCATTCTCGTCGTGGAGCTGGACAACAAGTTGATCGGCCTCATCGTCAACGCGGCTTCGGAAGTGCTGAAGATCCCGCCCTCCGAGATCGAAGCCCCGGGCAATGTCTTTGCGGAAGGCGAATCCGGATACGTCACTGGCGTCGGCAAACTGAAGGGACGTCTCATTATTCTGCTGGACATCTCGAAACTCTTGCACCGCCCGGAGTTCAAACGACTTGAGGAGGCCGCGGAACCCGTCGCTACCGCAAGGTAATGTTTTTCTCCGGCTTGCATTAACACCGCCGACTGCGGGTCCGCTTCACGAAAACACAATGGGAACGATCACCGCCCAGGTCCAACTCACCGAAGCAGAGCTAAAGCTCCTCCAGACGCTCGTGTATCAGGAATGCGGCATGTTTTTCGATGAACGCCGCTCTCACTTCCTGAAGGATCGTCTGCAGCGCCGTCTAAAGGCTTGCCAGCTCGACTCTTTCTATGCCTATTACAAGTTGCTGACCAGCAGGGAAGGACGCACCGAACTGGCTCTCCTGCTTGAGAATCTAACCGTCAACGAAACGAGTTTCTTTCGCAATCGCCCGCAACTCGAGCTCCTTCAAAAATCCGTTCTCGAGGATATTCTGCGCCGCAAGCAGGAGCGCCGCGATTACACGCTCCGGGTCTGGAGCGCCGGTTGTTCCTCTGGCCAGGAGCCTTACACCGTCGCCATTTTGATCTGCGATGCACTCGCCTACTACTACCTGCGCAATCCTCTTCCGTTCGAAATGCCTTCGCCGAAGCCGCTCATTCCTCCTCCATGGAAAGTGGAGATCGTGGCTTCGGACATCAGCTATGCCAGCCTGCGCGTCGGCCAGGAGGGCCTTTACACCGAGCAGCAGATGGAACCCGTGGATTACACCTGTCGGCTCCGCTATTTCGAGAAATCCGCGGACAAGTATGCGGTCAAGACGCAATTGAAAGAACTCGTGCAGTTCGACTTTCACAACTTGAAAACGGAGTTCTTGCCTCGCCGCAACGACATCATCCTCTGCCGCAATGTGATGATTTATTTCGATGAAGCCGAGCAAAAGCGCTTGATTGAAAAGTTTTGGCACTGCTTGAATCCCGCCGGATACCTCTTTGTTGGGCATGCGGAAAGCTTGTTCGGCCTGACTCAGAAATTCCACATGGTTCATGAGAACAACGGCACTGCTTACCAGCGCAACGAGGTCCATACGTGAGTCGTCCCCCCGAGGATCGCGGCGGCGAGTTGCGCGCTCTCTTCTTCGAGAGCGCGAACGAACTGCTTCAGTCGCTCAACGAGGCAGGGCTCGAACTCGAGTCGCGCCCCGCTGATGAGGACGTGATTCGTCGTGTCCGTCGCGCCGTGCATACCTTGAAGGGCGATTCCGCGGCCTGCGGTTTTCACAAGCTAAGCGAGCTCGCGCACGAACTCGAGGATGTGCTCACTCCCCAGATTGCCCAGGCGCGTCGCGCCGATTTCGCGGAACTCGTCCTCACCGCGGCTGATAGTTTTGGGTCGATGCTCACCGCTTATCAACGGAAGGCCGAGCCGCCCGCTGTGGAAGCCCTCCATGCCATGATTCGGAAATTGCTGGACGAGCCCGTTTCCTCGAAGAGTGCTAGCTCGGCGGCGCCTCAATTGCCCGCGCAATTTGCCTGGACGGAATACGAACGCCTTATGATTTCAGAAGCCGTGCATCGCGGGGAGACCGTTTACAATGTCGCCCTTCGTATTGATCCCAACAGTGGGATGCGCGCCGCTGCTTTCCAGCTCATTCGAAACGTTCTTCACGGCAGCGGTACCGTCATCGCTTTGCGGCCGGAGGACAATGTGGCCGCCGCAACTGTCGAAATTGTGGAGGCCGCCTTGGCAAGCTCCCAGCCGGAAGAAAGGCTTCTCCAGCGCTGCCGGATTCCCTCGATCGTTTCCCATGTCCGTCTTGAACGCGCCGCGACTGCGGAGACCCCGGAACATGAATTACTGGGCGATTTGTTGGAGGCGCAGGCGGCGAAATTTGTCGCCGGAGCTGCCGAGGCCAACGAAAGCGGCGCAGCAACCAATCCCAATACTTCCGGTTCTGCCGCCGCCGCGGTTGCCGAAAGCACGCTCCGCGTGGATGCCGCCCGCATCGATGCGGTCATGAACCTTGTCGGCGAATTGATCATCGGAAAGTCCATGCTCAATCGCGCGCTTACCGAGTTTGACCAGAAGCACGCCCGCGATCCCTTGCGCGCCAAACTTGCGGACGCCATGGCATTTCAGGCCCGCATCCTCGGTGAGCTTCATAAATGCGTTCTGAAAATCCGCATGGTGCCCGTCGAGCAACTCTTCCGGCGTTTCCCGCGTGTCGTTCGCGACGTTGCCAAGCAGTGTGGCAAGGATGTGGCCCTGGACCTTTCTGGCCAGAACACCGATCTCGACAAGGGCATTCTTGATGCTCTTGCCGAACCGCTGATGCATCTCGTCCGCAACGCCGTCGACCATGGTATCGAACCAGCCGACGAGCGCCTCACTGCCGGCAAGCCCGCACGTGGCACCGCGTATCTCAACGCATATCACCAGGGTACGCAGGTGGTCATCGAAGTCCGCGACGACGGCCGGGGTATCGACCCTGCTCAATTGCGCGCGCGCGCCGTTGAAAAAGGAGTCTTAAAACCCGACGAGGCGAAGCGTCTGACCGATCAGGAAACTCTCAACCTTATTTTCGAATCGGGATTCAGTACCGCTTCCGAAGTAACGGAAGTATCTGGTCGTGGCATCGGCATGGATGTCGTTCGAACCGTCCTGGACCGCATCAAGGGAACCGTTCACGTTTCTTCGCAAAAAGGGCGCGGCACAACGATTCAACTTCGTGCGCCGCTCACGCTCGCTAGCATTCAGACTTTGCTGTTTCGCGTCGGCGGCCGTCTTTTCGCTGTCCCGCTCTCTTCGGTTGTGGAAATCACTCGCATTATGGATCCCGAAATTCACCGCGTAGACCAGCGCGAAGTGCTGCGTCTTCGCGACCAGATTCTCACTCTCGTTCGGCTGGATCATCTTAGTCGTTTGCGCAGCATCGACACCCAGCCGGTTCGAAAGAAACACTTCGTCATCGTTATTGGCGCCGCGGAAAAGCGTTTTGGCCTCCTCGTGGATAGTCTTGTTGGAGAAGAAGAATTGGTGATCAAAGCCCTTCCCGGCGAAATCGTCTCCAGCGACCTGGTCAGCGGTGCGTCCATTCTCGGTGACGGAACGGTCGTTCTTATTTTGAATGTTTCCGCCGTCCTTTCGCGGCTCTCTCGCGCTGCCCCGCTAGGAGCGATTGCATGAGCGAGCGTATCCGCGTTCTCGTCGTCGATGATTCCGCTCTTATGCGGAAACTGATCCCCGCGATCCTCGCGCGCGAATCTTCCATCGAAGTTGTCGGCACGGCCATGGATGGCGCCTTCGCTTTGAAGAAAATTGAAGAGCTGCAGCCGGATGTCGTCACGCTGGATCTGGAGATGCCGCGGATGGACGGCTTGGAGACCTTGCGCCTCATCATGCGACGCACACCTTTGCCGGTCATCCTCTTCAGCACTCATTCGAAAGAGGGCGGTTACGCCACGTTGAAAGCTCTCGCGTTCGGCGCCATCGATTTTCTCGCCAAGCCCAAAGATGCCGCTGCTGGGCGTCTGGACGAAATTGCCGACCAGCTAATTGCCAAAATCAAAGTCGCCAAGCGCGCTGTTGGCCGTAAACTTCCACCGGCAGTCATCGAAGAAGCAGCCGCGCCGAAAAAAGAAGCCCGCGCCCCGTTGCCTCCGCGCCGCGTCATCGCGATCGGAATTTCTACCGGCGGACCAAACGCATTGCAGTTTGTTTTGTCGCAAATCCCCGCGGATTTTCTTTCCACAATTTTGATTGTGCAGCACATGCCGGAAGGTTTTACCGAAATGTTCGCGAAGCGGCTCGACGAATGCTGCGCTCTTGACATTCACGAAGCACGGTCCGGCGACCTGCTCCTTGCTGGCCGCGTTCTGATTTGTCCGGGGAATCGCCACATGATGGTTCGCCGCATGCCCCGGAGAGATATGGTGGTGCTCTCCGACGGGGCGCCCGTAAACGGACATCGTCCATCCGCGGACGTGCTCTTCCATTCTGTGGCCCTGGAGTTTGGTCTCACTGCCGTGGGCGTATTGATGACCGGCATGGGGGATGATGGGGCCGCGGGGCTCGGCGCAATCAAGGCAGCGGGCGGAATGACCATCGCGCAGAGTGAAGACACCTGCGTCGTTAGTGGGATGCCGCGCGCCGCAATCCTCAAAGGATATGCGAACAAGATTATTCCGCTCGAAGGACTCAGCTCGTACTTGGTGAGCAATTACGGCGCGGAACGCGGCGCCACTGACAAAGCCGAGAAGAACGAGAAGCTTGAAAAGAACGACAAGAACGAAAGGACCCCCGTTTCTTCCCAGCGAGGGTGAACGCGAGCGTCGGAATAAGGAGAAGGCCATGAAACAATTTGCCGCTCTACTTCGGAAAGACAATCAGCCGGTTCGCTACCTCGTGGTGGACGACTCCGTCTTCGCGCGCAAGAATCTCATCAAAATGATTGAGATGTTCGGCGGCGAAGTGGCGGGGGAAGCCGGAGATGGCCTGACCGCCATCGCGGAATTCAACCGCATTAGTCCGGATATCGTGCTCATGGACATCACCATGCCGCAGATGGAAGGGATCGAGGCCGTGGAACGGATTGTGCGCCAGCATCCCAGCGCGCGCATCGTCATGGTCTCTTCGGTGGGATACCAGGAGAATATCCTGGCGGCCCTCCAGAAAGGCGCGAAGCACTTCGTGCAGAAGCCGGTGAAGCCGGAAGTGCTGTACGAAATTCTCCGGTACGTGCTCAGCGACGATCCCAACGCCGTTGGCGTGCCGGTGGCGATGGCAGGAGAACACCGCTCATGAGAATGGAACTGATCCAGCCGTTCATCAACGCCGCGGATGCGGTCTTCGCGGAGTCTCTGCAGGCGCCCACGAAAATCGTGGACTTGGAAATGGACCAAGAGGCATATCGTCGCAAGGGCGTTGCGGCGCTCATCGCCATCAAGGGAGACATTGAAGGGCGCGTGATTCTCGATCTGTCGCCGGAAGTGGCGGTGAAAGTGGCGAGCCAACTCGCGGGCGTGGAAGTTGAAGCGAGCGAGCAAGTGGTGCGGGAAACGGTTTGCGAGATGGCAAATATGGTCATCGGCAATTCGGTGACGCTGCTGAACGATCAGGGATTTCACTTTAAAGTGTTTCCGCCGGAAATTCACATGGACGAAACGGGGCTGGCGGGCAGCGCCGATACGGAAGCGCTGGTGATTTGCATCGAGACGCCGTGCGGAGAGATCTACCTGAACATTGCGATGCACTATCTGCATCGGCGCCGGCAAGAGCGCAACGCGGTTCCGGCTTTGGATTGAAGGAACCAAGCAACGAGGTAGCGAAGTAACGGGGGCAATGAGGTTGGGAAGTAGCGACGCTAAGTGCGAGGTTTGAGCTATTAGTTGTGAGTGACAGAAAAAGACGGCGCCTTGGTGATGGTTACGGCCGATGAGGCCGCTTTGACCTGAGCGTTGGGTAAGTGCTAGTCGTTCAGCAGGATAGCCCGGTAGCTAAAGTTCTTCTTTAGAAGCATCGTTGTCCCCTCTACACCCCCCGAAAATGGATCGTTTTCAAAAGAAAGAAGTTGCGGGAAGGGCATTTTGCAAGGCCGTAGAAAGAAAGAACGAGGGTGACAGTGGTAAGGAGCGGGCAGAATGGGAATCGTTGGTATACACCCGGCAATTCTCGTAAGAGACCTCATGCACCTTCGGCGCACCACCTGGGATGAAGAGAGATCCTTCGGCTCACGATGTTTGCTCAGGATGATCTCATCGCTTGGTCAGTTCGAAGGTTGAAGTTCAGGGATGGGGGATCCAGGCGAGAAGGCAGAAAATCTTGAGAAAAGAAGGATGCGGAAGGAGGATGAAGGAAAAATAAAAACTCTGAGGACTCCTCGCGCGCACCGTACTTTGAACCACGCTACTATGCCGCAGAGGTGATTTTCTCGAGGTGAATTGTCTTCGTGGCAGAATCGAATTGGCCGGCCAGCACCCCATGCGCGGCAGCGAACTGCCTAACGGCTTCAGGGTTTTCGACAATCCAGACTGCCTGATCATCGTCTGCTACAAAACGGCTCGTTGCGGTTTCCATGCCGGATGCCCAACAGAAGCACCTTCGCGCCAGCATTTCTGCACAGAATCTGCGCGGCCGGGCTTCGCGTGTTTGGCAACACAACCCTCATCGCTGATCCAACCGGACCGAGGCGCATTTTCTAGACCGCAACCAAGCAAGAAAACCAAAATGATTCTGCCTCTGGTTATATTTTCGTCCTCCTGCCTCCACAACCCGCCTTCACGCCTGCCCCATCGGCCCGCGTCTTGACCAAGTCAACTCCTGCCGAAGGCCGCAGGAGAAAAAATGTAACCTTCTGCGGTTCCCATCAGTACTACCCATTGGAAGCCTAGCATGAAGCGCAAGGGCAACTGCAAGCACTTGCTGACCTCTAGAGAGGCCAAGCCATGAAAACGCTATTGATCGCGGTTCGCGCCGCAATCTTTGGGACCGGATTCATTCTTCTGTGGGGCTGGGTCGCGCTAAGCCTGCACCACCGCTACGACACCATTCTTGGCTTTGCGTTGTCCAGCGGGATGCGCGCTTTGGGCATCGTCCTGATGGCTGCAGGTGGAACTCTCGCATTCGCCTGCGTGGCGACGTTCGTCACCCGCGGGGAAGGCACGCCGGCGCCATTCGACCCGCCGCGCAAGTTCGTTGCCGCCGGTCCGTACCAGTTCGTGCGCAATCCGATGTATACCGGTGGTTTCATCGTGCTCTTTGGCTTCGGCCTGTACGAACAGTCGCCCACAATTCTGCTCTTCACTCTGCCGTGGCTTCTATTCGCCCATCTCTTTGTCATCCTGTACGAAGAGCCTCATCTCCGGGCCACGTTTGGCACTCCCTACGAGGCTTATTGCCACTCCGTGCATCGCTGGTTGCCGCGCCGCTTCCCCGCGCCGTAACTCACGCCTCGGGGGATGACCATGTGCCGGTAGAGTATACCCAGGTCTGCGCCGACCCGTTCGGGGATGCGGAGCCCTGAGGTAGGTCTGCGCGACGCCAGGTCAAGACGTTGAGATGGCGGGAATGCGGAAATTCTCGAGAAAAGACGATGCGGAAAGAAGATGGAGGAACAGCCAAGAACTTCAAATACGAAGAGAAAAATGCCCCCATCTTTGCAACGGCAAACCGCAAAGGTAGGGCGGGGTAACGAACGCTGCGGAGAGAATGACCAGGGGAGCAAAGAGGAGAGAAGTTGAAGAGAGACTTCTCCCTACGGTCGAAATGACGGGCGGCGAGGGAGGGGGCTGGGAGAAGAGGGCGTTGGAACGTTTGAAGGTTGAACGTTGGAACGGTGGGGAAAAGAGGGAGTTAGCGGGTGGGGGTGAGGGCGACGCCGAGTTCCTTGAGTTTGGCGCGGGCGAGGCGATCTTCGTCGCTGCCGGGGTAGCGCTTGACGACTTCGCGGAGTTCGCGGACGCCGGCGGTTTTCTGGCCGAGTTCGATAAGCGCCATGCCTTTGCGGAGGCGGGCGGGACCGAGTTTGAAACTCTTGGGATAGTTGGTGAGGACTTTGTCGTAGGCGGCCACGGCATCAACGTACTGCTTCTGCTTGTAAAAGATTTCGCCCAGGTAGAACTGGGCGTTGGAAGCGAGATCAGTGTCGCCGTAAAACTTGAGGTAGTCCTCAAATTCGGAGCGAGCGAGATCGTATTTGCCGCTGGTGATATCACGAAGGCCGTTGGAATAAAGGGTGTCAGCGGAGGGCGCACCTGCGGGAATAACGGAGGAACCTGACGGAGAGCCGGCTGAAGCGATGGGCTTGGCCGTGCCAACCAAAGAAGTGGGGGCGGCGCCGGTGGCCGGGGCGGGCGTGGCGCCGGAAATTTTGGCGTCAAGGCCTTGGACGGAGTTCTGGAGGTCGACGAGCTGCTGGTTGAGTTTGCCGAGGCGGGATTTGATTTCCTCGAGGTTGTCGGAGAGGCCCTGGACCTGGGTAGACATGGTGTCCAGGCGCGCGCCGGAGTTGGCCTGAACATCCTGGAAGGATTTCTGGAGCGAGCTCATGGTGGCGCCGAGCTTGCCAACGTTGTCGTTAGACTGCTCGATGAGCGTCTTCATGATGGTGTGATCCTGAGTTACTTGAGTGGAAAGATCCTTCTGGCCCTGGAGCAGGGAAGTGACGTCGCGCTGAAGCTCGATGAGCTCGCGGGCGACGGCCTCGGCGGGGCGGGGGCCGACTAGGCTTCCGGCAAGTGCGCCGGCGAGAACGGCGGCGCTGAAAATGGCGATGTGGCGAATACGCATGAACAATCCTCCTGAGGGCGCCGAAAAGGCCGCCCATCGATAGGGACCGCAGAGCAACCTGCAAAAACATACCGCCGGGGAACAGCTTTCACTTTAATAAGAGAGCCGCGAGGTGGCAAGGGTTTGCCGAGCCTCGCGGCTGTTTCCGTTACCAATCGGTCATCGCGGCGAACGGGGTGAAGCGGCTCAGTTGGACCTCACGAAATGGCCACGGCGGTTCTGCTGCCAACAAGCCTCGTTGTGCTCCATACAGAAGGGCTTCTCCTTGCCGAAGCTGACAGTGCTGATGCGGTCGGCAGAAACGCCCAGAGAAACGATGTACTGCTTGACCGCGGCGGCGCGGCGATCGCCGAGGCCCAAGTTGTATTCCGTGGAACCACGCTCGTCGCAGTGGCCTTCGATGGTTACTTTGAAGCGTGGATAGTTTTTCAGGAAATCCCCGGTCTTCGAAAGTGCAGCGCGAGCGTCGGGACGAATTTCGGCCTTGTCGTAGTCGAAATAGGCGTCGCGCACTTCTCTCAAGAAGAGTTCCGCGTCCGTGGGCCCCGCTGGCGGAGGCGGCGGTGGAGGCGCATTCACGGTGACCGTTGCGGTGGCGCTGGCGGAGCCGCCGGGACCAGTGGCGGTAATCGTGTAGGTCGTGGAGTCGGATGGTGTGACCTTGGTCGAACCCTGAGCCGTTACGGCGCCGACTTCCGGCTCGATGGTGAGCTGCGTGGCGTCGGTGGAATTCCAGCTCAGGGTGGAGGAATCACCTTTGTTGATGGAAGTCGGACTGGCCTGCAGCGTCACGGTGGGACGCGCGGGCGCCGGTGCTGGTGCCGGTGGGGGCGGCGGCGCCTTCGGGGGCTTCTTGCAGCCAAAGGCCAAGACGACAACGGCAAACGCGGCAACCAAGCCAGTACGGTAAAGCGAGCGTGAAGCCAAATTCATGCGGATCCTCCTCAGTGAAGTTCCCGTGTTCGTCCCACCAGAGCCAATATCCTAACACCAGCGGGCTGGGTCCGGGTAATATATCGTATCACGATATATTGTACATCGTGCCGCAACTCCTGCGAGTGATTTCGCGCAGGAATAAGAGCCGCTCACGCAAAGCACTTGCGGATGAGATGCAGGTGCGGCGCCGCTCGGTTCCAAGAAACTTTTCACTTTGGCGACCAGTTGGGCGATTCGTTGTGGCCGCTGGTTGTTAGCTGGCGCGGCTGCGAGCCGTCGGCCAGCATGGTCCAAATCTGCCGCGTGCCACCGCGAGTCGATTCGAAAACAAGGTGTCGGCCGTCGGCCGCCCAACAGGGACGCTCGTTGCGGCCCTGGTCGCGCGTTAACTCCACAAGCTGGCGTGAGGCGGCGTCCATAACGTAGATGTCGTAGTTGTCGTTGGGGCGGCGCCAACTGAAGGCCAGCAACTGGCCGTTGGGCGCCCACGCCGGGTCGATGACGTACCCTTTGTCGGGGAGGTCCAGCTTTGTCGCACTAGTGCCGTCGGAATCCATCAGGTAGAGCTGGGGTGTGCCGCCGCGATCGCTGACGAAGGCGACGGTCTGTCCGGTTTTCGGATTCCAGCTTGGAGACATGCTTGCGCCGTTGGCGTTGGTCAGGCGCTTGGGGCGGCCGCCACTGGTGTCCGTGACGTAGAGTTCGGGATTGCCCTGCATCGAAGATGAAAAAATAATCTGCGTGCCATCAGGAGACCACGCGGGAGTGATATTGGTGCCGCGAAAGCGCGGGAAGGAGACAAGTTTTCCGGTGTCCAGCGAATACATGCAAATCTGCGCGCTGGTGAGGCCCGCCGACGGCGCGAAACACGTGAAAGCGATGCGCGAAGCATCGGGCGACCAGCGCGGAGTGAGCGAAATCGATTTGAGCGTAGTCAGCTGGCGCTGGTTGGAGCCGTCGTAGTCCATCACCCAGATTTCTTTAGAGCCGCTGCGCGAGCTGACGAAAGCGATTTGCGTTGAGGCCACCCCGGGGAGGCCGCCGGAGAGCTTGCCGATGACTTCGTCAGCAAATTGATGGGCGAATTTTCTCACTTGCACGTCGGTGGGAGCGCCGCGATACACCTTTCCTACGACCGCTTGGGAAGACGGGCTGCGCACGTCATAGAGCCAGGCTTCGATGGCCACTTCGGCGGTGGATTCGGTGAGATTGCCGAAGCCGAGGAAATTGGCGTTGGTGGGGGGATCGATCCAGACCGCAGGTTTCAGTTCGGCAGGGACGCTGGGGGCTTGAGGAGGATAGAAGCTGGGGCTGGCGAGCTCGAGAATTCCGCTGAATTGGAGGTCATCGCGCACGAGTTGTGTAAAGAGGGTGGAGTGAGACTTGGCGGAGTCCGCGCGGGGAGCAAAGTCCGCTATTGCCAAGCGAGGTTTGTTCGCGTCGCCGAGGCCAGTGCCTGCGCGAAACCACCCTTCGGATTGTGCAAAGGTTCCCTGTGTTGCTAGCAAGAGAAATGCGAGAAGACTCGACACTCGGAATTGGCTGAAAAAAACCTTCACTTTGACCTCCCAGGTGCGGACGCAATTGACCCTGTCAATCGATTCTTCTCCCTTGCTAGTTCTCTTTATCCGGAAAGTCCCAAAGAACAGATACTTGGCCTGGGGTCCAATCGCCGGGCAAGGGCGGAAACGGAATTGAACTCTGAATCGCTCGCAAGCCGGAGGTATCCCATGAGGCATTTCCGCTCGACTCCGCCACGCGGACGTTTTTCAAGGTTCCATCGCGCATGATGGTGAAGGAAATGACGCAGTGCAAAGTCCGAGAATTTCGCACGGCGGGGTCAAGAAAAAGGAGATTCCAGTTGGGCGCAACGCGGCGTTTTGCCGCGGCGATGTACCACCCATAACGCGTGGCGAAGTCAGCGCTTCCTGCCCCCTGGACGCTAACGCCGCTCGAACCGCTACCGGGAGTCTGAGAATATCCCGTCGGGAGATCGGGATTGCCACCTTTGCCATAGGGAACCGCGTTATCCGGAGTCGACGTCTTGTTTTCGAGAGTTCTGGACTGGCGCGACGGTGGCAGAGTTTTTTCTTTGGTGAACTTTGGAATTTTCGTTGCGTCGGTTTTCGGTTCCGCCGGTTTCGGGGGCTCTTCCTTGTGAAGGCCCTTTGTTGGATCGACCGCCTTGCTTTCCGTGACGACCGACTCTTTAGGTATAGGGATTCCGGCGGCGCTGACTAAATTCACCTTGACTCCGCCGAGGTCCCCTCCAATGCCGCCCCACGCGCTTCCTCGATATTGAATATAAGCGGAGACGACAACGACGACGGCCAGACTGGCATGCATGATGACGGAATAGATGAGGAATTGCCTGAGGCTCTGGTCCCCGAGTCGGGTTTCCCCGATGGAGTCCATCGAATTGGCGACGGCTGTAGTCATCTTTATTGAATACGTGCGCGTGAGGTGATGGGCTCGGTTACGATGCTGATGTTGTTGATGCCAGACTGGCGAAGCGCGTCGACGACGGCGGCGAAACTGCCGAAGGGGACGGTCTCGTCGCAGCGGAGAAAGATTCCCTCCTGAGTGTTTTTCAGCTGGGCGCGGATTCTGGAGCCGAGCTGGTGAATGTTGGTGGGCTCATTGCCAAGGTAGATGCGCTGGGCCTTGTCCACGGTGACGACCAGGCGCTCTTGATTGATTTCCTTCACTGTTCGCGTCTTCGGGACGTCGACTTCGATACCCGATTGGAGAATCGGGGCGGTGATCATAAAGATGATGAGCAGCACGAGAACCACGTCCACGAAGGGGACCATGTTGATCTCGGAGAGAGAAGTCTGCGTTGATTTGGAGAGTTGCGGCATACAGTCCTATTTTACCAAAGCGGCAGAATTGGGGCGGCCGCGAAAATCTAATTAAAGGTTTTCTCGACCTGCGCCGAGACTTCCAGAGCGAAGGTGTCCAGCCGTTGCGCGAGGTCGCGAATGTTCTGCAAGAACTGGTTGTAGAAAATCACTGCAGGAATGGCGGCGAAAAGACCCGCAGCGGTAGTGACCAGCGCTTCGGCAATGCCAGGAGCGACGGCGCGCAAGCTGGCGGCACCGGCGCTCCCCAAGCCGGAGAACGCGTCGATGATGCCCCACACGGTTCCGAACAGACCGATGAAGGGCGTCACAGAACCGGTTGTCGCCAGCCAGGACATGCCTTTTTCGACGCGGCGCACCTCATCGGCGGAGGCAAGTTGCATGCTAACGGTGACAGCTTGCAAGCTTTTCAGCTTGGGAGGATGCGGGTTGCCTGGGGCGCCGCCGACCTGGCTCTGCAGCTCGCGGTAGCCCGCCGCATAGACCGAAGAAAACGGGGAGCCGGCCGTTGCCAGAGCTTGCGGGTTCGCTACGCCCCGGGTGGCGCGAAAAATGCGCAGGAACTGGTCGCTCTCGCGGCGGATGCGTCCGAAGAGGCCAAGCTTCTGGAGAATCATGGCCCAGGAAATGATCGAGAATGTAAGGAGAAGCAGAAGAACGGCGCGAGCGACCAAGCCGGTTTGCGTAAGGATATTTCCGATATCAGTTAGAAAAATCGTGGTGAACAGAAAAATGATGTACCCCTCAGTGAGAGCAAATGATTTGTGACCGCGACGCGGTCAACATTTTTTCTGGGCTTAAGAAACGTAGCACACGCATCCACAGCGCGCAACAAATAGGATGCGCAAGTTTATGATTTTGCTGCTTATCGGGCAACGGGCGGCTTGCTTTCCGAGGACCTCCCAGGGCAGAGCGAAAGCCTGCAGCAAGCTTGGCCGATGGGCCGCGGCCGCAGTAGTGGAGAAAAATCACGGTCGGTTGTGTGTCTAACATGTGGTTGCGGATGGCGACGATATTGAGGCCGTGTGAGCGCAAGGCCTGAGCGCGGCGTTGGCTCGCTCTCGCGCGTGGAGATGTCGCCGGCGACTTGAGCATTGTGGGGTCATTTCCCGCGACCGCGGCCCAGGAGCTCAATCCCATGCGGACGTTAAGCGCGGCACCCATTTCGGTGAGCTGCAGGTGTTGTCGCGTCCCAGGGTGAATTTGTAGACGGAGCCTAATTTCTCCCCCAGCGAAGCCGGCAATCTTATTCAGCGGAGCGGTGTCGAAAGAGAAGGTTGTTGCCGAAGCGGCGGCTGCAGCGGCGGGTTTTGCGCCTGCGGGGGCGGAAGAAATGTGTCCGATGAGATCGAGCGCGGGCTTGATGGCGTGGGCAAGATTCGATGCTTCGCCATGCCATGAACGTGCTTGTTGAGAAGCGCGGCTCCTCAAAGAAAAAATGGTTGTGCAGCGCGGTAACTTCAATGCCATGGTCGAGTAGGGTGGAAGAACCGGATTGACTTGTTCCTGCGTTAGCACGAGGTCGCCCATCAGGACTTCCCTTGCCGCCATCGCCTTTTGTCATGGCCACCCAGCCGCCGAAGCCGAAGGGCGTAGGCGTGGATTGCCCGGCGATGCTCACGTGCAGATCGCTGCGAGGGACGTTAACCTTCAGCACTTTGGCTTTGAAGTCGCCCGTCCGGCCGAGAAAAGTCAAGACTTCCCGATAGTCCTTGGGCAGGTCCTGGGCGGAAAGGGAATCGAGCCCTGCAGAAGAGCGGAGAAATTCGAGATGCACGTCATGCGGACAAGCTTCATTGAGACGCTCCGGGCCTCTACTTTACCCCGAAGGTCGCCGGATCCGAACGCGAAAGCGACGTCCCGACAGAGCAAAGGAGGTGTGATAAACTGCGATTTGGGCATGAGCAAGCCGTTCGACATCGAATTGGAAAGACTGACCGGTCAGGCTTCTTATTCCGGGGAAGTTTGTGACGTGGCCGCAGTGCACCGCGGAACATTTTTCCTGGAAACCTTCGGCTGCCAGATGAACGACCACGACTCGGAAAAGGTTGCGGGGCTGCTGCTTTCTCGCGGGTACCAACAGGTGGGGACGCCGGAAGCGGCTTCTTTGATCCTCTACAATACTTGCAGCATTCGCGAGAAAGCGGCGCAGAAAGTTTTCTCGCGTCTGGGCGAATATCGGGAGAAGCAGACCCAGGGCAAGGTCATTGGAGTGCTGGGCTGCGTGGCCCAGCAGGAAGGTGAAGAGATTTTTAAGCGCGCGCCGTGGGTGAGCCTGGTCTGTGGTTCGGCAAGTTACCGTAAGCTCCCGGAGATGCTGGCGCAACTCGAAGCCGGAAATCAACGCGTGACAGGGCTGGATACGGGCACAGACGAAACGTTCGAAACGGAAGTGACGCGCCGCGACAATCCCTGGCGAGCCTACCTGACGATCATCGAAGGCTGCGACAAGGCGTGTTCGTACTGCGTGGTTCCGTTCACGCGCGGTCCGGAACGCAGCCGCGCGAGCGATTCCATTCTGAAGGAAGTGCAACAGCTCGCGGAACTTGGCTATTCCGAAGTTCAGCTTCTCGGGCAAACTGTGAATTCTTACACTGATCCGACAGCACGAAGGATGCGTTTTTCGGAATTGCTGCTGGCCGTGGCCGATGTGAAGAGGATTCGCCGCGTGCGATTCACCACTTCGCACCCCAGTGATTTCACGCCCGACATTGTGGAAGCCATCGAGGGACAGCCAAAGATCTGCGACCACGTTCACTTGCCGGTGCAGTCCGGTTCGACGAGAGTGCTGCGTGCGATGCAGCGAACCTATTCGCGCGAAAAGTATCTCGAAAAAATCGCCATGATGCGCGGGGCAAGCAGACCGATCGCCATCACTACGGACATCATCGTGGGATTTCCGGGCGAGACAGAATCTGATTTCGAAGAGACGCTGAATTTGTTGGAGGAAGTGCAGTATGACAGCTTGTTTTCGTTCAAATACTCGCCCCGGCCGAACACGCCATCCCTCTCCATGAATGATTCGATCTCTGAAGAAGAAAAGAGCCGGCGGCTCACGGGTCTGCAGGACAGACAGCGCGAAATTCAGGCGGCCAAGAACGCCCGTTTGGTTGGAAAACGTTTCGAAGTCCTGGTCAGCGGAAAATCGCGGCGCGAGAACCAGTGGTCCGGGTATACCACATCGCACCGCATGATAAATTTCTCTTCACAAGAGAGAGCACTTCTGGGAACCTACGTGCAGGTTCGCGTTACGGGATCGACTCCAAACAGTCTGGTGGGAGAGCACGTCGTCTAGCTCAGGGAGGCCTCGATGGAAGTGGAGATGAAGATCCGTGGCCTGATGATGGATCCCGTCACGAACATGCCCATCGTGGTGCTCAAGGACGTGCAGGGCCAAGCGATCCTGCCGATCTGGGTGGGCGTGTACGAAGCGAACGCCATCGCTCTGGAAATTGAGAAAGTGCAAACTCCCCGGCCGATGACCCATGACCTGCTGAAGAACGTTCTGTTGGGGCTCGAAGTGCGTGTGCAGAAAATCGTGGTGAATGATCTGAAGGACGACACGTTCTACGCACTGATCTGGGTAGAGCGAGAAGGCCAGATGATGACGATCGATTCGCGCCCAAGCGATGCCTTGGCCCTGGCGCTGCGCATGGACTGCCCGATCTTCGTAGATGAAGCGGTCCTCAAGAACTCCAAAATATCGAGCGCATTCTCCGAGCGCAATACCAACGAGCAACTCCGCACCTGGCTCGATGGCCTTTCCGACGAGGACCTCGGCCGCTACAAGATGTAAGTCGCCCTGGTCCAGTCGCTTCATTTACCAGCTCGAAGTCAAGTTTGCGCTCGCCTGTTTAGGGCACGAGCACCAAGCGGCGTACCGTGCGGCGCCAGACGAAAAGCAGGACAATGCCAATCAAAATAAGCGCCAGGCTCAGGCCAGCCCACAGGCCAAACGCGCCCCAACCCCGGTAGAAACACAGCCAGGCACCGAGCGGAAGACCAATAATCCAATACGCGGTGAAGTGGCAGAACATGGGTGTGCGCGTATCGCCCGCGCCCCGGAGAGCTCCTGTGGCGACGGTTTGGATGCCATCGAACAATTGAAAGGCGGCGCCGGCAGCGAGCAGAAGAATGGTGCTGTGAATGACGGTCTCATCCGGTGTGTACATCCGTGCGATCCATCGAGGAAATAAGAGTAGAGCCCCGCTGGCGCAGGTCATGAAGGCTGCACCAAGAAAGATGGCGGTCCCGCCCGCCGCTCCCGCTCTGGCGGCATCCTTGCGGCCGATGGCTTGGCCCACGCGCACGGCGGCCGCCGAAGCGATACCGAGCGGCACCATATAAGTAAACGCGACGGTGTTCAGAGCAATCTGGTGGCTAGCGAGCGGAATCGCGCCAAGCCGTGCGATGAGCGCTGTGACGAGCGCAAAGACGCCGCTTTCCAATGTGAACTGAATCGCCGCGGGCAAGCCGAGCGTAATGAGGTGGCGGATGCGCGGAAGGTCGATGTCGACGGGAGTTCTCAGAAGTTCAGTTCGGTGCTTTCGGTCGTACCAAAGCAGGTAGCCGACAAGCACAGAGGCCATGTAGAGCCGCGCGATCGCCGTGGACCAGCCGGAGCCAACTGCGCCCATCGGCGACACCCCCCACTTGCCATAGACCAAGATCCAGTTCCCGAGCGTATTTACGATGTTGGCGCTGACGAGCGCGAAGGCCACCGGCTTGACCATGTTCATCGCCTGCAGGCAGCGGCGCACCGCGAAGTAGAGTAGAAGGGGCAGCAGGCCGGCGGCCAGGGCCTTGGTGTAGGGAATGGCGAGGGCTAAGACTCCCGGATCAACGTGCATCCCCGCGAGGAGCGAGGGAAGTAACCAGACAGCAGCGGACAGGAAGGGCGTCAAGGCGATGCTCAGATAAATGCTGTTGAGCAGAGAACGATGGCAGTCTTCGCGCCGGCCCGCTCCGAAGGCTTGCGAGACGAGCGTGTCCAATCCCATAAGCAGGCCACCACCGAAGAGAGCCAGCACAATAAAAATGTTGGAACCAAGACTCACGGCGCCCATGGCAGTCGCGCTGTTGGGGAGCCGCCCGACCATCATGGTATCGACGACGGCCATGCTCATCCAGCCGAGTTCCGCGAGGACCAGAGGAATGGCTAGCCGTAGAGTGGGGCGGAATTCGGCGCGAAGTGTCTGGAGTCCAACCATGAGCGAAAGATAAGAGGAACGAGTGTAAGCGGGGCGGAGAAAAGGAGCAAACCGATGCCTCGTGGAGACGAGCTGCAGGTAGAGGGAACGGCGAGAGAAGTGAGGGCGGACTGTACTGATGGAATCAAGGTGCAGAGAAACTCCTGCAGTCTCTCGCTGTCTCCGGAGAGATAGCTGATGTAGCTGAATCTGATTCCCGCCCAGAATGCGAACAACCGAGCCCGCAGCCACGATGGGCCTCATTCGATGACAGACCTCATGCTCGTTC
>Ga0209577_10000044_pt1 | contig 103016 bp, 99 predicted proteins | sample GraSoiAngelo_109_FD_185874 | JGI IMG/M metagenome (GOLD analysis project Ga0209577, IMG submission 185874) | Grasslands soil microbial communities from the Angelo Coastal Reserve, California, USA - 14_0903_12_20cm (SPAdes) (version 2) | ecosystem: Environmental > Terrestrial > Soil >... | reverse complement strand
GGTGGGGACCGCGACCGCCAAATCGATGGTGCTCAACATCGTGCTCGTGCATCTGATCGGGATGCTGGGCACCCAACTGTTCTGGGGCGCCAACCCCCGCGCCCCCATCGGAGGATGACCCATGCCCGCCTCCACGCTGTCACCTCGCTTTGCATCGTCCGCGCCCCGGCCCGGGCCCGGTACGGGCGAGCCGCCGCCCGTCATCGGCGAGCCGCCGGTCGTCATCGGCGAGCCGCCGGTCGCGGCGCCGCTTGTCCTCGACTCCCCGCCCGCGCGCGCCAGCCTGCGCGCCCAGATCGCCCGCCTCGAGCGCAGGCTGGCCGCGCTGGCCGCCGACCTCGGCGCGCCCGGGCGCTCGCTGCCGCTGCCCGGCACCGGCGATTCCGCGGCTGACCCGCGGCCGGCGCGGCGAGTAGCCAGACGCGGACCGCGCCTGCTCGGCCTCGACGAGCTCGAGCGAGCCCGCGACCGGCTGGTGTGCCGCGTCCGCTCCGCCGAGGCCCTGCTGTCCCAGCGCTCAGAGCGCGAGGAGTCCGCCGCCCGCCGCTTGGCGGCGATGCTCGCGGCGCCGGAGCGCCACCGTTTCGAGCGCGTCTTGCGCGCCGACCTCGGGCTGCCCGGCTGCGGCGCCTATGAGGTCCGCCCCCGCCTGGGTCTGGTGGGCATGCTCGCCGGCTGGTGGGAGGTCAAGCTCTCCTCCGGCTGTCCGTTACCCGGGGCGCGGGACGCGGCCGCGCATTTGTCACCATGGGGATATGGGTACGCGCCGCTGGCTGGGGTTTCCGCGACTGGTGAACGAAAAGGCGGCCCGCGTGGTCGCGGGCGTGGTCGCGGTGGCGGCGCTCATGACCCTGATCACCTCCGCCTACTGGCTGCTGGTCCCGGTGGCCTACGGGTTCTGGGCGCGCGTGCTCACCGGTCCCCGCCTCAGCCCGCTGGCGCTGCTCGCCACGCGGGTGGTCGCCCCCCGGCTCGGGCCGCCCCGCGAGGTGGCCGGCCCGCCCAAGCGGTTTGCCCAGGGTATGGGCGCGTTCCTATCCACCCTGGCGGCGCTGTGCGGCCTGGCCCTCGGCCTGGACGCGGTCGCCGACGGCCTGCTCGTGGCCTTGACCCTCGCGGCCACCCTGGAATCGGTGTTCGCCCTCTGCCTCGGCTGCCGGATCTTCGCCCTGCTGATGCGCGCCGGCCTGGTTCCCACCGAGGTGTGCGCCGAGTGCGGGGACCTGGGTTTCGGCCGGAGCACCGGCCAGCGCGCCGGCGTGGCTTAGCCCGGACAACCCCGCCCGCGTCGTTTTGCAAAGCTTGCGCCGATGGGAGGCGCACGCCGGCTCGTGGTCCTGCCCGCCCTCCTCGCGGCGCTGGCGCTGGCGGGCTGCGGCGGGGGCGGCAAGGGCAAGGCCAAGGCCACATCCGTGGGGGTGCCCGTGGCCCAGTCGGGTCCCAACGGCCGCACCGCCGCGCGGGTGGCCCAGGCCTACATCCGCGCCGACGGCTCCGGCAAGGGAGCACGCACGTGCAAGCTGGTGGCGGCCTCCGTGCGCGACCGCTTCGCCCACGCGCGGGGTGGGTGTGCCCGGGCGCTCACCCACCCACCCGTCGATGTCGCCGCCCAGCAGGTCAACACGGTCCAGCTCAACGGATCGAGCGCCGTGGTGAACGTCGTCGTCGCCGGCGGGCCGACCCGCACGATCACCCTCCTCAAGGAGGGCGGTGCGTGGCGCGTGTCAAACGGCGGCACCTAGCGCGGCGCGGCTTGACGGCGCCGGGCCCGAGCCGGGAGGATCGGCCCGTGGCCTACGAGACGATCCGCTACGAGACGCGCGGCGATGTCGCGCTGTTGACCCTCGATCGACCCGAGCGACTCAACGCCTGGACCCCGCAGATGGCGTCCGAGCAGGCCGACGCGATCGGACGCGCCAACCGCGACGACTCGGTCGGCGCGATCGTGATGACCGGGGCCGGGCGCGGCTTCTGCGCCGGGGCGGACATGGAGCAGACCTTCCAGACCCGCCTAGACGGGCGCGACCCCGGAGCCGACACGGCGGGGGGCTCGGGCGGGATGCCCCACGACGTCGACTGGGTGGGCATGCTGCGGGAGTCCAAGCCGCTGATCGCCGCCGTCAATGGCGCCGCCGTCGGCATCGGCATGACGATGATCCTGTCCTGCGACATGATCGTGGCGTCCGAGCGCGCGCGCTTCGGGATGCTGTTCATCAAGGTCGGGCTCGTTCCCGAGCTGGCCAGCACGCAGCTCCTGGTCCAGCGGGTGGGGCTCGGCCGGGCCAGCGAGATGTGCCTAACCGGCCGGCTCTACGACGCCGCCGAGGCCTCGGCCATGGGATTGGTGGACCGGCTGGCGACGCCCGGTGACCTGCTGGACACGGCGCTGACCCTCGCCGGGGAGATCGCCGCCAACCCGGCTCCCCAGCTGCGCATGATCAAGCGGCTGCTGACCGAGAACGGCTGCGAGGTCGACCTGGCCGCGGTGCAGGAGCGCGAGAGCGAGCTGATCCGCGAGTGCTGGCGCAGCCCCGAGCACCGCCAGGCGGTCGCCGCCTTTTTGCAGCGCCGCGAGTGAAGTAGGCAACCGGCACCTTCCCCGCCCTGGGACGAGCGCCCCGACCAGGATTCGAACCTGGGGCCTACTCCTTAGGAGGCACGGCGCGCGTCCGCGAGGGGTTATCCCGGACCACCGGGGTGCGCAGGGGCCTCGGTAGACAGTCGTACCAGAGTGCCACGATGACCACGGGCTACCGCTCGTGTGTTCCTCTACGGTTCCCCCGGCGTCAGCCAGTACTTAAGTCGTCGCCGTCCAGGGCGGGCTTCCATACCCTTGCAGGATGAGTCAGCGCGATGCGGCGGGCGCCTCTCTACGGACTGCGCGCAATGCGGGCGCGGCACTCGCATTGTTAGGTGGGGGCGTACTAATCGGCTGGCTCGTGCTCGGCGGTGGGCGGGTGGCATCGCACACCCTGGATGTTGTGGTGGCGGTCGCCACGATCGCCACGGCGGTTGGAACCCTCGTGCTTGCAGTGGCTACCTACTACCTCGCTGCACAGACCCGCGAGGTCGTCAGTGTCTCGCGGCAGGAGTCGGAGGCGGCGCGTGAGGATCTCGCCGTGGCTCAGGCACAGGCAGACACTGCAAGCGCGGCGCTCGAAGCCCAAACGCAGCCATTTCTGACGGTGGGTGACACAAGCCCCAAGCACCTTGGTGCCGGTCACGCCCACGTCCGGAACGCTGGCAACGGCACTGCCATCGTCAGTGCTGTCAGGTTCATCGCGGACACCGGCACGGTCTTTCCGGGAGCCGCTAAGCGGTGGTGCCTCCAACCGAGGGGACCGACGTGGTTGCGGCTCCAGATCCACAGGCCGCGGCGGAACTTGACTCGGAGAACGGCTTCTCCGTGGCCATTGGCTTCGCTGACGTTAGTGGCAGGGCGCGTGGCGCCGTGCGGCTCGACGTGAACAAGCGCACGATCTCCATGAGGGTAGGCGTCTACGCCCCCGAGGTTCGCCGCTGGGTGCGGCAAGTGCATTGGGCGGAGACACTTGACGCGGTCCGGGATAACCCCAAACTCGGTACGCAACCTTACGATCCGGAGTAGGGCCAGGCGGACGGGTCGAAGCCGGCCGTGCGCCTAGAGGCTCGGGAACAGATCATGAGCCGGTTGAACTCGCGTAACGGTTGCGTAGCATGCGGCCCGAGGCGGCAAACGCAATGAGCGCGACGCTTCCCGTAGTTACCGGCCTGGGAGGAGCAGTGCTCGGCTTCGTCGGTGCCGGGGGCGTTCGGTGGCTCCTCGATCGCCGCCAGGAACTGGCTCGCGCCCAGGGGTTCGCGCGCGTTGTGCTCGACGAGCTTCGAGCAGGAGTCCGACGGCTCGACCCTGGAGTCGAGGGTGCGCATCCCGAAATCGCGCTGGCACAGCTCGCGACGGATGCCTGGTCAGCACATCGAGTAGAAATCGCAGGCGCTCTGCTGCCCGAGGAATTCGTGGGGCTCGCCACGTCGTACCGGGCGATCGCCGCGCTCAACGCGCAGCTGCTGATGGCTTCCGAACTCGGCTCGGCGCCGCCCTCTGCCGTGCCGGTTGTTCCGCAGGCCATTCAGGAGGCTCGTTCGTTGACACTGAGCATCGTGACCAGCCTGGCGATCCCGTCGATTGAATGGCTGGCGGAGGGGAAGGTGTCTCCGTGGCGCAGGCGCCGAGCCAAGTTCGTGATGACCCCGCCCCCCGGACTCCGGTGTCGGTGTGGCCATCGCTGGGACCACCACAGATGGAGTTGGGAATCTCGCGGGTGGTGGCGGGTCCGCTGGCGAACATACGAGGTCCGCACAATGGCCCATGAGTGCAACGTCACAGGCTGCGAGTGCTCATGGTTCCGCGAGCCTGGCGCCCATCATCTCCCGCGCGTCGTACAGATTCGCGGGGCTGGACGACAGGCACCCCACATGCCCATCCGTCACGACGAAGACGCGGGGGGCGCGGACCCGCGGAACCCTGCTACGGCGCAGCCCGGAGCTTCGGTGTCCCCGGAGGAGCACGACGCTATGCGCTCCGAGGGGCCTCCTATGGCCAACTGCTGACGAGCCGCATCCCGCTGGCGATGTTGTTGGCAACGGTCCTCTCGTCCAAGCCAATATCGAGCATCAGGTTCGCCCGGAGGACTAGCTCGACACGGTGAACGAGGCGCACCAAGTCCTCGCCCGCCTGGACGTGAGCGGCTCGTGTGCCGAGGTGAGCGAACCAGTTACGTGTCTGTGAGATCTGCTGTCCGAATGCCTCAGCGTCGAGGGGCCACTGATCCAGGGCGCCCACGGCCCGTCTGGCCAGCCACGCGGCACGTTCGCGGAGGGTCTGTGAATTGGCGTGCAATAGAGCCTCGCGATAAACGCGGCGGTGCTCTGCATCTGGAATCTGAGCGAGCATGTCTTTCGTCTCGGCCTCACAAATTCCGGTCTCCAGTGGAGGTTCATCGTGCAGCGCGCGGTGGTAGCCCTCAGCGAATCCTGCGAGGTTCATCAGGCGGTTCTCCAGGGGCAGGTCAGTTCGCTCCAATGTCGCGAAGAAAAGAGGCCAGACCGGGCCGAGCTGGTCGCGCAGCGAGAACCATTCGACAATCGTTGCCGAGGGGTCGGGCACCGCCCCAAGGTTCAGCATGAGCGCGTAGTACGAGGCAGAGGTCTTGGGTACCGCCTCGACGGGGGGCCGCCGGACTACTTCGATCTCGGCAGCGTGCTGGGCCCATGAATCCTCGGGGGCGATGCGTGAGAGATCGGCTACACGCAGCGACTCAATCCAGGATGGCTCGGCCGTGGCAAACATCACGAGATCGCGCAGCGGACCGGCGTAGCGCTGGTCGAACTCGGCCAGCGGAACGGGCCCTGCCTCCAGCTTGATGTGAGCGGCCGCACCCAGGGTGACGGATGACGTGTGGCGTGCGATGGACTCGCCGGCGCCAACGTGAAGCGTCAAGCTCGCCAACGGGAGCGCCACGGAGAGCGCATCGTGGGCATCTGCCGTGGCCGAGATTGCGAAGAGCGGGGGGCTGTCGACCACGCCGCCAGTGACCGCTTCGAGCAGGCCCTGGACCTCCAGCCGGGCCTCGGTGACTGAAACCTCATCGGTGGATGCCACATGTGCCCTACGCACGAGGGTTGTGCCTAGGACATCGACCGTGTTGCCCCGTCTGTTGCCGTGATATCGGTGCCCGCCGGTGACCCACGCATCGAGGAGAGAGAACGGCACTCCGCCGAGGGACTCGCCGTGTAGGGCGGCCAACCGTTCGGGACTCTCAAGCCGGTTGCGACCTCCCAGTGGTGTGTCGAGAAGGTGCGCCCCGGGGCCCCGCCTCGGGTGGTAGTCCAGCCGCCCATAGCTGACCTCCGACCCTCCATGTAGCCAGAAGCGGCATTCCTCGTGCCAAGGCTCGCTTGCGAGGTGGGTCGTCACGCCATCGGAGCCTAGAAGCGCGCGTGCCGACGCCCACCACCAAGGCCGGCTTCGAGTCAGGTTGACACTCCGCTGGGCCGATTCGACAGGCGGGGGCTAGTCGTCCCCTAGGTTGAGCCAGTCCAGCTCCTTCCAATCAAACGGCTGAACCCGACCCGTATCGCCGAACTCCCTTAGGCGGCGTTCCACGGCACTCCTCCGCTGTTCAGCGGTGCCCTGCTGGTATCCGGTGTTGAGGATTAGCTTTCCCAGCACGCGCAGCAGCTCTGCCTCCGGATCTGCTGATGGGCGCCAGGTGCCGTCAGGACTCTCGGCGAAGCCAAATACCCAGAGGACCGCTTTCGTCTCTTCCGGGCTAAGGCCAAGCACTCGCGCGAGCTGCTCGGGCCTCCAGGAACCATCAGCGAGCCACCTGTCAAAAGCGAAAGGATCCGCGCCGCGGCGACGCCAGGTCGCGCTTCCCGTCCGGAGCCCGGAGTGCGCCGGCCCGAGCCGTTGAGCGAAGTAGTGCAAGACCCCGGCGGCTCCGCCAAAGGCCGCGAGATACTCCGCCACTTGCTTAGCGGTCTCCAGTGCATCTAGGAAGAACTGCCAATCAGGGAGAACTCCGTCTCCGAGCGGGGGCTGGTATCCGAAGTAGAGGCGCCGTCGATCACCGTGGAGTGCGCCTGCGTCTACGGTTCTGACGATCTCGCGGTAGCGAACCTTGGACGCCGGAGCTGTCCACGAGAGGAGACCATCCTCAGCTACGACCGCCATGAGCGAGCTGATGGCGATCTGGGCCCCCTCGTCCTCGGGACGCCAGAAGCCGAACAAAGACGGAGGTCTCTTGCGCGACTCGCGGCCGAAGCCGAGGTGGTCGGCTGCTCGCTGGGCGATATCGGCGAGTCGGTCACGTGGGCGTGCCGCGACCTCCACCCTGGGCCGTGAGGCGTAGGGCATAGCCAGAAACCGCGGCGAGAGGATGTCTTCCGTGATGCGCCTAGGATCTCCAACCGCGATGGCTTCGATTGGTTCGGTCATCGCTCTCCTCGTTCGGTCGGTGACGACACATAGCTTGGTCGATCGAGGCCCACGCCCAGGGGCTAAGGTGTCGCTGCGTTGGACCAGCTGGCTGTCACCACGGTGAAGTTTGCCGGCCCGGTCACGGTCAGGTGCTCGAACTGCTCGGGGGGATCGGACGCGCTGGCCTTGGCCGCACTTGTCGTGGCCGTCGTCGGCACAGGCGCGACCATCCTGCTGGTTCTGTGGACTCGGACTGAGCATCGCGAGTTCCTGCGAAGGCTTCGTGCCCGCGCGCGACTCCGCGTGACTCTCGAGCCGCTCCGGGTCAGCCAGGCACCGGACCAGACAGATCCGCTTGCGATCATGGCGCCGCCGCACGTCTCGTTTGAACTGCTCCTACAAGTGGGCGTGGCGAACGACGGCGATGGCCCAGCCGGCCACACCGCACTGAATGTGCTCGTGCCCCAGGCCACGTCTGGACTCACTTGGTGCAACGCCGACGGCGGCGTTTCTAGCCCTTACAAGCCGGCTCTACATACGGCTGAAACGCTTACGAACGAGAACGGCGCCGCGGTGCCTGCGATGTGGATCAATCAGGTGCTCCCCCGGGTAAGCACCCGCACGCCCGTTCTCGTGCACTTCAAGATTGGCGTCGCTCAGTACACACGCCGCATCCCGATCAGGGTCAAGGCCCAGTGCGATGAGGATGAGAGGTTCGAGGAGGTTGCCGAGTTCGATGTAAAGGTGCACGACGACGCGCCCCCATACGCTCTACGCAGCTCAGCGCCTCCGCCACCGATCTAGCCAAGCACCGCGACCCCGCGGGAGGCGTTGGCCGACTGGGAGCCGCTATCACACTCCCTAAACCCGCCCGGGGTCGGCCGAGCGCTGGCACTAAGGCCCTCAATACAGGCCGGTAAGGAGATCGCCTGGCGGTACTTCGAGGGCCCTGATCAGACGTAGCAGCGTCGTCAGTCTGATCTCCCTGGCACCTCGCTCAACTCGACTTACTTGCACCACCGCCAAGCCGGTGCGTTCAGAGAGGTCCTCCTGCGTCCAGCCTTTGGCCTGACGAGCGGCGCGCACGTTGCCGCCGAAGATCGCGAGCGCGTCCTGCACGGCCCGCCATCCTCGGGCGGCTAGACCATAGAGGCCAGAACCAAAGCGGTAAGGTCGGACGCCTATGCACGTGCCGCGCCCCGCACAGCTCGCCGGCGGCTTGGCCGTCGCAGCAGCTCTGGTCAACGGTGGGTGTGGCGGTAGCGGCGCTGCTCGGCACTCGGCTTCAGATCCGGCGGAGGTCTCTAGAGCGGAGTCGATGGTCCACGCGCGAGTTGACGCAGCGCTCAGTGCCTCCCGCACCCAGTATCCGAACGACGCTCAGGTCTACCCGTCGGGGGGTGCGAACTGCCGTCCGTTCTCGTCGGCGCAGCTTGACTGCACGCAGGTGGTCCGGGACCTCAGCGATCCTTGGACCGGAACTTCGATGTGGAGGGCCACAGTGGATCCCTCCTCCGGCGCGGTCACCATCGTTGAGCATGGTGGCGCCACGTTGGAGGAGATGCTCAATCAGCGCAGCGCCGTGATCGGCGGGCGCTGAGCACGAGGGCAGAAACGGAGGCGGTCGAGTTGGGCACCAAGACGCGGGGAGGGATGTGGTGTGACTTCTGCCGGGTGCCGGTGGCCGGCGAGAAGGCGACGCACCGGCTTCGAGGAGCAGTGGTGGCGTCGACACTAATCGGTACGGCCGGGCTGAGCGGTCTGGCGGCCAGGTCGGACGCCTATCACTGCCCGCGGTGCGGGCAGCCGGTGCGGCACGCTCGCCCTGAGGATTTCGCCTGGCTTGCGGCGGCCCAGCAGGACGCGCTGCGGCAAGCCGATACGCAACAGCCCGAGCCGAATGTGGATTGGCGCGAAGTCCCGACCGAAGAAGTCCCACCGTGGCGAAAGAACGACCGCGAGCGTCTCGACTGGAACACCCGGCGGGAGACTCCTGATGCGCCGGTGACGCCAAATCCGGATCTCGCCGATCGGCTCGCTGGGTTGGCCAGGCTTCACGACCAGGGCGCCTTGACAGACGAAGAATTCGCAGCGGCCAAAGCCAGACTCATCAGCGAGGCTTAGGCGTTCCCCTCGCATAGGAGCTGCGCGCGCTTGCCGCGTGGTTTGGACGAGCAGGTCGCCTTACGCTCACGGAATGAGCGCGCGGACATCCAAACGTCCTCGGCTGGGGTGATCCGGACGGCGACGAAACGCGGACTCGCGACCCGGGCCAGGCCAGCATCGAAGAAGCGGGCTACGCCTTCGGCATCGAAGAAGGGGGAGGAGACGGCTGAACGAGCGAAGCGGGCGGGCGCGACCGGACGGCGCATCACGATGGGTCAGCGTCGCTTGCGCGACTCGGCGATCATCGCGCGGGCGGCCGCCGGGTGGACACACAAGATGATTGCAGAGGAGTTCGAGCTGACGGACCGCCAGGTACGGCGGATCTTGAATGAGCGGGGCTCGCTTCCGTCCGGACTCGACGAGAGGCCCCTGGATCTCATCGAGGATCTAGCGAGAGGCCTTCGTGCTTCGATCGCCGACTTCGAGGCAATGGCCTACGACAACTCGGATCGCAATCCGAACGCCGCATTGGGCGCCAAGAAGGCAGCCGCGGAAGCGCGGTGGAACCTCGCGGTGCTGCTTCGCTCGCTCGGGAAATTGCCGGATGACCTGTCGTCGTTTCGATCGGAGGCGGAGATCGCCCAGGTGGCCCAGGCTATGGTCGACAAGCTCCAAGATGTGGTGCGAAAGGAGGCGACCCCGGCAGACGCGCTGGAGTTCTTCTGCGGGCTTGTCCTCCCCAAAGACCAGATTCAGCACGACAGAGCTTCGAGACGATCTACGACGGCCTAGCATGGATGTGTGCCCGCCGACAAACCGCCGGAGAACGCGCTCCCGCTGATCGAGATCCCGATCGGCTACGAGTTCCTGGAGCGGTCCCTGGAGGGCACGTATGCCGCGGGCACGATGCTCGACTTGGGCGACGGCGAGCCTGTGGATTTAGGCCGACTCCCGGACCCGTTCAGGGCTAACCACCCACCGCCGAACGCTCGGGCGACCTAGCTCCAGCTCGTTGGGGTGTATGGCCCCGCAGAGGGAGCTGCATCACCGAATCCCGCTGAGAAAGACAGGTCCCTCAGTACTGCCGGCACCAGTCGCCGGCCGGGGTGAGCCCGCCGGGCACCTTGTCCGGCGCTGCTGGCATGCTGCGGTCCGGCGTTGCGCCGCCAACCATCGCCCGCGGAGGCCGTCTCTACAAGAGGCGGCTTTCGTCGTTCCGGACTCTCTAGCCGCGCCGCCAGCTTGATAAGTGACTTATCCGTGCGGGTTTCCCCCGGTTTTCCAGCCGCACGGCCGAGTAGGTTGCTCTTCGATGGTCGGCGGCCACTCTCCGCAACGTCATGTCTCTCGCGCCGGTTTGCTCGTCTGACGCACGATCCCGCAGGGGCCGGATCGTCCGACTCGCGCTTGCACGCCTGCGGGCTGAACAGCAAGCGCGTCGCCGACCGCTGCGATGCGGCCAAGCGTTCTACGCGCTGACGCGTCTCCCCCCTGGTCTGCGCCCGCGCATTGGCGTCGAGGATGCTGGTCACGGTGCCCTGCGTATCTCACTCGACGGTACCTGGCTCTTCATCTTCGCAGCGGACGGCTCCCTTGGCTTGGTTAACCTCAAGGTGGCGAGCCCGCCGTGCGGGACCCCGCCCGTGGGGACGGCGGCGTTTGCTGCTGGACACAGGCGCTTTCGGCTTGGCGTGGCCGCTGCTGCCAAGGCACGGTTGGCGGAGTTGCGCAGGCCGTGTGGCGTTCGATGGCGATCAGCTCGCCCGAGTGCGCGCAGGCGTCGCACCCGGCGTACCACGCGCGCAGGGCCGCGCACCGGGTCCTCTGACAGCTCACCAGGTTTAGCCGACGACTTACCCTCGGCCGGACTTCCACCGGCCGGTGAGCGCCGTGGGAGGTGTCCGTGAGCGGGTTCTCGCGACCGACGCTCGACTACTTCGTGGTTCACGCCATAGACCCGGACTTGGCGGCGATGGTTGGAGTCACGGAGGCGGACGGCCGAATCGTGTGGCCGTGTCGCGACGCAAGCGGTCAAGAGCTGCCGCGCCGACGCCGGCTCGACCCGGAGCCTGGCGTCGGCCCGAAGGTCACGCAGCCGGCGGGCCGCACGCCGGCGCCGTGGTGGCCACTGGGGCGCCCCGAGCGCGCGTCCGCCGTTCTCGTGTGCGAGGGCGAGCCTGACGCTCTGGCCGCGGCGTCAGCGCTTCGCACGGCGCCTGAGGCGCTCCGTCTCGCGGTGGTCGGACTGCCGGGTTCGAGCGCCCGGCTGGCCCTGCTTGCCGGCGACCTCGTGGCGTGCGAGTGCAAGGAGGTCATGCTCGCCGCGCACGGCGACCCCGCCGGTGACAGGCTGGCCGAGCGCATAACGGAGGAGTTGCGTCCGCTCGATATCGCGGCGGTGCGGCTATCGCTCGGCGAAGGGCGCGACCTCGCCGACGAACTGGCCGGCGTCAGCAGCGACCGCGGCGAGTGGCTCGCGGGCAGGATCGCGGACACGGAGGCCGCCGCCGACGAGGTCGCGGCAACCGCGCCGAGTGCCGTCCCTGCGCTGCGCTTCAGCTCGCCGGCCGAGCTGCGCGCGTCGATGCCGCCCGAAGCGTCGTGGACGTGGGACGGCTACATCACGCCCGGCGCAATAACACTCCTCGCCGGGAAGCCAAAGGTCGGCAAGAGCACACTGATCTGCGCTCTAGTCGAAGCCATCGTCACGCGCGCCGAGACATTCCTCAGCCGGCGCGTGGTCGGCGGGCCGGTCATCTATGTCAGCGAGGAGGCCGTCGGGACACTCCTGCCGAAGCTGCCCGACCACGAGGATCTCCGCGTCCTGACGCGAGAGGCCGCTTGGCCCAAGCCCAGTTGGCCCAAACTCATCGCCGATGCCGTCGAGGAGGCGCGACGCATCGGTGCGGTGCTGCTGGTCGTCGATACATGGTCGTACTGGTCGAACCTGGCGCCGGAGCGCGAGAAAGACGCTGGCGCAGCCCAGCAGGCCATCGGGGTGCTCGTCGAGGCCACCCGTGCTGGCCTAGCGGTACTTCTTGTCCATCACCAGCGCAAGGAGCGCGGCGAGGACGGGGACGCGATCCGTGGCAGCGGGGCGATCGCCGGGGCGGTCGATGTCATCGTGGAATACGAGCGCCCGAACGGTGAGTCGCCGCAGCAGCAACGGCACCTCATCTCAGTTGGACGCTGGCCTCAGACACCATCTCTCCTCCTCGTAGAGCACGACGTGGCGACGAAGGCTTGGGGCCACGTCGCCGAGGGCGCCGGACGCGAAGATGCGGCACATCTCGGGCTACGCCAACAGCTGCTGCAGATGCTGCCCTGCGAGGAGCCAGGTGTCACCCTCGGCGACCTCAGCGCGCTGGGTAAGCGGGAGGTCTGGCATAACGAGTTGAAGCGCCTGATGGACGAGGGCGCGGTTCGCCGCACCGGCGGAGGCAGGCGGGGAGATCCCTATCGCCACTGTCGAGCGCCCATAGATTCCGTTCCCGGTTTCCGTTCCCGGGCGGGAACGGAGTGGTGCGCTGGCGGGAGCGACGAGGTTCCGTCAATGCCGTTTCCCCCCGTAGGGGGGAGGCAGAAGGAATCGGATAGTCACTGCAACTGTGCCGCGAACCCGCGGAACGGGAACGGAGACGCGGCTCCAACGGCTGCTGTGGAGCACAGCAAGCGCACCCTGACCGGAGACGAGTTCGTCGAGCGGCTGATCGCCGAGTTCGACGCGGCGGACGAGAGCGCGCGGACGCGGCGCGCTCTCACCTGCCCCTACCTAGCTCACGGCGGATGCGAGTGGCGGCACGCTGGCGGAGTCTGGACCTGCGGTGTCTGTCATCCGCCCGCCGTCGACGAAGTTGTGTGGGCCGCAGACGGGGACGCCTTCCCCGAGGGTGGAGCGCACGATCGCGGAACGGCCGCATGAACGTTACGTCCGCCACCGCCGCGCTGGTGCTCGACGGCATAGCTGCGATGACCGACGAGCAGCGCGCCGAGGCACGCCGGCTCCTTGACCATGGCCGACGACCCGAAGCGGGTGATGCCGGTCCGGTTCGCGTCGAGAGACCACTGAAGGTCGCGTACACCGCGGTAACGCTTGCGAGGGAGGTCGGCGTAACGCCGCGCGCCGTGCGCGCGGCCATCGCGCGAGGTGAACTTCTCGCCACCAAGCGCGGCAGACGCTGGCTGATCTCGCGCGAGAGCGCCGAGCGGTGGGTCCGCCCGATGCCGCCACATACGCCCGCGGCTGCGGCGCGGCATCGAGCGCCATCTGCGAATCGGCGGCCGCTCGCAACGGCGCTCGCCAACCTGACCGATGACGCGTAGAATCTGGCTAGCACGCAAGTGGGCCGGCGGCGCGGCAACGCCCCGGCCCGTGGCCCAGGAGGTACTAGCTCCATGAGCGTCCAGCACCGTATCGTCACGCCGCACGAGGGAGCGCGGCGATGAGCGTCCATAAGATCAAGCGGCGCGACGGGACTCCGGCGTTTGTCGTCAGATGGCGGGAAGGCGTCGCAAATCGTCGTCGCACCTTCGACCGCCGCCGGGACGCCGACCTATGGGACGCAGAGGTTCGGCGTCGCCGGCAGCTCGGCGCGCTGCACACGCTGGACGCCGGAAGCGACACGCTGGACGAGTACGTAGTCGGCACCTGGGCGCAAGCTCATCTACCGAGGCTGGCGCCCAAGACCCGGCGCGTGTACGTGCAGATGTACGACCGCCATGTGTCGCCCCATCTCGGCTCCGTTGCGCTTCGCGACTTCACGCCCGAGACGATCAAGGCGTGGCACGGGGCGCTCGCCCGCGCTGGCACCGGACCCGAGGCCCTTCACAAGGCGGCCACGCTGCTCGGAGCCATCTTGCAGCTAGCGACAGAGGGACAGCACATCCCCTACAACCCCGCGCGGGCCGTTAGAAAGCCCCGCAGGCCGGGCCGCGTCGAGGTCCGGCCGATCGCTCCGGAGCGCGTGGAAGCGATGCGGGCCGCCGTGGGGCGACGCGACGCGACAATTCTGTCCGTGCTCGCGTACGCGGGTCTTCGTCCGCAGGAGTTGCGGACGCTCCGCTGGCGCCACGTGCGCGATAGCACGCTGCTTGTCTATGCCGGCAAGACGGGCAAGCAGCGGACGGTGCGGCTGATGTCGGCTCTGTCGGCCGATCTGCGCGAGTGGCGTATGGCGTTGGGGAGGCCGACCGACGATGCGCTCGTGTTCCCCGACGGGAACGGCGGCGAGTGGAGCATCAACGCGTTCAACAAATGGCGCGCGCGCGTATTTGCGAAGGCGCTCACGGCCGCGGGCATCGACCACGCACGTCCATACGACCTCCGCCACTCCTTCGCCTCGCTGCTGCTCCACGAGGGCCGCAGCCCGATCTACGTCGCGCGGCAGCTCGGGCACGGCGCTGCACTCACGATGGGCACCTACGGGCACGTGATCGACGAGCTGGACGACGCTCCACGGATCGCTGCCGAGGACGCGATCCAGAGCGCGCGAGAGGGCGGTTTTGCGGGCGCACGTTCCTCTGTCGTTCCTCTCGCCGCAGTCGCAGACGCAGGCGCCGCTGGAAAACGCCCGTGATCACGAGCGCCCCGACCAGGATTCGAACCTGGGGCCTACTCCTTAGGAGGGAGTCGCTCTATCCAACTGAGCTATCGGGGCCCGCGGCGAGCATAGTCCTAGTCGGCGTCCTCCCCGCCGTCCTCCTCGTCCTCTTCGTCCTCGGCATAGAGCGACTCGCGCGCCAGCTCGCGCCCGCCGCGGTCCCACAGGCGGATCTCCAGGAAGTCGCCGCGGTAGTCGTCGGGGGCGATCAAGGTGAAGCGCTCCTCGTCGAGCGGGCACTGGTCGACGACCTCGCCGGCCAGCTCCGCGGTGGCGATCACGCCGTCGCGCACCAGCGCCCGGCCCCACACCAAGGTCATCGCCGCCACCTCGCCGGACTCCCCGCGCCAGCGGCCGATCACGTCGTCTCCCAAGTCCATCGTCCAGTCGGGGTTGCGTTCGGCCAGGTCGGCGGTGAAGTCGGCGCGGGCGAAGAACTCGCTCGGCTCTCCGCCTTCGGTGTCGGGCAGATAGCCGACGAAGCCGAGTACCTCCAGTCCCGCCGACGTGCGGGCGCTGGCCGGCACGTAGGTGCGCCCGTGCCAGGAGCGCTCGGGAAACCAGGCGATGTCGCCTGGCTCGCCGAGCTCTTCGCCCTCGGTGTCGATGCGCAGGCACGCCTGCAGGAACTCCGCCCGCAGCCGCTCGGCGAAGCGCCCGTAGGGCAGGGGCTCCTGGGGTGGCTCGGCGGCAAAGCGCGGGATCGGATGCGAGACTGGGGGCACCGGCGCGCCAGCCTAGCTTTCGAGCATGAGCGTCACCGGGCCGTCGGCCACCAGCTCGATGGTCATGCGCGCCCCGAACACCCCGCGCCGCGCGTGTGCCGCGTCGCAGAAGCGCTCATACAGGGGCTCGGCTCGCTCGGGGCGGGCGGCGGCGACGAAGCTCGGCCGGTTCCCTCGCCGGGCCTCGCCGTAGAGCGTGAACTGGCTCACGCACAGGGTCTCCCGCTCGCCCAGCGGCTCGTTCATCCGCCCCTCGGCGTCGTCGAACACCCGCAGTGCCCGTACCTTGGCGGCCAGCCGCTCGGCGTCGGCGTCGGCGTCGTCCTGGCCCACGCCGAGCAGCACGAACAGCCCCGGCCCGATGCGCGCCACCTCCCGATCCTCGATCCGCACCGCCGCCCGGGCCACCCGCTGAACCAGCGCCTTCATTCCCCGATCGTCTCAGACCGCGCTGGCCGCGAGCCCAACCACGAGCACCAGCGCGGTGCTCGCGGCGATGGCGCCCGAGGCCAGGCGCAGGTTGAGGCCGTAGGCGTGCGCCACCAGCAGGGTGTTGACCGCGCAGGGCATCGCCGACTGCAGGAGGTAGGCGTCGGGCACGGTCACCACTACCGTCGACAGGGCAAGCATCAGCGCCGGCGCCACCGCTAGGCGCAGCGCGAGCGCCACCGCCAAGGGTGCGCGCAGCGCTCGCGAAGGCCGCAGGCGCCCATGCTCGGCTTCGGCCGACAGGTTCACTCCCACCACGAAGAACCCGAGGGGTAGCAGCGACAGCACTACCACGTGCGAAGCGGTGACCAGCGCGTGCGGCGCCGCCGAGGCCGGCGCGAGCAGACCGGCCGCCACCGCCAGCAGCGGCGGGTTGCGGGCCACGTACGCGCGTACGCGCTCGCGGCGGTTCTCTCCCGCCTTGGTCCCGAACGCCGCCCCGACGGCAAAGCCCACGAACAGCAGCAGCGGACCCGAGACGAGCGTGTCGAAGGCGATCGCCTCCCCCAGCCGATGCGAGCCGAGCACGGCGAGCGTCATGGGCAGGCCCAGGTAGCCGGTGTTGGCCAGCATCGCCGCGCAGATCAAGGCGCCGGTCGTCGGGCGGTCGACCCTCAGCAGGCGCCTGCCCACCGCCCAGGCCAGCGCTCCGACCACGATCAGCTCGAGGTAGGCCAGGCCGATACCGGCGCCCACGCCCGTGCTGACGTGCAGCCGGGCGATGTTGACGAAGGTCACGAAGGGGACGAGCGCGTAGAGCATCCCGTCGAGCAGCAGACGCGCCGCGCGCCGCGCGGCCTCCTCGCCGCGACGCTCGATTCCCCACCCGGCGCCGACCGAGGCGGCGACCGCCAGCGCCAGCGCGATCACGCGTCGCGAAGTTCGGCGGCGGCCCGTTCCGGGGTCAGGACGTTTAGGTGCACCCCGGTGCTCAGCTCGAGTCCCGCCAGGTGGGTCAGGCGCGGCGCGATGTCGATCCGCCAGCAGAACGGATCGGCGCCACGCGGTGCGGTTCGCACCCACAGGTTCAGCGGAGGGCTGTTGTCCAGCCGGCGGGACAGGCGCCCCAGCCCATCGTGAAGGAGGGCCGCGCCAGTCGGTCCGGGCTCCTCAAAGCGAGCGCGGGGACGCCGCGGGGCGACCATCATCTGAAACGGCACGCGCGAGGCATAGGGGGCCAGCAGCACCGCCTCGTCGTCGACGGCCACCAGGCGCTCGCCGCCCCGGACCTCCTCCTGCACAAGGTCGCCCAACAGGTTGCCGCCCACCGTGCGCCGGGCGTGGGCCCCAAACGCCTCGCGCTCGCGCGCCACCGACGCAGGGACGAAGTCCAGGGCGTAGAGCTGGGCGTGGGTGTGGGGCAGCGAGGCGCCGGCCTCGATGCGCTCGTTGACGATCAGCTGCACGCAGGCGGCGTCCGCGTGGGCGGCGATCCGCTCTCGCCACACCTCCACCGCTTCGGCCACTTGGGCGGCGTCGAGCTCGGCCAGTGAGGTCACCGCCTGCGGGGCATTGACGATCACCTCGTGGGCCCCGCGCGCCGGCGCGGCCCAGAACAGGTCCCGGTTCGCGCTCGCCGGGGGCTCGGGGCTGTCGGGGTCAAGTGCCGGATAGCGGTTGGGCACCACCCGGACCCGCCAGCCCGGTGAGTCGGGCGCCGTGCCGTCGCGCACCGCGCAGATCTCCGGTGGCGTCTGGTCCTCGTGGCCCTCGGCGAAGGGGTCACCCTCGTGATCGATGGGCTCGGCGGGGGTCACCGACAGCCACGCTCCCGGGCGCGAGGCCCGCTCCCCGGCGATGATCGTCTTCAGCCCGGTCAGGGGGTCGATGCGCAGCTCAGGCACGCGCGAGCTCGGTCGCCGCGCCCGAGGCAGGCGGCGGGTCAGGCGGCTTTCCCATAGCGCTGGACGTCTCGCACCAGGTCGGCGGGCTGCTTGTAGGGGCCCTGATGGATGAAGCTCTGTCGGCCGTGAGGATCGAAGTAGATCGTCTCGGGATAGCTGCTCGGCAATGACAGCGAGTGGGCGATGCTCTCGTCGGGGTCCTGCAGGCTCGGGTAGCTGACCGGAAACCGGCGCAGGAAGGAACGCGCGTCGCCGGCGTTGTCGGCGCCGTCCAGTCCCAGGAAGGCCACCCGGCGCCCCAGCTCGATGGAAGCCCGTTGAAAGACCGGGAACTCGGCGCGGCAAGGCCCGCACCACGATCCCCACCGGTTGACCACCACCGTGTAGCCGCGCAGGGCACCCAGCGTGCGCTCAAACGCGGCCGGACCTCCCGCCAGCAACGCCCCGGCCTGGCGGTGCAGGGCCGCCAGCGGCGGCGGCGAGCCGGCCAGGGCGGCTTCGGTCTGGGCGGGCGAGGGCGCGGCCGAGTGCGGGGCGGCGTTGTTCGAGTGGGTCTGGGAGAGTCCCACCGCGACCACCGCCACCAGCACGGCGGCCCCCACTCCGGTAAGCAGGGCTCGTCGCATTGGCGCTCAGACTGGCATAAGCGCGACGCGGGGTTGGGCAAGACCGCCAGGTGCGATATCCTGAGGCCCAGGTCCGGGGGATCTTTGTAGGAGGAGGGCCCTGGACCGACCACCGGCACCAGCGCCGGAGCGCGAGTCGCAAGAGCTGACTTTCTGCGGCTCCTTTTCTGCATCTCCAGGCAGAGCCTTTCATGGCCGAATCCACCCCATCGGCCGTCGCCACGACGGCCGTTCCCGAGAGGTCAGACATCAAACGCGCGGAGGCCTTCGCGCGTGAGAGCTTCGTGCACGAGGGCGAGGAGACCAGCGTCGCGCTGGCCCCCGGCTCGGCCCGCCGGCGCGCCTTTGACCGCGCCTTGCAGGAGATCGCCGAGGGGCTCGACTACCCCTCGCCCCAGTGGCGCCGGGACTTCTCGCTGCTCCTCGGGCTCGAGCGGCTGCTCAGCCAGGAGGAGCCCAAGCTGGCCGACGGGACGGTGCTCTCGGCCCACCAGGTAGACGCCCTGTCCGGCACCCTGGCGGCGCTGCTGGCGGAGGCCGAGAGGACCAACGGCGCGCAGATCAACGGCGAGGTGGCCGCCCCCGATCGGCTGGCGACCGCGGCGATCCTCGGCCCCGAGAGCGCCACCCCGGGTGACGTCCCCGACGCCGAGGCCAACGGGGCGCGGGCCGGCGCCCAGACCGCCGATCGCGAGCTCGAGGCCGACGAGGCCGACGAGGCCGAGACCGACGAGGCCGACGAGACCGACGAGGCCGACGTGGCCGAGGCCGACGAGGATGACGACTGGGGGCCCGAAGAGGGGTCCGAGGCCGCCGAGGACGAGGACGACGGCGACGAGCCCGACGAGGAAGGCCACGACGAGGGCGAGGATCTCGACGCCGCCGAGGGGCCCACCGCCGACGAGGAGCTGCCCGAGGAAGAAGACGAGGAGGAGCCCAGCGAAGACGAGGACGCCGGCGACGAGGCCCAGATGCCCGAGCAGCCGGAGGATCCCAACGCGGCAAAGCGGTTCTGGTTTGAGCACGCGACCGGCGCGGGCAAGACGGTCGCCGCCCTGGGCTTCGTCGAGGCATCGCGCACGGGCGGGGTGCTGATCCTCACCCATCGGCGCAACCTGGTCGACCAGTTCAACGGCGAGCTGCGCGACCGGGGCTACTCCAAGCGCGTCTCACCGGCGTTGCTCGACGGGCGCGACACCACCAACGGCCCGGTCACCGTGGAGACCTACCAATGGTTCGTGCGCAACGCCGGGCGGATCTCGAGTGCCTACACGATCGTCATCTGCGACGAAGCCCACACCGCGCTCGGCGAGAAGACCTCAGCGGCGATTCGGAGGTGGAGTGGTCCGATCTTCATCGGCATGACCGCGACGGGCGCGCTGATCGCCCGCCACGTCACCGACCTGTTCCCCACGCAGACGTCGCGTTTCGATCTCGCTCAGGCCGCGCGCCGGGGCGTCATCGCCCCGCTTCGCTGCGTGCGCATCCCGCCGGGGCCGGGCGTGCGCACGATCGCCAAGGTGCCCTTGCGCCGAGGCGAGGTGGATACCGAGTTCGACCAGGAGATGCTGGCCGAGCTGCTGGACCAGCAGCCGTTCAACATCGCCGTGGCCGATCTCTACAAGACCCGCTTCAACGGGGTGCCCGGCGTCGTCTACGCCGCCGGGGTCCGCCACGCCTACAACCTCGCCAACGCCTTCCGCGAGGTGGGGCTCAAGGCCCAGGCGGTTTCCGGCGAGACGCCCAAGCGCCAGCTCGCCGAGATGCTGGCGCGCTACGAGCGCGGCGAGATCGACGTGCTCATCAATGCCCAGCTGCTGGCGGAGGGCTGGAACTCGCCCCGGGCGACCGTGTGCTTCCATCTGGCCCCCACCGCCTCCAGGCGCGTCTACCAGCAGCGCGTGGGGCGCGTGACCCGTCGCCACCCCGGCAAGGAGGCGGGCCTGGTCGTGGACTTCGTCCATCCGGCCACCAAGCACGACGATCCGGTGGTGACGTTGCACTCGCTGCTCAACCGCGACGTCTATCGCGGTGGGGCCATCGTGGTGGGACCGGTGCGCCGGGGCCGCGGACGGCGGGTGCGGGTCGAGCGGCGGGTGCTCCCGGTGTGCGCCGACCCCGACCGCCGGGCCGAGGTGTTCGAGCGCGAGCTGTGGCGGATCGCGGTCGAGTACCTCGACTACGGCGAGCAGCACGTCTGGGCCGCCCTGGCCGGGGCCCGGGTCGCGCCCAGCGGGTGGCGCCGGGCGCGGGCCATGCTCCATTTCGACCGCACGGGTGAGCTCAAGGCCCGGTTCCTGATCACGGCGGTGCAGCGCAACCGCAATGCCCAGCTGCGGCTGCGCGCCCTGCAGGAGATCGCTGCCTCGCGCGACCCCGAGGCGTTTGACACGGCTATCGACATCGTCGGCACCTGGCCGCGCGACGAGCGCCGCGAGGGTTCGAAGATCGTGCTCCATGCGCTGGCCGAGCGGCGCATCGGCCGCCGCGACCAGGCCAACGCGTGGATCTGGCGCGTCGCCGGGTATACGCGCGAGCTGCACGAGGAGTACGCCGTCCAGCGCTGGCCCGAGACCAAGCGCCTGCTCGGGCTGCTGGTCAACTCCTCCGGGGGTGCCCACGCGCGCAACGCCCGCCGGCTGGTGCACGCCGGGCGCAAGCAGGATCGCCGTCTCGCCGCCGCGCTGCTGGCGGCCGCCCTCGCGCACACCCCCGAGGCCGAGGAGGTCCTGCGCGGGGCGCGCACGCGTATGGCGCGCAAGCCTCCGGCGCTGGCCCGGGAACTGCTGCGCAACTTCCCCAAGCGACGCGGGCGCGGTAACCGGCGCCGGCGCCGGGGGAGGTCCCAGGCCCAAGCCCGGCCGTCGGGAGCCCGACCCCGGCCGTCCGAAGGCAAGGCGGCCGCGATCCAGGGCGAGGAGCAGGCGCCAGCGGTCGTCGACGCCGAGGGCAAGTCCCCGGCCACGGTCGCGCCCGCCGAGCGCGACGGTGCGGCTGGGACCAAGGACGCGCGCGCCGACGCGGCGGAGACCAAGGCAGACGCCGCCTAGCGTCAGCGACGGCGGCCCGTCGCCACGGGTCGGCCGAGGCGGTGTGATCCCGGCTGCTCAGGGGTAGGCCATCGTCGTGGCGCCTTCCCGCCTGGCGGACGGTCGATTTTTGCCCGGATCTTTGCCCGGGCGCGCTCGCCGGCGTTCGCTCACCCGCTTCTCGGCCCGCCGGGACCTGGGGTCGGCCTGGGCCAAGCACATCGACGACCAGCGTCAGGAGCGCGCGCTGCTCAGCTGTGCCGCATTCACCGGCACCTTTGCGCTCACCCGGGCGATCACGCACGCGATTCGCGATGGCCGTGGACCGTTTGGCAATGTGGAAACCGGCGGCCGGCACATTCACCACATGACGTTTGGCATTGCGGCGCTGCTGGCCACCGGGTACCTGTGGATGAACGAGGTGGGGGTAGGCGCCGGGCACGATGGTCCGCGCGCGTCCCGGGTGACGTCCGGCCTCTACGGCGCGGGGTCGGCGCTGACGCTCGACGAGTTCGCCCTGTGGCTGAACCTCGAGGATGACTACTGGTCGCAGGAGGGGCGCAAGAGCATCGACGCCGTCGTCGTGTTCGGTGGCGTGCTCACGCTCGCGGCGCTGGGGCGCGGCCTGGTGCGGGAGCTGGTCGGCACGCTGGCCTCGCCGCGTTGGCTGCGCGCCAGCCGTCGGGCACGTCGGCTGGCCGCGCGACGCCCGGGGGCCTCGATGCGGGCGCTGGTGGGCGGCTAGTCACCCGAGGCGGACCCCAGATGGACCTCGCCGGCGTCCAGCGCCAGGCGGCCCCCATCGGCGAGCTCGACCACCAGCCGCCCCCTCCCATCGACCCCCGCCGCGCGCCCGCGCCCGCTGGCCCAGGCGATCTCGCGGCCCACGAGCGCGTCGCGTGCCCGAAACGCGTCGAGCACCGCCCGCTCGTCGCGACCGAGCCACGCGCCGAGCGCGCCCAGCAGGCGCTCGAGGACAGGTTCGACGTCGCCGGGCGCACGGCCCAGCGTTGCCGCTCGGACGCCGACGTCCTCGGGCAGCGCCTCGACGGGCACGGCCACGTTGAGCCCGATGCCCAGCACGGCCCATCCCTCCTGGGGCCGGCCCTCGATCAGGATCCCCGCCACCTTGCCCTCGCCCAGGAGCACGTCGTTGGGCCATTTGAGCATTGCCTCCGGCCCGCACACCTCGGCGACCGCCACCGCGGCCATGAGCGGCAGCAGCGCCGGCGGCTCGCGGATCAGAAGCGAGCACAGCAGCGCGGTGCCCGGCGGCGCCAGCCAGCGGCGTCCTTGGCGCCCTCGTCCCGCCGTCTGCTCCGCGGCGGTGACCAGCGTGCCGTGGGGGGCGCCGGCCAGCGCCAGCTCGCGCGCACGCTCGTTGGTCGAGTCGCACACGCGCAGGTGAAGGCGCGGGCGCCCGAGGGCCGCGGACGGCGCGTTCACCGTTTGCGTACGCGCAGCTCCTGATCGGAGGCGAGGCCCAGCTCGCGCGCCGCCGATCCGCGGTTGATGGCCAGGGCGAGCACGTGCTGAGCGTCCTCGTAGAGGAGCACCGCCCCGGCTGGGACCTCGGCGAAGGTCCGCGCGTAGCGACCGCGCACCCGGCGGTCGCCGATCTCCAGCTCGACCTCCATGCCGAGCTTGAGACCGAAGTCCGACAGATGTCGATGATCGGCGTCGAGCTCGACGTTTCCGTAGCGGTCCGAGTGCACGGCGTGGGTGACCAGCGTCCCGTTCTCGACGTGGGCGCTCGGCAGCTCGAGCCGCGCCAGGTCGGCCGGGTCCAGCGGGTCCCCCGCTTCGGCCAGGGGGGCGCCCGCCGCCAAAGACGCGGCCACCGGCGCGAACAGGTCGCGTCCGTGGAAGGTGGCCGACACCGGCTCCAGGCGGTGGCGGGAGTGGGCGATGTCAACGGCCTCAACCGCGCCGCCGAAGCGCTCCGCCGCCAGGTCGAGCAGGCCGTTGTCGGGACCGACGAGCAGGCGCTCCTCCTCGCCGGTCCGAAGCGCCACCGCCCGGCGCTGGGCGCCCACCTCGGGATCGACGATCGCCAAATGCACGCCAGCGGGCATGAAGGGGAGCGCCGCCCTCAGCGCCAGCGCTCCCGACCGCACGTCGTGCCGGCCGATGCCGTGGGTGAGGTCGATCACGCGAGCCGCGGGACACAGGCGCGCGATCACGCCGTGGCAGACGCCCACGAATTCGTCCGAGGTCCCGTAGTCGGACAGAAAGGTGATGGTCGGCACTGACAGGCGGCGAGTGCTATCAGGTCGTGCCGGGTACGGCGTCGCCATGATCCTCGAACGCGACCGCGACAGCGAACCCGACCCGGTGCCCAGCGGCATGCCCGCCGAGGAGGAGGACCAGGAGCCCCAGCCCCTCGGCGTGCCCGAGGCCGATCCGGACGGAGAGGACGCTCCCGCCCGGGGCGAGGACGCCATGCCGGGCATGCCCACCGAGGGCGAGCCCCCCACCGCGGGCTAGCCTCGCGGCGTCAGCCATCCGGCCGCCGGGCCGGACCGCGTCAGCGACCGGGGGCCACCGGTCGCGCCTGGCCCTGGACATCGGCGAGCAGCGCCTGCACCAGCCCCTCGATGTCGTGGCGGGTGGCCTCGACGTTCGGCTCGAGCCCGCGGGCGCGCAGCGTCTCGCTGGTGATCGGTCCGATCGACACCAGGCGCGTCGTCACCGAGAGTTGCTCGCCGTCGAGGGCATCGATGAAGCGGCTCACCGTGGAGGACGAGGTGAACGTCACGTAGTCGGCGGCCATCGCCGCCTCGCGCGTCACGGCGTCCAGCGGCTCGGCCACGGTCTCGTAGAGCTCGAGCACGTCGGTCTGCGCTCCGCGCTCGCGCAGGGCGTCGACCAGCACGTCGCGGGCGTCGCGCGCGCGGGCGAGCAGGACGCGGCCGACGTTAACCTCGGCCAGCGCCTCGACCAGTCCCTCGGCAACGAATCGCTCGGGCACTACGTCGGCGATGATTCCCCGGCGCTCGAGCTCGCGCGCCGTGCCCGGGCCGATCACCGCCACCCGTATCCCGGCCAGGGCGCGCGCGTCGCGGCCACTGGCACGGAGCTTTTCGAACAGCAGGCGCACGCCATTGGGGCTGGTCAGGCACAGCAGGTCATAGGAGGAGAGCTCGGGGACCACGGTGGGCAGCTCCACGATGCGGATGGCGGGCGCCTCTACCACCGTCGCCCCGAGCTCGCGTAGGCGCTCGGCCAGCTCGCTCGCCTGTGCCCGGGCCCGGGTGACCGCGACGCTGCGGCCGAGCAGCGGACGCTCGGCGAACCAATCCAGCCGGTCGTGTAGAGCTGCCACCGGCCCGATCACGGTGATCGCCGGGGCGCCGATCCCGGCCTCCCCCGCCCGCTGGACGAGGGTCTGCAGGGTGGCGCGCACGGTGCGCTGAGCGGACAGCGTCCCACGCTCGACGACGGCGGCGGGCTCCTCCGCGGGCCGCCCCGCGCCCAGCAGCCGCTCGACGATCACCGGCAGCTGACGCACCCCCATGTACAGCACCAGCGTGCCCGGAAACCCGGCCAGCGCCGACCAGTCCAGCACCGGCTCGGGCTTGCCGGGGTCCTCGTGGCCGGTTATCAGGGCGACCGCGCTGGCGTGGTCGCGGTGCGTCACCGGGATGCCCGCGTAGGCGGGGGCGGCCACTCCTGCGGTGACCCCGGGGACCACCTCGAACGGCACCGCGGCGGCGCGCAGCAACTCGGCCTCCTCGCCCCCGCGGCCGAACACGAAGGGGTCGCCGCCCTTTAGCCGGACCACACACGCGCCCGCCCGGGCGTGCTCGACGAGCAGCTCGCCGATCGCGGTCTGATCGGTGGACTCGTCGCCGCCGCGCTTGCCCACGTCGAGCACCAGCGCCCCGTCGCGAGCCGCGGCCAGCACGGCGCTGTGGATCAGACGGTCGTGCAGGATCACGTCGGCGCGAGCGAGCAGCTCCAGCGCGCGATGAGTGATCAGCCCGGGATCGCCGGGCCCGGCGCCCACCAGGTACACGCGCCCGCTCACCGCGCGCCCGCGATCTCCTCGGCCAGCAGCTCGCGGGCGCCGGCCGCCAGCACCCGCTCGGCCACCTCGGCCCCGAGCCGCTCGGGCTCGGCCCCCTCCCGCCGATCGCTTACCCACGCCGAGCCGTCCGTGCGACCGACGAACGCCGACAGGGTCAGCGATCCGCCGGGCCCGCTAACCGCCAGCGCGCCCACCGGGGTGTGGCAGTCGGCACCCAGCGCGCGCACCAGTGCCCGCTCGGCGGCCAGGCAGGCCTCGGTGGCGGGATCCGCGATGGCCCGCACGCGCTCGCGCACCGACTCGTCCTGGCGGCGAGCCTCCAGCGCGAGCGTGCCCTGCCCGGGCGCGGGTACGAACGCCGCGGGATCGAGCAGCGCCCCCGCCTCCTGGACGCGGCCGAGGCGCTGCAGGCCGGCGTGGGCGATGACGATCGCCGCGAAGGCGCCCCCGGACAGCCGGCGCAGTCGCGTGTCGACATTCCCTCGCAGCGCGGCGATCTCGAGATCGGGGCGCCTGGCGCGCAGCTGGGCGACGCGTCGCAGGCTGCTGGTGCCCACCCGCGCTCCCGCTTCGAGCGCGTCCAGCGAGGCCACCCCGCACAGCGCGTCGCGCGGGTCCGCGCGCGGGGGCGAGCCAACCAGCTCCAGGCCGTCGGCCACCAGCGCCGGCACGTCCTTGGCCGAGTGAACGGCGAGGTCGGCCCTCCCCTCGAGCAGGGCCTGCTCGAGCTCGGCCACCCACCGGCTCTTGTCTCCTGCCCCGGGATCGGGCACCGGGTCCGTCACCCCTCCATCTCCGGCGCTCCCCCCGCCGCCGGCGGCCGCGTCGCGGTCGCCGCTGGTCGTGAGCGGCAACAGCTCGGCCCCGCCCAGCAGATCGGCTACCTGCCGGGCCTGGGCCAGCGCCAGGGCGCTGGCCCGGGTGGCGATCTTCACGGCTGCGCGCGCCGGCGCAGCGGGCGGACGTTGTCGGTGCCGGCAGGAGGGCCGGCCTCCGCCGCCTCGTCCGGTGCCCGCGCCGCGTCCTCGCCGGGCGCCTGCGCCGGTGGCGCCGGCGCAGGCTCCGCCGCCTCGCTCTCCTCGCCGCGCAGACCGAAGAGCTCGCGCAGGACGGCGAGCCGACCGTGGCTGCCTTCCAGGTCCATGCTCTTCAGGCGAATCGTGGGCTCGTGCAACAGGCGCTGAATGACCGCGCGGGCGATCGCCTCCACCCGCGCCAGGTCGCGGGCCGAGGCGGACTCCCAGCGGCCGGCGTTTTCGGCCAGGACCTGGTCGGCGATCGTCGCGGCGCGGGCGCGCAGCTCGGCGATCGTGGGAGCGACCCCGAGCTGGTCCATCCAGCGGGCGAAGCGCTGTATCTCTTCCTCGACCACCACCTCGGCGCGCTCGCGCTCGCCCTCGCGCACCGACAGGTTGCCGGCCACCACGTCCTGAAGGTCGTCGATGTCGTACAGGGTCACGCCGGGAAGCTCGGCGCAGTCCGGCTCGATGTCGCGGGGCACCGCCAGGTCGATCAGCATCAGCGGCCGCCCGGCACGGGTGGCCATGACCAGCTCGAGCTCCTCGCGCCCGACGATGGGATGCGGCGAGGAGGTCGAGGCCACGACGATGTCGGCCTGCTCGAGGTGGCGGGGGAGGATGTCCAGCGATGAGACCTCGCCGCCGAAGCGCTCGGCCAGCGAGCGCGCACGGTCGGCGTGGCGGTTGGCGACGAAGATCGTGCTCACGCCGCGGTGGGCCAGCGCCTGGGCGGTCAGCTCGCTGGTCTCGCCCGCGCCGATGATCACCACGTCGCGGTGCGCGAGATCGCCCAGCACCTCGCGGGCCAGGTCGACCGCCACCGAGGACAAGCTCACGCGACTCTCGCCGATCGCCGTCTCGGTGCGCACACGCTTGCCCGCGGTGAGGGCCGCGGAGAACAGCCGGTTGGTCATGGGACCGCTGGTGCCGGCGCGCTGTGCCAGCTCGTGGGCGCGGCGTACCTGGCCCTGGATCTCGGCCTCGCCGACGATCATCGCCTCCAGGCCCGAGGCCACGCGATACAGGTGGCGCGCGGCGTCGCAGTTTCGCGGCGAGTAGATGACCTCGGCCAGCTCGGTGGGACGGATGCCGGCGTGCTGGGCGAGCATGCCCAGCGCGGCGCTCTCGCCCTCGACCGGATCGCCCACCACCAGGTAGGCCTCGGTCCGGTTGCACGTGCTCAGCGTGACCGCCTCCCGGATCTCCGGGTGGGCCACCGCCTCGGCCATGAAGCGTTGGGCCTGGCGCTCGGTGAGGGACAGGCGCTCGCGCAGGGCGACGGGGGCGGTCTTGTGGGAGACGCCGAGGGCAAGCAGGTGGTTCATGGCGCCGACTCCCCCGCACCGACCGGCTCCGAATCGCGCGCCGGCTCGCCCTGCCTCTCGGCGCCGGCCGGCGCGACCGGTGGGCGGTTATCGGCCAACTCGTTTAGCTCGGCCAGCTCGCGCTCCAGCCGGGCCAGCTTGGTCGCCATTACCGCCAGGTAGATGAGCAGCAGGGCGAAGAGCACCAGATAGGCGGCGGTCACGTAGTCGTCGTGCAGCGACACGGCGGCCAGGGCCCCACCCAGCTCCGCCGCCATCAGACCGTCCCCTGGGCGGCGGGGGGCAGCGCCGGCGCGGCGCTTCGCCGGGCGGTGGCGTCGGGGGCACCGAGCTTTCGCCGCAGCGCGCGCAGCTGGGCGGATGCGTACTTGGACGTCATCTCGTACTTCCACAGGGTGGCGTAAAGCAACGCGATCCCCGCCAGCGAGACCAGGAAGGTCAGCCGCATCGACCCGGGGAGGTTTTTGGCGCTGCCCAGCGAGGGATGCACGTAGGCCTGGGCCAGCCGCACGGCCATGAAGTTGAGGGGGACGAACACCCCGGCCACCACCGCGAACACAGACGCATAGCGGGCCTGGCGCTCGGGGTCCTCGATGGCAAACCGCAGCGGCTGATAGGTCGCGTAGAGCAGGAAGATGATCAGGAACGACACCAGGGTCGAGTCGTTCCAGTCCCACCACACCCCCCAGGCGGCGCGCGCCCAGATCGCCCCGGTGATGAGTACGCCGACCGCGAGCACCAGCGCGAGGTGGATGGCCACGTAGGAGCGCATGTCCCACCGGGGGTCGCGGGTGCGCAGGTGCGCCACCGCCATCGCCGCCCCGACCACGAACCCCCCCAGGGCGACGATGGCCAGCGGGACGTGGATGTAGAAGATGCGCTGGACGAAGCCCTGGTCGGCGTCGTCGGGCGCATAGAAGAACACCAGCGCCAGCGCGGCGCTCAGGACCAGCACGGTGAGCATCGACAGGGCGCGCAGTCCCTTGCCGTACGGGGTGGAGATCAGTCCTCCAGGAGAAAGTCGAAAACGGCGTAGGCGATCAGCCCGAACACCAGATCATAAAGCGCCAAGGTGGCCAGCCAGCGGCCTGCAAGCGGGCCGGGTCCACCGCCGGCCAGCAGCGGCGCGCTCAGGCGCGCCCCGGAGAGCAGGACCGGGATCAGCAGGGGCAGGGCCACCAGGGGGCCGATCAGGTCGCGCGCGCGCGTGCGTACCGCCAGCGCCGCTACCAGCGTGCCTACCGCGGCGATGCCCAGGTCGGCGAGGGCGAGCGAGGCCACCAGTCCCGGCAGGGCGCCCCCAATCGACGGACCCAATAGCAGCAGGGCGAAGGCGGGCACGGCCACCAGCTCGAGGGCCACGAGGTACACGCCCAGCGCCGCCGCCTTGGCGAGCAGCAGGGCGCTGCGCGAGACGGGGGCGAGCAGGAACCCGTCGAAGCCGCCCTGCTCGAGATCGGCCACGAACAGGCGGTTGATCGCCAGCATGGAGGCGAACAGCAGCGTGACCCACAGCACGCCGGCCGCCAGGTCGCCGTCCACGCGCCCGCGGTTAAGCCCGAAGTGAAACAGCACGAACGTGGTCACCGCCAGCAGCGACATCGCGGGCACCGACTCCAGCGTGCGCAGCTCGACCCGCAGCTCCTTGCGGAGCAGGGCGAAGACCACGCTGGCGGTGCTCGGCCCGGCCGCCGTGGGTCCCGGCGCGCTCATCGGTAGAGCTCGCGCACCCCGGCGGCGTCGAGGATGCCAGGCCGGTCGAGCAGGATGACCCGCCCCCCGCGCAGGGCCAACACCAGGTCGGCTTCCTCCAGCGCCCGGGCCGGGTCGTGGCTGGTCAGCACGCGCGTGCACCCGGTCGGGGGACCGATTAGGGGCGCGACGAGCTCGAGCGCGGCGGGGTCCAGGTGAGCCAGGGGCTCGTCGAGCAGCAAAAGCTCGGGCCGGTGCAGGACGGCGCGGCACACGGCCAGTCGCTGCACCATCCCCCGCGAGAGCGTGCGCACCGGGTCCCCGGCGCGCGGGCCCAGACCCACCGTCTCGATCAGCTCGCGCACCCGCTCGGGGCCCACGCCGTAGAGCCGGGCGTAGAAGAGCAGGTTCTCCTGCCCGGAGAGCTCCCGGTACAGCAACGCGTCGTGGCCGACGAAGCCGATCCGGCCCCGCACGGCGTAGGCGTGCTCGGGCAGCGACCGGCCCAGGACGCGCACCGTGCCCCGGTGGGGGCGCAGCAGCGTGCCCAGCACGCGCAGCAGCGTGGACTTGCCCGCCCCGTTGGGACCCAGCACGGCCAGCGTTTGTCCGGCGTCGAGGTCTAGCGAGACGCCGTCCAGGGCGGCGCGCTCGCCGTAGTGGCGCGCCAGCCCGGCGATCTCAATGGCGGCCACGACGGCCGCGCAGGAGGGAAACGGCGTGGTTGAGAGAGGGAGCGAGCACCTCGAAGGACTCGCGCACCGCCTTGGGGCTACCCGGAAGGTTGATGATCAGGGTGCGCCCGGCCACCCCGGAGACGCCCCGGCTGAGTATCCCCATCGGGGTGTGGCGCATCGCTTCGGCGCGCATGGCCTCGGCGAATCCCGGGGCGTGGCGGTCGATCACCGCCAGCGTGGCCTCCGGGGTGACGTCGTCGGGGGTGAGCCCCGTGCCCCCGGTGGTGAGCACGAGGTCGGCGCGGGCGTCGACCCAATGGCGCAGGCGATCCTCGATCAGGGGCAGGTCGTCGGGCACCACTTCGATCCCCACCACCTCTGCCCCCGCGAGCTCGGCGAGCTCGGCGAGCAGGGGCCCCGACTCGTCCTCGCTCTCGTGGCGGGTCACGGACGTCGAGATCGTCAGCACGGCGGTCCGCACGGGCCGGGACTGTAGCCCGGTGAGGCCGCCCCCGGGCGCCCCGGCGGGGGCGCACATCCCGCGGCCGGCGCCCCGGGTCAGCGCCGTCCCGCGCGCCCCGCGCGCCGTCCCGCGCGCCGCCGGGCGCGGCGCTTGCTCGACGCGCGACGGTAGTCGCGATAGATCAGGCGCGCGCGCAGCTGCCGCCCGGCGCCCAGGAGCCTCACGGCGGTCGAGGGGAGGGCGCCCGAGACCATCGTCTCAGGTGCCCTAACCGCTCCGCGTCCAGTCCTCGCGCCCGCCGCGCTTTTCCAGCAGGGCGATCTCGGCGATCGTCACCCCCCGCTCCAGGCCCTTGACCATGTCATAGACGGTCAGCGCGGCCACGCTCGCCGCGGTCAGCGCCTCCATCTCCACCCCGGTGCGAGCCACCGCCCGGGCGGTGGTGGTGAGCAGCACGCGCCCGGCCTCGGCGTCGACCTCGGCCTCGACGCCCACGAAGCTCAGTGGCAGGGGATGGCACAGGGGGATCAGCTCGTGGGTGCGCTTGGCCGCCTGGATGCCGGCGAAGCGGGCAAGCGCCAGCACGTCGCCCTTGGGCGCCCGCCCCGCGGCCAGCACGCCGGCGGTTGCGGGATCCACGAGCACCACCGCGCGCGCGACGGCCGTGCGCTCGGTGACCTCCTTGTCGCCTACGTCGACCATGCGCGCCCGCCCGCGCGGATCGAGGTGGGTGAGCTCGGCCATCAGGCGGCCGCGTGGGCGCCGCGCGCCGCGTCGATCAGCTCGCGCACGGCCTGCTCGTCGCCCGAGCGCAGCAGCCCGATCGGATCGGGGTCGCCGTTGACGATCGACTCGAAGAACGCCTTGCGGTCCTGGTAGGTGGGAAGCGTGGCCTTGGCCCAGCCGCGGGCCTCGTTGAGCAGGAGCGCCAGGCGAGCATAGGGCTCGCCGAACGCCGCGGCGATCTCCTCCTTCATGCGCTTGGCCAGCGCGGGCGAGGCGCCCGAGGTGGAGATGGCGATCGCCAGCGGGCCGGTGCGCACGATCGCCGGGAGGATGAAGTTGCACAGCGGCGGCACGTCGACGACGTTGACGAGCATCGCCCGGCGCTCGGCGTCCTCGTAGACGGAGATGTTGACCTCGCTGTCGTCGGTGGCGGCGATGACCAGGAACGCACCCTCGAGGTCCGCGGCCTCGTACCGCCGCGCCCGCCACTCGATCGAGCGCTCGCGCGCGTAGGCCTCGAGCGCGGGGTGGGCCGCGGGCGCCACCAGGGTCACCCGGGCGCCGCAGGCGAGCAGCCCGTCGACCTTCTCCAGGCCCACGTCGCCGCCCCCCACCACCAGGCACGAGCGCTCCTGCAGGTTCAGGCAGGCGATGTAGAACGGCGTGTCGAGCATCCCCCGTACGCACGACTGATCGCATGCGTCCAGACGCAGCTGGCATACGCATTCCTTGCCGGCATAGGCCTGGGCGGGCATGTAGAGGAAGGGTAGAGCCCGGGGCCTCAGCGGCCACGCCCCGCCAGCGCCCGGCGGGCCATCCGGGCCAGCGGCACGACGCCGTAGCGCAGACCGCGCTGGCGATCGGCGTCCCGTCCCGAGGCGAGCTCGATGAATGCCCGCGCCGCGCGTTCGAGCTCGGGGTCGTAGGGAAACCACCAGGGCGCCAGGCCCCCGGCGGGATCCAGGCTTCGCACCTGCGCCCGGGTGGCCGCTGCCAGCGCTCCGCTGGGGCTCGGCCCGGGGGGCGTCCCCCAGCCCGCCTGGGGCACGGCCGGGGTGATGAGGTGATCGTTGAGCCACACCGCCCCGCAGTCGAGCTCGCGGCTCACCCGCTCGCCCCGGTAGCGGTCGGCCGTCCACACCGAAGCGGCCAGCGACGGCCCGCCGGCGTTGGCCAGCTCGATCGCCGCGGCGGGGGTGTCGACCGCCGTGACCGCGACCACCGGGCCCACCACCGGCGCATCAGTCAGATCCGTCCCTGCGCCGACACCGGTGAGCACGGCGGGGGCGAACAGCGCCTCGGGCCCGTCCGGGCGCTCGACCGGCCCGCCGCAGTGAAGCGTGGCGCCGGCGTCGGCGGCGGCGCCGACCGCCGCCGCCACCCGCCGCTGGCGCTCGGTCGAGCGCAGCGGCCCGATCTGCGTGCCGGGCTGCGCCGGGTCGCCCACCGACAGTGACCGGGCGACCTCGACGAGCTCGGAGACAAAGCGCTCGGCCAACTCGGAGGCCACGTAGACCCGCTCCACCGACCCGCGCGCCTGACCCGCGGCGGCAAAGCCGGCCCAGGCGAGACCGGCCACCGCGCGCGAGACGGAGGCGTCGGCGAGCACGAGGGCCGGGTTCTTGGCCCGCAGCTCGAGCACCGTGGGCAGCCCGCCGCCGGCGCACGCCGCCGCCACCTCCCGGCCGTGCTCGCGGCTGCCGGCGAACAGCACGGCCGACACCGGCGCCGCCACCAGCGCGGCCCCCACCTGCGGCCCGCCGTGCACCACCCGGACCAGTCCCTCGGGCAACCCGGCCCGAGCGAGCAGGCGGGCGATCCGCTCGGCCGCCAGGCGGGCTCCCGGCGCCGGCTTGAGTACCACCGCGTCGCCCCCCAGCAGGGCCTGGGCGACCTGGCTCAGCGGCTGGGCGAAGGGACCGCCGTGGGCGGCGATGACCGCGACCACTCCCCGCGGCTCGTGGGCCAGGCGGGCGCGCTTGAGCGGGAACATCCCGCGCTGGACGGCCACCGTGCGCGGGCCGAGCAGGCGGGGGCCGGCCCGCGCGGTCTGGCGTAGTGCCTCGACGGCGGGCAGCAGCTCGGTGACCGCGATCTCGGCCGCCGGCCGCCCCTGCTCGCGGGAGAGCGCGCCCACCAGCTCGTCGTACTCGTCGATCACCGCCTGCGCGGCGCGGCGCAGGTAGCGCGCTCGGGCGCTCACCCGCAGCGCGGCCCACAGGGGTTGGACCTTGGCCGTCTCGGCGACCACCGTGGCCACCCCCTCGGGCGCCTGGGCGGGCACCGTGCCCAGCGGCGAGTCGGTCGCCCGATCGAGCACGGCCAGGCGATCGGCCGCCGGCTCAGCGCTGGGCATCATCCCGGCCGAGGGCCCGGCGGATCTCGCGCAGGCGCTCGGCCAGCTCCGGCTCGGCGTCGTCGAGCTCGTAGAAGCGAGCCCCGCGCACCTCCTCCGGCAGGAGCTCCTGCGGGGAGAGGTGCCCGGGGTGATCGTGGGGGTAGTCGTAGCCCACGCCGCGTCCGAGCTCACGCTCGCCGGGATGAGAGGCGGAGCGAAGCGGCGCCGGCGGCCGGGCCGCACCCTGCTCGCGCACGTGGCGCTGGGCGGCCGCCAGGGCCCGGTAGGCCGCGTTGGACTTGGGCGCCAGCGACAGGTACACGGCGGCCTGGGCCAGGGCGAAGCGGCACTCGGGCAGGCCCACGTGCTCCACCGCCTGGGCGGCGGCCACCGCTACCACCAGCGCCTGGGGGTCGGCGTTGCCCACGTCCTCGGAGGCGAGCACGATCATGCGCCGGGCGATGAAGCGAGGGTCCTCGCCGCCCTCGAGCATCACGGCCAGGTAGTACAGCGAGGCGTCGGGGTCCGATCCCCGCGTGGCCTTGATCCAGGCCGAGATGTAGTCGTAGTGCTGGTCGCCGCCCTTGTCGTAGAGGACCGCCCGGCGCTGTAAGGCGTCCTCGGCGTGCTCCAGCGTGACCGCGGAGGCCCCCGCTGCCGCGGCGGTGGCGCACGCCAGCTCCAGGGCGCTGAGACCCTGGCGGGCATCGCCCCCCGCCCGCTCGGCGAGAAACCTCAGCACGTCCTCGGAGACCTCTGCCCCGCCGCACTCGTGCCCCTCCAGCGCGCGCACCAGCAGCCGCTGGATCTGCTCGGCGCCCAGCGGCTCGAGCTCGTAGACCCGCAGACGCGAGATCAGGGCTGAGTTGACCTCGAAGTAGGGGTTCTCGGTGGTGGCGCCGATGAGCACCACCAGACCCTCCTCGACCGCCGGCAGCAGCGCGTCCTGCTGGGCCTTGTTGAAGCGGTGGATCTCGTCCAGGAAGAAGATCGTCGGCTCGTCGGTGGTCTGCCGCCGGTGGGTGGCGCGGGCGAGCACCTCGCGCACCTCGGCGCGCCCGGCCTGGACGGCGCTCAGCTCCTCGAACGCCGCGCGCGCCGCCGCGGCCACGATCCGGGCCAGGGTGGTCTTGCCGCTGCCGGGGGGGCCGTAGAGCAGCATCGAGTGCGGGCGCCCCTCCTCGATCGCCGAACGCAGCGCCGATCCCGCCCCCAGCAGGTGCTCCTGGCCGACGACCTCGTCAAGCGCGGCCGGGCGCAGGCGCACCGCCAGGGGGGCCTGCTCGAGGGGGACCGCGGTGCGGCGGCGGGGGCGCTCGCCGTCGTCGATTTCAAAGAGGCTTCGCACAGGAGGAGTATCGCGCCCGGCGCTGCCGGCGCCGCGGTCGGGGTTCTGGCGCCGGCGGCCCGGCGGCCAGGCTCCGCTGGCCGGGGCGCCCACTGGCGTAGCATCTGAGGACGGATGCCCCCGCTGCCCAGCGCGCAGAAGGCACGCCCCGACCTGGGCGCCGAGGCGGTGCAGACGCTCCAGCGGCTGATCCGCTTCAACACCGTCAACCCGCCGGGCAACGAGCGCCCGGCGCAGGAGTTCCTGGCCGCCCGCCTCTCTGACGCCGGCTTTGACTGCGAGCTGCTGGGCGCCACGCCCGAGCGCCCCAACCTGATCGCGCGGCTGCCCGGGGAGGCCGACGGCCCGACCCTGTGTTTGCTCTCGCACGTGGACACCGTGCTCGCCGAGCCGGCCGAGTGGAGCCACGACCCGTGGTCGGGAGACCTGGCCGACGGCCACGTGTGGGGGCGCGGCGCGCTGGACATGAAGTCCCAAGCCGCCGCCGAGGTGGTGGCGGCCACCACCCTGGCGCGCTCCGGGTGGCGTCCGGCGCGCGGGCAGCTGATGGTGATCTGCGTGGTCGACGAGGAGCGCGGCGGCGGCGAGGGGGCCCAGTGGCTGTGCGCCACCCACCCCGACAAGGCGCGCTGCGACATGCTCATCAACGAGGGCGGGGGCTGGCTGTTCGAGTTCGAGGGCCGGCGCATGTACGGCGTGGGGTGCGCCGAGAAGGGCGTGTTTCGCTTCACGCTGATCACCGACGGCGTGGCGGGCCACGCCTCGATGCCGCGCCTGGGGGACAACGCCCTGCTGAAGATGGCGCCGCTGCTTCAGCGCATGGCCGACCACCAGCCGCGGTTCGACCTCACCCCCGAGCCGGCCGCCCTGCTGGAGGCCATCGGCGAGCGCGTCGACGGGGACGTGGCCGGGGCGCTCGAGCGCGTACGGGGGCGCGATCCGGCGCTGGCCGTGCTGCTGGAGCCGATGCTCGGTGTGAGCCTGGCCCCCACACGGATCGCCGCCTCGGAGAAGGTCAACGTGATCCCGTCGCGCGCCGAGCTGCAGGTCGACTGCCGGGTGCCGCCCGGCCTGGAGCCCGAGCAGGTGCGCGCGCGCATCGAGGAGGTCCTGGGCGCCGAGGGCTACCGGCTGGAGTTCACCGAGCAGGTGGCGGGCAACCGCTCCCCCACCGACGGCGAGCTGATCGGCCACATCCGCGATTGGGTGGCCGAGCACGACCCGGGCGCCGTGTGCGTGCCCAGCGTGCTCCCCGGGTTTACCGACTCCCGCACGTTTCGGGCCACCTTCCCCGACTGCACGGCCTACGGGTTCTTTCCCCACCGCCACATGACGCTCTATGAGGCGGCCCCGCTCGTCCACAGCGCCGACGAGCGCATCGACGTGCGCGACGTTGAGTACGCCACCCGCTTCTTCTATGACATCGCCGGGCGGGTGCTCGGATGACCGCCTCCTCTGCCCCGGCGCCCGAGCCCAAGCTCCGCCTCGGGGGGATGGCGCTTCGCAACGGACTGCTGGTGCACGGTCCCACCCACTGGGCGGCGTCGATCCGCGACGAGAACGGCCAGATCGCAGTCGCCTCGGGCCCTAAGCCGCGCCTGCGCGGAGCCGACCGGATTCCCGGCGTGCGCGGACTGGCCCGTCTGGCCGAGGCGTTCGCCGTGCTGCCGCTGGTCAAGCGTGCGCTGCCCACCGCGCGCATGCCCTTCGAGGACGCCGCCGTGCTGGGGACGATGGGCGCCGCCGCCCTGGCGGGGGCGTTGATACGCCGGCGCGGAGCGGGCCGCGTGGTGCCCGAGGCCGCCGCCGCCGCGCTGGGCCTGGCGCCGGCGCTGCTGGCGCTGCGCAGCGGCGAGCTGGCCGCCTACCACGGCGTCGAGCACAAGTCGATCGCCGCCTACGAGCAGGACGCTCCCGATCCCGCGGAGACGAGCAAGGAGCACGAGCGTTGCGGCTCTCACCTGGTGGCGCCGATGATCGCCTCCAACGTCGCCGGTGCGGCGGTGCTGCGCCGCCTGGTCGCCTCGCCGGGACCGCTGGCGGGCGGGGCCGTCGCCCTGGCCGCCACCGGGGCGGCGGTCGAGGTCTTCGTGTGGTGCGAGCGCCACGCCGATACCGCCACCGCGCGGGCGATCCGCCGCCCCGGATATGAGCTCCAGCGCGCGGTGGGCACGCGCGAGCCCACGCCCGAGCAGCTGCAGGTGGGGCGGGCGGCGCTGGATGAGATCCTGCGCTTGGAGGGGGCGGCAGGACCCGCGGCGGCGCTGGCCAAGTCCAACGCCGGCGGCGATTCTCTAGAACCGCGGGCCAGCCACCGATAAGGAGTGTGGATGCAGCTTCCGCTGGCCGACTTCTTCCAGCACGTCCAGGACTTTGCCCTGCAGTGGAGCGGGGTGGCGACGCTGCTGTTCATGGCCGCCATGGTCTTCTTCTTCTGGCGGGTCCTGAAGTCGCTGCCCAGGACCAAGCCGCAGCAGATCAAGCCGGCCTCGAACCTGTCGGTGGGCTGGAAGGAGATCGCGGGCGCCGACGAGGCCAAGGCCGAGCTCCAGGAGATCGTCGACTTCCTGCGCGACCCCAAGCGCTTTCGCAAGCTCGGGGCGCGCGTGCCCAAGGGCGTGATGCTGCACGGCCCGCCGGGCACCGGCAAGACGCTGCTGGCCAAGGCGGTGGCGCACGAGTCGGGCGCCCAGTTCTTCTCGCAGTCGGCGGCCGCGTTCGTCGAGATGTTCGCCGGCCTGGGCGCGGCCCGCATCCGCCGCCTGTTCTCGATCGCGCGCAAGAACGCCCCCGCCATCATCTTCATCGACGAGCTCGACGCGGTCGGCGGCCGCCGCGGCTCGGACCTCAGCGGCGAGAAGGACCAGACGCTCAACCAGCTGCTGGTCGAGATGGACGGCTTCTCGACCACCGGCGACCTGGTCGTCCTCGGCGCCTCGAACTTCATCGAGAAGCTCGATCCGGCGCTGATGCGCCCGGGCCGGTTCGACCGCCAAGTGTTCGTCGCCCCGCCCGACGTCAAGGGACGCCAGGGCATCCTGGGGGTCCACACGCGCGACAAGCCGCTCGAGGACGTCGACCTGGAGCTGGTGGCCCAGCAGACCAGCGGCCTGACCGGCGCCGACCTGGCCAACATCTGCAACGAGGCGGCGATCTTCGCCGCCCGGCGCGGGGGCGCCACCATCATCGGCGTGGACTTCGAGCACGCTCTGGAGCGGGTGATCGCCGGGGTGCAGTCGCGGCGTGTGCTCAACGACCACGAGAAGCGGGTGGTCGCCTACCACGAGGCCGGCCACGCGCTGTGCGGCGAGCTGCTGCCCTCGGTCGACCGCGTGCACAAGATCTCCATCGTGCCCCGCGGCCGAGCGCTGGGCTTCACGCTCAACCTGCCCGCCGAGGACCGCTACCTGAAGACCCGCGAGGAGCTGATCGACTACATGACCGTCCTGCTCGGCGGGCGGGTGGCCGAGCAGATCGTCTTCGGCGCCATCACCACCGGCGCCTCGGACGACCTCAAGCGCGTCGACGAGATCGCCGACGCGATGATCAACGACTACGCCATGGGCACCTCGATCACCGCCCACCGCGGCAGCGACGGGGCGGTGTCTGACCTGACCCTGCGCATCCGCGACGAGGAGCGCCAAGAGCTGGCCAATGAGGCCCGGCGCGTCGCCCGGCGGCTGATCGAGGCCCACTTGGACAAGCTCGACGAGCTCGCCGCCGAGCTGCTCGAGCGCGAGGTGCTCGACCGCCCGGCGATCGACCGGATCATGGCCGGCGTGCCCCCGGTCCGGCGCGAGCCGGAGGTCGGGCTGCGGGTGGCCGCCGCCCGTCGCGCGGACCCCCCGGCCCAGGGCGCGGCCCCCGGCGCCGAATAGACTGCGCCCCCAATGTTGGAGCGGATCGACCACGTCGGGGTCGCCGTGGCCGAGATCGACGCACCGCTCTCGGTGCTGCGCGACGCCTTCGGCCTGGCCGTCGCCCACCGCGAGGTCGTCGAGGAGCAGGGGGTCGAGGCCGTGCTGCTCGACGTGGGCGAGAACCACGTCGAGCTGCTGGCGCCCTTGGACGAGGACACCCCGGTGGGGCGCTTTTTGGCCAAACGCGGCCCGGGTCTTCACCACATCGCCTATCAGGTCAGCGACATCGCCACCGAGCTCGACGCCCTGCGCTCGGCCGGGGTGCGACTGATCGACGAGCGACCCCGGGTGGGCATCCGCAACTCGCGCGTGGCCTTCGTGCACCCCTCCTCGGCGGGGGGCGTGCTCACCGAGATCGTCCAGCCGGCGGAGCAGTGATGCCCACCGCCAAGCCCCAGCGCGTGAGCATCGGGTTTCACGGCGGCCAGGTTCTGAGCCTGCGCATGGGCGAGAAGGACGTCGCCGCCCTGAACAAGGCGCTGGGCCACCAGCAGGGCTGGCACGAGCTGGTCTCCGAAGAGGGTCCGGTCCGGGTCGACCTCGAGCAGATCGTCTACCTGCGCGTTGAGTCCGAGGAGCACCGCGTGGGCTTCGGGGCCTGACGCCCGTCCGCTCTGACCCCTACCCCGGCGCCGGGCGATCGGGCGGTGGGTCGGGAGCGGCGCTCGATCTCGCACTGCTGCGCTGGGCGCGCTCCCGCGGCCACCCACCCGGCGCCGAGCGCGCGGTGGCGCGGTTCTCGGCGCTGGGCGAGCACGGCGCGGTGTGGCTGGCGCTGGGTGGGGCAGGCTGGGCCTTGGATCGCCGGCGCCGCCCGGGCTGGCGCCGGGCCACGCTGACCGTCGAAGCCGCGTACCTGGCCAACACGGGGATCAAGCTGGTGGTCGGCCGGCGTCGTCCCGAGCTCGAGGATCTCCCGCCGCTGGCGGGCACCCCCACCCGGCTGTCGTTTCCCAGCGCCCACGCCGCCACGTCGTTCGCCGGCGCGCGCGCCTTCTCGCGCCTGGGCGCCCCCGCCGCACCTTGCTATGCCCTGGCCCTGGCCCTCGCCGCCTCGCGCGTGTACCTGGGCGTGCACTATCCCTCCGACGTGGCCGCGGGGGCGCTGCTCGGCGCTCTGCTGGGCGCTGCGGTCCCGCTGCCGGGGCCGGCGGAGCTGGCCGAGGAGGCCGGGTCCCGAGCGGGGGAGTCCGCGTGAGGGTGGGGATCGTCGGGCTGCCCAACGCGGGCAAGTCGTCGCTGTTCAACGCGCTGACGCGGGCCGGAGCGCCCGCCGCTAACTATCCCTTCACCACGATCGAGCCCAACGTCGCCGTGGTCCCGGTGGCCGACGAGCGGCTCGACGCGGTGGCCGCGGCGGCGGGCTCCCCCGAGGTGCTGCCCGACACGATCGCCTTCCACGACATCGCCGGCCTGGTCGCCGGAGCACACCGGGGAGAGGGGCTGGGCAACGCCTTCCTCGGCCACATCCGGGCGACCGACGCGATCGTCCACGTCGTCCGCGCCCACGCCGACCCCGCCGTGGTGCACCCCGGAGGGCGCGTGGATCCCGTGGCCGACGCCCGCACCGTCGAGACCGAGCTCGTCCTCGCCGACCTCGAGCACGCCCAGCGCCGCCAGGAGCGCGTGGAGCGCCGCGCCCGGGGCGGGGAGCGCGCCGCGATCGCCGAGCAGGCGTGGTTGCAGGAGCTGATCGGCACGCTGCAGCAGGGGCGTCCAGCGCGCGAGCTGCCGGCCCCCGAGGAGGCCGCCGACGCCGCGACGCTCGGCCTGCTCAGCGCCAAGCCGGTGCTGTTCGTGGCCAACGTCGACGAGGGCAGCGACGAGGTGCCCGCCGAGCTGGCCGAGCACGCGGCCGCCCAGGGGGCGATGGCGATCGCGCTCCCGGCGCGCCTGGAGTCCGAGCTCGCCGAGCTGGAGGCCGGCGAGGCGGCGGCGCTGCGCGAGGAGCTGGGGGCGGGTGATCCCGGCCTGGGACGCGTGGTCCGGGGCGCGTTCTCGCTGCTCGACCTGGTCGCCTTCTTCACCGCGCACGAGGGGCGACCGGCTCAGTCGCGCCACCTCCGCCGCGGATCGAGCGCCTGGCAGGCGGCGGGGCTGGTCCACGGCGACATGCAGCGCGGGTTCGTCCGCGCCGAGGTGATTGCCTGGCAGGCGCTGGTGGAGGCCGGCGGCTACGCCGGCGCCCGCGACCGCGGAACGCTGCGGCTCGAGGGACGCGACTACGTGGTGACCGACGGGGACGTGATCACGTTTCGGTTCACCACCTAGGGGCGTAGCGCTCGGTCCGTCGGCGCGGCGCCCGCCGTGCGTTCCAGGCGGGCGGCCAGGCGTCGCATGCCGTGCTCGCGCGCCGCCGCTGCCCCCCGGGCATAGTCGGTGTCCCGGTCTCGGGGACGCTCGACCGCCACCCGGACCAGCGTGGCCACCTCGCGAAACGTGCGCAGCTCGTCGGCGTTATCGCGTAGCGCCGCGGCGACCCGGGGGCGCTCACGCAGCGCCCCGGCGATCGCCGAGTCGAGCGAGCCGTGCTCGCGCAGCAGATCGCGTGCGGTCTTCTCGCCGATCCCCGGCGCTCCGGGGATCCCGTCGGAGGGATCGCCGCGCAAGGCGATGAAGTCGGTCACCAGCTCGGGTCCGACGCCGTAGCGCCGACGCACTTCGCGGGCGTCGATCCGGCGCGGTCCCTGCTTTGACGGCTCGAGCACGGACACTCGATCGTCGATGGCCTGAAAGAGATCGCGGTCGGCGGTGAGGATCAGCGCCCGGCCGTCCGCCTCGGCTTCCGCGCGGGCGAAGGAGAACATGAGGTCGTCGGCCTCGAGCTCGTCGGTCTCGGCCACCGTCCAGCCGAATGCGCTCAGCAGCTCGGGCGTACGGCGCCATTGCCCGGCCAGCTCCTTGGGCATCGGTGGACGGTGCGCGTGATAGGAGGGGTAGAGCTTTACCCGATAGGCGGCCTGCTCGGCCCCCAGGCAGCACACCACGACGCGGGGATCGGTCGCCTGGACCGCCGCCAGGATGGCGTTGACCGTCCCCAACAGCGCCCCCACCGGTCGTCCCCGCCCGTCCATGATCGAACCGGGCATGGCGAAGTGCGAGCGATACAGCAGCCAGGGGACGTCGACGGCGAGCAGGGGATGCGACACTGGGCCGAGCTTAGGGCGGGCGCGGCGCTCGTACCCGTCATAGGCTCTCGGGCGCGCCGCGACGGCGGTCACAGCCACCCGCAGTCTCAACCAAGGAGTCCCCTCAGGATGCTCACCCTCACCGGACTGGATGAAGTCAAGGCCCACGTCGGGCAGGAGCTCGGCGTCAGCGACTGGCACGAGGTCACCCAGGAGGCGATCGACCGGTTCGCCGAGGTGACCGGCGACGACTATTGGATCCACCTCGACGTCGAGCGCGCCAAGGACAGCCCGTTCGGGGGGACCATCGCCCACGGCTACTACACGCTCTCGCTGGGGCCGATGTTCTCCTACCGCATGTTCAAGCTCGAGGGGTTTGCCTTCGGGGTCAACTACGGGGTAAACCGCGTGCGCTTTCCCGCCCCCATGCCGGTCGGCGATCGGGTGCGCATGCGGGCCAGGCTGGTGGGGGTGGACGACATCCCGGGCGGCGCGCAGATCGCCACGGAGCTGACGTTTGAGCGCGACGGAGGCGACAAGCCGGTGTGCGTGGCCGAGTCCCTCTCGCGCGTGTACACCGGCTGACGTGGCCCGGCGCCGGGCATCCGATCTGTTCGTCGAGTGCCTGGAGGCCGAGGGCGTCAAGTACGTGTTCGGCATCCCGGGCGAGGAGACGCTCGATCTCAACGAGTCCCTGGCCAACTCGTCGGTGGCCTTCGTCCCCGTCCGCCACGAGCAGGGGGGCGCCTACATGGCCGACATGTACGGACGGCTCACCGGCCGCGCCGGGGTGTGCCTGGGCACGCTGGGCCCCGGCGCCACCAACCTGGTGACCGCGGTGGCCGACGCGTTCCTGGACCGGGCGCCGCTGGTGGCGCTCACCGGCCAGGGCGACCTGGAGCGCACCCACAAGGAGTCCCACCAGTACATCGACCTGGTGGGCATGATGCGTCCGATCACCAAGTGGAACGCCGGCCTGACCTCCCCCGAGGTGATCCCGGAGGTGGTGCGCAAGGCGTTCAAGGTGGCCGAGTCAGAGAAGCCGGGCGCCACCCACATCGAGCTGCCCGAGGACGTGATGGCCGCCGGGGTCGACGCCGCCCCGCTCCAGCGGCGCCGCCCGGTGGAGCCCGAGCCCGGCGCCCGCGAGCTGCTCAAGGCCGCCGATCTGATCCGCAACGCCATCAACCCGGTGGCGCTGGCCGGCAACGGCGTAGTGCGAGCGGGAGCCTCGCCGGCATTGCGCGAGTTCATGCGCGCCACCGGGATCCCGGTGGCGGAGACGTTCATGGGCAAGGGCGTCGTCGACTACCAGGACCACCAGGCGCTCGGCACGGTGGGCCTGCAGTCGCGCGACTACGCGATGGCCGGCTTCGAGGACGCCGACGTGGTGATCGCGATTGGCTATGACCTGGTCGAGCACGCGCCCCAGCACTGGAACGATCGCCGCGACAAGAAGATCGTGGTTATCGACTCCGTCGCGGCCGAGATCGACGCCTACTTCACCCCCGAGGTTGAGCTGATCGGCGACATCTACCACGTCCTGTCGCGGCTAGCCGAAGAGTGCCGCGACGCGCCTCACTCGGGGGGCTCCACGCGTCTGCGCGACGTGATCCTGTCGCGTTTCGAGGCGGCCAAGGACGACGACCATTTCCCGGCCCAGCCCCCGCGCGTGCTGTGGGAGCTGCGCCACGCGCTCGGCCGCCAGGACATCCTCATCTCCGACGTCGGCCTGCACAAGCTGTGGATCGGGCGGATGTTCCCTGCCCACGAGCCCAGCACCGTGCTGATCGCCAACGGCCTGGCCGGGATGGGCTTCGCCGTACCCAGCGCGATCGCCGCCAAGCTCGTGCATCCCGAGCGCAAGGTAGTGACCGTAAACGGCGACGGCGGCTTTCTCATGAACTGCCAGGAGCTCGAGACCGCGGTGCGGCTCAAGACGCCGATCGTCAACGTGATCTGGGAGAACTGCCAGTACGGCTCGATCGTGTGGAAGCAGGACAAGAAGTTCGGCCGCCACTTCGGCACCGACTTCGCCAACCCGGACTTCGTCGGCCTCGCCGAGTCATTCGGCATGCCGGCATGGCGGTGCGGCGGGATCGACGAGTTCGCCGAGCGCCTGCGCCACGCGCTGACGCTCGACCTGCCCTCGGTGATCGTGGTGCCGATCGACTACTCGCTCGACGTGGCGATCTCCGAAGAGCTGGGCACCGAGACGGTCGCCACCTGAGGATCTGCCCGCCGGCGCGCCTCGATCGGACGCCGGCCGCCAAAGTGGGTAATGGTTAGACGGCATCCCCGGGCCGCCTTCCCCGCGGCGCGGCCCGGGCACCGCGAGACCGAGGAGCGATAGATGGCCGTCACCGAGCAGAGCGCCCACGAGCAGGCCGTCGTGGACCGGGTCCCCAAGGAGCTGTACATCGATGGCCAGTGGCGCCCGGGCAGCGGCGGGGAGACGCTGTCCGTGGAGGATCCGGCCACCGGCGAGACGCTGTGCGAGATCGCCGACGGCCAGGTCGAGGACGCCCGGGCCGCGCTGGCGGCCGCCACCGACAAGCAGACCGACTGGGGCGCCCACCCACCCCGCGAGCGGGGAGAGATCCTGCGGCGGGCGTTCGAGGCGGTGACCGAGCGCAGCGACGACTTGGCGCTGCTCATGACCCTGGAGATGGGCAAGCCGGTGGCCGAGTCCCAGGCGGAGATCGCCTACGCCGCCGAGTTCCTGCGCTGGTTTAGCGAAGAGGCGGTGCGCATCGACGGCCGCTACTCGGTCGCCCCCACCGGCCAGGGGCGCGTGCTGGTCATGCGCCAGGCCGTCGGCCCGTGCGTATTCATCACGCCGTGGAACTTCCCCATGGCCATGGGCACGCGCAAGATCGCCCCGGCGGTGGCCGCCGGCTGCACGATGGTGATCAAGCCGGCCCAGCAGACGCCGCTGTCGATGCTGGCGCTGGCGCAGATCCTCGAGGAGGCCGGCCTGCCCGGCGGGGTGCTCAACCTGGTGACCGCGTCCTCCTCGGGCTCGGTCATGGAGCCGATCATCCGCGACCCCCGCACCCGCAAGCTGTCGTTCACCGGATCCACCGAGGTCGGGCGCAAGCTGATCGAGCAGTCCGCCGAGCAGGTCCTGCGCGTGTCGATGGAGCTGGGCGGGAACGCGCCCTTCCTGGTGTTCGAGGACGCCGACCTCGACGCCGCGGTGGAGGGGGCGATGATCGCCAAGATGCGAAACATCGGCGAGGCGTGCACCGCCGCCAACCGCTTTCACGTAGCCCGCGGCGTGGCGGGCGAGTTCGCCCAGCGGATGGCTGAGCGCATGGGCGAGCTGAAGGTCGGTCGGGGCACCGAGGAGGACGTGCAGGTCGGGCCGCTGATCGATGCCGACCAGCGCCAGAAGGTCTCAGAGCTCGTTTCCGACGCCGTGGACCGCGGGGCCAAGGTGCTGGTGGGCGCCGAGCCGGTGGGCGGGCGCGGCTACTTCTATCGCCCGACCGTGCTCGATCGGGTGCCCGGCGACGCCCGGGTGCTCAAGGAGGAGATCTTCGGACCGGTCGCCCCGGTCGCCGCCTTCACCTCGGAGGCGGACGCCATCGCGGCGGCCAACGACACCGAGTTCGGGCTCGTCGCCTACGTCTACACCCGCGACCTCAACCGCGCCCTGCGCGTGATCGAGGGCCTGGAGACGGGGATGGTCGGCCTCAACCAGGGGATGGTCTCCAACGCCTCGGCCCCGTTCGGCGGCGTCAAGCAGTCGGGCTTCGGCCGCGAGGGAGGCAAGGAGGGGATCCACGAGTACCTGGAGACCAAGTACGTGGCGATCAACCTCTGAGGGGGTGCTAGTTCTCCCGTCAGTGTCCGGCTGGGAATGGCCGCCGCGACTTTGGTGATGGGGGCGTTGCCCGCCACCGCTGCGTGCCCTAGCCAAGCTCGGTCTACCGAGATGTGGTGATTGACCCGGCCCCGGCCCAGGCGTAACGTCGTCGCCGTCGAAGGGGAGCATTTCGGGTCGATGCAGCGCCTTCAGCCGACCAATCGCGCGATCGCAGGAGTGGGACTGCTGCTCTTTGCCCTGGTGCTGCTCGGCGTCGGCCTGCACCACATCGTCGTGACCGGGACCTGCTCGTCGACCGGTTACAACTCATACGGGCCGGTCGCGCACTGCCCGGAGGGAAGCGGCTGGTGGGCCGGGTTCCTCGCCGCCGGCATCGTCCTGTCGATCGCCGGGGGCCTGATCGCCGGAGGCTCTGGTCCTTTCCTGATCACCCCCGCCGTCTTCTGCGCGGTCGGCGCGGGGGCGATCTCGGTGCAGTTCGACGCCGGCGCGGGCTCGGACAACAAGACCTTTGGGCTGATCTTCGGCGGCTTCTTCCTGGCCGGCGGGCTGATCTGGGCTGCCCTCATCGCCCGGTCAGCCCTGTCTGAACTGCGCGGTGAAGGGGACACGAGCTCGCTCGCCCCCCTCGGCACCAGCCCCGCCGGCACTGCTCCCACCACTCCCCCGGTGACCACCGACCCCATCACCGGTGAGCCCACCACTCCCGCGGGTGTGCGCCGTGAGCTCTAGGGCAGACGCCAGCCCGGCGCGGCCGGCGCTTGCCGTGGTCGTGTGGATCGCCGCGCTGGCGGGCGCCATCGTGCTCTCGAGCGCGGTCGCCCAGCACGTCCGCGACCAGCAGCGCGCGGCGGCGCGGGCCGCGGCTACGGGGAACGGCGGGTCGACGCCGGCGGCTCCGGCGCGCAGGTTTGATCCGGCCAGCGTCAAGCCGGCCGATCCGCGCTCGCTGTTTCGCACCTCCAACTTCGCCCGCGCCCTGGGCATCGTCCGTCGGCGGGTCGGCGCGCGCGCCGACGTCCAGCAGGTGCGCCTGGCGCCCGGCGAGCTCCAGCTAACCGTGCTGCAGGGCGACCGGGCCAATCAGCTGAGCGTCGACGCAGACGGCGATTACACCGTTCTGACCACCAGCAGCGTCAGCGGCACCATCGAGGCCTTCTACCTCTCCCAGGTCCACTCCGGTGTGCCCGCGGCGCTGGCGCGCCGAATCGCCAGCCAGGCCGACCTCCCGGTGGGGCGACTGGATTACATGGTCGTGGCCACCGACCCGGTCGCCCACCGCCACCACTGGCTCGTCTATCCGACGGGCGGGCGCGTGCACTTCCAGGCCGACACGGCGAGCGGCCCGATTCTGGAGTACGGCCCCCACGGGGTCCACACGCTCGGCGGCTGATCGCGCCGAGCGCGCAGGCTATGCGCCCTGCTTGAGCCGCAGCGCCTCGGCGGCCTCGGCGATCTTGGTGTTGGACCCCAGGAGGCCGCCCCAGCCGAGCAAGGCGCGGTCGCCGAAGTAGGCGTGATGGACTTCGCCGTTCTCCTCGTACTCGATGTCGGCCCACACCAGCCACCAGCCGATCCGCTGCTTGCCCGTCGACCGGATGCGGTCGAAGGAGATGCGCTTCTTCTTGCCCTCGAACACCGCGCGGTCTGACTCGATGGTCAGCGTGCCGTGGTCCTGCTCGCGGGTGAAGCCGGCGCCCGTGGCGCCCTCCGGGCGGTACCAGACCTTCCATTGCATGGTGGCTGCCTCCGGGTCGGCGTGTGCGCCAACCCTATCCCCATGAGGAAGGCGATCGAGGAGAGCCGCAAGGTCCTGGCCCGCGCCGGGCGCTCGTTCTATGACCGGCAGATGACCCACCACGCCGCGGCGCTCACCTACTACAGCCTGATGTCGCTGTTTCCCGCCGCCCTGCTCGCCCTCTCGCTGCTGGGTCTGCTCGGCGAGTACCCGTCCACCTACCGGGCGATCGTCGATTACCTGCGCGACGTGGTTCCCGGCCCGGTCCTGCACGCGCTGGATCGGTCGTTGAGCACGGCGCTCAGGCACCGCGGGGCGGCCGTCGGGGCGCTGCTCGTGGGGGCGCTGAGCGCGCTGTACGGCAGCACCGGGTTCCTGGAAGCCGTACGCCGCGCGCTCAACGTCGTCTTCGAGGCCGCGAGCGGACGCGGCTTTCTGCGCCGCAAGGCGGTCGACACCGTCTCCACGCTGGTGCTGATGGTGCTGGTGCTCGTGACCCTGACCCTGATCTTCGTCGGCGGGAGGTTCGCCCGCGACGTTTTCGGCTTCATCGGCCTGGGAGCGGGCGCTTCGGACGTCTGGGCGGTGGCGCGGTGGCCCGCCGCGGCGGTCTCGGCGACGCTCGCCTTCGCCTGGGTGTACTACACGACCCCCGACGTGCGGCCGCGCTCGTTTCGCTGGGTGACGCCGGGCGCGGCCCTAGGGGTCTGCGTATGGCTGGTGGCGTCGCTGGGGTTCTCGTTTTACCTCACGCACTACTTCACCCGGGTGAGCGCGGTCTACGGCGCGTTTACGGTCCTGATCGTGCTGGTGGTGTGGCTGTGGCTGTCAAACGCCGCCCTGCTGCTCGGCGCCGTGGTCAACGCCGAGATCGAGCGCGAACGCCAGCTCGACGAAGGGGTGCCCCCCCACGCCACCCTCGCCCTGCCCGGGCGCTGATGGAGCCGGACGGTGTGACAGATTCCGCGCCGTGCACGGACCCGACCGCATCGCTCGCCGAGCGCTGGCCGTGCTATCGGCGCTCTTCGTGGCGGCGGGCTGCGGCGGCTCGGGCGGCGACTTCAAGGCGCGCTACCGAGGGATCTACTCCGAGCAGCGCCAGCTGGGGCTCGACCTGGTCTCCGAGCTGCGCCGGGCGGGCAGCGAGACCGACGCCCAGCTCGCCGCACACCTGCAAGCCTTCCAGCCGCGGTTGGCTCGCCTTTCCTCGTCCCTGGCCGGCCTTGGCGCGCCGACGTCGCTGCGCTCCGACCTCGATCGCCTGCGAAACGCGCTCCACAGCGAGGCGTCGGACCTGAGTGCGCTGATCGGCGGCGTGCGGACCCACGACGCGCTGCGGGCGCGCTCGGCCACCGTGATCCTGCTCGACGAGGCCGCGGGCGCCAAGTCGGCGGCCGACCGGCTGCGGGCCGCGGCCGGCCTGCCCGCAAGCCCCTGAGCCGGGGCCGCGGTCACTCGTAGGCGATCGCGCCCAGGATGTCCAGGCGCGATGCGCGCCGAGCGGGGACGACGGCGGCGAGCACGGCCAAGAGCAGGGACAGCGCCAGCAGGCCGGCCAGGGCCGACCACGGGATGCTCAGCTCCAGTCCCTGGCTGGAGAGGGCAGAGACCATCACCACCGCGAGAAACAGCCCCAGCAGCGCACCCATGGTGGCTCCCACCGCGGCGACGATCACACCCTCGTAGCGCACCGCCCGGCGCAGCGAGCGGCGGCTCGAGCCCAGCGCCCGCATCAGGCCCAGCTCGCGGGTGCGCTCGTGCACCGACAGCGAGAGCGTGTTGACCAGCCCGAACAGCGACACGACGACGCTCAGCGCGAGCAGGGCGTAGAACAGGTACAGGACGCTGTCCACGCGCTGGGCCTGGGCGGTGGCCAGCTGGCGCTGGGAGCGCGCCCGGACGTCCGGGAAGGCCGACAGGGCGCGGCTGATCGCCGGCAGGACCCGGCGCGGATCGGCCGCCGCGGTGAGCTTGACCAGGATCTGGGCGGCCCGGCGCTGGCCGAAGAAGTCGTTGAACGCCGGCAGCCCCACGGTGTAGCCGCCGAGCAGCCCCTGGTCGCGGTAGATCCCGCGCACGAGCAGCCGCTCGTGCCGGCCAGAGGGGCCCCGCGCGTCGAAGCTCTCGCCCACGTGCAGGTTGGCCCGGTCGGCGAACCGCTTCTCGACCAGCGCGCCGTCGGGCCCCAGCAGGCCGAGTGTGGTGTCAGAGCCCTCCACCCAGTCGAAGCGGTAGACGTTCTGGATCGTCTGGGGATCGATCGCGTTGGCCTGCTGGGAGCCCGCCCCGGCCACGCGGGAGTCGGCCCGCTTGAGCACCGAGGCCACGTCCACTCCGGGAACCGCGCGCACCGGCGTCGCCGCGGCGACGGGGATCGGCGAGGAGCCGTCGCGATTGACGAGCGCTACGTCGCCGGTGAAGTCCCGGTCGATGAGGTGCTCGATCGAGCTGCGCGCGCTGCTGGCGAACACGGTCACGAACAGCATCACCGCGAGCCCGATCATCAGCGCCGAGGCGGTGGTGGCGCTGCGCGCCGGGTTGCGCAGGGCGTTCTCGCGCCCCAGGCGGCCCACGACCGCGGTGGCTCGCTCGAGTGGCCAGCCCGCGGCCCGGGCCAGCGGCCCCACCAGCCGCGGGCTGAGCAGCGCCAGGGCTAGGATCAGCAGGGCGGCGCCGCCCGTCGCCAGGGCGATCGAACCCCCGCCGCGTAGGGCCAACGCGCTCACCAGGACTCCCGAGGCCAGGGCACCGGCGCCCAGCCACGGCATGGCCCGGCCCAGGCGAGTCGCCGGGGGGACGACTCCCTCGCGCAGGGCGCTCACCGGAGGCAGGCGCGTGGCCCGCAGCGCCGGGACCAGCGCCGCCACGACGGTGACGCCTATCCCCGCCGCCACCGAGACTCCCACCGTGCGCAGCTCGAGCACCTCCGGGCCAAAGGCGAGCCGCCCGCCCGCGGCCGAGATCAGGGCGCGCAGGCCCTCGGCGGCGCCGTAGCCGGCTGCCGTGCCCAGCGCCGATGCGGTAGCGCCCACGGCGAGGGCTTGGATCAAGACGGCGCCGAGCACCTGACGTCGGCTGGCTCCCAGCGCGCGGAGCAGCGCGTACTCGCGGGTGCGCTGGGCGACGGTGATCGAGTAGGTGTTGAAGATGACGAACGCCGCCACGAGCAGGGCGATGGCGCCGAAGCCAAGCAGCGACCCGATCAGGAACGACAGGCCACGACGCAGGTGGGCGCTGCCCTGACGGGCCTGGTCCTGGCCGGTGCGGGCTTGGAGCTCTGGGCTGAGGAGCGGCCGGACCTGGGCCAGCAGCCGGCGAGGGTCGGTCCCCGGACGCCCCTGGAGGGAGAGCGAATCGACCGTGCCGGGCTTGAGGAACAGGCGCTGGGCGGTGCGGAGGTCGAACGCCAGGTAGGTGGCCCCCGCGGTGGCCGCGCCCCCGAAGCGGACCAGACCGACGATGGTGAACGCCTGCGTCGGCCCCTGGGTGGCGACCCGGACCGATGCGCCGATGCCCAGGTGCTGGGCGCGTGCGGTGCGCTCGTCGAGGGCGATCTGGCCGGGCCCGATCGGCGCCTGGCCGCGGGTCACGCGAAGCGCCTGAAACGGCGGGTGCATGTAGGACACGGCGATCGTCGGCGAGCCGTCGACCTGGACCACCCTCCCGCGGCTGTCGAGCAGCGACGCGGTGTCGCTGATCTGGCCCTCGACCCGAGCCACCGCCGGCGACCGGGCCAGGCGCGGGGCGAGGGCCTGCGGAACGCTCGGCGCCTCCGAGAACCGGCCCGCGGTCGTCGAGCCGCGGCCGGAGACCACGACGTCGGCTCCCTGCGCAGCGTCGGAGAAGATCCGGTCGTAGGTGCGGTGGATCGTGTCGGTGAACACCAGCGTGCCGGCGATCAGGGCGACGCCGAGGAGGACCGAGACGCCGGTGAGGAGGATCCGCAGCGGATGGACCGCCAGTCCCCGCAGCGCCACCGCGAGCACGGTCAGCCCACTTTCAGGGCGGTGACGATCGCCTCGGCGGTCAGGTGGCCCGCGTCACGGACGATCCGCCCGTCTTCTAAGAACAGGACGCGGTCGGCCTTGGCCGCCGCGAGGGGATCGTGGGTGACGAGCACCACGGTCTGGCCGAACTGGGTGGTCGCCCGGCGCAGGAGGCCGAGCACCTGCTCGGTGGACTCGGAGTCCAGGTTGCCCGTCGGCTCGTCGGCGAACACGACGGCCGGGCGGGTGACCAGCGACCGCGCGATCGCCACCGCCTGCTGCTGACCGCCGGAGAGCTCAGCCGGGCGGTGGGTACGCCGGTCCGAGAGGTCGACGGCGTCGAGCAGCTCGTCCACCCACCCCCGGTCGGGACGCCGGCCAGCCAGGCTCAGGGGCAGGGCGATGTTCTCCTCGGCGCTCAGCACGGGCACCAGGTTGAAGGCCTGAAAGACGAAACCCACCTGGCTGCGCCGCAGCTCGGTGAGCTGGTGGTCGCCCAGCTCGGACAGCGAGCGCCCGGCCAACTCGACCTCGCCACCGGTGGGACGATCCAGCCCGGCCAGGATGTGCATGAGCGTGGACTTGCCCGACCCCGAGGGGCCCATGATCGCGCTGAACGTCCCCGGCGCAAACGACACCGTCACCCCACGTAGGGCATCCACCGCGGTCTCCCCCGTCCCGAATCGCTTCACCAGCTCAAGCCCCGTCACGGCGGCGGGCGGGACCGCGGGCGCCGACAACCCAAGCTCATCTTCCTCCTGGCCTTCGGCCGGCTCGGGCGAGGCGCCCTTGCCGCGCCGAGCCAGGCGCCCGAGCAGGCGGCGGCCTGGCTTGGGGGGGCGGTCGCCCTTGTCTTCGGTCGGCTCGGGGAAGGGCGGGTCGGCGGCGAACCAGTCCGAGGAGGCCTCGTCGAGCGCGGGCAGTACGTCGCCTTCGTCGGGGGTGTCGGCGTTGCGCCCGTCCTCGCGGGCGGCGTCGGTGTGGCCCCCGGTCATCGCCTCGCCCAGCTCGGCGGGCGTCGGCGCCGCGTCCTCGATCACCTCGTGCTCGTCGGTGGGGGCCTCGAGCTCCTGGGCTTGCTCGCCGTCGGAGGTCTCAGGGAGTGGATCGCCGCGGAGGCGTGGCCATCGCCGGCGTCCGTGCGATCCCAGGGGGAGGCGGGCCATCTTCGCTCGCAGCGTAGTACGGCGGGCGCTCCCTGGCGACACCTGGGCGCTAGCATCGCACCTCGGGGCGAGATAGCTCAGTTGGTAGAGCACACGACTGAAAATCGTGGTGTCCCCGGTTCGATTCCGGGTCTCGCCACTCTCAAGAAGGTCCTGCAAATAGGCAGGTTTTGAGGCGGGTCGCGAAGGCGTTTCGAGGGGCTGTGGAGGGACGAATTTGGGCGCCACGTCCTTTTGACGTCCTAAACCTGAGGGTGGTTGAGGGTTTGCGCGCGCTGCCGGCGCCCGATCGGGAAGGGATCCGCGTCGAGGAGGCGGCTCCCTCTGCCGGTGTCAGGGCCCTTGATGCGGCGCGCGATCCGTGGTCCTTCTTGCGGAAGGAGCAGGGAGCCGCTCCATGCCCCATCCCCACCGTTGGAGCACGCAGCGAATGCACGTTCAGGTCGCCGGTCGCTGCTCGTATCACGCGAACGCGGAAGCCGCGCGATATCCGGCTTCCCGGCCTGTTAGCCCCGTCCATCGACTGATTTTGCCGCTGCCCCTTGGCGCGAGATACTCGCCGGGCGATGTCGCAGGAGAACGTCGAGGTTGTGCGGCAGGTATTCGAGGCGGCGGCCCGCCGTGACGCCGACGCAGTTCTTGCGCTCTATGACCCTGAGGTCGAATGGGACGCCACTCAGACGCCGGGCGGGCTCGGGGGCGATGAGGTCTACCGGGGGCATGATGGGCTGAGTCGTTTTTTCCGCCAGTGGCGGGAAGCATGGGGTAGCGACGAGTACGAGTACGACGAGCTAATCGACGCTGGCGATGCGGTGATCTCGATTGCCACGCAGCGGAGTCGCGGGAGAAGGAGCGGCTTGCCGCTCGCGCGGATGCTCGCTGGTGTCTGGACGATCCACGACGGCAAGATCATTCGCGTGGTGTGGTTCCCCACCCGTCCGGAAGCCCTCGAAGCCGCCGGGCTGCGGGAGTAGGCGATGTCGCAGGAGGACGTCGAACGCGCTCGTGCGGGCTATGAGTATCTGAACCGGGTCGGAGAACCGAACCGGGAGCTCCTTGATCCACAGATCACATTTGACGCGATCGGACTTCCCGGCTTCGGCTCGTATCGAAGCCTCGACGCCTTTCTTACCGATTGGCTCGCCTACAGGGACACATTCGACGAATGGCGAATCGAGCTCGAGGAGTTGGTTGAGGGCCGCGGAGGACGCGTCTTTGTTTCCACCCGAGATGGAGGGCGGGTCAAAGGCTCCAACCGCGAGGTGTTCCAGCGTGCTTTTCATGTGCAGGAGTTCCGGGCGGGCAAGGTCGTGAGGTTTCGGCTCTTTCTGGATCGCTCCAAGGCCCTCGAAGCCGCCGGGCTGCGCGAGTAGGCGATGTCGCCTGACGACGCTGAAGTAGAGCGCTGCGCATCTGCTTTGCGCGAAGAGCGGTACGCGTAGCGGCAGTGTCGGTTTTCGATCGGAGGACAAGCTGCGCCAGGCGCCCGGCCGAGGCCGTGGAATGGCGCTTTTTCTGGGGGCGAAAGGGAGACACTCGCCCTGAGCTGGTGACCTGGGCCCGTGCCCGACCCGGACGATCGTGGCCGGCAAGGTCGGCCTCGCGCGCAAGTCCGCGCTTTGCAGTCGTGGACGGCCGTGCCCGGGCCGGGATATGAGCCCGGGTTATGGAAGGTTCGGCCCCCAAGCTGGCGGTCGTCGATGGCGCTGGGCGCAGGCGCTCGCCGGCCCCGATGCCCGGCTACCACAAGGGCCGCCCCGCAACAAGGGCAAGCGCTATCCGGCCGACCTCCGCGTCCCGAGGAAATCATCGCCGTCATGCGCGCCGCCGGCGACGGCGCCTATGGGCTGCGCCTGCGCGGGCTGATCGTCGTTCTGTGGCGCGCGGGGCTGCGGATCGGCGAAGCGCTGGCGCTCAACGAGTCTGACCTTGAGCCCAGCCGGGGCTCGGTGATCGTGCGCTCCGGCAAGGCGGAAAGCGCCGCGAGATCGGCATGGACGAATGGGCCTGGGCCCAGCTTCGGCCCTGGCTGGCCCGCCGGGTCGAGCTACCCGTCGGGCCGCTGTACTACGTGCTCGTCGGCCCGACCAAGGGGCGCGCGTGGGCGCCCACCGCCGTCCGCGCCGAGCTGCACGCCCTCGCCCGCCGCGCCGGCGTACGCCGGCGCTTCGCTCCCCACCAGCTGCGCCACGCCCACGCCGTCGAGATGGCCCGCGAAGGCGTGCCGCTCAACGTCATCCAGCGCCAGCTCGGCCACTGCAACCTGGGCATCACCTCGGTCTACCTCCAAGGCATCGACGTCGCCGAGATCATCGACATCGTCCATGGCCGACCCGCCCCCGTGATCCCCGCCAGCAGCGGCCTAGCCGCCTAAAACCAGACCGAGGTCAGGAAGCCGGCAGCCCGCGAGGCTCGCTGCCCCTACCCCTCCGCGAAAAAGCGCCAGCGAGCACGGTATTTCGCTGCAGGGCTGTGGCTGCTCCTCGGATCGAAAAGCAACAGTAAGCGAGTGTGCGGATACCGCGCTGCTAGAGCAGCGTCTCGAGGAGCGCGGCGGCGGCTTGGGATGGATCTGTTGCACGCAGGCGGGTCGCGTGATGCTGGGCCTGCTGGAGCATGTTCTGGTCGTCGAGGACCGCATCGACGGCATCGCTTATGGTCTTTGGGGAGGCGTCCTCTCGGGGCACTGATCTTGCGACGCCCAGCGCTGCGGCGCGCGCGGCGACTCCTGGCTGATCGCGCCCCCAGGGCACGAGCGCCATCGGTCGCCCGTACCAGAGCGCCTTCATGACCGATCCGTGCCCGGCGTGGCTGACCAGCAGCGCGGCATGCTCGAGGACCGCGGCGTGTGAGAGGGTCCGTTCCACTCGAGCGTTCGGCGGAACTGACCGCAGTTCGTCGGGATCGCGCTCGGGTCCGACTGTCGCCACGACGCGCAGCCGCCGATCCGCGAGCGCCTCGAGTGCGGCCTCGGCCAGCGGCAGGTCGTCGCCGAGCTGCGAGCTGATCGTGACCAATGCCCACGGATCGCCCGGCTCAGTTACGTACGGGGGCACCTCGCTCGGCGGCTCCCAGATCCCCAGGGGACCCACGTAGTGGTGATGATCCGGTAGCCCGGCGAAGGAGAGGTCAAAGACGCGATCGGTCGCATGCAGCACCAGGTTCGTCGACTCGAGCAGCGACGCGTAGCCCTCGATCAGCGGCATCGCGCGCGGGCCGAAGTCCTGCTTGATCGGCCGCGGAGGATTGGGACCCACGTAGAACGTGCTGTTGACGACCGCCCACGGATACGAAGGGGCCGCCGCGGCGACGACCTCGACGCCGAACAGCGAGGTCACGATCACCGCCGGCGCTCGCCGTCGCACGACCTCTGCGACCGGTCGTGCGACCTCCTTCGCCCACGCGGTCATGCGCGCTCGCACGATCGGACCGGCCGCGGCGAGGTCGCCGCCCGTCGAGGTCATCGCCTCGCGGACCGCCCCGACCAACCGCGGACCAAGATCAAGCTCGGATGCCAAGGTCTCCGTTTCGACACCGAGTGGATCGAGCGAACGAGCCACAGATGCATCGCCGACGAAGACCGTTTCGTGCCCCCGCTCGCGGAGCGCGAGGGCGGCAGCCACCAATGGCTGAAGATCACCGCCCGCCCCGGCCGTTGCAACCACCAGCACACCTTCCGAAACGGCACTCACCTCCCACCGCGAACGACGTCCCCGCGAGCCTAACCCAAGCGGCTTCCCCATCGGTGGGCAAGCATGCTGGAGCGGGCGGCTTCTGCTCCGGGAAAGAGCATCACCGAGAGGGCCGGGCTGAGGGTGGGCCTCGAGCTCCGTGCTGCTCCTAGAGAAACCGGAAGCCAGCAGAGCGTCGGCGACCGGGCCGCGAGAGTGATCAGATGATCGAGGAGCAGCAATCTCCCCTGCGCTGGTGCTTTGCGCCGATTGCACTAGGCCAGTCGTGGCCGGTCCTCCCACCGGAGGCAACCGGCCCTCACGAGCAAAGAACGCGTCGCATCCCCCACCGGGCCGGCCCGACCAGCGCGCGCACTCGCGGGTTGTGCCGACGCGCGAGCTCGACGCGCAGCAGGCGCTCATGTTCGAGTCGAGTGACGAGGCGAAGGAAGCGGGCGCTCACTAGCCCGCGACGATCTATGCCCGCCCTGCCGCCAGCAGCACTAGGTTCGAGAACTTGACCGTGCCGTCGTCCGAGGCCCTCTCCTCGACGGCCTCCAGGATCGCGTTCCACGCCGCATCCGGGTTATCCGGCGCGTTCTTCTCGATCATGGCGACGAGGGGCGGAACCGTGTCCTTGACCATGGCGACGAACTCGGAGGCGGACTCCCACTCGAAGCTGACCTCGGTCTCCTCGACCTCGACGTCGGAGAAGCCACCGCCCTCGAGCAGTCCGCCAATGGCCTCCGGCGTCGGGCGCGACAGCGGCCCGGGCGTTCCGGGCGGTGGCGGATCGACGCCGAGAGTGCGCATCGCCGTGCCCATCGGAACCGCGATGAACGGCACGCGCTCCGGCGGCCCCCACGAACTGATCACCATCCTCGAACCCGGGACGACGAAGCTCCGCACCCGGCCAGCCGTGGCTTCAGCCTCTGGCTCGAAGATGATCCCGAAGCGGGACAGCGCCGCATCGAAGCTCTCAGCCGGGAAGTCGAGGCTGGCCGCCTCGGACTCCACGAACTCGACGTTCTCGAGGCCGGCCGCCGCTGCGCGCTCACGGCCGTAGGCCAGCATCTCGGGAGAGATGTCGGTCGCCACGACCTTGCCCTTGGGTCCCGCCACACCCGCCGCCGTGAGCGACGGCTCGCCGTAGCCCGCGGCCACGTCGAGCACGCGGCTCCCGGACTCGACGCGCGCCAGCTCCACCATGCGCTTGCTGACGGGAGCGGTCGCCGCGTCGATGAAATCCGACCGCTTGCGCCAGCCCTCGGCGCCCTGCTTCCACTGCTGCCGTTGTCCATCTCGGAACTCAACGGCGTCTACTGTCTGGGAATCCATCCGACCTCCTGGTTGGCCGGTGCCAACCCTATGCGATCCCTAGCGCCGGGGGAACGGCTTCACTCGGGGCTCCCGTGTCCCCATAGGGGAGGCGCTTCGAGCAGCGATCACGCCGCGTAGGTCGTCCTTCGCGCGCTCGTCAGCATGCGCTCTGCTTCCGCGCGATCAAGCCCCGGGAACCGTGATGATCGCATCCCACTCGTCCTGAGCCTCTTGCTTGACCATCGGCGGTATCCGCACGAGCTCGGCCTCGGTCACCGACGAGGGATCGATATCCCGCAGGCGCGTGGCATGAAACGGCGGGCGCTCGTGAGCATGCACGAGCAGGGCGCGCAACCGCTCGGTCCGGTAGCGCTCGATCCGTTCGCGCAGCCAGTCAACGCGGGCAATGTGGTCCTCAAGTACCGCCCGCGCCGCATGAAGGTGCGCGGCACGGCGCCGCTCATAAGCCGCCCGACCGATGCGGCCCGTCGATGGCACCACGCAAGCGTAAAGGCGCACTAGGGTGCCTCGGCATGCCCCTCCCTAATCCCAGCATCTCGGACCTTCACCAACTCGCGGCGAAATTCCACTTCAGACTGTCCGAGGCGGAGGCCGAGCAATACCTGCCGCCGGTGGTGGGCACGGTCGAGGGCTATGCCGCGCTGGACGAGCTGCTCGCGGGCCCGGCCCCGCCCGAGTATCCGCGCGATGCGGGCCACCCACCGAGCCCGGACGAGAACCTCCTGCACGGTTGGGCCTGGCGCTGTTCGATCAAGGGACGAGCCGACGGCCCGCTCGCCGGGCGCACCGTGGCGATCAAGGACAACACCGCCGTGGCCGGGTTGCCGCTCCGGCTCGGCACGACCGTGATGCGCGACTTCGTTCCGGACGAGGATGCGACGGTGGTGACCCGGGTGCTCGATGCAGGATCAGAGATCATCGGGAAGACCGCGGTCCCGTCGTTCTGCTTCGACGGAGCCGGGTTCCTAGGGGAGTTCGAGCCGCAGGTGCTCAATCCGTCCGACCCGAGCCGCCTCCCGGGCGGCTCCTCGAGTGGGAGCGCAGCGGTGGTGACGGGCGGCGAGGTGGACCTGGCGTTCGGAGGCGATCAGGGCGGCTCGATCCGGCTTCCCGCGAGCTTCTGCGGGTGCTGTGGCCACAAACCAACCTACGGACTCGTTCCGTACACCGGCATCTTCCCCGTCGAGCGAACGCTCGATCACGTCGGTCCATTGGCGCGAAACGTCCGCGATTGTGCACTGGCGCTCGATGCAGTAGCGGGACCGGACGGCCTGGATCCCCGACAGTGTGGGGTCTCCGCGATCGAGACGCTCTCTCACGTGGACCGAGGCGTGAAAGGCCTCCGCATAGGTCTGCTCCGCGAAGCCTTCGAGATCGCGGAAGCATCCGAGCGGGAAGTCGATGAGGCTGTCAGGACGACGGCTCACGCGTTGCGCGATCTCGGGGCTGAGGTCGGCGAAACGTCGGTGCCGATGCACGAGCACGGGGTCGCGATCTGGAGCGCGATCGCGGTCCAGGGCTGCACCGACCTGGTGATTCGCGGCGACGCCGTCGGCACGAACGCCACCGGGCAGACCTCGACGCAGCTGACCGACTTCTTCGCAAAGGCTTGGCGCGAGATGGCCGACCGGTTCCCGCCGACCCTGAAGGTGACCCTACTCGCCGCCGAGCACGTCACCCGGCACGCTCACCACCACTACTACACCAAGGCGCGGTGGTTGGCGCGGGCGCTGCGCGACGCCTACGACGCCGCGCTGGCGGATTTCGACGTGCTGGTGATGCCCACCACCGCCATGCGGGCGTTCCCACGACCGCCGGCGGAGGCGCCGGTCGAGGACATCGTGGCCGTGGCGCTCGGCAACCTGCACAACGTCGTGCAGTTCGACCTGACGGGACAACCGGCCCTAAGCCTGCCCGTGCCCAACTACCCCGGGCTGCCGATCGGCTTTCAGATCGTCGGACGTCACCTCGACGACGGAACGGTCCTTCGAGTCGGTCGAGCGGTCGAGTCCTTATAAGGCGTCTGCGTCGAAGAACTCGACGAGCAGCCCGTCGACCCGCTCGGGCTCGGGTGGCTGTCCATGCCGAGGAGTGCGCTACGAGATCGGCGCTGAGTTGGCCGAACCTGACCGGGCCGACGTCCCGAACCTAGAGCGCGTTGTGCGCCTGGCGGACGCGACGCATTCGGCCCGCCCGCGCCGCGGAGACGACTGCATTCGCCCAATCCCGAGCGCGACGCCGGACCTACTCCGCTCGAGTCGTGCCGGGTGCCGGCGACCCGATTCTGGCAAGCGGGTGCTGCATCGTTTCAGAGCACGGGGCGCTCCCCTGTGCGCGTCACATCGGGGGGGCTTCCGGTAGGCTCGCGCTCGATTCATCCAGAGCGACCCGAGGGACCTGGCCCGATGACGGTCCGGCATCCGGCTTCGGCGCGGTGCCAATGCCAGGATCGATGAAGGAGGACTCATGGCACACCTCGAGGCGCTGCGGTTCCGCCTCGCTGGCTCCGACGATGCGCAGGCCGTCGCCAATCTTCACGCTGAGAGTTGGCGCCGTAACTACCGGGGCGCCTACTCCGACGCCTTTCTCGATGGTGACGTCTTCACCGACCGCCTGGCGGTGTGGACCGAGCGGCTGCGGGAGCCCGATCCGCGCCGTTGCACGATCCTCGCCGAGGACGGCGGCCTGGTCGGCTTTGCCAACACATTCTTTGACGACGACCCGACGTCGGGAGCGCTGCTCGACAACCTCCACGTTGCCGATGGGCACAAGCGTCGGGGCATCGCCTCGCGTCTGCTGGCGTTGACGGCCGAGGCCGTCGTAGCGCGGCCGGAAAAGACCGGTCTTTACCTGTGGGTACTCGAACAGAATCTGGCTGCTAAGGCCTTCTATGAGGCCCGCGGCGGCAGACGCGTAGACCGAGCGCCCACCTCGCCTCCGGGCGGGGTGACGAGCCGGCTCAACGGCTCGTCAGCCAAGCTGCGATATGCCTGGAGCGATCCCACCGTGCTGCTCGCTTGAGGTGATATCGGCTCCGACGATGCGCGGGCACCCGGCGTCACTTGTTCTCGCCTACAAGGAACTGGCGCAGGCCCTGGGAGCAGAACCACAGCTCCTCGTCGTCGTGCTGCAGGCGCGCGGCGGGCGGGCTGCGACGAGCTCGCGGCAGACGGGGTCGCGCTGCTCTTCACGGACGATGAGGCGAAAGAGCCGTATGGGGCTTTCGACGCCGCGCAGCATTCGAGCGCCGACCGGCTCGGCGCGGTATGCCGCGCCAACCGCTGATCGCCTTCCGCTCCGAAAGCGGCATGCACCGCCGGACACGGCACAGTCCCGAGCAGATGGTCGGCGATTGCGGCGCTCGTTAGATCGCCGGTCCCGCGTCAGGCGTTGGGCTGGGCCTACTCCGTCACCCGGGCGGCCGCCAGTGCGCTTGCCCAGTCGGGGAAGCCCGATTCCGCGCGTACGACCTTACCGGCCCTCAATGTGTAGATCGAGAAGAAGAGTTGCCGGTAATCCAGCCCGCTGCTCGCGCCGGTGGCGGTCCATAGCTCCCTGACGACGACACGATCGCCCGCGTCGACGTACTCCTCGACATCCATTCGGAGGCCAGGGAGGACCTCCAACCAGCCCTCCACCAGACGACGGAGGGCCTCAAGTCCGGATGTTGACTCGGCCATCTCGCTGTGATCGACATATTCGACCTCGGGATCCGAGAAGCTCAGCCAGGCGTCGATGTCGTGCGCGTTTAGGGCCGCGTTGGCGCGCCGGAGCGTCTCGACATTCTCCTCCGACATTGCGTGCCGCCAGTATCCCGCACCGACCAGCAACGCAGGCTTGACGCTCAGTGCCGCTGCGGTGGGGTTGGAGCACGCAGCCGCGCGTGCTCTCAGAAATTGGCATTACCGGGCCGACCCTCGGGCTGGCGCTCGGCCCCTTCCCGGTGAATCGAACGCTGCCGGCCCGGCTGGGTCCGGACGCGATCGCTACCGCGCGCCGGCGATGGCTGGCCTTCGTGGCGCGTTCGAGAATGCGCCCCGCCAGTGGCATGTCGGCGGAGCACCACACGTGCCGCTTCTCGTAGGGCCACGCGTAGACCGGGTTGCCGTCACGAACCAGCTCGAGCAGCCGTGGCTCGCGAAGCTCGTCCGCGGACCACGCGTACACGCGCTGTAGCCGCGGGACGATCACGGCGTAGTCGAGCAGCCGACCGAGATTCTGCTCGTCGGCGATATAGGCCTCGACGTCGCGCGTGAGCGGATAGCGGTAGGGGAGCACACGGCGGAGCGACAGGAACGCCCCGGCCATCCCGAGCCGTGGATCGCCGAGCACGCGGCCGAGCGGGGCGAATCGCCCTACCGCCAGGCGCGCCGCCCCAACGAGCGCGTGGGCATAGAGGACACGGCCGAGCGCGACGTTCATGAAGAAGCGCTCCGCCGCGCCGGGCTTACTGGGGGTTAGCGTCACGGCGGAGCGTTTCGACCGCCTCGATGAGGCGATTCCCTGAGGCGCGTTCGGCGCCGGTTCAGCGGACCGTGGCGCCCGCGCCGGCCAGCTCTTCCAGTGCCCGCTGCGAATCGCCGGGTTCGACGTCGATGCCCCGGATGCCCTCGGTATCCAGGACGACGTCGAATCCTTGCCGAAGCGCGTCCAGTGCGGTGTGGCGCACGCAGTAGTCGGTGGCCAGCCCAACGACGGTGACCCGGTCGATGTCGTGCTCGCGCAGCACCGATTCGAGGCGCGTCTTCTCGAACCCCGAGTAACCATCGAGGCCGGCCCGAAATCCCGCGTCCACGACGACGTCGATCTTGTCGGTGTGGACACCGGGGTGGAGCTCGGCCCCCTCGCTGTCCTGGATGCAATGCGGCGGCCACGGCCCGCCCTGGTCTTTGAAGGAATGGTGATCGGCGGGATGCCAGTCGCGCGTCGCGATCACGAGATCGAAGCGGTTGGAGTCGATCAGCTCGTTGACCCGGTCGAGGATCTCGTCGCCGTGGGGAACCGGTAGCGCGCCGCCCGCCACGAAGTCGTTCTGGAAGTCGATGATCAGCAGCGCCTCACGCATCAAACTTCGACCTCTCGCTCCCCCGGTGGATGGCGGTCCTCCGGTCGATGACCACCTGCCTGAGTGGTATGTCGAGCTCCTCGCCCAGCCGCGTGAGCATGTCGGTCTCGACCCAGTTCGCGCGATGCGGGGGATGCGTCGCCACGATCACCTCATCGACGTCGTAGCGGCGCAGCTCGTCAGCCAGGCCTTCGATCGGGTCGATCGGGTCGCCCACTTCGCCGGTCGCGTCGAAGCCATGCTCCCTGGCCGAGATGAGGGTCTCTTCCAGGCGCCGGTGGGCGTCCTGGGTCTCGCGGTCGATGTCGGTGGTGACGAAATGGGTGCGCGACTGGAGCACCGGCGCCAGGACCTCGACGACCGCCCGCTCGCCATCTCGCTGGCGCAGGTCTTCCCACACGGCGTCTTCGGCTACGGCCTCGTTGGCGATGAGGAGTGCGCGTCGCTCGCCGCGCCCATGCGGCGCCTGGCTTTCCCGTTCGGCTTCGCGCAGCGACCTGTGCCGATCCGGGTCGCGCCTGTCCAGGTCCCAGAAGAGGGCAGCCGCGGCGATCAGGATCAAGAGCGCGATGCCGACCAGCGCGCCAAAGACGTATCCCACGAGCAGCGCGACGGCCACCACGAAGGCCAGCACGTAGGTCAGGCGAAAAGCGTCGCCCTCAGATTTGACCCGGAGGCGCACAGGCCACTCCTTCTCCACCGCTATTTCCCGCCTGCCGGACGGGGAAACGCTATGAGGGCCGAGCCGTCCGACCTGCTCGGGCTGTATCTGCGATCGAGCATCGAGCCCGAGCGGGCGGGCGAGCAACTCGTCGGAGCAGGGCGCGCCCCGTCCGACACCGCGCGGTTGCCCACCCGCCGCGACGCCGCCAAAGAGCTACTCGAGAGACACCCGCCCGCCAGGACCCCCGGTATACACCTGCCCGACGCATCAACAGCTGCGTCCCCTGTGGGCCGGGCCGTTTAGGCCCTCAATCGCTCCACGGGGTCCTAAATCCCCCCGGAACCTCCCGTATCCACGCGACGAGGCTCGCGGCGCAAAACCTCCGGCCTAGTCGATTTGCAGGGACTTTCCGCCTCAAGCGCGCTCTTGTAGGGTCTCTGAAAATCGTTGCGTCCCCGGTTCGATTCCGGGCCTCGCCATGTCTGGGAATTCCTGGTAATTGAAAGAGGAGGAGGATCGATGATCTGCAGGCCGTTGGTGTTGTCGTTAGTACTAGCTTCGACCGGCGCATTGGCCGCGGGTTGCGGCAGCAGTTCGTCCTCGAACAAGTCAACCAGCACGCCGGCGAGTACCACGCCGGCGACTTCAGCGACGACCACGACCTCTGGTGGCGCCACGTCCACCCCCGGCGCGAGCCCCGCTAACAACCCTGGCGTCGCGCAGGCCGTGGCCAACTGCAAATCCAGCGTAAACGCGCAGCCGACGCTCTCCGCGAGCGTCAAGTCCAAGCTCACTGCGATTTGCGACAAGGCGGCGAGCGGCGACGTATCGGGCGCCAAAAAGGCGGCAGCCCAGGTTTGCCGGGAGGTCATCAAGTCAAGCGTGCCGGCTTCAGCGCAGGCGCAGGCGCTGGCTAGCTGCCCTAAGCCCTAACGGATTCAGCACCGCTTTCGGCCCGTGGTCCCCTGGAGGCGCGGGGGACCACGTGTCCGCATTGGTTGATCTGAAGCTCACGTAGGTCGGCGCCGGGCCGAGGAGCACCCGCCCGAGCCCGCTCTGGCCCGGCGGCTGATCTCTGACGCCCCCGGCGGGGCGCGACATCCCGTCCCGCCCTGGCCGCAAAAGGCCTCCCACCCACGGAGCGCCACGCCCGCCCACCCGCACGAGGTCCGGGGGCGTCGGCGCCTGGGGCAAGCGCGCTATCATATGCATATATCTAAGTAACTATGAAAGTTGAACGGTGCCCAACTTGCTCTTGATCCCATTGGACGACGCTGTCGTCTTCCCCCATATGTCGGTGACCTTGCCGCTCGAGCTCGGCGATGCCGAGGAGCGCGTGCTGCTCGTGCCGCGCCATGAGGGCTCCTACGGACGCGTCGGGACCGTCGCGGAGGTGGCCGAGCGGGCGCGCCTGCCCGGCGGCGCTCGCGCGGTGGCCCTGGTGGGTCTCCACCGTGGCGTGGCGGGTGCTGCGCGGACCGATGGGGCGGGCCTGCTGCGCGTGGACGTCGACGAGCACCGAGACGACGCGCCGCAGGACGGGCGGGCGCGGCAGCGCGCGCGCGAGCTCGAGCGCGAGTATCGCGCCGTGATCGAGGAGATCCTCGAGCTGCGCGGAGATGACGGGAGCGTGTCCGCATCCCTGCGGGCGATCACCGAGCCCGGCCCGCTGGCCGATACCTCGGGCTATTCGCCCGATCTCTCTTACCAGCAGAAGGTGGAGCTGCTCGAGACGCTCGACGTGACCGACCGGCTGGAACTCGCATTGCGCCTCCAGCGCGAGCGGCTGACCGAGCTGCAATTGCGCAAGCGGATCCGCGAGGACGTTCAGTCCGGCGCAGACAAGCAGCAGCGCGAGTACTTCCTGCGCAAGCAGATGGATTCGATCCGCAAGGAGCTCGGCGAGGACGAGGGCTCGGTCGTCGAGGAGTACCGAAAGAAGATCGCCGACGCCGATATGCCCGAGACGGTCGCCGAGCAGGCTAACCGCGAGGTCGACCGACTGGAGCGCATGGGCGACGCCTCAGGCGAGGCTTCGATGATCCGCACCTACCTCGACTGGCTGATCGCCGTGCCGTGGTCCCAGCGCTCCCAGGAGCGGCTGGATCCGGTGCACGCGCGCGAGGTCCTCGACGCGGACCACGCCGGCCTGGACGACGTCAAGGAGCGCATCACCGAGTACCTGGCCGTGCGCAAGCTGCGCCAGGATCGCGGGATCGCCGAAGACAAGCGCTCGGGCGCGATCCTCACCCTGGTCGGCCCGCCCGGCACAGGCAAGACATCGGTGGGCGAGTCGATCGCCCGGGCGACGGGCCGCGAGTTCGTGCGCATGTCGCTGGGCGGCGTGCGCGACGAGGCCGAGATCCGCGGGCACCGGCGCACCTACATCGGCGCGCTGCCGGGGCGCCTCGTGCGCGCGCTGCGCGACGCCGGGACGATGAACCCGGTGATCATGCTCGACGAGGTCGACAAGGTCGGCGCCGACTGGCGCGGCGACCCTTCGGCGGCCCTGCTCGAGGTGCTCGACCCCGCCCAGAACCATTCCTTCCGCGACCACTATCTCGACGTCGAGCTCGACCTGTCCGAGGTCGTCTTCATCGCCACCGCGAACGTGACCGAGACGATTCCGGGGCCACTGCTCGATCGCATGGAGGTGATCCGCTTCGACGGTTACACCACCGACGAGAAGCTCGCGATCGCCCGGGGCTACCTGTGGCCGCGCCAGCGCGAGCGCAACGGCCTGCGCGAGGACGAGGTCAGCATCGGCGACGACCTACTGCAACTAGTGGCCACCGAGTACACGCGCGAGGCGGGCGTGCGCCAGCTCGAGCGCGAGCTGGGCACGGTGCTGCGCAAGACCGCGACCGCGATGGCCGCGGGCGACGCACAGGCCCCAATCGGGATCGACCTAACCGCGGTGCGCGAGGCGCTCGGGCGGCAGAAGTTCTTCCAGGAGGCCGCCGAGCGGACCGCCACCCCGGGTGTGGCCACCGGCCTGGCGGTAACCGGGACCGGTGGCGACGTGCTGTTCGTCGAGGCGTCGGCGATGAAGGGCAGCGGCGGCCTGGTATTGACCGGCCAGCTCGGCGACGTGATGAAGGAGTCCGCGCGCATCGCGCTCTCGTACGTGCGCTCACATGCCGACGAGCTCGAAATCGATGACGAGGCGTTCGACGACCGCGAGTTTCACGTCCACGTCCCGGCGGGGGCGATCCCCAAGGACGGCCCGAGCGCCGGCATCACCATGACGACCGCGCTCGCCTCGCTGCTGTCAGGCCGCGCGGTCAAGCACACCGTCGGCATGACAGGCGAGATCACGCTGCAGGGGCGCGTGCTGCCGATCGGCGGGATCAAGCAGAAGACGCTCGCCGCGCACGCCGCCGGGCTCACCGATGTGATCCTGCCCGAGCGCAACCGTGGGGACCTCGACGACGTACCCGAGGACGTGCGCGAGCAGATGACCTTCCACCCGGTCATGACCATCGGCGAGGTGCTGGAGCTCGCGCTCGAGCCGGCCCGCGATGTGGCGCTGTCGTAGCTGTCCCCCCGTCCCCGAGGACGTCCGCCACGCGGCGGACGTCCTCGAGCGGCGCGGGTCGATGGCAATCGTGTACGCCTGCCACACCGGCGCGACGCGGTTCAACGAATTCGCGCGCGCGGTGGGCGGCCTGGCGCCCCAGACGCTCGCCAACCGACTCGTCCAGCTTGAGGACGCCGGTCTGATCGGGCGCGTGGTGCTCGCATCACGGCCGCCGCGCGCCGAGTACAGGTTGACCCAGAGCGGACGCCGTCTGGCCGAGGTGCTCGAAGGGGCTCTGCCGCTAGTCGCCCACGCGGGCAGCGCCAGGACCAAGCCAGGACGCCTAACGTGACGGCGCGAAAGCGCCGTTGCTGCTCGGCAGACGGACGGGGCGGGATTTAGGGGTGGCTTCGGTTCGGGAGACCGGTGTCGAGGGTCACACCGAGCGCCTGGTCGATTTGCTGGATCAGGGAGCGCGATGGCGCTCTTCCCGAGCCTGGGAAGGCGGCGCTGGCGAGGAGTGGCTGCGGTCGGCCGCCGAGGCTGAGCCGCACGTCGGCGCAGCCGCTCGGGTTCACCAGGGCGATCGCCAAAGGTGCCCGGCCCCGCCGTGGATAGAGCACGAGCCGCACGGTTGTGCCGAAGTCGGCGGGGCAGGAGTGGACACCGGGCTGTGCCGCCGGGAGGCTGTTCAGGAGCGCGACGACGGCGCGGATCTTTTTGCGGTTGGTGACACGGATCGGGCGCTGGCGGGATCGGTTGGGCGCCAGCGAGCTGGTCACGCTTACCCGCAGGCGCCGGGCACCCGCGGCGATGTGCTCGGACGCCGGCCGAGGCACCAGCCATACGACCTGCGCATCGGCACGAAGCCCCGTCGATCCGTCCTGCAGTTGCGTGACCTCGACGATCAGCCAGCGCTCCGACAGCACGCCCGTGACCGCAGGCCGGGCGTAGCCCGCGATCCGGTAGCTGGTCCCGGTCGAGGTCGTGCCTGAGCCAGTCAGGACGCGAACCGAGCCGGCTGGAGGGTGGGCGTCGATGTAGCTGAGCACGGGCGACGGCGTGCCTGGAACGACCCACCAGACGGATTGGTCGATTGCGTTTGGAGTCACAGGCGGACCCGACCCGGGATGGGAAAGCACCGCGCCGTCACCGGCCGGCTCGGTCGATGACGGCACCGCCCCGGAGGGGAGCGAGAGGCTTGCCAGTAGCGACGCCGCGTCCGCCCGCGCGGCAGCCTCGTTTGACTCCGCCGTGGCCGGGACGGCGGGCGTCGGTCGCGCGATGGAGGCTGCCACGTCTCCGGCCGCGCTGAGAAGACCGGCCGACAGCACCATCGCGGCTGCGCGCCCCGCCCGTGGCATGGCCCTATCCAACCCCCTTATGGCCCGGCATGCAAGCGCGGCCGCCAGGCTCAGCTCATCCGCCGGTACCGCCAGACGCACAGCGGTATGAACACGACCAGCAGGCCCCCGATCCAGGCCGCCGTTTCGCCCAGCGAGCTCGGGATACCGTGGGTGAGCGCGTACGAGCGGGCGACGTCTGCGGTCAGCGTCACCGGGCTCGCTTCCGCAAACGTGCGCAGCCAGTCGGGCATGCTGGTCACGGGCACGAAGACCGAGCTCGCGAAAACGAGCGGGAAGATGGCCACGAAACCGGCCGCCTGGGCGGCCTCGGCGCCGCGCACGGTCAGGGCCACAAACGCAAATATCCAGCTCAGGGCAAACCCGAACGCGGCGACGACCGCCACCGACGCCAGTGCCTGCGGCGCTCCGCCGTGAAAGCGAAACCCGATCAGGTACCCGATCACGATCATCAGCCCCAGGATCAGGACGTTGCGCACAAGATCGGCCAACGTGCGTCCGAGCAGCACCGCCGATCGCGTCATGGGCATCGAGCGAAACCGATCGACGACCCCGCGCTCCAGATCCTCGGCCAGGCCAATTGCGGTCTGGGTAGCCCGGAAAGCCACCGACTGCACAAAGATCCCCGGCAGCAGGAAGTCGACGTACTTGACTCCGTGGGGCAGCGAGCCCCGCACCGCACCGCCGAACACGTAGACGAACAGCAGCACGAACATCACCGGTTGGATGGTCGAGAAGATCAACAGCTGTGGCTGGCGGATGAAGTGGCGCAGATTGCGCGCCGTGACCACCCACGCGTCGGTGACCGCCGAGCGCAGCTCCCGCCCAGAGGGAGGGCGGAGCCGCAGAATCAGCCCACCGTGCCGGATCGCCGCGGACCTCAAGGCGGTATTCGTCGTCGGCGGTGAGGCGACCGGCGGCGGGCCCGCCCCGTCCTCGCTCGGAGGCAGGCCGGTGAGCTGCAAGAACACGTCGTCCAAGGTCGGGCGGCGCAGCCCGAGATCGCTCACCCCGATCCCGGCGCTACGCAGCTGGGCAGCCGCGTCTGCGATCAATTCGAGGCCATCGCGCGGGGCGGGAAGCGTCAGCTGGTCCGGCCGCGCGCCCGGCGCGGGATCGCCGCAGCCCACCCCGGCCAGCACCGCCTGGGCCCGGTCGCGCTGCGCCGAGCTGGTCAGCTCGACCTCGAGGAGCTGTCCACCGACGCGGTCCTTGAGCTCGTTGCCAGTGCCCTGGGCGATCACCCGCCCGTGATCGATGACCGCGATCTGGTCGGCGAGCTGGTCGGCCTCCTCGAGATACTGGGTGGTCAACAGCAGCGTGGTTCCCTCACCGACGAGCTCTCGCACGATTGCCCAGATCTCGTTTCGGCTGCGAGGATCGAGTCCCGTCGTGGGCTCGTCGAGGAACAGGATGCGCGGACGCGTGAGCAGGCTCGACGCGAGATCCAGCCGGCGGCGCATGCCGCCGGAATAGGTCCTCGCCGGGCGATCGGCGGCATCGGCGAGGTCAAAGCGTTGGAGCAGCGCGTCGGCGCGCTGCTCGGCCTCTGCGCTAGAGAGGCCAAACAGGCGGCCGAACATGTGCAGGTTCTCCCGGCCGCTGAGAATCTCATCGACCGCCGCGAACTGTCCGGTCAGCCCCAGCATCTCGCGCACCGCGGGCGCCTCGTGCACGACGTCGCGGCCAAACACCTCGGCTCGTCCGGCATCCGGCTCGAGCAACGTGGCCAGCACACGAACCAGCGTCGTCTTGCCCGCCCCGTTGGGCCCGAGGAGCCCGAACACCGTTCCCTGAGTGACCTCCAGGTCCACTCCGGCCAGCGCCGTGGTCGCGCCGAAGCGCTTGACCAACCCCGCTACCCGGACAGCTGGGGCTGGGGAAGGGTCGGCGGGCATCTCTGAGGCGACCATACTCGGCGCCCCACTTCCTCGTGACGGCCTGGGGACGCTTGTGCCACCCCCGCTCGGCGGGTCAGCACGCCGCGCTGGACGCCGCTCGTCGCCAGCTCTGCCGACTGTGCGCTTGACAGAGGGCTCAGGCAGTAAGAATATTGAACCGATAGGCCCACTGAACTGGAGATCGCCCATGACCGACGTCGCGGCCCCTAGCGCTCCCCCCTCGACCGAGGACCTCGATCGGGCCGCCGAGTCGCTGTCCGCGCTCGCCCGAGAGCTCGCGCCGCAGGCCGAGGCCAATCGGCGTCTTCCCCAGGAGCTCGTCGCTGGGCTGCAGCGCTCGGGCCTTCACCGCGCCGGCGCCCCGGCGAGCATCGGAGCGCCCGAGGCGCCTCCGGCGGTGACTCTGCGATGCGCGGAGGCGGTAGCGCGCGGCGATGCCTCCACGGGATGGTGCGTCTCGATCGCCGCTACGAGCAGCCTCCTCGCCGGCTGGTTGCCCGGGGCCGGGATGACGGAGATGTTCGGTGACGCGCAGACGGTCGCGGCCGGGGTGTGGGCTCCACGGGGCAGGGCGCGACGCGTCGATGGTGGCTATCGCGTGTCGGGTCGCTGGGCGTTCTGCAGCGGAATCATGCACTCCGAGTACCTGTTCGGCGGATGCAAGGTCGAAGCCGACGCCGGCGGCTCGCCGACGGTCCGTGTCCTCGGGATGCCGACGGGCGAGCTGGAGATCATCGACACCTGGCACACCAGCGGCCTGTGCGCCACCGGCAGTCACGACGCCGTCGCCGACGACGTCTTCGTCCCCGATCACCGCAGCCTGTGGCTGCTCGAGCCGCCGACGTCTGACGCCGCGCTGTACCGGTTTCCGATCTTTGCCTTCTTTGCGCTTTCGATCGCCGCCGCCGCGCTGGGTAACGCGCGCGGTGCGATCGATGATCTCGGCACGCTCGCCGCCGGCAAGGTCGGGCAGGGATCGAGCCGCACGCTGGCTCAGCGCGCTGGCACCTGGACGGTCGTTGCGCAGGCCGAGGCGTCGCTGCGCGCCGCGCGGGCGCTGTACTACCAGGCGATCAGCGAGGCGTGGGACGCCGCACAGTCCGTGCAGCCCGTGTCCGTGGAGTTGCGCACCGGCCTGCGGCTCGCGGCGACGCACGCCGTCCGGACCGCGGCCGAAGTTGCGCGCAACATGTATGACCTAGGCGGCGGTTCGGCGATCTATGACGACTCGCCGCTGCAACGGCGCTTTCGCGACGCGCACGCCGCGACCGCGCACTTCCAAGTCAACCCCGCGACCTGGGAGCTGACCGGCCGCCTGCTGCTCGATCAGCCCACGGAAACGGCGATGCTGTGACGCGCGAGATCGGCGCCGTGGTGCCGTTCTGGCTCGACCGTCCGGACGAGGAGGCGGTCGAGATTGGGATCGCCGCTGAACGGGCCGGGATCGAAACGATGTGGATCGGCGAGATGGCGTCGTTTGACGCGTTCGCGCTCGCCACCGCGATCGGACTGAACACCCAACGAATGCGGCTGAAGGTCGGGCCGCTCGCCGCCGGGGTGCGCGGCCCCGTGGGGATCGCACTTGGGGTCGCCTCGGTGGCCACGCTGATCGGCCGACCGGTCGATGTCGCGCTGGGCTCCTCGAGCCCGGTGATCGTCAGCGGCTGGCATGACCGGCCGTGGACGTCGCTCGCGCCCCGCATGCGCGAGACGCTCGCCGCGCTGCGCACGATCCTCGACGGCCAGCGCGCCAACGCCGACGGCGAGTTCGTGCACGCCCATGGCTTCAAGCTTCGCCGGCCGCAGCCTGAGGCGACGATTACCGTCGCGGCGTCCGGACCGGCGATGACGCGCGTCGCCGCGCGCCATGCCGACGAGGTCGTTCTCAACCTGGTGAGCCCGGATCAGGTCGCCGGCGTGCGCGCGCGCATCGACGAGGAAGCCGCCGCGGCCGGCCGGACCCCGCCGCGCGTCGCGGTCTGGGTGGCGTCAGCCCTGAATCCCGGCGAAGGCGCCCGAGCGCAGATCGCCGGCCAGCTCGCCGTCTACCTGGCAGCGCCCGGATACGGCGAGCGGTTCGCCGAGCTCGGCTTCGGGGACCTGGTCGACCGGGCGCGCGCCGGCGCACGACGCGCGGACCTCGTCGCGGCGATCCCGTTCGAGCTGGTCGCCCGGGTCGCCGCGGTCGGCGGCGCGGCGGAGGTCGCCACCCGAATCGCCGCATATCACGAGGCCGGTGCCGACCACGTGGCGCTGGCCCCCAGCACCGCCGAGGACCCGGCCGGGCGGGGCCTCCTGGATGCCCTGGCCCGCCAGGCGGTGGCGTGATCGGGGCGCTCTGATGATCGAGGACCTCCGGCACGACTTGTCGCATCGCTTCGACGCCGACTCGGTCAGCCGCACCCTGGCGCTGGTCGGCGAGAAGTGGACCCTGCTGATCCTCCGCGAGGCATTCTTCGGCGTGCGCCGCTACGGCCAGCTCGCGCGCAATCTAGGGATTCCGCGGCCGACACTCTCGGGGCGGCTGCGCACCCTGGTCGACGCCGGCCTGCTCGAACGCGTTCGCTATGCCACCGGGCCGGACCGCCACGAGTACCGGCTCACGCCGGCGGGGATCGACCTGTTTCCGTCGATCGTGACCCTCATGCGCTGGGGCGACGTTCACCTCGCCGGACCGGACGGCCCCCCGACCGTCCTCCGCCACAACGCTTGCGGGGAGATCGCCGATCCCTACCTTGCGTGCCGAAGCTGTGGCGGCGAGATCGACGCACGCAACGTCACGCCGGAGCGCGGCGCTGGCTACGTCGGAGAGGGACGGGTCAGCGACCGGTGAGCGCCGGCGAGCGGCGCTTGGAGGCCAGGAGCGCGGTCGCCGGCTGCTCGAGCGTCACTGCCGGGTGCCATTGCTGCTTCGCGCTGGGGCGCGGCGCGGTCGTCGCGGGGGCCGTTCAGCCTCGAGCTTGACCGCGGCGAGCAGCCGTCGAAACGTCGCGCGGAGCCGGCCGTAGGAGACGAGGTCGGCCAGGAGACCGAGCGGGCCCGCCGAGCTGTAGCCGAAGCGCAGCACCAGGCGCGTCCGTTTAGCTCCGGCCTCGCGGAGCCGAAGGCGAAAGCGGTGATCGACGCCGGTCAGTGAGGTCCATGCCAGCTCCCGGCCCGGCGTGAACTCGACGATCTCGACGTCCGCGCCGATCGGCGTCGGTCCCACCCGCACCAGGATGCGGTAGTGAGCGCGCAGCCCGCCGCCGGGGGTCTCGGCGTCGGCCTCGATGGCCAGGCCCTCCTCCAGGCCGGTGAGGGCAGCCGGATCCTTGATCAGGGCCCAGACCCGATCGGTCGGGGCGTCTACGTAGATGGACTCCTCGATCCTCATCCGAGGATTGGGAGCCGGCGCTCGCGTTGTAGCGCGCTGAGCGTCGCCTGCATGGCGGCGATGAGCTCGCGGTAGGCCTCGTCGACGTCGGGCTCGGGGCCGTACCTGGCGCGCAGGTCGATCGGTTCGAGCAGCTCGATCGTCACCTTGGCGGGGAGCGGCAGCAACGGCGGGAACCCTCCGACGCTCAGCCCGAACGGAACCCCGATCATGATCGGGATCGTCTTGAGCCGCATCACGCGGTCCGCCCGGGTCAGTCGTGCGAGCCGCTCGCCACGCGATAGGAACAGAGCCGTCTCCTGACCGCCCAGCGTGACCATGGGGACGATCGGGACGTCATTGCGCAGCGCCAGCCTCAGGAAGCCGGTGCGGCCCCCGAAGTCCACCTTTGCCGAATCCCAGCTCGGCCTGAACACCTCGTAATCGCCGCCCGGGAACACGGTCACCATGGCGCCCGACTTCAAGGCTGCCTCGGCGTTTGCCGGATCTGCCTCCACGGTGCCGAACCGGCGCACGATCGACCCGACGGGTGAGTTGAGCACCATCCGGTGGGCGAGCTGGTAGTGGGGCCGCTCGACCCCGAAGTAGGCCGAGAAGGCAAGCTGCGAGATGAGCACCTCGGGCGAGTTCGTTCCCCCCGTGTGGTTACCGACGATCAGCGCGGGTCCCTGGCGGGGCATCCGCTCGAGGCCCCGGATGTCGGGCCGGAACCAGGCGCTGGCCAGCAGCCACATCGCCGGTAGGAGCTCCCGCATGGCATCGGTGTCTCGGTCGTCGAGATTCCCTTGGCGAAAGCGGGGGACCAGCCCACCGGCAAGCCGGCGTGCCGGTGAGGTCGCGCCGGCGACGGAACCCGCAAGGGCCCGCATGAGTGATCCCGGGGCGGTCATGGCCTCGTCATCGCTTCCAGGCCCGCCCAAGCCTACGCGCCAGTCAGTGGGCTCGTGTCTAGGAGGAGCGACTTCGACGCCACGCTGGACTTGACAGCTTCGTCAATGTGGAGCTGAGCGAGCCGCGACGCGAGGAGACAACATGACGCAGACGTGCACGCACCTCGACCAGGTCGTGGTCGAAAGACCCGACCACGTCACCGGCTGCGAGGACTGTTTGGCGATCGGCGGCCGCTGGGTTCATCTGAGGGTCTGTCGCAGCTGCGGTCATGTGGCCTGTTGTGATTCCTCGCCCAACCGCCATGCCTCGCGGCACGCGCGCGAGAGCGGGCATCCGATCGTCACCTCCATGGAGCAGGGCGAGGACTGGTCTTACTGCTACCTGGACGAGGTTGCTTTCGTCCTGCAGAGCCCGGCATGAGCGAGCCGCTCGGGGCGGGCATGGAGGAGCCCCGCCGGGCATCTTCGCCGTCGGTGACGTGCACTCAGGGTCGGTCAAGCGGGTGGCCTCCGCGGTCGGAGAGGACTCGATGGCCGTCCGCCTGGTCCACCAACGCCTCGCCACCCGCTGACCCGGCCGGCGCTATGGGTCGGGCTTGGCGTGGAGATTTGCGGTCGTGGCCGAGGGCGCGTCGCGCCGAATTACGCCCGAGCGGCTGAACCACGCATCGCGGGCGGTGACGTTGCCGGCATAGTCGTAGGCGTAGACGACCAGGCGGTAGCGGCCCGGGCCGAGCGAGGCCAGCGGCAGCGGCGGCGCGAGACCGCCGGCCAGCCGATAACGCCATCTCGGCTTGCAGATCCTGTTGAGCGCGAAGCACGAGAACCCTGGGTTGGTGGCCCCGGGGGCAAAGATCACGCGTTGCAGGCGGTCGGCCAGGTGTCGCGTGCTGCGCACGGCCCACCGGAGTCCCCCGATTCGGTGATTGCGGGCGTCGAACAGGCGGTAGGCCAGGGCCGCCGGAGCGAGCACGGGAGTGTCGTACTTGATCTTCTCCACGAAGCTCTGAGGGTCAAACGCGTCCACGGTGACCTTGCCGTCGCGGTAGATCCTCGGTCGCCCGATGAGCGGGGCTTCCGTATCGGACCAGGGCGACAGGGTTCTTCCGCCGCGCCGGAGGACGTTGAGCAGGTTGCCCCCTGCCGTTTCAGACAGGTGCACGTGGCCGAAGCCGGCGTGGATGCGTCCGAGTGGCGTGCGGTAGGCGTGCACCCGCTCCCCGCCGCCGATGCGGAGGTCGAGGTGCCAATAGACGAACTGGCCAACTTGGACCACCCCCGCGTCTGGACCTCGGGTCTTGATGATCCGGGCGGTGCCGGTCTGCAAGGGGTAGACGAGCTGGTGATCGCGGGCTTGGATGTCGAAGCCGATGTGCAGGCCCGACGGGCGTACCTCGTTTAGCCCTGAGCGCAGTGGATGCTGCTTGTGAAACGGCCTCAGCGGCCAGCCCGGCCGCGCCGCCGCGCGACAGCCCGTGGAGCACGGAGCCCCGTCGGCTTCGAGGGGCACCAGCCCGTCGCCGGGCCGGGCGCTGCGCTGACCCGGCGTGAGCGCGAACGGCCAGGTGTCCAGTCGCAGTCCATGCCGGTCGATGAGTCCGACCTGGCTCGGACGCACGTGGATCCGCAGCTCGCGCTGGCTATGGACGTCTACCAGCTCGGTCGCCACCAGCGGGCCACGCGGAGCCAGTGACGTGCCACGGCCATGCGTGTAGCGAATCCGGTAGCGAGCCCCGCGGTGGTGGGCGATCGCCACCCCGTTGGGCGTCTCAATCGCCGCGGCTCCGGAGGCGACGGCGACCGACGCCGAACCCGAATGCACGTCTAGGACGAGGGTGCGTCGCGCTGGCCGCCCAGACGAGAGCACCAGCGCCGCACACCCCAGCGCGGCTTGACCGCGGTGCATGACGTAGCGGTTCCCATCCGGGAAGCGCATGAGGAGGCTGGCCGTTCCGCCGATCCGGATGACGTCGCCTTGCCCTAGCCGAGCGGGTTGACCGAGCGGTACACCGCCGCGATAGAGGTGCACCGAAGCGCCGACCGCCCCTCGAGTCACGGGGGCAGAACACGGCGCGGCGCCTGCCGCGCGGGCGGGCACGATCAGCCAGATGCAGGTCAGCGCCCCCCACAGATTGCTCCAGCGCCGCGCCCTCATAGCGGCATGTACCTTCTCAAGGCGCCGCCCACCCCGTGGCGCCAGAGCCGACCCAGGCCGAGGCCGCTAACGGCGGTGGCGGCGGCGGCGCCCGCGGCTCGTCGGCCTTCCCTTGCGACAACCCCGGTAGGTGCGCCTGCTCACGATGAGGGCGCCGGTGCTCTGCCGGGAGACGATCTTGACCCTGAAGATGCCCAGCGGCAGCCGGCGAAGCCTCAGCGAGGTGATGTCGTGGCCCCGACGCACGAGCACGCGCCGGCCGTTGACGAACGCCGTCACCCTCACGACCCGTGCCCCGCGCGCGTGGTGCAGACGAAAGCGAAACCGCCGCCGATCCACGCAAGGTGCCTTAACGGACCCTGGCGCCGCTGAGGTCGGCCCCGCGCTCGGCGCGGGCGCCGGCGCGAGGCGTCCGACGACGCCGATCCGCTGGCCGGAACAAGCGCTCGTCTTTGCGCAATGAAACGCGGCCCAGGCTTCGCCGTCGGGAGCGAAGGCGTCGTTGAAGTTGAACAGCCGGTCGCCAAACGTCTCGGAGTCCGTGGTGGAGATGAGCGGCGTGGCCGGATCGTTGAGCGGTGCGGACCACCACACCGGCTCGGCCGCCAGCGCGTTGTCGGTCTCGGACAGGTAGCCGCTCAGGGTGGGCCCGTTGTCGCCGTTGGCGAGGAACGAGATCGCGACCCGGCCAGCTGCGTCGGCGGCGATCGCAATGTGGCGGGCGTCGCTGACCCCGGGCGGCCCGACGGCTGCCGGGCTCGACCAAGTGGCGCCGTGGTCGCGAGAGATCGACAGGCTGGGGATGCCTGCCCCCAGGATCGCCTCGGTGGCGGGGTTGGGCCCACCCGTGCCCGTGCCCGCACCCGCGGCCGCGCCTCCGGTCCCGGCGATCCAGGCGAGATAGACATTGCCCGCCTGGTCTGCGGCCATCGAGCTGATGTAGAGATCCTGGACGTCGGTGTGGGCCACCGGGGTGAGCTGCCAGCTGGCGCCCTCATCGCGGCTGATGGCCACCGAAAGGTCGCCGCACATGAAGACGGGGAAGTACAGGACACCGTCGGGCCCGACGGCGCCCGGTCGCGCTGGATGCCTGGTGGCGCAGCCCGGGCGGGGCGGGGGATCGGGAAAGCTACCCGTAAAGGCGAAGCTATGTCCGCCGTCGAGCGACCGAAAGCACCACATGTTGCTCTGCTCGAAGTCGTTGAGGTTGGCGCAGTAGTAGACGACGTGCCGATACCCAGTGGGCGAAGCGCCGCCCGCCGGGGCCGGGCCCTCGAGGATGCGCATGGATCCCATGCCGGGGCAGCCGACCACCGGGTTGGTCTGCCAGGTGCGCCCGTCGTCGTCACTCCAGGAGACCTCGGCACCGCACAGCGGCGGAAGCACCGAGGCAAACCAGATGCGGCCGGTCTGCGGGTCCCTGGCCATCCACGGCGGCACGTCGAGGATGTGATCGGTGCCCCCCGAGTCGAGCGCTTGCCAGCGCCTGCCTCCGTCGTCGGATGCCGCCACCAGGGCGGGGCCCCGGTCGTCGAGCGGCGCCGGATAGTCGTTCTGCACCAGGGGGGCATAGAAGACGCGGCCCGAGGGAGCGATCGCCACCATGGCCGATTCGCTCGTGCGCTCCGGGATCACGGCCAGGCAGGGCGCGGGCCGGCGGCCCGGTTGAGGCGAGAGCGCTGCCCCGCCCGGACGGTAGGCCACCGCGGGTCGCGAGCGATCGCACCCGGTGCGAAGGCCGGCGGCCCCGGCATCGGGCCCCCCCGCCGCCCCGGCTAGCTGGACATAGAGCGCCAGCGCCGCGACGACGCCGATGGGCAGGCGCGCAATCGTCGCCATCACTAGGAGTGCAGGCGGCGGGGTCGCCGTCCCCGCGGGCGTCCGAGGGTGAAGCTGTGGCGGGGAGGGGTCTTGGTGCACCCGCGGTAGATCCGGGTACTCACCGCGCGCGTGCCCCGGTTGGTGTAGGTGACGATCCTGACCCTAAAGCGACCGCGCGGCAGCCGCCGCAGCGTGAGCCGCGACAGGTCACGGCCGCGGACCGCCCTCGCCAGGCGGCCGTTGATAGTCACTCGCGCGCGCGTGATCCGTTCGCCGTGCGGATGGTGCAGGTGAAAGGTGAACCGACGCCGATCGATGCACGCGCCGCGCCTGGGCTTGGGGCCCGCCAGGGCTTCGGGCACCGGCATGGGGGCGGTCAGCCGCCCGGCGTAGTCGGTGAACCCAAACGTGGTGGTCGCCGGCGTCTTGCGATCGCTCGGACAGGCGGCGGCTGCGGGCAGGTCTTCGCCGCACGCATCCCAGAAGCTGGCCCACGGCGTGCCGTCGGGTCCGATCGCGGCGCTTACGTAGTCGAGCCCGAGCCCGTTGCTGCTGCCCTTGCCCCCCGAGTCGAGGGGCGGCTCGGAGGCGGGATTGACCGCCGCGCTCCAGAACAGCGGCCTGGCCGCCAGGGCGTCGAAGGTCTCGGTTATGTAGCCGTCAAAGCCGGCGTGGGCCTTGGTGTGCCCCAGGTATGAGAACGCGACGTGCCCCGGGCTACCGACATCGAAGCCGAAGTGGGTGCGGATGCCCTCCACGCCGGGGGCGAGCACTTCCTGCGCCGGTCCCCAGCTGGCGCCCAGGTCGTGGGAGACCGCCAGGTCGACCACGCCGGGCTGATAGCCGCCATTGGGGTTGGGATTGCCCGGGTTGGCCCAGGCGAGGTACATGTTGTCGGCCGAGTCGGTGCGCAGCTCCGCCGCCCCGGTCCCGTTGGGCCCGGCGGCGGGGACGTCGAACGGGATTTGGGCCACCACCGGCCACGTGGCGCCCTCATCGTCGCTTCGAATGAGGAACGCCTTGCCCGCGCAGAACAGGAGCTCGTGCAGGCGACCGTGAGAGTCCGGGGCCGCCCAGGGGGAGAAGTTCGGGTGCTCGTCTTGGCCAGCGCACTGGGGATGGCTGGTGCCGGGGGCGCCAAACAGGCCCTGGCCGGCCGCGGTCCAGCTACCGCCTCCGTCGAGCGACTTCTGGCACAGGTCGCCGTTTCGCCCGATGCTGTCGTATTCGCCGCAGGCGTAGACGACGCGGGGGTAGCCGCTCGTCTTGCTCGTCCGCGGTGGTGCGGTGGTGACCTGGGTCCATTCGCCGCCGAATCCGACCGCCAGCAACGAGTAGCCCCACGTCAAACCGTCGTCGTCACTCCAGAGCACTACCTCGCTGGGCAGGTCGGGATCGGCCCAAAAGAGCCGGCCGGTGTCGCGATCGATGAAGAACTTGTCGTCGATCTGATCCCACGCGGGATAGCCCGGCTGACCGGCCAGGCTGGTCGGCGCCTGGTAGTTGGTCGAGACGGGATCGACGAAGCTCCAGGACCGACCCAGGTTGGTCGTGCGGGCAAAGCCCGAGTTGCCACCCAGGAAGTACTGGGTGGCCAGGCCGGCAAAGGACTGCACCGCCGGTGAGTAGAAGACGGCGCCGGTGTTGGTGACCGCGACCGCCGATTCTCCCCCCGCGAAGCCGGTCTTCATGCCGCACGGGACCGGTGGTACCGACGGCGGGTCCGTTACCACCGCGCCCGCGCTGTGGTGGGCGACGGCCGCCTGCGGGGCGCGGCAGCCGGGACCCGCCGCGGTCGGCGACTGCGCTCGTGCGCTGGCCGGCGCGGCTACCGGCGCCGCCAAGGCCGCCAGAGCCAGGATCTGCGCTCCCACTCGCATGCTTGTGCCTGCCCACCGCGGCCCCCACAGAGGCGGGCCCGCGCTTGCTCAGGACCGGCAAATGATACAGCGCAGCCTCAGTGTCCAATAGTGATAACCGGTGCCCGCTCGAGCAAGGTCGCGCCCCGCCGGCTCGAGCTGAGACCGGGGATCTGTCCTGGCCCTTTGGCTAGGCTCCGCTAGCGGGCCGGATCGGTCATGGCGGACCTCTTCATCTCCTATGCACGCGAGGACCAGGACTTCGTCCGGCGGCTCCATCGTGCGCTGAGCCGACGCGGCAAGGAGGGGTGGGTGGACTGGGAGGGGATACCGCCCACCGCGGCTTGGATGGCCGAGATCCGCTCGGCGATCGGGGGCGCGGATGCCTTCGTGTTCGTGCTCAGCCCGGACTCGGCTGAGTCCAAGGTGTGCGGCGATGAGCTGGGGATCGCGCTCGAGCAGAACAAGCGCATCGTGCCGCTGCTGCGGCGCCCGCCCGACGGCCAAGAGGTGCCCGGCGCGCTGGCCGAGCTCAATTGGATCTTCTTCAGGGACGAGGACGGGTTCGACGAGCCGATACACGCGCTCGTCGAGGCGCTGGAAACCGATCTCGACCGGGTCCGGCTACATACCCGGCTGCTCGTCCGGGCGCGCGACTGGCAAGAGCGCGATCGGGATCCCAGCCGGCTGCTGCGGGGCGCCGACCTACGCGAAGCGGAAGCGTTCATCTCCCAGGCCGAGGCGCGCCCCGAGCCCACCGCGCTGCAGCGGGAATACCTCGCCGCTAGTCGCCAGCTCGCCACGCGCCGCCAGCGGCTGCTGCTCGGGGGGGTCTCGCTCGCGCTGGTGATCTCGCTGGCCCTCGCCGCGCTCGCCTACATCGAGAGGGGGACGGCGATCGCCAATCAGAAAACGGCGAAGTCGCGGGAGCTGGCGGCGCTTGCCACCCTGCAGCTGCCTCTAGATCCCCAGATCAGCCTCGCGCTCGCGCTGGCGGCCAACCATGTGGGGGATACGTCGCAGGCCGGCGCGGCGCTCCTGCGCGCCGCCTTCGACGATCAGCTGATCGCCACCTTGCAGGGCCACGACGGACCGGTATACGCCGCGAACTACAGCCCCGAAGGGCGCCGTGTGGTGAGCGCCGGCGGCGACGGCACCGTGCGCGTATGGGATCTCGACCGGCGGGCGCGCGCCCAGGTCCTCACCGGCCATCGCGGGCGGGTGACCGCCGCGGCGTTCAGCCCCGACGGGCGACGGGTGCTAAGCGCGGGCCAGGACGGCACCGTGCGCGTGTGGGACCTCGAGCACCCCGGCGCAAGTCGGGTGCTCACCGGCCACCGCGGCGGCGTGGAGGGCGCCGCGTACAGCCCCGACGGCGGGCGCGTGGTCAGCGCGGGCGACGATGGCACGGTGCGTGTGTGGAACCTCGAGCATCCCGCCGCAAACCGGGTGCTGACCGGCGCCCGCGGGCGGGTGCTTGCCGCCGCGTTTAGCCCCGACGGCCATCGGGTGGTGGGCGCGGGCGACGATGCCGTCGTGCGCGTGTGGGATCTCGCCCGCCCGGGCAGCGCTCCCCGGCTGCTCGCCGGCCACCAGGGAAGCGTGCAGGGCGCGGCGTTTAGCCCGGACGGCCGGCGCGTGGTCAGCGCCGGCGACGATGGCACCGTGCGGGTGTGGGATCTCGCTCATCCCGCAAGCCGGGTGCTCACCGGCCACCAGGGACGTGTGAACAGCGCGGCGTTCAGCCCGGACGGCCGGCGCGTGGTCAGCGCCGGCTACGACGGCACGGTTCGCATCTGGGACCTCGAGCACGGCGACAGCACCCGCGTGCTCGCCGGCCACCAGGGGAGCGCCTATTCGGCGGCGTTCAGCCCGGACGGCAAGCGGGTGGCCAGCGCCGGCGGCGATGGCGCGATACGCATCTGGGACCTGGACCAAGGTGCTCGCACGCGGGTGCTCGCCGGCCACCAGGGGCGCGTCTATGCCGCCGCCTTCAGCCCCGACGGCCACCGCGTCGTCAGCGGCGCCACCGACGCCACCGTGCGCGTGTGGGACCTCGACCGCAGCTCTCTGCTGCGGGTGCTCACCGGCCACCGGGGAAGCGTCTACGCGGCCGCCTTTGCCCCCGACGGCCACCGCCTCGTAAGCGCCGGCGCCGACGGCACCGTGCGGGTATGGGATCTCGCTCACCCCGCTGCGGACCGGGTGCTCACCGGCCACCGCGGAAGCTCTAACGCCGCCGCCTTCAGCCCCGACGGCCACCGCATCGTCAGCGCCGGCTTCGACGGCACCGTGCGCATATGGGACCTCGATCACCCCGCTGCCAACCGGGTGCTGACCGGTCACCGCGGTGGCGTGGAGGCCGCGGCGTTTAGCCCCGACGGCCGGCGCGTGGTGAGCGGCGGCGACGATGGCACTGTGCGGGTATGGGATCTCGATCACCCCGCCGCCGCACGGGTGCTCCTCGGCCACAACGGAAGCGTGGAGGGCGCGGCGTTTAGCCCCGACGGGCGGGACGTGGTCAGCGCCGGCGATGATGGCACGGTGCGGGTATGGGATCTCGCTCATCCCGCCGCCACACGGGTGCTCACCGGCCATAAGGGACGGGTCTTCGGGGCCGGGTTCAGCCCGGATGGCCGGCGGGTTGTCAGCGCCGGCGGCGACGGTACGGTGCGGATCTGGGACCTGAGCCTGGGCAGCGACCCGCTGGTCATCACCGGGCACCAGGGAAGCGTCTACTCCGCGCGGTTCAGTCCGGATGGTCAGCGCGTGGTGAGCGGCGGACACGACCGGACCGTCCGCGTCGTCACCTGCACCGTCTGTCGCCCCCTGGCCCAAGTCCTGGCTGAGGCCCAGCACCGGCTCGATCAGGGGTTGCTCACGCCGGGTGAGCGCGAGTTCGTCGCCGAGCGCGTGAAGGCCGAGGGCTGAGCAGTGCGCACTCAGACGCTAGCGCCGCCGCCTGCGGGTCAGCGCGCCCCGGTGGCGGACTGGCGCGATACCGTCGGTCAAGCCGAGCGGCGCGGCGAGCTGTTGACCGCGTTTGACCTGGCCGAGCGGGGGCTGGCAGCCCACCCGGACGATGTCTGGCTCAAGCACCGCGCGGTCCTGGCGCTGGCCCGCGCGGGCTCGACCGAGGAAGCGGCGCGGCGCTTTGACTCCTACGGCCTGGGAGAGGTCGAGGACGAGGACGTAGTCGCGCTGCGGGCACGCATCGCCAAGGACGTCGCCCTGGCCGCCCACGGTGAGGAGCGGCGTCGGCGGGCGACTCGAGCGGCGAGCCTGTACCGGACGATCTTCTCTCGCACTCGTGGCTTCTACCCCGCCATCAACGCCGCCACGCTGAGCCTCATCGCGGGCGACGTCGACCAGGCGCGCACCGGGGCGCGTGAGGTGCTCGAGCTGCTGCGCGCCAACGTGGATCAGTCCTACTACGTGGCCGCCACGGAGGCCGAAGCCCACCTGTTGCTCGGCGACGAAGCAGCGGCCCGCGCGGCGCTCGGGCGAGCGGCGACGTTGCACGGCGACGACTACGGTGCCGTTTCCACCACCCGACGTCAGCTGCGCACGATCTGCGATGTCGAGGGCATCGATCCCGCGTTGCTCGGTGCCCTATCGGGTCCGCCAGTAGTCCACTACTGCGGCCACCTGATCTCCGCCCCGGCCCAGGACGGACCATTTCCCGCCCAGGCCGAGGAGCACGTCGCCCGGGAGATCGCCGCCGAGATCGACCGCCGGCCCCCGCGCTACGCCTACGGCGCGCTGGCCAGCGGGGCAGACATCCTGTGGGCGGAGGCACTGCTCGCCCGGGGCGGCGAGTTGCACGTGGTGCTTCCCTTCGCCCAGGACGAGTTCATCGTCTCGTCGGTCGCGCCGTCGGGCCCGCGCTGGGTGGAGCGCTTTCACCGCTGTATCGCTTCGGCGGCGGCGGTCAGCTACGCCACCGTGGACGCCTTCCTCGACGACGATGTGCTCTATCGCTACGGCACCGAGCTGGCCATGGGCCTTGCCCTGTTGCGCGCGGGCTATCTCGACGCCGAGGCCCGGCAGCTGGCAGTCTGGGACGGAGAGCCGGCGCGGGGCGAGGCCGGAACGGCCATCGACGTGGCGACTTGGCAGCGCCACGGCCGGCCCGTGACGGTCATTTCTCCGCGGGAGCATCCCCCGGGCGCGGCCCTTAGCCCCCGCTCCAGTGGCGCGGCGCGTGGCTCCAGTCGGGTCGTACGGGCGATGCTGTTCGCCGACGTCAAGGGGTTCTCCAAGCTCACCGACGAGCAGCTCCCCCGTTTCACCGACCGGGTCCTGGGCGCCTTTGCCGGTGTGCTCAAGCGCTATGGCGAGCACGTGCTGCATCGCAACACGTGGGGGGACGGGCTGTACGTCGTGCTCTCGGATGCGGGGACGGCGGCGGCCTGCGCGCTGGACCTCCAGGGGGCGATGCAGTCCATCGACCTCAGCGCCGAGCACCTGCCCTCCCACCTGGCGCTGCGCCTGGGCGGGCACCTCGGCCCGGTGTTTCCGATGCAAGACCCGATTCTGGAGAGCCCCGCGTTCATCGGCTCCCACGTCAGCCGGACCGCCCGCATCGAGCCCGTCACGCCGCCCGGCAGCGTCTACGTCACCGAGCCCTTCGCCGCCGCGCTGGAGCTCGCCCTCGGCGATGAGTTCCAGTGTCAGTACGTCGGGCACATGCCGGCCGCCAAGGACTTTGGCCGATTGCGGATGTACCAGCTTCGCCGAGCCAAGTGAGAGGCCGCCTGGCCTGACAATAAGAGCATTGGGGAGGCGATGAGTTTGGTCGCCTCCTGCGGTCTCAGTGGAAAACCCGACGAACAGGAGGACGCAGTGACCGAGACGAGGACCCGCATCACCGAAGTGGGGAGGGTGATGGTCCCGGTCGCCGATCAGGATCGTGCGATCGAGTTCTATGTCGAGAAGCTCGGCTTCGAGAAGCGGGCGGATATTCCCTACGGCGAGGGCGCGCGGTGGGTCGAGGTGGCTCCGCCGGGCGGGGCGACGGCGATCGGGCTCGTCCTTCCCCGCGAAGGGGATCCCGTCGGCATCGACACTCACGTCGCGCTGAGCACCAAGGACGCCGGAGCCACCCACGCCGACCTGCGCGCGGCTGGCGTCGACACCGATGCCGAGGTCATGCGCATGGGGGACCCCGTGCCTCCCATGTTCTTCGTGCGCGACCAGGACGCCAACACCCTCCTGGTCGTCGAGAGCAACTGAGCCAAGGCCGAGGCCGCCGCCGCGAGACCCTCGTCGCGGCGGCGGACGCCGGTCGGCTCGTCTCACGGGCGCCCGGAGAGCGGGCGGGGCGGGGGCTGGTGGCGCGAGGGCGGGTCGTCGGCGATGAGCTGCGAGACGGTGACCAGCGCAAAGCCGCGCGTGCGCAGACGCCGGATGATCCTGGGCAGGGCGGCCACCGTCTGGGAGCGATCGCCCCCTCCGTCGTGCATGAGCACGATCGCTCCGGGCTGGCCGCCGCTGATGCCCGCGTAGCTGATCTTCCTGGCTCCCGGTCGGCTGAAGTCCTTGGTGTCGGCGCTCCACAGGACCAACGCCATTCGCCGGGCGCGCACCAGCGAGAGCGTGGCCTGGTCGAAGGACCCGTACGGGGGGCGAAACAGCCGGGGGGCGGGAGCGCCCGCGCGCCGGATGTCCTCGGCGGCGCTATCGATCTCCGTCGCCTGGGCGCCCGAGGAGAGCTGCGACAGGAACGGGTGGCTCTCGGTGTGGTCGCCGATGACGAACCCCTCTCGCGCCTCCTTGGCCACCAGCTGGGGGTAGGCGCGCGCATGGTTGCCGATCAAGAAGAAGGTGGCGGGCGTGCGAGTTCGCTCGAGGATCGCCAGGACCGCGGGCGTCGAGGCCCCCGGCCCATCGTCGAAGGTCAGCGCGACCTCCCGGCGCCGGCGTCCCGCCAACTCGACGTAGCTCGTGTAGGAGAGCAGCCGATCGACGGCGCCGTCGGCCCCCGTCGCCGGCGGGGCGGCGGCCGACGGCCGGACTCTCGCCGGCGGGGTCCGAGCGCCTCGGCTCGGCAACGGGGTCGTAGCGGCGGTGGTCGGGGAAGGTCGCCGCGCCGGGACCCGCCGGCTCGAGCTGCCCCCGAGCCCAAACGCCGCGACGGCGGCCAGCCCGACCACCGCCGCGGCGATCCCCAGGCCCGCGCGTTGGCGCTGGCGGCGACGACGGCGCACCGCCGCCCGGCGCGCCTCCAGCTCCCTGGCCGACCGCGGCGCTGGCGGCGCTTGAGCCCCCCGGTCTGTCCTTGAGTCCTTCACCGGCGGCGCGGATTCTCCCAGCCGACGCCCCGAGCCTCGCCTGCCGGTGGCCTATTCGCAGCGCTCTGACCGGCCGCCTTGGTGGCCGGTCACGCCACCGGGCGGCGCCCGACCAGGCGGCACAGCTGCACCGGCTCGCCGAGGCCGCGCACGAATCTTCCGCCCACCGGCTTCCACGCGAACGCCGACGACGTGGCCTCGGCTACCGCGCTCGTAGCGACGAGCTCGTCGCGTCGGGCTACGTCCAGGATCCGCGCGGCGACGTTGACCACGGTTCCAAAGTAGTCGCCGTCGTGCGCCACCGCCACGCCCTGGTGCAGGCTCGCATGTACGCCCGGACCGACCTCGTCGCGGCGGTGCTCGATCACGCCCAGGCCCGTGCGCACCGCGTCGTCGGCGTCGGGGAAGGCCAGCATGTAGCCGTCGCCCAACCCCTTGACTACGCGGCCGGTGCTTCCGCACTCCTGGGTGACCACCTGGGCCAGGTGCTCGATCGCCCGGATCGCCGCCTCCTCGCCCGCGGTGTCCGCGTAGGCGGTGAAGTCCTTGAGGTCGCAGAACAGAATGGCCACCCGCGCGGCGCCCGGCAGCAGCTCTCCGCCGGCGCGCACCTCGGCCTCCCGGATGGCCACCTCGGTGAGCTCGCGCTCGAACAGGCGGCGGTGAACGGACACCAGATACGGGGCCGCGAGCGGCAGCAGGCGCTCGAACGCCCAGTGGACCTCCGGGAGCGCGGCGACGGAGTCGCCGGCCTGCTCGCGCAGGCGCGGCTCGACGTACAGCCGGAACGCCTGCACTTGGGCCTGGGCGATGCGCGCCAGGGCCCGCCCCGCCACGCGCGAGATCTGGAGGGCCAGCTCCGGCGGCCAAACCTCGCGCAGCCGGGCGAGCTCGAAGAAGATCTGTGCCTCCTCCTCGGTGAAGTACGGCTCGTCCAGCTCGGGCGCCGGAAGTCCGGCGGCTTGGATGACCACCGCCAGCTCGGCGGCGGGCGTGCCGCCGCGGGCTTCGATCTCCCGTGGGCTCACCGTCCGTCGCTGGCGGTCGGGATCCAGCACGGCGTCGAAGATCGCGTCCTCGAGGCGCCCGCGCTCGCGCGCCCGGCGCATCGCTTCGGGGGCGACGCCGAGCTCGAGCAGCAGCGCGACCGTCTCGAGCTCCCCGGGTTCACCGCCTATTTGGCGCACCACGTCCCCAGCCCGGGCCCGCGCCTGCGCACCGATCGTTGCGCCTTCCACGGACACATGATCCCGCGTTGGGCCTCGATGTCCAGGACCAGGCCGGCCTGCGTGCCGACCTGGTTGGCGGGTGGCGATCAGGTCGCGGCCGGCTCGCGCCCGCGCTGGCGCTCGGCGCTGATGCGCACCACCCCGCGCGCCAGCCCCACGCGCTCCATGGCGGCGATCACCCACGCGGAGGGATCGAGCTCGAACCACCGCAGGCCGTGTTGGGCCGAGCGCGGGAAGGCGTGGTGGTTGTGGTGCCAGGCCTCTCCCAGCGAGGGCAGCGCGAGCCAGGCGAGGTTGGTCGAGCGATCCTGGGTGGCGAACCGGCGCCGCCCGAGGAAATGACAGAGCGAGTTGATCGACCACGTGACCTGGTGCAGCAGCGCGACCCGCACCAGCCCGCCCCACAGCACGCCGCGCAGGAAGCCGCCCGGCCCCCCGTGCACCGCCAGCCCGACGATCCCCGGCGCCAGCAGGCTGAGGGCGACCATCGCGGGAAAGGCGCGAGAGATGCGCCGCAGCCCGCGGTCGTCGAGGACGTCGGGGGCATAGCGGCGATGGTTGGCGGTGCCTTGGGCGGCAAATAGCCAGCCGACGTGCGCGTGCCAGAGCCCGGTCAGGACGCCGCGCACTCCTTCGCCGTGGCCGTGCGGGGAATGGGGATCGCCCTCGGCGTCGGGGAACGCGTGGTGCTTGCGGTGATCGGCGACCCAGTCGGCGACCGCGCCCTGCAGTGCCGTCGAGCCGAGGGTGGCCAGGGTGTAGCGGACGGCGTGCGGGGCGTCGAAGGCGCGGTGGGTGAGCAGCCGGTGATAGCCGACGGTGATGCCGAGCCCGCTGAGCAGGTAGGTGCCGCCCAGCAGGGCGAGATCGGCCCAGTCCACCGCGCGGTTCCACGCCAGCACGACCGCGACGAGCAGGCCGACGACGGGCACGACGACGCCGGCCACGCTCGCGCGCTTGGCCGCCGTGCTCATCGGTCGCAGATCGGCTTCGGGCTCGGGCGTCTCGCGCCGGAGGGAGCGATCGCGCTTCTCGGGCGCCTCGCGGACGGTGGCTGTGGTTGGCGTATGTAGGGACATGGAGGCACCGTTTCACCCCTCGCTCGGGGGTTCTTGGCAAATCTGGACCAGAAATAGGGCAGAATTTGCCCGATGCCTACGAAAAAGAGCGATTCAGCCCCTGGCTGGGCCCAGGGCCTGCCCGCCGAGCTCGCCCCGGCGCTCGACCCCGAGCTGCCCTCCCTCGCGGAGGAGATCATCGCCGGGGTGGCCACCGACATTCCCGAGTACGCGGGCGCGATGCACGGCTCCTACGGGCGCAACATCCGTCGCGGCGTCGAGGTCGCCCTGCGCGATTTCGTCGACGCGGTGCGTCGGCCCAGGGACGCCGCGGCCGGGCGCCCCGAGGTCTACCGGGCCCTGGGCCGGGGCGAGCTGCGCGAAGGCCGCTCCCTCGACGCGCTCCAGGCCGCCTACCGTCTCGGCGCCCGGCTGGCCTGGCGGCGCCTGGGTCGGGCGGCGGCGGCCGCCGGCCATCCGGCCGAGGTCCAGCGGACGCTGGCGGAGGCGATCTTCGCCTACATCGACGAGCTGGCCGCCGAGTCGGTGGAGGGCTACTCGGCCGCCAAGGCCGAGCGCGCCGGCGAGCGCGACCGCCGACGCCGCCAGCTGCTGGGACGGTTGCTCGAGGGCGCGCCGGCCGAGGAGCTCGAGCAGCTCGCCGACCGCGCCGATTGGCCGGCGCCCAGCGTGGCCGCGGCCTGCGCGGTCGAGCCCGATCGGCTGCGCCCGGCGGTCAGGCGGCTTGCCCCCGAGACGCTGGCCGACATCGTCGACGGCGCCGGCTGCTTGGTGCTCGGAGACCCGGATGCCCCAGGAAGACGGGGCGCCAGCGGCGCCGTCCTGACCGAGCACGGCGCCGCCGTGGGTCCGGCGCTTCCCCTGACCCGGCTCGCGGACTCCTGGCGCTGGGCGCTGCGTCTGCACCGCGCTGGGGGTCTGACCGACGCCGACAGGGGCACCGCCTCGGTGGACGAGCACCTCGCCGACCTGGTGCTGTTGGGGGATCGTCCGCTCACCCGGCGGCTGGCGGGGCGCGCGCTGGCCCCCCTGGACAGCGAGACCTCGGCCAGCCGCCGGCGCCTGGCCGACACCCTGGAGGCGTGGCTTCAGTGTCACGGCAATCGGGCGGCCGCGGCTCGCCGCCTGGGCGTCCATCCCCAGACCGTGCGCTACCGGATCGAGCGCCTGCAGGACCTGTTCGGCGCGGCGCTGGAGGAGCCTGGGGACCGGCTCACGCTGATGGTGGCGCTGCGGGCGCGGGGCCTACTCGGCGACGACGAGGACCCGGGCTCGGCCGGGGTCAGTCCTCGAGCACGTCCATCCGCGCGATGAGCCCGTCGCCGTCGATCATCGCCGGCCCGCTCGGCCCCGTCCGCCTCGCCCCACCCGCAGCGGCAAGCGCAGCGGATCGGCGATGTTGCCCGTGTTGTCGGTGGCCAGCACCCACACCTCATAATCGCCGGGGCGCAGGCCGGTGAGCGCGAGCCGGTAGCGATTGACGCGCCCCGGGCGACCGTCGGGACCCGTGAGTCGGCGGACCAGCCCGACCTGGCGCCCGCGCCGCTGGGTCCAGACGTGGAACTGCATCGTGCACGGCGCCGAGACCCGATAGGCGACCGTGACCGCGCGTCCGCAGCGCCGGCCGGAGCGGCCGCCGCAGGCGCGCGACAGCGACGCCGAGGAGAGCGCGGGCGGCGGCGTGGGGCCGGGGATGGGGCCGCTGCCCGGCGGCGATGGGGTGACCACCACGGTGGCGCGCAGCGGGGGATGGACCTTGTCGTGGAAGGTAAAGGTGCCCACCCGGTTGAACTGGGCCGAGGCGCCGAAGCCGGGAGGATGGGCGACCAGGCCCGGCGGCGTGTCGGGGTCGGTGTCGATGTGGATCGGCTGTCCGGGGTCCGAGGTGACCGAGTGGCGGGGGCCCGACCACCCCCACAGCACGTAGTCACCGGTGAAGATGCTCACCCTGGCCGGCGAGAAGCCGCGCGCGCCGACGTCGACGAGGGCGGGCGGATGACCGAGATGCGCGCCCGCGTCCTCGGTGCCGGGCGCCCCCCCCACCACCGCCGCTCCCAGCGCCGCCAGGGCTCCGGCGATGCACACCGCTCGGGAGACCGGGGCCGGCTGCATGTCCGAATCCATAACCGCTGTCCGAATCCATAACCGCTGTGGCGCCCCCGGGTTGCGTCAGCGGATCAGCACCGGCGTCCCCAGCGGCACGTGGCGGTAGAGCTCGATCACGTCCGAGACGTGCATGCGGATGCACCCGTGCGACGCGCGCGAACCGATCGACCAGTCCTCGGCGGTGCCGTGGATCCCCACCCCGCCCCCCAGGCCGAGCCAGCGCGCCTTGAGCGGGTTGTTCGCCGCCCCGCCGGGGATCGTCTGGCCGGCCAGGGATCCGGCCCAAGACGAGTTGGGCACGTGCCAGGCCGGGTCGACCTCCTTTTCCTCTACGTGGTAGAGGCCGGCGGGGGTGGCGAGCCCCGCCCGCCCGACGGCGATCGGGTACCCCCGGTAGAAGCGCAGGTGCTTGAACAGGCGCAGCCGGAAGTGGTCGCGGTCCACGGTCACCACCGTGGCGTACAGGTGGGGCAGGCGCCGGGCGCCGACCCGAGGGCGATCGCGCAGCGCCTTGACGTGGAGCACGCGCCCGCCGGGATCGACGTGCTTCAGGGCGTTGCCCGTCGCCCGGATGAGCGTGCGCTGGTCGAGATGGCGCCCCCAGCGCTCGCGGCGCACGGCGATATGGGTGAGCCCGATGTGCACGTGCGCGCTGCGCGGGGCCCGGTCCACCCGCCGGGCCACCTGCGCCGCGTAGGTCTTCAGCGCCGGGACCGAGAAACGCAACGCCGGCGTCACGCTGATCGGGGCGCCCCCGGTGCCCGTCGCCGGGGTCCCCGTTCCGGCCGCGTAGGCGCGCCGCGCGGTGGCCGCGGCGTCAAAGCGCGCCCGGGCGCGCCCGGGGCGCAGGCGAAAGACGTGCCCGGCGGCGCCGATCACCACCGGGGAGTGCAGCAGGCGCGGCCCGAGCTGCTCCTGCAGGCGAGCGGCGGCGGCGTCGACGGTTAGGCCCGAGACGTCCACGCCCGCCACGCTCACCCCAGACCCGATCACCCGCGAGTCGACGGCGTGCCCCGCTGAGGGCAGGGCGAGCGCCGCGGCCAGGAGCGCGCCGAGCGGGCCGATGCGCGACATCGCATCCAGCGTACCGTCGCCCGCACGGTCCCTCGCCCGACGGCCGTCGGCCGTCGGCTGCGCTCAGGCGGCGCGCGTCGGCGCGGCGGCGCCGACCGGTGGGCCGTGGCGGCGCAGGAAGTCGTCCAGGTGGGCCCACGTGGTGTGCGCCGCCGAGCGACCGGTGAGCACGCCCAGGTGCCCGCCCGGGGCGGTGGCCAGGCGCACCTCGGCGGCGTGGGGCAGCAGCTCGCCGACGTGGTGCACGGCCGCCTGGGGCGCGAGCACGTCCCGGCTTCCGGCGATCGACAGGACGGGAAGCGTGACGTCGGCCAGATCGATCTCCTGGTCAGACAGCGACAGGCGACCCTCGGCGAGCTCGTTGACCCGGAAGAAGCGGTGATAGAGCTGGCCGAAGGTGCGGCCGGGGTAGGCGAGCATGTTGTCGGTGAAGCGGTCGACCGCTTCGACCTGGGCGAGGAAGTCGCGGTCGTGGAGGTTGTTGAGCACGGCCAGCGGCTTGGTCACGTACTTGTCCAGCGAGGCCAGCTGATAGCCGCGCTTGACCAGCGGCGCGGGGGCGCCGCCGAGCGCCCGGTAGAGCATCGTCCCCAGCATCCCGTTGGTGAGGGCGGCGATCGGCCGGATGGGCGCCATCAGCCGCACGCGGGTGAAGTCAAACGGGCTGGCGATCATGGCCACCGAGTTGATGGCCAAGCCGCGCGCGGCGGCGGCGGCGAGCAGCGACATGACGCCGCCCAGGCACCAGCCCACCAGCTGGACCGGGCGGCCGGAGTCTGAGTGCACGCGCCGCACGGCGGCGGGGATCACCTCGGTCACCCAGTGCTCGAGCCCGAGGTCGCGGTCGGAGAACCCGATCTTGCCGTAGTCGACCAGATAGGTCTCGTGCCCCAGGGCAATCAGATGCTCGGCCAGGCTGCAGCCCCGCCGCAGGTCAAAGCAGTAGGCCGGGGCGGCGAGCGGGGGCACGAGCAGCACGGGCAGCGCCCGCGCCGTGGTCTCCTGCGAGCGTCGGTAGCGAAACACCGTGCACTGGGGCGCCTCCTCGATGATCGAGGCCGTAGTGGGGCGCAGGTCGGCCACCCCGCCGCGCAGCAGGATGTCGTAGGCGTTGGTGACGGCCGAGGCCAGCTGCTGGGGGTCGGTGAGGTTCATCGCCGGGCGGGCGCGCAAAAGCCGATGGGAGGCGGCTGGTGACCGCCCGGCCCGGCCCTCGGCCGAGGATTGTGGGGCATGGGGGGCCCGTTCTCAAGCGGCGCGGGCGCGCGGGAGGGCGAACTGGGCCAGGGCGTCGACGAACCGCTCCGGCTCCTCGATCTGCGGGCAGTGCCCGCACCCCTCGAGCAGCAGGTACTCGGTGCAGGGCAGCGCCTGGAGCACCCGCCGGGCCCCCAGGTGGGTGACCATTCGGTCGCGATCGCCCCACACCAGCAGCACCGGGCAGCGCACCCGCTCGAGCGCGAACGGGCTGCGCAGCTCGCCCAGCAGCCGGCGGGCGCTCTCCAGGTAGCGGGCGACGGCGGCCCGATCGCGGTGGTGGCTGGTGAACGTCTCGACCACCTGCCGCGCGACCGCCCGCGGCCGGGCGAAGGCGAGGTTGCGATAGGCCTCGCCCACCGCCAGGCGCACCGCCCGCTCGGGCAGCGGCAGGGGAAAGGCCAGCAGCGTGCGGACGATCGGATCGCGCTCGACGGCGGCAAACCACGCCGGCATCTCCAGCCCCGCCGGGGCCACCGGGACGACGCCCGACAGCGGCAGCTCGTCGCGCTCGGCGGCCCGCAGCGCGACGCAGCCGCCCAGCGAGTTCCCCACCAGCACCACCTCGGCGCCGGCCTCGGCGGCCGCGTGGCGCACCGCCGCCCGGGCGAAGCGGTCGAGCTGGCGCAGGATCGGCTCGTGTTCGCGCAGCTCGTCGGCGGCCCCGAACCCCGGCAGGTCGAGCGCCAGCGCGCGGCGCTCGCGCCGAGCCAGTAGGTCCATCGCCGTGCGCCACGTATCGGCGCTGTCGGCGAAGCCGTGCAGCAGGACGATCGGCGGCCCGCGCCCCTCGAGCTCCAGCGCCCGCGTCCGGTAGCCGCCCAACCGCAGTCGATGCTCGAACAGCGGCTCCATATAGGGGGAGGTTGTAGCGCCCGGGCGGGACGGCTCGGGGCGGTCGGGGTCCGGGGCGCAGCTGGCGCCGCGGTTCGGGGGCCGGCGTCAGGCGCGCCCGTAGACGGGCACGTGCGCGCCGCTCACCGGGCCGGCCCGGTCGGAGCACAAAAACGCGATCACGTCGGCGATCTGCGCCGGCGTGACCCAGCGCGAGTGGTCGGCGTCGGGCTGGGAGGCGCGGTTGCCCGGGGTGTCGATGACGCTGGGCAGCACCGCGTTGGAGCGCACTCCGTCCTGGGTGTACTCGGCCGCCAGCGCGTCGACGAAGGCCAGCACCGCCGCCTTGGACGCGATGTAGCCGGCGGCGCCGGCAAACGGGCGCACGGCGGCGCGGGTGGAGACGCACACGATCGCGCCGCCGGACTCCAGCAGCGCGGGCAGAGAGGCGGCGCACAGCAGATAGGTCGGGCGCAGGTTGAGCCGCAGCTGGGACTCGAACTCTTCCACCGGCGTCTCGTGCACCCGGCCCGGGGCGGAGAAGCCCCCCACCAGGTTGACCACGGCGCGCAGCGGAGCCTGCGGCGAGGCGGTGGCCACCTCGACCGCCGCCCCCACCGAGGCGTCGTCCATGAGGTCGGCCTGGGGGATCTCCAGGCTCGCGCCGGCCTCGCCGTGGCGCTCGCGCACGATCTCGACGTCCTTGCGCGAGTGCGAGGGCGCGACCACCCGCCAGCCGTCGGACAGGAAACGCCCGGCCACCCCCGCCCCCAGCCCGCCGGAGGCGCCGCTGATCAGGGCGGTCCCGGAGGCGGACGGAGTGGAGCTCGAGCCGGCCATCGCGCGGCGCCAGCGTAACGGTCGGGACCCCACCGCGACCTGTCCGCGCCCGGGGGTACCTTGGCCGCCGTGTTGGTGCGGGAGTTCATCGACGGAGCCGAGGTCGACCAGGTGCTGCTGGTGCGCGAGGCCGAGGTGCGCTCGCGGCGCAACGGGGGCGAGTACCTCAAGCTCACCCTCGGCGACCGCAGCGGCGTGGTCACGGCCGTGGTGTGGGAGGACGTCGAGCCGGCGATCGCGATGGCGCGCCCGGGCGAGCCGGTGGGGGTGTGCGGGCGCTATGCCAACCACGCGCGCTACGGCCCCCAGCTGACCGTGCGCTCCCTGCGCGAGGCCCCGGCCGGGGACTCCTGCCTCGAGGACCTGCTCGACGGCCCGGCGCGCGCGCCCGAGCAGATGGAGGCCGACCTGCGCCAGCTGGTGGCCACGGTCCAGGATCCGCACCTGCGAGCGCTGCTGGACCGCGTGCTCGGACCCGACTCCGAGCTGTGGCGGCGCTACCGCCTGGCGCCGGCGGCCAAGTACTACCACCAGGCCTACCGCCACGGGCTCCTCGAGCATTGCCTCGGGGTGGCCCAGGCGGTGAGCGCGATCTCGGCCACCTTCCCCGGCCTCGACCGCGACATCGCGGTCACCGGGGCGCTGCTGCACGACGTGGGAAAGCTCGAGGCCTACACCTCCGAGACGCCGAGCATCGACCTGACCGACGCCGGCCGTCTGCAGGGCGAGATCGCGCTGGGCTACTACCGCATCCGCCGCGAGATCGAGTCGCTGGAAGGCTTTTCGCCCGACCTGGGCCAGGCCGTGCTGCACATCATTCTCTCCCACCACGGTGCGCTCGAGCACGGCAGCCCGGTCGTGCCCTGCACCCGCGAGGCCACGCTGGTGCACATGATCGACAACCTGGGCGGGCGCCTGGGCAGCTTCGACCGCCTCGAGAAGGAGCTTCCCGACGGCGCCCAGTGGTCGAGCTTTGACCGCGCGATCGGGACGGGGGCGTTCTTCGCCTCGCGCGGAGCGGCCGGCGCCGACCGCGAAGCCGCCTAGCCGGCTCAGCCGGCGCGACCCGACACGCGCCCCGCCCGCTCGGCGTCGAGCAGGTCGCGGATCTCGGCGGCGGCCGCCGCCAGCCGCTCGATGTACTCCTGGCGCTGGGTGGGGGTCAGCTCCTCGCCGCGCTTCTCGAGCAGCTCGGCGAACCCGAGCACGATGGCCAGGGGCGTGCGCAGGTCGTGGACCAGCGTCACCAGGCGCTCGCTTGCCTCCTGCTCGCCTGGGCCGGCCGACACCGTCACGTCCTAGCCCTGGTTGGGCGACTCGCCCAGGCGGATCTCTCCCCGCTCGAGCGCGATGGCGATGGCGTGGACCCGGTTGCGGGCCTGTAGCTTGCGGATCGCGTTACGCACGTGCGTGCGCACCGTTTCGATCGAGATCGTGATCTCGCCGCTGATCTGCTCGGCGGTCAGACCCTCGGCCATCAGGTGCATGATCTCGCGCTCGCGGGGCGACAGCTGCGACACCCGCGATGTCGCGGGCGGGGACAGGAGCATGCGGTCCAGGCGCGGGTCGACGTAGGTGCCGCCGTCAGCCACCTGCTGAATCGCCATGCGGAGCTCGTCGAGCGAGCCGGCCTTGAGCGCGTAGCCGCGCGCACCCGAGTCCAGGCCCTCGAACAGCAGCTCGGTGTCCTCGTCGCCCGTGTAGAGCACGACCCCAAGACCGGGTTGGAGCTCGAGCACGCGGCGCGCGAGGTCGGTGCCCGAGCCGTCGGGCAGGCGAATGTCGACCACCGCCACGTCGGGGCCGACGGCATGGATCAGGTCCAGGCCCGCCTGCACGCTCCCGGCCGTGCCCACCACGTCCATGCCGCTGCCCGCGAGCATGGCCTGGAGGCCCTCGCGCATGGCTTGGTGGTCGTCGATGATCGCCAGCTTGGTCATCTGTGCCCCCGTCCACGGCCCCTCGCCCGCGGACAGGTGACTCCGGGCTTGGATGTGACCGCCCCGTCGGCACGGTCGGCCCACCGGCGGACAATAACGGCCCCGCCTGCCCGGCGCAGCGACGGCCGAGGACGGCGTAGCGGACAATCTGGGCCGGCACCGCCTCGGTCAAACGTCGCAAATAGCGCTCTTGACCCGCTGGCGCAGTTTCGGTCTCGCAGGCGAGTTCTATCTTTTTCGCTGCCATGGCCAAGGACACCGAGAAGCTGATCCGCCAGCTCTCGCTCATCTCGTATCTGATGGCCGAGCGCCGCCCGGTGACCGCGCTCGAGATCCGGCGCGACGTCGAGGGCTACAGCGGCATGAACGAGGACGCCTTCGCGCGCCGCTTCTATGCCGATCGAGCCGAGCTGGAATCGCTGCGCATCCAGCTCACCGTCGAGAAGCCGATCGACGGGGTGGCCGAGCAGGAGAACTACTCGCTGCGGCCCGAGAACTTCCACCTGCCGGCGATCGCGTTCTCTGACCAGGAGCTGGCCGCGCTGCAGACCGCCCTGTCCCTGCTCGACGGCGAGTTCGCCTACGCCGAGCCGCTGCGCCTGGCCCTCCAGCAGATCACCTGGGGCCGGCCCAGCCCGCTGCGCGCCCCCGAGCAGCGATCGGTGGCGCTGGGGATCACCGCCTCGGCGGGCGGCCACGAGCTCTCCCAGCGCCTGCAGAAGATCGAGACGGCGATCTTTCGCCAGAAGACGATCACCTTCGACTACTACACGATGGAGCGCGACGAGGTCGGCCCGCGCAAGGTGGATCCCTACCACCTGCTGTTTCAGGGCGGGCAGTTCTACCTCCTGGGCCGCTCGCACGAGCGTCGCGCGATGCGCGTGTTTCGCCTCAGCCGCATGCGGGGCAAGGTCGCCTACGCCACCAAGGCCGAGCACGACTTCAAGCGCCCGACGGACTTCGACCCGCGCGCGTACGCCAACCGGGCCGAATGGCAGTTCGGCGATCACGCCGGGGAGGCCAAGGTCTGGATCTCCCCGCGCATCGCCTGGCAGATCGAGCGCCACTTCGGTCGCTACGGCGAGGTGCGCGAGCCCCAGCGCGGCGAGCGCCCGCCCGGGCGCCGCGCGCCCGCCGACGGTGGCGATCGGGTGTTCGTCACCCCCTACGCCAGCGCCCGACAGCTGGTCTCCTGGCTGCTCGGGCTGGGAGAGCACGCGCGGGTGCTCGAGCCGCCCGAGCTCTCCGAGGAGGTCACGCGTCGCGCCCGCCTGCTCGTCGAGCGCCATCGCGGGCCCGCCCATCCGCCCGAGAGCTCGGCCCGCTCGGGGGCCTCGGCGCGCTCGGCCGGGTCGGCGCGGGGCACGCGCTCGGCGCGGGGCGGGCGCTCGGGCCGGGGGACTCGCTCGGGCCGGTCGGCTGCGGCGTCCTCGCGGCGGGCCCCGAGCGCCGAGGCGGCGTCGGCCCGCGGCAACGGCGGCCGCGCGGCGTCTTCGAACGGGCGCCACGAGGCCGCCATCCGGCCCGAGCGCTTCGCCCGGCTGGTGACCCTGGCCTCGATCCTGATCGACGCCGGGCGCGCCGGGCGCAACCTGCCCATGGCCGAGGTGTGCGAGCGCCTGCAGGTGTCCGAGCAGGAGCTGGTCGAGGACATCAACGTGCTCAACGTCGTGAACTTCGGCGGCGGCTCCTACGTTCTGTACGCCGAGGTCAACGACGAGGGCGAGATCGAGGTCGACCCTGAGCCCTACAGCGACAACTTCGCCCGGCCGGCGCGGCTGCTGCCGGTGGAGGCCAAGGCGCTGGTGGCGGCCATCGACCTGATCGGCGAGCACATCCCCGAGGGCTCGCTCACCTCGGCACGGGAGAAGATCGTCGCCGCCCTGGGCGAGGACCCAATGGAGCAGGGCCTGCAGGTGGCCGCGGGCGGGGGCGACGACTCCGAGGTCTCGCGGGTGGTCTCCGAGGCGATCGCCGATCGCCGGCTGCTGGAGCTCGAGTACTACAAGGAGAACGAGGACGAGTTCTCCCGCCGCACGGTCGAGCCTTACGCCCAGATCAACGGGCGCGAGGGGTGGTACGTGGCCAGCTTTGACCCAGCCAAGGACGACGTGCGCCATTTTCGGCTGGACCGGATCAAGAGCGCGCGCGTGGCCGATCAGACCTTCGAGCCGCGCCCCGACGTCAACCCGTCGGCCGACGTCGAGGGCTGGCCGCGCACCGGCCAGGTGCCCGCCTCGCGCACCGCGCGGGTGTGGATCGATCCCGAGCGCGCCCGCTGGGCCCGCGAGGAGCGCGAGGTGGTCGAGGAGCTGCCCGATGGCGCTGTGATCGTCGAGCTGTCCTTCGCCGGCACCGACTGGCTGGTGCGGGAGGTGCTCAAGGAGGCCGGCGACGCGGTGGTGCTCGATCCCGACGACGCGCGCCGGGCCGTGGCCGCCGCCGCCAAGCGCCTGGCGTGATTTCCCCGCGAGCCTCGGCGGCCGGTGGGCAGTCGCCCGCGAGCGGCGGCGTCAAGTGAGCCGTCGGCGCCCAGTGAGCCGTCGCGCCCAGTGAGCCGTCGCGCCCGGATCCGCATGACCGAGGCCGAGGCGGCCGCGTTCCTGGACGGGCAGCGCACCGTGGTGTGCGCCACGATCGGCCCCGACGGCTGGCCCCATCTGATGCCGCTGTGGTACGTGTTGCGCGAGGCCGGCGACGCTCCCTCTCCCCAGCTGTGGTCGTGGACCTACGCCGCCTCGCAGAAGGTCAAGAACCTCGAACGCGATCCGCGCGCCACGCTGCAGGTCGAGACCGGCGAGCGCTATGACCAGCTCCGCGGCCTGATGCTCAAGGCCGACGTCGTCGTCCATCGCGCGGAGGCCGACGTGGCGGCGCTGGGCATGGAGATATTCACCCGCTATGCGGGCGGGGAGGCCGGCGAGCTCCCCGACGAGGTGCGCGAGATGGTCCGCGCCCAGGCGCCCAAGCGGGTGGGGCTGCAGTTCGTCGAGCGCGAGCGGGCCAGCTGGGACCACGGCAAGCTGGGCGGCGCCTATTGAGGGCGGTTCGCCGCCGTACCCCAGGCCCGGCGCGAGCTCGAGGGGCAGCAGCGGCCCGTCCCGGAGGAGTGGGCCCCGGAACCCACGCCGCTAGGCTGGCCGCCCGATGGCGCGCCTGAAGGGACTGATCCTGTCCGGGGGCAAGGGCACGCGGCTTCGCCCTATCACCCATACCAGCGCCAAGCAGCTGGTCCCGGTGGCCAACAAGCCGGTGCTCTTCTACGGGATCGAGGCGATGGCGCAGGCGGGCATCGACCAGGTGGGGATCATCATCGCGCCCGAGACCGGCGATGAGATCCGCGAGGCGGTGGGCGACGGCTCGCGCTTCGGCGTCGGCGTCGAGTACGTGGTCCAGGACGAGCCGCTCGGGCTGGCCCACGCCGTGCTCACCGCCGAGGGCTTCCTGGGCAGCGATCCGTTCGTCATGTATCTGGGCGACAACCTCCTGCAGGGGGGGATCACCGACCTCGTCGAGGCGTTCCGACGCCACGAGCCCGACGCGCTGATCCTGCTCACACCGGTCCCCGACCCCGAGAACTACGGGGTGGCCGAGCTCCAGCGCGCCGACGGCGACGGGGCCGGCCACGTGGTGCGCCTGGTGGAGAAGCCCAGCACGCCCCGCAGCGACCTGGCGCTGGTGGGGGTCTACATGTTCACCGGAGTCATCCACGAGGCGGCCCGGGCGATCCGCCCCAGCGCGCGTGGGGAGCTCGAGATCACGGACGCGATCCAGCACCTGGTCGACGGCGGTCTGCGCGTCGAGCCGCACATCGTCCGCGGCTGGTGGAAGGACACCGGCCGGCTGGCCGACATGCTCGAGGCCAACCGCCTGGTGCTCGACACCATGGATCGCCGGGTGGAGGGGACGCTCGAGGACTCCCAGGCCGACGGCCGGGTGGTCATCGAGCCCGGGGCCACCCTGGTGCGGGCCACCGTGCGCGGCCCCACCATCATCGGTGCGCGCACCCGCATCGTGGACGCCCACGTGGGGCCCTACACGGCGATCGCCGAGGACTGCCTGATCGAGCACTCCGAGCTGGACCACTCGATCCTGCTCGCCGGCTGCTCGGTCCGCCACCTGGACCGCCGCCTGGAGTCCTCGCTGCTGGGCCGCAACGTCAAGGTCGACCGCGAGCCCCGGCAGCCGCGCGCCTACCGGTTCATGGTCGGCGACAACTCCGAGATCGCGATCCCGTGACCGCGCTGCTGATCACCGGCGCCGGCGGCATGCTCGGTCAGGCGGTGGTGGCCGAGGCGAGCACGCGGGGACACCAATACGCCGCGCTGGACCGCGCCGGCCTGGATGTCACCGACGCCCCGGCGGTGACCCGGGCGGTGGCGCAGGCCGCGCCGGCGTGGGTCATCAACTGCGCGGCCTACACCGACGTCGACGGCGCCGAGTCCGATCCCCGGGGCGCGCTGGCGGTCAACGGCGCCGGGGCGGGCAACGTCGCGCGGGCGGCGGCGGCGATCGGGGCGCGCCTGGTGCACCTATCGACCGACTACGTCTTCGACGGGCGCTCCCGGCGCCCCTACGTGGAGTCTGATCCCACCGGCCCTCCCTCCTCCTACGGCGCCTCCAAGCTCGCGGGCGAGCGCGAGGTGGCGGCGTCCGGGGCCGAGCACGTGATCGTGCGCACCTCGTGGTTGTTCGGGACCGGGGGGCGAAACTTCGTCGACACGATGCTCGAGTTGGGCGCCCAGCGCGACCGGCTGGCGGTGGTCTCCGACCAGGTCGGCTGCCCGACCTGGACCGGGCACCTGGCCCCCGCGCTGCTCGGGCTGGCCGAGGGCGACGTCGCCGGCGTGGTGCACGCGGCGGGCGCCGGCTCGTGCTCCTGGCACCGCCTGGCGGTGGAGATCTTCGCCCTGGCCGGCCTGGACTGCGAGGTCGGCGAGACCAGCACCGCGGCGGTGGCGCGCCCCGCCCCTCGTCCCCCCTACAGCGTGCTGGGCAGCGAGCGCTCCGACGCCCCGCGGCTGCCCGCCTGGCGCGAGGGCCTGCGCGCATACCTGGCCCAGCGCGGCGCGCTGGCTCGGGCCGGCGCCCCGGGGTCAACGGCGTGAGGCTGCTGGTGTGCGGCGGGGCCGGGTTCATCGGCTCGAACTTCGTCCGGGTGAGGATCCGCGAGCAGGGCGACGAGGTCGTGGTGCTCGACAAGCTCACCTACGCCGGGCGCCGCGAGAACCTGCAGGACCTGGCTGGCGAGGCGGGCCTGACCTTCATCCACGGGGCGATCGAGGACTCGGCCTCGGTGGCGGACGCCATCGACGGCGCCGACGCGGTCGTCAACTTCGCCGCCGAGACCCACGTGGACCGCTCCATCGCCGAGCCCGACGCGTTCGTGACCACCCACGCCCAGGGCACCTACGTGCTGCTGGAGGCCGCCCGCGAGCGCGGCACGCGCCTGCTGCAGGTGTCCACCGACGAGGTCTACGGGTCGATCGAGGACGGCTCGTTCAGCGAGGGCTCGCCGCTGTCGCCCTCCTCCCCCTACAGCGCGACCAAGGCCGGGGCCGACCTGCTCGTCTCCTCCTACTTTCACACCTACCGCCTGGAGACCGCGATCTGCCGCGGGTCCAACAACTACGGGCCCTACCAGCACCCCGAGAAGCTGATCCCGTTGATGGTGCTCAACGCGCTCGCCGGCGATCCCCTGCCCGTCTACGGGGACGGCATGAACGTGCGCAACTGGCTCTACGTGGAGGACTTCGCCCGGGCGGTCGGGCAGGTGCTCGAGCGCGGCGAGCCCGGCGAGGTCTACAACGTCGGCGGGCCCGACGAGCGCCCCAACCTCGAGGTGGTGCGGCGGATCCTCGAGTTGTGCGGGCGGGACGAGTCGCTGATCGAGTACGTCGCCGACCGACCCGGCCACGACCGGCGCTACTCGCTGAGCTCGGAGAAGGGCAGGTCGCTCGGCTGGCGCCCCC